>LXOW01428671.1_pt1 | contig 11991 bp, 11 predicted proteins | sample 1368591 | NCBI WGS metagenome assembly LXOW01 (sample SAMN04884650, study PRJNA319009) | bovine gut metagenome | isolation source: Cow rumen | host: Bos taurus | place: Italy: Legnaro (PD) | collected 2014-07-09
TCTTGACTGGTTTTAATCGTTTCATTAACCACATTTATGACGATTGTATTCCTGGTTTCAAACACAAGAAACTAGACGAAAAACTAAAAGAGATGAACGAAGATTTTATCTAAACTTCGCAGAAAGTCATAAATAGTAGTAGAGAGGTTTTTAAATGCTAGTAAGTGGTGGAAAAATAATTGCTATTGATGGTGTTAATACAACCAGTGCCACATTGTCTGGTGATGGTGTATTCACTCCACTGGGTGTTAATACAAGCACAATCGCTACAACAAGTTTTGTACAGACTGAAGATAACAAGATAAAAAATACTTTATCTTCTGTAAACTCTACATTAAATGAAAAGATAAATACAGTTAGTTCTGATTTATCTGCTGCTATTGATAAAAAGCAAGACCAGTTAGTATTCCAGGGTGAAAACAGTAGAATTACTGCCATCGGTCCATCTGGTGGTGAAGTAAGTTCTGTCGGTGGTAATGTTGTCGATGTTAAAGCAGGTAATAGTACAACTGTTACTACAGCTAAAGACCAACAAACAGGTATTACAACATATACAGTTTCTTTGACAGCTCAACCAACTGATACAATCGTGTCAGGTGAAAATGGTCTTTCAAGTAGACAAGACCAAAATACATTCTATGTTGGTTTGAGTTCCACATACGAAAATGCTATCAAGAAAGTAAGTAGTATTAGTGCTGATGTTACCGCATTAAGTTCTAACAAATTAGATAAGACTGCATTTAACCCTGAAAAATTTTATCCAATGACAGGAAACCCATCTGGTTTCTTGACACAACAGAGTTTAAATAACTACTACAACAAAACAGAAGTTGATAATAAATTTGATTCTACCTCTTCTTGGGCAGAAAACACATTCTTAACAGAGAATAGTGCTAATTCATTATATCAGCCTAAAGGCAATTNNTCTAGTATCAGCGCATTAAAAGATATTGGTAACTTTAAAGAAATTGATGTTTACAAAGCGGGTGTTCAAGAACCATTACGAATTATAGCAAATGGTAGTGCTGATAAACTTGAATTGAAAGAAGTCGCAAATATCAATTTTATTACTGACCCAACAGATGGTTCAATTAGAGTTTCTGCTAAAGATACTACTTATTCTCAGGGACAATACATTAAAATCTCTGGTGAAACAAACGAAATAAATGTTACTGGTTTACAACCATCTGGTGACTATGTTTCTTCAACAGAATTTGAAACATATAAAACTTCTGCTGCAAACGAATTAGCAAAGAAACAAGACGAATCAGCAATGAGTGCTTATGCTGAAAGTGCTTGGGTTGTACAAAATTTCTTACCAATAGACGCTCTTGATAATGTTAGCGGTAATTGGAACAGTGTTTATAATACTGTATGTTCTAACAGTGGTAAATGGGATAATATAACTACTATCAATACATTTAGTTCTATTGGTGGTGTTGCAGCTAGAAATAGTGCTGATGAATTATTGTTTGAACCAGGCGATAATGTTTCTATCACTACAGCTAATAATACCATAACTTTCTCTGCTAAAGATACAACTTATGACGAAAACGATTTTATTAGTGCTAGTCATTTTAATAACATAACAAGTGTTAGTGCTAATGTTACAGCAAATTCTGCTGATTGGTCTTCTGCAGCTAAAGCATTAGAAGATAGTGCCGCTAATTGGAATGAAACTTACGAAGAGTTTACAGAAAGTTCTACAATTTGGAATGATACTACTGACGCAGTACAATCAAATAGTTCTAATTGGAATTCTGTATATAATACAGTAGACGAATACAGTGCTACTTGGAATAAAGTAACTTCCGTTTCTTCCGACCTTGATGAATTGAGTGGAAAGGTTGAAACACTCAGTGGTGAATTAGAAATTGCTAGTGCTACATTAACAGGACAAATTGATTATTTGTCTGGTGCTATTGACGATATCAGTGATGATATTGATTATCTCAGTGGTGCGATTGACGATAAATTAAATAAAGACGATTTTGATACTTGGTCTGCCAATGCCGATATTACACCTTATACTGCTGGTGAAGGTCTAGCATTGGATGACCATCAATTCTATGTAAGTGCTAAGTATGTTACTTCAGCTGGTGATAGTTTGTCAGGTAAAATGCTTGTTTTGAAAGATAACAAGTGGGAAGAAATGCCTGATTTCGGTGGTTTCACTACTGCTAATGGCACTGGTGCTGATTATCACCCAGATGTAAATGAACCTTCAAATAAACTAATTTATTTGGTAAAGGAAAAGAATTTACCTCCAAGTAGTGATAACTATAAGGAATGGATTTACACATTAACAGAAACACAACAATGGGAATGTATTGGTGAAACCACATTAGACTTAACACCATATCAGTTAAAATTGAGTGCTGGTGATTACATTTCTATTTCAGGTGAAACAAATGTAATTAGTGTTACTGGTTTACATAATACAATAGTTACAGCTAATAATGATACCATTCTCATTACACCTACAACAGCATTAAATGGTGATGTTACATACGATTTGGAAGTTACATATCCTACTATTTCGGGTATCAATGGAATTAGTGCTGGTTATGTTGATGACCAATATGTTGTTACATTGGAAGACCACTTGTATAGTTATGCTGAAGCACAAACAAGTGAAACAACATTAAGCACAAATCCTGAAACAATTACTGGTTTTAATAACATTAAAACTTTTGGTGATAACATTTCATTCGTAAATGATGAAATAACATTGGAACCAGGTCTATATCACATTGATATGCAAGTTTACTTACCTATTGCTGGTGGTGATAATAACTACTACAATGTTAAACTTATTCCAAGTATTTCTAATGCTACATTAGACCAGGTTGTGGATGGTTCATTTGCTCATAATGATACTTTAGACTTGTCATTTGATGTTCAGTTAGATAGTGCTAATACATTGACTTTTGATTTGAATGGTTTGCCACCAGGTTATAAGTACTTAGTTAAGAACCTTCAAATTCACGAAGTTACAACTATTGATAGTGTAATGCAAGCTACTGGTGGAACATACAGAGGTGGTGTAGCAACAAACATTGACAATGAAAATAAGATTAATGTTCAATATGCTACTGCTTCAGGTCTAGCTGTAGACCCGACAACAAACCAACTCTTTGTAAAACTTGGTGAAGGTTTGAAGTTTGATACAAGTGGCGCCGCAGCTGGTTCGTTGTCATTGAACAATGTAACACAAGATGTTGTTGAAACAGTTCAAGAATTAAAAACAGAATTGGATGGTAAATTAACTACCAACTTCCCATATCCAATGATTAGCAATAACAATACAGATTTTGCTACTTATAAAGGTAATGGTGATAACTGTATTTGTCAATTATTCTCTGTTTCATTGACACATAAAATTACAACTGATACTTATTTTACTGTTTATATNNTGTAATTTTTGGTATTTTTGAATATAACTTTGACTATTGGGATGCTACTGAATCAAGATGGAGAGGACAAACTAACTGGGTTTGTGATACTGGTCCAGTAAGTTTGGCTAAACCAACGGCAGATACTAAACTTGAATTCAGAGTTACTCACATTAACCCATCACACAATGAATTAAGATCCGATAGAGCATACTATGCTGTATTAGCATTGAAATCAGATAGTGGAAATGGTGTATTCTTGGCTTGTTGCGATAATTATGATGGTGACGTTCATAGTGAACCAACATTGAACTGGAGATGGGAATCAGTACCAAATCTTGATTTCGTAAACCCAAGCGGAACATTGGAAAATACACAGTGGTGGGATAGCGGAGTTAATAACTATTATGAAAAAGCTGATATGAGAAGATTCTTCTTACAAATTCGTAATAAAGTTCAACCAGCTCCTAACCAATAAGAGGAAATTATGTTATCAAATTATAATAGACTTTATCTTAAAGAAAGTAAAAAGAGTAATGAACAAGCCATATACTGTCATGGCTGTGATAACACAGGACTTGAGTGGAACCAGTACATTGGTCGCATAATAATTAACGATTTCATTAAACAACTTGATGCTTATGACGGTACTGATTTCGCTCAATATATGGGTGTTCTTCCTTATATTGAGTATGGAATGTTCCAGTCGGCAATTAAAATAATTGAAACAATTAATATACCAGGGTTAGAGAGTTTGAAAGCTTGGTTGCTAAAATCATTAACAGAGGGTGAAGATAGATATGAGTAAGTTAAATAAATTAGTAACAAATTATCCTGTAACTTTAAGTGAACAAGAAGTAGAAAATCTATCTGCTACATTAGCCCCTGTTGTCGCTGCTTGTGGTGGTGGCGGTGGTGGAGGCACACCAATTTATTACTATGGCGATGATGTTAATATAAACATTAGTCCTGCTAGAGTTATTAGATTAACTGATGCCGCAGCAGCTAAATTAAATCGTGATATTCCAACTAAAGTATCTGATTTAACAGATAGTGCTAATTATCAAACTGTTGCTGGCATGGACCAGTATGAAACTAAATCTGATGCACAGTCAACATATTTAACAAAATCTAGTGCTGCAGAAAATCTAGCACCAATTTCTGTTACTGGTGAAGTCAATACATTAAAAGCGGCTAGTGCTAATTGGAATGAAGTTAGTGCTAAACTTGGTACAGCTCAATATCAAGCAGATAGTGCTACATTCTTAACACAAACAAGTGCTTCTCAAAATCTCGCACCAATTTCTGTTACTGCTGATGTTAATGTATTGAAAGCCAATAGTGGTGATTTTAGTCAATACTATAAAAAGACTGAAACAAGTAGTAAAGAAGAATTATCAGCTGAATTTGACAAATATCAAACTAAAGAAGATATGGTTAATTATACTACTGTACAACAAGTAGATGATATACAATCAAATTTGTTAGAGTTAATTTCTTCAAAACAACCAAAATTAACCTTTGGTTATGACGAAAATAGTGCTATTTCTAGTATTGATGGTTCTGCACTAGCTGGTCAAGGTGGAACAACATATTCTGCAGGTCAATATATTAACATTGATTCTAATGATACAATTAGTGTTACTGGTGTAATGGCCTTAGACGAATATGCTCAATATGAACCGGTGTTAATTGGTGATTCTAACATTACCGCAGTAAGTTCTAAACCTGATAATAAACATACACAATGGAATTTGTCTATTAACAGTACACCAGTTGTAACTGATACAAAATTGGTTGGTGAAAAATCAATTACAGCGCACACTACTAATGTAAGTGGTGAATGGTTGGTAGGCCTAGAGCAGACAGCACATAATGCTATCGCATCTATTGATGGAATTTCTACTGATGTTGGAACATTGAAAACTGCTAGTGCTAACTGGAATGAAGTTAGTGCTAAATTGGATGCTAGTGTAGCTTCTACTACATATCAAACTAAAGCTGATATGGCTAATTACTTAACTACAAGTGATGCTGCTTCTACATATCAACATATAGGAAATTATGCTGAAAAAACAGATATAAATGATATGGCTACAAAGACTTGGGTAGGACAACAAGGTTATTTAACATCTGTTCCTGATACTTATGTAACTAAAACGGATTTGAATACTGCTAGTTCTACATTAACAGGTGTAGATAATGCTTTGTCAGGTCATATAGATTATGTTTCTGCTAATGCTATAACAAGTCTTGATAATTACTACACAAAAACACAAGTAGATTCCACATTCGCTTCAGCTACACAATTAAATGACTATTTAACTACAGCACAATATCATACTGATAGTGGTACATTCGCATTAAATACAGACATTCCTACAACAGTCGCACAATTAACAGATAGTGGAAATTATTATCAAAAGACAGAAACAAGTAGTAAAGACCAATTAACTACTGAATTTGCTAAGTATGTTACAAGTAGTAATGTAACTACACAAGGTACAGATTATGTAATGACTACTACCGGTTGGAAAGTATTAACTCTTCCAGGTGGTGGAATGACACAAGTTATACACGATGATACATTAACCGGACAAGGTAATGCTGATAATAGTAAATTGGGTGTAGTTTGGTCTGCATTAAGTGGAAATACTATTTATTCCGCTAATAAAGCAGCTAGTGCTTCTGCTGCTAAACGATTACAAGAGAGTACTGCTGGACCTTCAATTCAAGTTGGTGATGTAACCGCATTACAAAATTGGGCTTCAAGCAATAGTTCTACTTGGGATGGAGTTACTGCTAAATTGGGAACAGCTCAATATGCTAATGATTCTGCAACATTTGTAACAAGTGCTAATTCTAGTATAAGTGCTGCTGGAGAACAATATGCTTTAACCACTACAGGTTGGTCTAAAGTTTCTACTCCTACAATTCCAGCTATTACAGCAACAAGTGGAATTTCTGCAAATGGGTACACTATTGGTTTGACAAACACTGCTATTGGTGCTATCACATCAGTTTCTAGTAAAGTAGATATACCAGATACTTCATTGGTAGACAAATACTTAGTATTACGAACAGATAATGCTGGTAATGTAAGTGGTTGGGAAGACCTAAAAAATGAATGTTATTCTAAAACAGAAGNNTAACATAGACACTACAACATTATCAGGTGATGGTAAAACTGTAAGTACAAAACTAGGTGTAAAGACAGATGTTATTGCTACAATAGATTATGTTAGTGGTAATTACTTACCGACTTCAGGTGGAACAGTATCAGGACAATTAGAAGTTCATGGTGGAAGCAATTTTGATACACAGTTTATTAAATTAACTAGAGAAGGAAATTCTTGTGGTGCTAGAATTGGTTTAGGTAATGATACTACTAATGGAACACTTGCATTAAAGACATTTAATAGTCAAGGACAAAATACAGTTCAAGTAAATATAAAACATAATACAAACAATAATGAGCTTATTCAAGTTCAAAAAGGTGGATCTGATGTTGGTTTCTTAATTCCTGCCGTAACTGCTACTACTACCGCTGGTCTAACAGATGATGGAATACTACATATTATCATAGAGAGTTAGTGATTTTATTATGGCAAACGATTTTAAATTTGGAANNATATATAGATTTAAATGCTTATGGTGATAATTGTCCAGCATTTTATTTTACACCTACTGAATCAGGTTTGGTAAATACAATTACAGTTTATATTAAAAACAATACTTCTCAACCAAATCATTTTGCTATTTGTAGATATGATAGTTCAGATTTAATAAATTTTGATCCGACTAAATGTTATATATTAACTGACCAAAATAGATTTAATCATAATGTAGAATTATGTGATTTTACTACCATATATGATGAACCAATTTATAAAGTTACTTTTACATTAAAATCAGAATATACATTAGTATTATCGGAAGGTGTAACATATTATATTTCAATGCGATTTCAAGATGACTATGGAAAAATTGCGTATGATAATAGATTAACCAATCCAAGTGCAAGATGTTTAAATGGTAATACTTTTCCTTGGGCTCCTGTAAATAGTTATTGGCCTGATACTGTACAAGAAACCACTGCTACTGGACAGATAACTTGTGAATTTAATATGAGTCCATTAGACTGGGGGAGTGATACAAATGCACCATTTAGTTTATTAGAATATAACGATACAATAGAACATTGGACTTATGACGATATAAACAAAACTTTAACTTGGAATCATTGTGCTTATTATCCTGTTGGAACTACTGATAATTTAGTTAATATAAATTATGATATAGATTATTGGTATTTCTATGGTAGTAATAGACACTATACTACAAATACCATTGATATATCAGCAGTTCCTACTTGGAATGGTCAAGTAGAAAATGAAGCATCACTTGTTCTACATGCTGTTAATGAAACAAAAACTTATCCAACACAAGGTGGTGGTACTTCTCATGACTGGATTTTCTATTGGCCTGAAAATGGTAGAATGTTAGATACTTATAATTATGCTAGTATTACACCTAATGGAAATGATTTAGCTTGTATTTTATTTGAACCAACAGAGACTTGTAAATTTGTTTCAATAGAAACATTACATACTTATAGCGGATTTAATAACGATGTTCAAAAATGTTATATTTGGGAATTAACACATATATCTGGAGATGAATATAGACGTGTTACTNNCTGATATGTATGATTCTACTCAAACAAAAGATACAAAAATTTATAAAACCTATTTTGAATACACAAATTCAACAGATTTAATTTTAGAAGCTGGTAAATTATATGGTATTTCTATTTGGGATAATGAATGGTATATACCAAATCCTGAATGTAACAACTTTATGTATAGAACTACACAATCAGCACAAAGTACAAATCATTATAGAACGGGGTTTTATCCATCACAGAATAATGTTACTACTACTTATGTTAAAACCTATGCAAATATAGTAACCGCATCTACAGCAACAACATAATGGAGTGTTTATGTATTTTTTATACAGTAAAAATAAAAACAATATAATTTTAACTGCCGAAAAAGTTAAAATTATTACTGACTATTTAGCGAATAACAATTTAGATGTAAACCAATATGAAATTTTAACAAGGTATGACGATATGAAAAANNGTCTACTACAGTATTTGATGTATTAAATGATTTTGAAAACTACAAACTATATGATTTTTTAGATAATGAAGTAACAAATAAAAAACGATTGGAAATTGAAGCAGATAAAAACTATACAAGAGTATCTGCTATTGACGGTGTAGCAGGTGAAGTTGACTACAACATAACCATTGGTAATGAGTTCATTTCTCTATTCCGTGAAGAATGTATTTTTACTGATTTCCAAACTGTTACTCCATTGGAAATCGCACAAAAACTAATGGCAGTTATTTCACTTGTTCAAACAGGTTCATTTAGAGAAGCAAAACTTGTTCTAAAGACTGTAGAAAATGACGCTTTCTTGACACCTGAAAGAATACAGAAATACGAAGATATGTTAGACTCAGCCGATGCCATTACTTATGCGACACCTGAAGAATTTTTCTACACAGCACAAGAAAATACCGAACAAAACTCATAAATATATAGTAAACTAAATTTGTGATTTTGATGATATGATGTTTATCTTTACTTTAAGGAGAAAAATCATGTCAGTTAGTGTAAAAGGCGAAACAGCCGAAAAATTCAACTGGACTACCAAAGGTGATTTACATACTTTAAAGAACGATGCATCAATAATCTTAATGCTTGATTACCGTGGTGAAAGAAAATATGTAAAATTTTCATTTGCCAAAGGTTTTAAATGCGATGGACTTTCTGTTCCAAGAATTTTCAGATGGTTTTTGAAATCCTGGGACGAGAAAAACGATTTGTATAATCTTGCTGGTGTAGTTCACGATGCGTTATATGGTAATAAGGGCTTCGGACTATTTACCCGTGACGAATCTGATGCTATTTTCCGTGGATTGTTGAGAGATGCTGGTTGTAATCGTTTCCACGCTTCTACAGCAGACTTCGCTCTTGGACTTGCTGCTAAATGCCATTGGGGAGATGACAACTTAGAGACGGCTAAATATGCCACTTGCGAAGAAATCTAAACAAACTAACCACATTTTTCTAAAAGGGACCCAAAAGGTCCCTTTTGTTATAAATACATAAAGAGGTTTATAATGATTAAAGAAGAATTTTACAGTATCGTAGATAATTTGGCTATGCTTAACGAAGAAGCAGAAACTGAAGTAAAATCTGCTGAAGATATGGAAAAAGAAGTTGAGAAAACTAATAAAGAAGTAGCAGATAAAGATGCTACAGGTGAAGAAAGTGGTGAAGACGGAAAGAACCCTCGTGAATTAGTCCACGAACTAATTAAACCTCAGGTTGAAATTGCGACTTCTACCATAAATTCCATTAAGGACGCATACGCCGACAACTGTAACAACACTAAGGAACTAAGTTCTATGATTGACCAGATTAAGAACTGGGAAGGCACCATTCGTGGTGCTTGTAGAACGATTGCTGCTACAGTTGAAAATAAGAAAATGATTAAGAGAAACGAAAACGGCAAATATGTTGCTTGGGATGGCAGAGAATTGAAGAAAGTCTGTTCTGGTAAGGCCTACGGTATGATTATCAATGAAGATTCCCGTGACCGTTCCACATTGGACTTGGCAGCTGCCATTATCGTATTCTATAATTCTCTTCAAGGTTAATTTGTTTGGAGTTTGTGTATGGCTGATGAAGTAAAGAATGGTTTAAGTGCCGACCCAAGTAGAATAGCAAGCCAATGGAATAGAAGTACTGTAGCTGATGGTTCTTGGTTACAGAAATATACATTAAGTCCATTAACTGCTAGAGACTACTATTTAGCAAGTGCTATTGATGCGTTAGGTAGTGCTACTGACGATACAACATCAGCATTGAGTGCAGCTATATCGTCTGTAAGCTCAATACACGATGAATATATCAATTATTTGTCTGCTACAATTAGTGGAGATATCAGTGGCTACATTGATTATGTTTCAGGTAGTGTAACTGCTTTAAGTAGTGAATTCAAAACATCAGCTACTACAATAAGTTCTAAATTAGACACAGAAATACAGAGAGCAACTGAAGTTGAAGAAGTTCTTCAAAGTCAAATTAATTTAATAAATGCTTCTACTGATGTTATCAATGTTTATGGTAGTTATGGTGGAGTAAATGGTTTTAGTGTAGAAAGTGCTTATTATTTTGACCCCGCTAAAACTGCTACATATCATTTGACAAACAATGATATTATTAAAATCATTAATGACGAATACACACCAGTAGAAGAAACTGGACAAACTACTACTGGTCACCAAACTTATTATCAATGGATAAACAATGAAGGAATTACTGGTGACCCACAAAGTCCTAGTGATGGTTCTTGGAATTTTATCGGTTATACAGAACCATATTATAACATTGCAGAAGTTAATAATAAATTCACTGATATATCTTCTACTATATCTAATAATTATTTGTCTGCTAGTACTGATGCAGTTAAAGAAGGTCATAATATAAATGTAACAAAAAAGACTGGGCCTGTAATTGAAATTGCTACAAAAGATAATGTAGATTTTACTGAATTGAGTGCTGATACTGCTTGGGTAGATACTATTTCTGCTGATGTGAGTGCATTTGATTTCTACGAAACTACAAGTGGTAAACGATTATCAGAAACACAACAAGGCTTATTAATTAACACTACTGCTAGTCCATTTGACCCAACTAAATCAGCATCCGAAGGTGATGTATTTTGGCCTGCTAATTTTGAACAAATTTTTAGTGCTTGGTATGATACAGATAAACTAATTAACATTAAATATACTAATGATTTTAACGATTACATAACAAGACTATACACATTACATAATGTAAGACAGTATACAGAAAATAATGTTACTTTTTATGATTTGAATTTTATATCAAATGATGATAAAGTAGCATATACTGCTTATGCTAAAGTTAAAAGAAATGGTGGTGAAGGTGGCGGTGCTCCTTCTGCCCCAGTTCTATATGCTTGTGATGAAGGACCAATAGATGTTGAATATACTGGTGAAAATGGTATATATGTAAGTGGCGACCATAAAATAGGATTGTCTAGTACATACGAAACCGCATTAAAAGAAGGTAGTGCTGCTAGTGCTTATATTACTTTGCATAGTGGAGATTTCTTAAATTCCGCACAGAGTGCTTATAACAAACTAACATTTAAATATGGAACTACAACTAAAGACTATCAAGCAAATAGTTCCGCATATTCATTCACTTTTAATGCTGGTGATAACATTAATTTTACTACTGGAACGAACCAAATTACAATTAGTTCTAATGATACTACATATCAGGGTAGTACATACATTTCTACTGCAAATAATATAATTTCTGTTACTGGTAATTTAATTAATTCAGCACAATCTGGTCAATCAGCATATAACTGGATAACAACAAAGAGTGCTACATTACAAGCTGGTCAGGGTATTACTTTCTACTCTGCAGGACCAAATATATTAGGAATTAGTGCTGAAGGAACTACATATCTGTCTCTT
>LXOW01127280.1_pt1 | contig 11988 bp, 4 predicted proteins | sample 1368591 | NCBI WGS metagenome assembly LXOW01 (sample SAMN04884650, study PRJNA319009) | bovine gut metagenome | isolation source: Cow rumen | host: Bos taurus | place: Italy: Legnaro (PD) | collected 2014-07-09
AGATGTGTATAAGAGACAGGTTCTGCCTTGACAGGACCTACATATTTCCATTCCTTTCTGGCCATGTCGTAAATCTCCATGTGGAACTTCCAACCGTTATCCTCTGTGCTGGAGGGACAGAGCAGGCGGCCATCAATGATTTCGGGCTTGTTCTTGATAGGTCCGAGGAATCCTTTGGGCAATGGTTCCTTGTCGCTCCAAGTCTTTCCTCCGTCTTTCGACTTGCAGAGCCATCCTGTCCAATCGGACACCTTCAGGCCCACTTTGAAGAACAGCCACAGCTCGCCGTTGGGCATCTCTGTGATAACGGGATTCCAGCAGGCTTTTCGTCTCTGGTTGGCAGAGGCGGTGCCTTTGTACACAGGACCTTCAGAGGCAGGAGTGCTCTCAGCGGTGATGCCTGCGATTTCGGCATTTTTCGTACCTAAGGTGAAAACACCGTCGGCAGCAAGAATGGGTTTGCTCCATTCGTTGGTGCCTTTCTTCTTAATGCTCACCCAGATGCATACGTCAGGGTTGCGTTCGTGCTTGCCTCCAAAGTAGGTGGCTACGAGGTCGCCTTTCTTGGTCTCTACGATGGTGGCAGCATGACACTGAGGGAAGGAAGCTTGCTCATAGAGGAATTGATCCTTCGTAATGGCAGGTGATGCAGTCGGGATTTCACACGAGAAGTGGTATTTGCCTGAACCAATAGTCCTGATGGTGCCGTCGGGCAGGCAGATGTCTGCTGTGGCGTTGCATGGAACCTGTACATCCCATTCCACCTGTTGCAAGGTCTTCTTCCAACTACTGGTAATCGTTCCGTAGGGACTGTCGTACTTGACATTAGCCCAAGGACAGTCTTGGATGCTGAAATCGGGCTTGAGCACGATGTGCTTATAAGCATTGCCCGTTTGACGGATGCCGCCCAGGTATTGGTAGCACCAGGTGACCAAGTCGCCCAACAGCATGACATGATTTCCGCTGTTCATCCTTGGACTGGCCTTGTCGCCATTCCATAGTTCCCAGATGGTGGTGGCACCGTTCTCTGCCATATAGCCCCATGAGGGATAGCTGTGCTGGGTGGCTATCATATAGGCCACGTCGCTGAACCCGTTGTCGCTGAGTCCTCGCAATAGCCATGAGATGCCGATGACGCCACAGGGCACATGGGCATTGTTTTTCAGGATAATGTTCTCCACCACATTCTTGGTCACCTCCTGACGATATTTTTCTGGCACAATGCCAAACGAGAGCGCTAATAGGTTGGCGGTCGCGGTATTATTGCCATAGAAGATAGAGTCTGGATACAAGGTATGACCTGGAGCAAGACTGGTGCCTTCCTTTACGGTCAGGAACTTGCGGTTGAAGGCGTCCGTCATCTTTTGGCGCAAAGGTTTCCAATATTCTGCCTCACAACCCCATTGCTCCAACAGCTGCATGGTGCGGATGACATAGGCTGTAGAGATGAGTGCTCCGTCCGTCTTACGGGCAGGATCCTGCGAGTGGATAAGCTCCAGCGACTCGGGTGGCACACACCAGTCGCCATACTGGTCCTTGGTGATGATGCCATCCTCCATATACTCTTCCATCAGGTGCTGCAACCAGCGTTTGATGTAGAAATACGACTTGTCAATAGCCTCACGGTTGCCAAACTGTCGCCAAAGCATATCGCAGCTGAAGGGTAGGGCAGCAGGCCAGGTGACGTCATCGTTGTAGTAGTTCCAAAAGGCGGGAGCAACATCAGAGAACACTCCGTCTTCACGCTGTGACTCGCAGATGTCGCGCATCCATTTGGTGTATAGCCTTTCGTTGTTGAACACAAAACTTTCACCCAGACTACCCATCGTCCTGTCGCCCAGCCAGGGCTGGCGTTCGTTACGCTGAGGACAGTCAACAGGCATTCCTTTATAATTAGAGTAAATACCCCACCAGGCATTCTTCATCACTTGGTTCAACGTGGCATCAGCACAATCGAAGTGCCCGATGGTCTGCATGTCGTCGCTGACGGTATAGGCATGAACATCTTTGACGGGTCCTGTAATCTGTGCATATCGGAAACCATGATAACTAAAGATGGGGTGCCACTCTTGAAATGAGGAATGAGAGCCGCAGATGTAGATGTCCTCCGACTGGGCATCGCGGAAATTGTCGAGATAGAGTGTGCCGTCGGCATTCAGCTTCTCCGCATATTTTACTCGAATGGTATCACCAGGATTTCCTAATGGTGTAAAGGCTATCCATCCAGCCATGTTCTGGTGGAAGTCATAGATGTTATCCTTGCTGGTAGGCGTGATTGTCAGAGACTCCATGCTCATGCCTGGAGCCATTTGGGCGCGCAGGGTCCCAAGAGGTATTTCGGTACGCTCAGCCTGTAGCCACGATTTGTCATCGAAGTTAGGCATGTCCCAGCCGTGCATCTCCTTGCGTGCATCATATATCTCACCATCATATTCGTTGTTCGAACGGATGGGACCGTTGGCAGTAATCTTCCATTTCTCGTCGGTTGAGATACGCTTGGTCGTACCATCGGTAAATTCAATAAAAATATTGATGCGACATTTGGGTAATCCGAAAACGGGAGCCTTGTAAGGCTTATTCTGGCGCATGGGGAACACACGGCCATTGCCCAATATAAGTCCTATCGCATTCTTTTCCTTTAAAGCTTCTGTAATGTCGTAGGTGTTATAAAGTACTGTCTTGCGATAGTCTGTTGGCATAGGAACCAATACTTCACGATTATAGGTAACACCATTGACGTGCAATTCATGCAGTCCGATGCCAGCCACATAGGCAATGGCACGCTTGACAGGCTTTGCCAATTCAAACTCCTTGCGGACATAGCGTGCTGCCAGCCTGCTGTGTAAGCCACGCTGCTCGTCAGGCATCAGACGCTCCAGTCCTATCCAGCGACCTGTCCAATGGTTTTCCTTAAGGAGCCCGATGCCGAAGCATTCTTCTTCGCTCCATGCTGTCTCACCGGCAGTGGTCCATACCTTAACCTTCCAGGAGCATTGTGTGGCACTTTTTAGTTTTTCGCCACCATAGGGTACCCATAATTGCTGGTCACTCTCCACACGTCCTGAGTTCCATACTTCACCCTTGTCTGTGGACACGATAATCTGGTAAGCCGTCTGCTTGACATTTTTCTTGTCAGACAGGATTATCCATGAGAAGCGAGGTTTGTCCGTATCAATGCCCATAGGCTTCTCCATATTCTCCACGCGTAGCCAACTGACGCTGACGTCAGGTTTCACAACCTTTTTCTTGGCAAGTCCCACGAAGGGCAGCATTACCAACAATAAAAAGAGGGTTCTCTTCATGCTTTACTCGTTTAAGTCACGTTCTTTTGCCTTATAGCCATCGGGTGATAATTCCGTCTGGTCTTTCTTCAGATAGTCTTTGGTGTTGTCAATGGCGATGAGTACACCATCCTCTACACGTGCCGACTGTGGGTGATAGCGGAAGGTGAGAACTTTGGAGTCAAACTCGCCTAGATACTTCAGCTGGCCCGTAGCAGCAGTCATCCACCAGACGTTTTTCTTTGCGCCGCTGATTTTCGTCAGGTCGAGTTTCATGTTATTGTTGTTGTAATTGTAAACCAACAGGTAGTCGTTGCCGCGAGTGGCAATCAGACGGTTGTATTTCTCTCCGTTTTCAAGAATAACGCTCTGGTCGGCCACACGCTCAAAATAAGGGAACGACAACATCAGTCGCTTCAGGTATTGCATCTGGTTGAAACCAGGGTCTTTCAGCGCTTGATACCATGTCTTCACGTCTCCAGCATCACCATAGCTGGTGGGGTAGCCGGGCTTTAGCATCTGCATGATGGCATTATGGCCGTAGGTGTGTCCGCATGAACCGGCGAATACACTCCAGTAAGCATAGCGTCGAACGTCATAGTCCTTCCAGCGAGGCTCGTTGGCGTCATGTAGTCCCATAGGGATGTCTTCATAGGAAGGCTCTGCATCGAGCACAGGCTTGATGGGGTTGTACTTCCAAGTGGAGTCAACGTACATCCAGTTGTCCTCCTCCGTATTGTCAGGAATAGGATAGTCAGCATTGCCCATGCGCTGTCCATAGCGACGATGTCCGCTCTGGAAGGTGTGGAAGTCCATCCAGGGGGCTTTTGCCCACCATTTGGCAGAGGTATAGCGTCCGCGTGGATGGTAGGTCATCAAGTGGTTTTTGTCTATCGACTTGATGGTGGTAGCAAGTGTTTCCCATACCTCAGGCTTGATGTCGCCTTGGATGTCGCCGCCCATAAACCAGATGATGTTGGGCTTGTTTTTATAACGATTAGCCAGGAAAGTGCCATATTTCTTGGCATCCTCCACGCTCAACAGACCAGCCTTTACCAGACCACCCCAGATACATACCATACCGATATAGATGCCATGATCGGCAGCTCTGTCGATGATGTAGTCCATGTGGTCCCAATAGCCATATACGCCTTTCTGATTGATGTTCTTGAAGTTCCATCCGTCAATGTTCGACAGTTGTCCATAGATATTATGGGCAGGCACACCATCGATGGTCTGTACTTGTATCACGTTGTAGCCGGCCTTTGCACAGCTTTGCAGGTACCATTCTGCTTCGGCCCTGTCCAGTCGCTCTGGTAATAGCCAGCCTGTCTCACCCAACCAGAAGAAGGGCTGTCCGTTCTCAAACTGCAGATAACGCTGGTTATCTGAAACCTTCAACTTGCCATTGTCCCATGGCTTGCCTGCCTGTGCCGACACCGTCAGCAGCGCAAGGCTCAATATCATGATTAGTTTCTTCATAGCTTTATATAGTATATATAAAACAAGACTGACGAACTTTATTTTTGTCGTCAGTCTTGATGAATGTATTGCTAAACGGTATGTGTTACAGCTGGTATTCTAACATGACCATCGAGTAAGGCTTCAGGTCGATGTCGAACTTCTTCTCTGCCTTGATGGTTTCCTTTTTAGGTGCAATGGGCTGCTTGTCGAAGTTGTTCTCGTCGTCAGCCTTACCCTCGAGCACGGTCTTCACACACTTCTTCTTGATGGGGAAACGGCTGAGGTTGATGTCGGCCTCTTTCTCCTTGTCTGATGCGTTGACGAGCTTCACATAAAGTTTCCTGGTCTTCACGTTCAGGATGACACTCTGTCCATAGTGTACGTTTTCCTGAGGCTGGATGATACCCTTCTTGTCACCCTCAAACTGTACACAGTCACCATAGAAGTACTGTCCGCTGGACTGTCCGAACAGTTGCTGCACATAGTAGCTACATGTCAGGTAAGGACGCTCGTTGTCGAAATATATCATGTCGGGATTCCATTGGGTGCCGTCCTTGCGGGCGAAGAGGGGAGCATAAGAAGTCATTGCTACGATATCGGCATTGCGCTCAACATGCAACAGATACAGACCCTCGGCCAAAGCATCGATGAACTTCTTGTCCTTGGCAGCATACTCGCCGAGATACACCTTCGTCTTGCCACCACGGGGGTAATTGTCGTACTGTCGCTTGTTCAGGAAATATTCGTTGGGTTCATAGTAGTGTTCGTCAAGTATAGGCATGTTAAGTTCCTTGGCCAGCTTCCAACCTGCTTCGTAGTCGGGATTGTCTTTGTGAGAACCAGGTCCGGCCGTACCAACGATGATAATCTCAGGATGAGCCTTCGTGACGCGTTCGTAAATATACTTGAAGCGCTCAATGAACTCAGGGGTTATTTTCTCCTCGTTGCCAATACCCAGATACTTCAGGTTGAAGGGCTTGGGATGACCAGCGTCAGCACGCATCTTGGCCCACTTGTTGGTTGCGGGGTCACCATTGGCCCATTCAATCAGGTCAATAGCTTCAGCTACCCACTCGTCCATCTGGCTCATAGGAACAACATCCTGAGCCTGCTGGGGCCACATGCCCCAACCACCGTTAGTGCCCTGACAGCTCACACCGCTTGGCAGAATGGGCACTGGCTCCATGCCTAGGTCTTCACAGAACTGGAAATATTCATAGTATCCCAAACCCATGCTCTGATGATATCCCCATGTGTTCTTCAGACCACGACGAGTCTCCTTGGGACCGATGGTGGTCTTCCAGCGATAGGTGTCCCAGAATCCGTCACCACCACCGTGTACAACACATCCGCCAGGGAAGCGCATGAATTTGGGGTGCAGATCTGCCAGAGCCTGTGCCAGATCCTTGCGCAGACCGTGTCCTTTATAGGTGTCTTGAGGCATCAGCGACACCATGTCAATATCCATGTCGCCATCGGTCAACATCAGAATCTGCAGGGCTGCATTCTTGCAGTCGGCATTGGGCGTCAGTGTTGCCGCATATTTTTTCCAGTTCTTGGCATCTACAGTCAGCGTGACATCAGCCAACAGCTTTGGGTCCTTGCCCCAGCCCTGAGGTTCAACGAGGGCAATGCGTACCTGCTTGTTATCACCATAGTTGCGGAAGAATACGGAGAAGTCATACTTTGCACCAGCCTTCACGTTGATGCCGTCATAGCCGTTGTTTTCGAGACCGTAACCTCTCCAGCCCTTGTAGTCGAAGAACTCCCTGGTACGCTCGGCATGCAGTTTTATGTAAGTAGGATTGTTGGGATGAATACTCGTGCCCTTGCAAACCTCCATCGTACCAAGCGAATGGCCTGGACGCGTCTGTTTCCATGCGGTACCCGCTCCCCATCCGTCTCTTTCAGCTGGTGAAAACTCGAACGAGCCGTTTTGGATGAGTTCGGCATAGAGGCCACCATCAGCACAGTTGTTGATGTCCTCAAAAAAAATGCCAATCAGTTCGTCACTAATAGCCATTCCGCCCTTGGGGGCTTTCATCGGCTTCTGGGCAGATAGCCCTAGAGTGGTTGCCACAAACAGGGCAACAAGCGTCATACGTTTCATAGTCATTATTGTTTTATGTTAGAAAATTCATGTTGCAAAGATATAAAATACATAGGAGTTTTCCAAATAAAACCTATGATATGCTACATTTACGCAACTATTTGAAACATCTGCAACTCCCTACTTGAGGATGTAATCTTCGCCTTTTTTTGTATTTATGCTATATATGTTTGCTTCTTTCGTTTTCTTTAATCCATTTGCTTTCAGCCTGTTACCGTATTTAATGCGACAAACTCCTCCGTTCTTGGAGTGGATAACAGCCTTGGTTAACTTACCCTCTTTCCAGTCCATGTCTATGACAAAACCACCACGAGCCACCAGTCCTTTCACACTTCCGTCTTTCCACACGCTGGGCAAGGCAGGCAACAAGTGGATGTATCCGTCGTAGCTCTGCATCAGCATCTCGGCAATACCTGCCGTACAGCCGAAGTTTCCATCAATCTGGAAGGGTGGATGGGCGTCGAACATATTGGGATAGGTGCCTCCGCGTTGCTTGACCGTTCCAAAGATCAGGAAGGTGTCTGCCGTCAGCGTCAGTTGGTCTTTAATCAACTTATAGGCATGTTCTCCGTCCAGCAGTCTTGCCCATGAGCATACCTTCCATCCCATGCTCCATCCCGTAGAGACGTCGCCACGAGCCTCCAGCGACTTGCGAGCGGCATTCCATAGGTCGGGTGTGCGGAAGGGCGATATCTGGTTGGAGGGGAAGAGTCCATAGAGGTGCGAGAAGTGGCGATGATCGTCCTTGGGATCGTCCAAGTCGTCAAGCCACTCCTGCAGCTGTCCCCAGCGGCCTATCTGCATGGGAGGCAACTGTTTTAATTGAGAATTGAGAATTGACAATAGAGAATTGTTATCATCAAGAATCTTGGCGGCCTCGAGTACATTGGTGTACAGTTCGGTCACTATCTGGTTGTCCATCGTCACACCAGCATCCAACGGGGTGGGGCGTCCTTTGCCTCCGTGTTCAGGTGACTCGCCAGGACAAACCACCAAATAACCCTTTGTGGGATGCTTCACCAGTGTCTGCGTAAAGAAGCGGGCAGCATCCAGCATGATTGGATAATATTGGCGCAGGAAGTCCTTGTCGCCCGTGTAGAGGTAATGTTCCCACAGATGTCTGCAGAGCCATGCAGCTCCCATTGGCCATAGACCCGTCTGGGCACGATCCACAGGACCCGTAATGCGCCATTGGTCGGTGTTGTGGTGCAATACCCAACCTTCCACGCCATACATGTCGCGGGCTGTCTGCTTGCCTTGTTCGTAAATCTCACGGATGAGCTTGAACAACGGCTCGTTCATCTCCGTCAGGTTGGTCACCTCCGAGGGCCAGTAGTTCATCTCCAGGTTGATGTTCGTGGTGTATTTCGAGTCCCACGACGGGAACATCTTGTCGTTCCAGAGTCCTTGCAGGTTGGCAGGGTTCATGTTGTCTGGCTGTGACGAGGAAATGAGCAGGTAGCGTCCGAACTGGAAATAGGTAGCTACGAGATGGTTGTCAGCGACGGAATCGCAGCCCGCACTAAACCGCTCGATGCGTTTGTTCATGGGAACATGGGCAAAAGCATCTTCACCCAAATTGAGCTTCACGCGGTCGTAGTATTGGTGATAGGTCTTCTCATGCAGGTCTTTCAACGCCTCGTAGCCCATCGCCATAGCGCCTTGCAGACGCTCCCGTGACTGTGTCTCCTCGTTGCCGGTAATGTCCTTGTAGCTCTTGACGTTGGTGCCTACGGTGAGGTATAGGGTTGCCTCGTCAGCCCCCACCACGCTGATGTTTCCATTCGAGCCACTCACCTTGCCACCCTTCGCCTGTACAGCCATACGCCCCATAAAGCGCACCTTGCCTTTTAGGCCTTCATGCTTGGAAGAAACACCCAAGAGCGTAGTTTCGTTGCCATCCATATTCACAAGTACATTCTCATGAGGGCTGGTCATGTTGGCGGTAAATGTAATCTTGCCTTTCTCACTGGCTGTCAGTCGGACGGCAATAACCTCGTGACCACCCAACGGGGCTATCGTCTCACGCATGTATTGTACGCCATCCACCTCGTATTTCACCACGCTCTTGGCATTGTCCAAGTCCAGCCAGCGTTCATAGTTCCGATAGTCAGCATGTCCTGGCATTGCGATATACAGGTCGCCAAAGGGTTGGAAGGGCATACCCATGTTCTTGCCAGCCGCCTGGGGCATCACCTGTGCGTTAGCCAAGTCTTGTGCCTCCTTGTATTTCCCTTCGAAGATGAGTTGGCGAACCTCTGGCAGCGCCTTCTTGGCGTTGGGGTTCACCACGTTGTTGGGCTGTCCTGCCCAGATGGTTTCCTCGTTAATCTGGATGTGCTCCACAGCAGGTGTACCAAACACCATGCCCCCCATCACGCCGTTGCCGATGGGCAGGGCCTGCGTCCACGTCTGTGCAGGCTGGTTGTACCATAGTCTGTGCTGTTGTGCAACAGCACAAATGAGGAATGAGAAGTGAGAAATAAGAAATACGGTCAGTGTCAGTCGTTTCATTGTTCAGTCATGTTTGTCATATATAGAATAAAGACTGACGAACCGTATAATTGTCGTCAGTCTCTTTGGGTTATTCTATGATTTGCTGATGGTGAACGATTGTTCCGTCGTTGCTCACACCTTCCAATGTGATGAGGTAGCGTTTGGAGATGTCGGAGGCATAGAACCTTACGCTGGCGTGCCCTTTTTCGTCTGTTTCCACCTTCGGATTCCAATAGAGCGTTGTGCGATGGTCTGGACGCGTCTTGGCAGAGGGGTCAGGATATTGTGGAGAATAGAACTCCACGGCAGGACGATAGCCCAACTGGCGCACCCTGACAAAGGAAGGACTGTCTTTGGCTCTTGACTTGACAATCTCAGAGCCGTCTTTCAGGAAGATAAACAGTACGCCAGGCACCTTTCCTGAATAAGATGCGGGCCTTGCTCCAAAGAATCCGTTGATGGCATTGTTGGGCGTGAAATACTCTATCGATTTGACATCTGTTGGCACCAGGTTGAGTATATAATCATGGTCTTCTTCCCGTATGTTGTCCACATAGGGTAAGACGCCACAATCGTTGTAAGTTGTAATGAAGGGCTCGCCATCGGCATAAACTACCTTTATACCCAAAGTGATGAGCAACTGTTGCATGGTGACGGCACGCTCAATGCAAGGGTCTCCCTCTTGGAATCCGCGTGGAGCTTCTATATTCAAGAAGTTGCTCTTGAGAGGCTTCTGCTTCTTGCCTACCTTTGTCACCTCAGGCAGTTCGATATATCCTGCTCGTGAGTACATCTGTTGCGTCTGGGCTTGTGTGCGGAAGGCGCTCAGGTCTGGACTCTCCGTCAGGGCATAGTGGGGTAGGGCTACCTTGGGGAAGGTCATCGAATCTATCTGCAACTCCACAAAAGCTGTCTTGCCGCTGTTCCGTGTGCCTTCCAGCAGGAAGGTGGAACCCTCTGGGTTGTCCACGCCCAACGAAAAATTAGTGCTGTCGCCTAACTCGAACTCCCATTGTTCTCCCGTTTTTGCGTTGACAACCAGCAGGTGTGGGTTCTTGAGGCGTTTCTTCCAAGTACCCTTGATGCGTCCTGTGATGAACTGCATCTCCTGATAAGGATAGATGATTTTGGGTAGGGTATCGGACTGATAACTCAGTTGTTGGCGCAACAGGTTCTGGCGAATGTCACCAAACAGGCTGTCAGGCTTCACCACATCGTAATCCGTTACGGATAGGGCGTAGATGCCTTGCAAAGGGTGTCCGTCTTTGTCGTGGATGTCAAAGTCAAGCGTGATGGGCTCTCTGTCTGTAGCGGCATTCCCTCTGACGGTCACCTTCGCATCCATGTGTGCAAGCACCTTGTTGGCTATGCGATGCCCTCTGGCACGTTGCCCACCCACCACCGTGAGGGGTTGGTAACAAAATTGTTCTGCGGGGAAGTTGCGCATCCATTGGGTGTAGGCCACCAAGGTATAGACACCGCCTTTCAAAGACTTAGGCAACAATATCCTGTTGGCAAACACACCGTCCTTGTCGCCTCGAATCATCAAACGTTGCATCAGCGTGTCGGACTGCTGGTCGTATAGCTCGACATAAACGAAACGTGAGCGACTGAAGGGGATATTCGTGTCGGCTTCCATCAGATGGGCACGTAGCCATACGGTGTCGCCTGGTGCATAGTAGGGCTTGTCTGTCTGGATACAGATTCGCTCCTGAGCATAAGACGCACCTAATGAGAAGAGCAGAAGGACAATGAGTTTTAGCCTCATTTATACAGCGATTTCAGCGTTCCTTCGGGTTCTATCTCTATCTTACTCTCGTCGAGCATCGAGCGGTCTAGTCTGAAGACGTCGATGAAGAAGTCATAGACGGCCTTGCGCTTGTTTTCGCGGAAGTCGTGGCGCTCGTTGGGCAGGTGGACATTGCGCACCTTGTCCTGGGCACCATAGAATCCGTAGATGCGTTGCAGGTAAGGGAATTCCAGCGTGGGAACTGTGGAGGTCCAGTCGCCTCCGTCGCTCACGATAAGCATCGGCTTTGGCGCTATGACAGCAGCCAGTTCGGGCTCGCAGGTGCCTCCTGCTGACAGCTGGACGGGCATGCCGCTCTCACACGGACAGCCACCATCGAAGTGAGAGGCCAGATGAACCACAGGGGCTGAGGCTGTGACGCGTTCGTCCAACAAAGAGAGGAGTACGGTATGCGTACCACCCCCAGAGCCGCCCATCACACCCACACGCTCCGTGTCGATGTCCTTGCGGTTCTTGAGCATCCAGTCCAGGAGGATGTAGCCACAGGCTGCCTGATAGACATGGGCGCGACTACTATGATGGTCGCCTACTTCTTTCTGACTCTCTCCCCATCCGTAGAGGTCGAAGTCTACGCAGACGGCACCCATGCGGGCGAGGGTGCCCAGTCGCTGCTGCTCATCCTTGCGATAGCGGTAGGGCCAGTGTCCGTCGGGGCAGACTATCAGGGCGTGCTTGCCCTTCTTCAAGGAAGCATAGATGGTGCCAAAGAGGTGTTGTCCAGGTGTCAGTTCAATGCAGATGTTCTGTGTGGTGTAGCCGTCGTGCTTGCGAATCTTAGACAGTTGTACATTGGCCATTGACCATTGACCATTGACCATTTTCCTATT
>LXOW01347642.1_pt1 | contig 11981 bp, 6 predicted proteins | sample 1368591 | NCBI WGS metagenome assembly LXOW01 (sample SAMN04884650, study PRJNA319009) | bovine gut metagenome | isolation source: Cow rumen | host: Bos taurus | place: Italy: Legnaro (PD) | collected 2014-07-09
CTCCACCGGAACACGGCCGTTGCGGTTCACCACCGTACCCTTCACGCCGCCGGTAGGTTCCTGGGCGAAGAGCATCAGGGATGCACACGCAGCCGTAATTGTCAGAATAAATCGTTTCATATGAATTACTTCTTAATTACAATGTAAGTAGGATAGTGGTCGGAGTAGCCGCCCACAAAGGCGCCACCGGAGAAGGTGCGGAACGGGGTGCCCTTGTACTGACCGGTCTGGTTGGTCATGAAAGGCTTGACGAATACGCGTCCGTAGTATTTCTTCTTCACGATGGGCTGAATCTGGAAGGTACCCTTGGGTGCATGGGCCAGGGCCTTGTTCACCATCACAATATCAAAGATGTTGCCTTCGCCCCGGTAGTACAGGGAACTGTAGCCGTTCTTGATCATGATCAGGAACGGATCGAAGAACTCATCGTCCCCCTTCACATCCTCGATGTTGTCCTTGTCGGCATGCAGATACTGGGTCATGGAGATGTCCGTGGGGTTGTCGTTCATATCGCCCATCACCACAATCTTGATGCCCGGGAACTCCTCCTGCAGCTCCATGGCGCGGTTGTAGGCAATCTCGGCGCCGCGGGGACGGAGGTCGGCACCCTTGCCGCCCAGACGGGACGGAAGGTGGCATACGAAGAAGGCGAACATTTCCCCGTCGATGGTGCCGCGGACCATGAGGATATCACGGGTGCGGAAGGCATCCTTCTCCTCCTGGGTCCACTGGCTCCAGTCGATGCTGGTATTGTCGTCAAAGGTGAAAGGAATGGGCTCGGAGGCAATGTATTTGAAGATTTCCGGCCGATAGAACAGCGCGCAGTCCACGCCGCGGCGGTCCGGGCTGTCGTAGTGCACAATCTGGTAATTGGCATCCGCGATGGCGGGCTCGTTCACCAGGTCATCCAGCACGTGGCGGTTCTCTACCTCGGAGACACCCAGCACGGCATGCCAGGCACCATTATCGTTCTTCATCTCCGCAATCACCTTGGCCATGTTCTGNNTCCAGGTTGTAAAAACCTATCACATAGGACTTTCCACCTTTCTGTGCCCACAGGGCAGGACTTGCCAGCAGGAACAGGGCAGGAAGTATGTATAAGAACTTTTTCATACGTCGTCAGTGTTATTATTACTTTTTCCAGAAATTGTTGGGCGTTTCCGTTTCTATCTGTTTGGCTTTCTCCGTGCCCAGCTTTTTGGCCAGGTTGGGGAAAAAGTCAATACCGGTCTGTTCTTCCAGGTCGCTGATGGAGCAGATGTAGTCCATGCAGTTGCCGTTGGCAATGGATGCGTCGTGCGGGAGAATGAATCCCGCGGCCATATAGCCGTCTGTAACCGTAGCGCTGTTACTGCCTTTATACAGCAGGGCCTTGAAGTAGTGGGTAGGGATTTTCACATAGAAGCCGGAGTTCTTTCCACTTGTCTGCTGGGATTTGTCAAACAAACAACCGGTAACCACATACAGGGTGTCCGACTGGGAGGCATAATTGCGTACCTTCCCTTCCAGGTTGGCCCAGATGCCCGCATTGAAGTTGTACTCCTGCGGGGTCATATTGGTGGGCACAAAGGTGGAAACATTGGCGGCGCGGGTGGTGAGGCGGTCTGCCGAGGGGATCTGGTGTCCGCGGGTCCAGCCGCCGCCGTAGGAGCCTTGTGTAAGGTCCGGCTGCAGGGAATGCGGCAGCAGGGCATCCCAGCTCCATTCGTTGGAACGGGAGCCACTGCCCTTGAGGGCATTGTTGTGAGGATAGGCCACCCACAGGGACAGGTGCTCTTTGTAATCCCAGTAGCAGGACCAGTTGCGGGTGCCGCTCTTGCCCCGGTTGATGTACTTGCCGCCGGACATGTCGTGTACCAGCAGTTCCCGGCCGTCGCCGGCCTTCATGGCAGGCAGTTCCAGCCAGTCCATGGGGGCTACGTCGTAGCCGTAATTGCCGCCCACAGCTTCTTCCGACTTGGCAGCCTGCACGAGGGTGACGCGGGCTGCGGCGCCCTTGGCGGGCTTGAGCACCAGCGTTACTTCACGTACGTTCTCGGAGTCGTTGGCCGAATAGCTTACCAGGACATCGTTCTGGGAGCCGGTGCCCGAAGCGGGGCTCACCGAGGCCCAGGCCGCGGCCGANNCTCAGCGCTATAAGGAGATGTTTTCTGGACATGGGGAATTAACTATTGAGCCTTATAAGTAACCTTGGAAACCTGCACGAAACCATTTGAGGAATGGGAAGCGCAGTCAAATTCCAGCTTATAATATAAGTTGGCTCCAGGAGTGGGAACGGTAAAGTCGATGTCCCCGGCAGCCGTGATGGTTACAGGCACTTCCTGTACATCGGTAGTGAAGCCGGCATCGGAAGCCACATACAACTTGGAGGAATTAATCTTGCTCGCATTTACAGAAACTAAGGTAACTACAACCTTGGAGATGGCAAAAGTAGGAGCCTGGTCCAAAGTGATGGAAGCTACAGAAGCATTGTTCTTACGGCCGCAACGGGCATTCGTCCAATTCCAGTCGTTATTACTGAAGTTGACGACCGTCCAAGAATAATCGCCGGCTTTCGCCGTCCAGGTTGTCGTATACTGGTTGGTCTTATTGTTATCCTTATTCTCATCCGGGAAAGAGAGAACAATATCGCTGGCTTCGACGCCGGGTTCATCACCGCCGCCAGGCTGGTCGCCACCACCGGGTTCATCGCCACCCACAGCCTCTGCTGCGATGCAGGCCATGTTCAGGTATTTGGTGCTGCTGCCACTGGTTCCAACGAAGAAACCGGTGAATTTGACTTTCTGACCATCGAGGGAGTCAAGATTCAGACTTGAAGCAGGATTGGCAATACTTCCCACATAAGTGGTCGCGCCTTCCACAGTCACATTGTAATAGTTACCGGACTTGGCAAGCGTTCCAGTGAAAGAAATATAATCACTCTTTTTGGCGCTGGAAGCATAGCTGTCAAAATTCGCGGTAATATCATTGACAGTACCATACGATACCGTATTCCCGTTGGAAACAATGGTAACGGTAGCACCAGTGTCGATTTCCGCAACACCGCCATAAGTCTTCTTGGTACCGGACACCTGTACTTTATCTCCGACTGCAGCCATTGTTGCGGGCTTGAAGACATACAGATTGTTCGTTCCGTCCGTCACGATGAAACTGTTGCTGGTAACGCCAGCCACAAGAGCCTCGAACGCGGTCGTGCTCTGATCGGCAAGGGCAATTACCTTGGAAAGGTCGGTCTCAAAAGCACTGGGGTCGTCACCTCCACCGGGTTGGTCACCTCCACCGGGTTGGTCACCTCCACCGGGTTGGTCACCGCCGCCGGGATTGAATTCACCGTCGAAGGCGATGGTTACGCTGACCAGGCGGGACTGGGCAGCGGGAGAGTGGAAGACCACCTTGTTGGCAGAACCGGTCCAAGGACCTACCTTGTAAGTGGTGGTGTTGGCAGGAATGGTTCCGCTGCCACCTTCCAGAACAGTGAGGTCTTTGCAGTACTGGCCGCTGCTGTAATCACTGGCCAGGAACTGGATAGCGGTCATATTTACGCCTTCCGGAGCCGTAATGGAAATGACAGCACCTTTGTAAACACGGGCGGAATACGAATCCGGAGTAACAATCGCAGTGGTAGAAGTGTGCTTGTAAACGCCGATCTTAATACCCTCCACGGTGGTCTCGAAACCTGCACCGTAAGTGGCATCCGAGCCAGCCGTCCAGGTATTTTCGTTAGTAAGCTTGATGGTGTATCCTTCAATGTCCTCACCGGGTTCGACGGGATCGTCGCCGCCTTCACCGGGAACAAGGCTGTAGAGGTAGGCCTTGTTGGAAGCGGTCTCGGGCGTATTTCCTAGGTAGTTCACTACTTTACCACAGACAACCACTTCATCGCCCACCTTTACCGGAGCGTCGCCGGCGGTGAATTTCTGATTATTCAGATACAGGACACGGAAGCAATAGAAGCTTTCGGATTCGGACTTGCCATCTTCTGTGATATAGAAAGAACCAGTGCCATAATTATTAGCGACATACTGGTCTTTAATAGAAGAGATGATACCCTTCACATAGATATCATTCTCGCTTTCCGTATCTGCGGCCAGCGTCTTGATGAAGGCATTGGCACCGGCAGGATTGTACGGATCGGCCTCGGTGCCAGAGCCCTTGGGCTCGCTAGGGGTACTCGGGGAGCCGCCTTCGTCCTTGGTCTTGCCGTTCAGGCTATAGACATAGGCCTTGTTGGCATCCGTTTCCGGCGTGCTGTTGTACAGGATGAGTTGACCGGCAATGATAACGTCGTCACCCACCTTGATCTGGGTGTTGCCGTTGGTCCATTTCTTATTCTCCAGGAACAGGACGCGATAGCAATAGAAGGATTCGTCGGCCGCCTTGCCGCTGTCGTTGATATAGAAGGAACCATTGCCGAAGCTGGCGCCGAACTCCTCCTTGATGGAGGCAACCTTACCGGCAATGTAATAGGTTTGGCCGGCCGTGGTGGCTCCTGCCTTGATTGCTGCGTTAGCTGCCGTTGCATTGAACGGATCTTCCAGGGTACCGGTGCCCTTAGGATCGGCGCTTTCTCCGCCGCCTTCTGCGCCGCCCTTGTCTACGCCATTGAGGCTATAGAGGAAGGCACTGTTCTGATTGGTTTCGGGGGTATTGCCCTTGTAATTCACCACATTACCGTAAATGATAACCTCATCGCCCACCTCTACCTGGGTGTCGCTGGCGGTGAACTTCTTGTTGCCCAGATACAGCACGCGATAAGCGGTGAACTGTGCACCGGTCGTGGAGCCATCGTCGGAAATCTTGAAGGAGCCATTGCCGTACTGCGTGGTATAAGCCTCATCCACAGCAGATACGATACCGGCCACAAACACCTTCTTGGGGCTGACCACATCGGAGCCCAGCTCATCCAGATATTCCAGAACACCAGCTACGTTATACGGATTGTCCAAAGTACCGTCACCGTTGTCAATCTCTCCTCCCGGGCCAGCCTGCTCGATGGTGAGAGAGGTACGGGCGAAGCCGATGGTGAATACGATGGTAGCAGAACGGTTGTACTCGGCGTTCTGCGCAACAGTAATTTTAACAGGCTGGGCCTCTACTGCGGCTTTGCCGGAGGTTGCGCTGAGGGCGACCCATTCCGGGACACCGCTTACAGCCCAGTCACGGGTGGCCGTGACAGATAAATTCTGGGAGCCACCGGCGGCCTCAAACGCAAGCGTTGTTTTGTCCAAAGCCAGTTTGGCAGGGCCCAGGTCCACTTCTTTGTTACAGCCGACGAGCATTGCTGCGCCAGCCACAACTGCCATAAAGAGGTTTCTGAGTTTCATACGGTTATTTTTAAAATAGTTATTAATGCATATGTGCTGAAATACAAATATACAACAATTTTCTTTCTAATCAATAGAAAAAGCCCGGGGCTCGGTGGAAGCCTCGGGCTGGGAAAGAATCAGGATTAATAATTAATCAGTCCGTGTTTGAGCCAAGCCCGTCGCTTGGCGGATGCTTTGTTCATCCACGCCCATTTCGCGCAGTTTCCGCGCCACAGCCGACAAGGCGTTTGCTTCCCCCTCTGCACGTCCTTGCTCCAGGCCTTCCTTGAAGCCTTTTTGCTCGTGGTATTCACCGATGACCAGTTTTTCGTAGTCTGTAACCATGGCGTTGAGATATACTTTTAGTTGTTCTTCCTCAAACTGTTCCGTGCGTGCAATCTCGAAGATGGGCTCAAAATCGGATGCATCGTGGGGGACACCTGCAAATTTATACAAATTTCTGAAAAGATAGCACCATCGTTCCGCATTTGTTTGTGCCGCCTCCCATCCTTTTTGGAAGCGGGGCAGTTCCAGGTAGTAGAATTGAAGTTTGGAGGTCAGGACATCGGGAACTTTTCTACCGATTATAGTGAAACAGCAAAAATTTTTCTACCGACTTACGCGCCGGGCATATTGCAACAAAAAAGCCCGGGGCTCGTTAAAAGCCTCGGGCTAAAGAAGATTCAGACAGTTAATTACTTGGCCTCGGAGACGTGGGCAGCTTCCCACAGACCCAGAATCTTATCCTGCTTGTCGAGCGTGGGGATGCAAGTAACATCGTACTTTTTCCCCTCTTCCATCTGCAGTTTGAAACTGTCGTCGGATTTGATACGAATGACAACCTGGTTGGTGCCATCCGTGATTTTTCCATCAATATCGCCGGTGTCGGTTATTTCCTTATTTTTCTCATCCATCTTAGGATGACGCTCGTCCGTACCCGTTGACATAGGATAAGTGGCATCAATGGCATCCGTCACAGTAAGTCCCTTGATAGTAACCAGACGGTAGGCATAGGTATCCCACTCATCCAGCAGTTTCTGGAGGGTAATCTCCGTTCCCTTAGGAAGCTTGGCAGGATCGGCGGGTGCCTTTTGGGTTTTACCCAAGGCCGCATTGAAGTCAGTTCCCTGAGCGACACCACTATAAGCATAACCCTGGCCAAATACACGCCCAGAAATCTTCTGACCTACAGAATACTTGGTGGCGCTATTGTACAAGATAAGACCGCCAGTCTTGTCCTCAACAAAGATGTATTTACCGTTTGCATAAGTTACAAGAACTTCCTCATTGAGCTCTACATCAAACAGAGCCTGGCTCCTGCTATTTGTGCTGGAAGCGCAGATATCACGGATATCCTTGACGCCGCCCTTTGTAGTGGCAGCCTGCTGGATGATGTTAACAGTAACCTCCGAAGGAAGGTTGTCTTTTTTGGTGCTCACAAAAGAGAGGGTGCCAGTACGCGGTTTACCAGTGGTATTTTCTTCAGGGGTAATGGTAAATACCAGATTACCCTTGCTGTTCATGGTATAGCTGTTATCCATGACCAGCCAGTCGGATTTGGACTCGAAGCCAAGGCCGGTGCCTTTTTGCGCCATCTCCAGTTCGAACTCCTTTGCCTCCTTGCCCACATAAATAGTGGAACCCTTAACAGAGGAAAGCAGGGATTTGGTCACCTTGATAACGGAAGCGTCGACAAGTTCAACCGTGGAATTGTACAACGTATAGGGGCCTTCCACGGTAACTACGTCACCTGTTTCGATACCGAAACTGCTCCAGTTGTAGCTGCCAGTAGCATCTACGGTACCATAGATATAAAGGGGCTCGTCGGTGGAAGCGTCCTTCAGATACCAGTTACCATAGCTGGTGCTCGCGATGCGGGTGCATGCGCCGGTAACCTGATACGTCTTTCCTTCAACGGGAGTGAAACCCTCTTCCTTGCCAAGCAGCTGCTTTACAGTGGCTTTTACGGCAGAGGCAGGGGTACCCACCATCACAATGATATCCTGGGTCTTGTTTTCGCCAATTTTCACCTTTAAGGTTTTGGTGTAAGAGGCTTCATCATCCTCCTCACGATTATCCGTAAAGGTAATCTTGGTTGAACCGGGCGTGCCGGATACAGGGGAAACCTCAACCCAAGAATACTCCTCGAGCTGCATGACATTGATCGTCTTCTTCTTCTTTCCCGTTTCCGTGCGGACTGTCGTATCCTTAGGGATAGTAATATCAAAAGTCCAAGCTTCAGTAGCAGTAACGTTGATGGTAGCGCTGCCGCCAGCCTCAGGAATGGTCACGTAGAGTTTATCGGCCTGGAACTCGCTCAGAACCTGTGCGCCTTCCTTCTTGCAGGCGGCGGCAAGTACTACAGCGATGGCGGAAAGGATAATATATTTCGCTTTCATACGTATATTCCTCATAAATTAGTTAAACATGTACTTAATACCGATGGAAGCGTACCAGCACTGGCTGAGGGCATGGTTAGACGTCCATGTCTGCGTGCTGCCGGAGATTGCCTTCGGCGTAGAGAAGACTGCATAGCCGTCTGTATCGACACCATCGTACTTCAGGATACGGGCATCGGAGCCAATAGCGGGGTTCAGGTATTTGGATACACCCCAACTGCTATTGAACAGGTTCAGGAGGTTCTTCACATCCAGGCTGAGCTGAATGGTGTTCTTATTCTGGCCACACTTGATCACAAAGTCATGCTTGTAGCTGAAGTCCAGACGGTGCACCCAAGGAGAGTACACGCTGTAAGCCTCTGCGTACTGGCCCTGATGGGAACTCAGGTAAGGATCATTGTGCACATAGTCCATGAAGCGGTCGCGATCATCGTTGGAAGCGAAGCGGAATTCGTTTTCTGCTACCTGCTTGTCCGTAGGAATATACAGGGCATCGTAATTGTAACCGTCACCATTCATGTCGTTGGTGGTCATGTAGGAATAGTTGTAACCGCCCTTCCAGGCCTCATAGATGAGGGAATAGTGGTTACCGCATTTGTCGTGAGCCGTGGCAGAAGCAACAACGCGGTCCGGGGTCACGTACTGGGAGTTGTGAAGCTGAATGTAGTTAGGACCCTCCACAGTGGGAACATAGGTGAAAGCAGACTCAGCTGCAGAACCGGGCATACCGGTGATCTCCTTGTTCACGGTGTGCGTGTAGGCTGCCATGAGGCTGATCCACTGGGCCGGCTGCATGTTCAAAGTCACATTAGCGCTCCAGCCATAACCCTTGCTGGTGTTCTCCAGGACGAAGGCCTTAGTACCATTACGGAAGTCGTCACCATAGATAGGACGATTGTCGGCACCGTTGAAACGGGCAAAGCCAGCCACATTGCGCATGCTCCAGTCAGAGATGGACACGGCATTGACGGTCTTGTTGAAGATACCTTCAGCCGTGATGCTGAACGGGAAGGAAGTGGGGAAGCTATAGTCAATAGCCAGGGAGGTCTTCCAGACCTGAGGCATCTTGAATTTAGGATCCACAGCGTTAACGGCAGAAGGGACCGTACCGGCATCGGAAGACACCGTAGTAGGATAGCCGAGGCTCTCCAGCTTGCTCATGAGAGCGGCGATGGTAGCTTTACCATTGGCATCGGTCACAAGGCCGCCTGCAAACTCATCCATGGAGAAGCCCTTTTTGTTTGCATTCGTGGCATTGATCTGTGCCTGATACTGCACCAGACCACCGTTGGTGGGCATGTTGGTGAAGAACACCAGAGGCAGACGACCGCTGAACAGGCCGGTACCACCACGGATTTTCAGGCTCTTGTTGCCCAACACATCCCAGGTGAAACCTACACGCGGGGAAACAGTCACGCTGGAATTGGGCCATTTACCGGTGTCAATATGGGTTTCCTGATAGTTGTTGGCTTTCGGATAATAACTGAGGGCCTTGATAGCATTGTTGGTGAGCAGGTCGCTGTTGCTGAAGAACAGGCCGTCCAGACGCAGGCCGTAGGTGAGTTTAAAGCGCTCGGTTGCATTCCACTCGTCCTGGGCATAGATACCAGCTTTGTAGAACTGCACACGGGCGGCAGGTTTCTGCTCGCCGCCGTAACCATAGGTAAGGCAAACGATTTCCGGGGTAGCGCCATTGATGAAATCATCAACGGAGTTATAACGATAGTAACCGGAGCCGTTACGCATGTACTGGTTGTCGGCCATCTGATACTCGAAGTTGAGGCCGGCAGTAACCTTATGGGAGCCCAAGAACCAGGTGAGGTCATCCTTAACGTTGGCAACGGTATTGTGAACGGCGTTGTTCCAGGTGAACAACTCATAACCCAGGGCCATGTAGTTGTTGTCCTGCTTGTCGTCCAGGATATCGATGAACGGGAACTCGTCAGAATTAGTACCGCGAACGTCGTTCAGCATGGAGAAGGTGGCCAGGAACTGATTGGACATATTGTCCGTAAGACGGCTGTTCAGGTCCAGAGACCAAGTGCTCACCAGGTTCTTCATGGAATACATGGAGTTGGCGAAGGACATGGAGTACTGAGACATACGACTGCCGCTCATACGGGTACCACCATCCATGGAAGTGCCGTTAGGGCTGTTCCATACGTTGTTGAGGGTGTAGTTGTAACGCAGGGCAAGGTGATGGTTGTTGGTGATGTTCCAGTCCAAACGAGCCAGAACCTTGATATTGCTTTCGTCGGCCGGGAAGTTAGTCCAGGAGCCGGTGTTATAGCCATATTTCTCCGCCACATGCTTAGAAACACGTTCCAGGTCGCTGAGTTTGGTACGGGATACGTAGTTGTCAGGATCGGCAACGCCATCCTCGGAACCTCTCCAACGGTTCACGATGGAAGGGACCTTGGTGTATTCACCGTTCACGAAGAAGAACAGCTTGTTCTTGATGATAGGACCACCAAAGGTAATACCATAAGTAGTGCTGCGGTCTTTATCGCGGGCACCAGAAATCTGCTGGCCATCCACGGCGTCACCGCGCAGGTTCTCATTCCTATGATATATATAAGCGGAACCCTTGAAGGTGTTGGTACCGGACTTGGTGATAGCGTTGACACCACCGCCGATGAAGTTGGTCTGACGGACATCGTAGGGGCTGATTACCACCTGCAGTTCCTCAATGGCGTCGATGGAGATAGGGTTGCCACCACCAGGGAGGTTGGAGGAGAGACCGAAGTTGTTGTTGAAGTTGGCACCGTCAACGGTGAAGTTGGCGGTACGGCCATCGGAACCGGCAAAGCTCATGCCGTTACCACCGTACGGGGACAGGCGGGTAACGTCGGTGATGCTACGGCTGACCGTAGGCATGGAAGTGATCTGATCGCTGGCGATGTTGGTCACAGCACCGGTACGCTCCTGCGCGTTGAACTTGGAGGAAGCGTCTGCGATAACCACAGTACCCTGCAGCATTTCCGAACTTTCTGCAATCTTGGCATCCAGGGCGAAGGTTTCGGCCAGCTGGAGGGTGACACCGGTGTAGGTGGCATCCTGATAACCCAGGCAGGTGAAATCGACCTTGTAAGGACCGCCGGTACGCATACCTTGAATGGTATAACGACCGTCTGCATTAGTCACGGCGCCGTAGATAGTACCGGAGGGCTCATGCTGAGCCACGACGGCAGCGCCAATAACAGGCTCGCCGTTCTGGTCTACCACGCGACCGGAGAGGGAAGACGTGGTCACCTGAGCATAGGCGACAGTGCCCGCAATCAACGTAGTGAATGCGAGCAATAAGCTTTTAAAAGCGTTTCTCATAAAAGGTTGAATAGAAATAAATATTGATAGGTAGAATAATCTTTCTGCTAACCGGACGCAAAGGTAGTACTTTTTTTCAATATAAAAAACGGAACCCGCCAGGATTCCGTCTTTTTTTTATCAACAACCTATGGTTAACTTATAGATTGAAAGCTTTTTTAATGGCAGGAACACTATCTAGAAGTTCCCAGCCAAAGAATTGAACAATTTTTTCTTTTCCCTGCACTTTTACCGTCTTTTTGTAAGGTTTCCGCCCCATATGGCCGTAGGCGGCGGTTGGAGCATAGATAGGGTTCTTGAGCTGGAACTTTTTGATGATGCCGGCCGGGGTAAGGTTGAACAGTTGCTGGACCTTCCGGGCAATCTCGCCGTCGGAAAGGTTCGCCTTGGCGGTTCCGTACGTATCGACAAAGACGCTCACCGGCTGGGCCACGCCAATGGCATAGGCCAGCTGCACCAGGCATTCGTCGGCCACGCCGGCTGCCACCAGGTTCTTGGCGATGTAGCGGGCGGCATACGCCGCGCTGCGGTCCACCTTGGACGGGTCCTTGCCGGAGAAGGCGCCGCCGCCGTGGGCACCCTTGCCGCCGTAGGTATCGACAATGATCTTACGGCCGGTGAGGCCGGTGTCTCCGTGGGGACCGCCGATTACGAACTTGCCGGTGGGGTTCACGTGCAGGATGAAGTCGTGGATGAGCGCAGCCGTTTCCGGAGCCAGGGACTCCTTCAGGCGGGGAATCAAGATGGTTTCCACGTCCTGGCGGATTTTCTGCTGCATGGCTAAATCGACCTTGGCCTGTCCGAACTGCTTCACGGCATTCTCGTAGGACATCTTGCCCAGAGTCCTGGGGACGAACTCGTCGTGCTGGGTACTCAGGACGATGGTGTGCACTTTGACTGGCGCATGGGTTTCTCCATCGTACTCGATGGTGAACTGGCTCTTGGCGTCCGG
>LXOW01427462.1_pt1 | contig 11981 bp, 14 predicted proteins | sample 1368591 | NCBI WGS metagenome assembly LXOW01 (sample SAMN04884650, study PRJNA319009) | bovine gut metagenome | isolation source: Cow rumen | host: Bos taurus | place: Italy: Legnaro (PD) | collected 2014-07-09
TATGCGCTTCTTTTGTTAGAAACTGTTTCTTTTACTTCTATCAATCCGTTGGCAATTAGTGCATTTAATAAAAAATGGACTTTACCAAGCCTTATTCCGAGTTCTGCCGCAAGTTTACGCTGATTCGCATCAGATTTCTTTTCTATTGAGCTGAAAAACTTGTAAACTAATGCGTCATTTTCTGAATTATTCAGCCTTGATACCATTTGTCTTATTCCTTATTATTCATTTATGTAAGACAATCTTTAAGTGCTTAGTTATTGATTTTTCGATTTTATCTAGCTCAAATTTATTATTTTTTGAGCTAGATAAAATATAGCATATGTCAAATAAAAAAAAAAGAATTATTTTTGAGTATTTAAAACAGATGTTAATGAACTATTAAATGCAGTTTGAAATGCAATAAGTTATTTATATACATAAGTTGCAATTAGTTATTCAAAATGCTCTTTAAACAAACTTCTTTTAAATATCTTCATTTAATTTTTCATTCGACCTAAAATAGGCATATATTGCTAAATAGAGATAGTTTTAACATTTTCAATCGTAAAATCACGCGAAAACGTTTTCGATTGATTTTTCGATTGAAATTTATTATAATTTAATTATGAAAGAAAACCAAAAGCTCGAATTAAAATCAGAAGTAACAAACACTTTCTTAAAAACAGTAAGTGCATTCGCAAATTATGGCGGAGGCAAAATTGTTTTCGGCNNCTTTAATTGTTAACGAAGGTTCATTAAAACCTTATTTATACAAAGCCAAAGCGTATAAACGCAATGGAACTTCTACGGTTGAAACAGATAGAATAGAATTAAACAGGCTTATATTAGAAGGCGAAAATTTAACTTTTGATGAAATTGAATCCAAAGAACAAAACTTAACTTTTTTTAAACTTCAAAAAGATTTGCAAGACAAGTTAGATATAGATTCTTTATCAAAAGACGTTTTGAAAACATTAGGTTTCTTTACAAAAAATGGGAAATTCAACAATGGTGCCGAATTATTAGCGGATAAAAATACTTTTTATGGTATAGATATAGCAAAATTTGGCGAAACAATAGACTATATACTAGATAGAGAAACAATTTTCAAAGTATCAGTATTAGAGCAGTATGATAAAGCTATCGAACTATACAAAAAATATTATCAATATGAAGTAATCAAAAATATTGAAAGAAAAACAGTAGAAACAATACCAGAAAAGGCTTTTAGAGAAGCAATAGCCAATGCAATAGTACATAGAACTTGGGATGTAAAAAGCCATATAAAAGTTTCAATGTTTTCCGACAGAATAGAAATAGTTTCTATTGGCGGTTTGCCTACGGAGGTTACTCCTAAAGACTATCTAAGCGGTCATGTTTCAATTTTAAGAAATCCAATATTAGGCGACGTCTTTTTTAGACTACGATACATAGAAAGGTTTGGAACAGGCGTAAAAAGAATAAATGAAGCTTATGAAAAAAAATCAAAAAAACCAGTTTTTGAGATTTATGACAATTTAATAAAAGTAATATTGCCTGTAACAACTATAAATTCTATGAAAGATGACGAAATTGCCGTCTACAATCTAATGTCAAATGGAAAAATGATTACATCTTCAGATGCCGCAAAAGCGTTATCCTGCGGTAAATCTAAAGCAACCACCATTTTAAACAAGTTAGTTAAATCTGGTTATATTCAAATTACGGGAACAGGTCGAAGCACCAAATATAGTTGGAAATAAAAATTTCGGAGTGAATCTTTAAGACTCACTCCGAAAACTTTAATACAATAAATAGAAATTACTTTGCTGCAAAAATTTTGATTTCTGATGGTTTTAAGCTGTAGTTAAGAGTATAGGGCACAACAGTAAAACGATTTTCAGGAGACACATCTATCGGTTCGCCACAGGTGATTGCTCCCATATCTGGGATATAAACGTTCTGATAATTGTATTTATCTTTGTTCATTACAATGAATACTGTTTTTTCATTTGGCAATGAGCGTTTAAAGCAAAATACGTTTGCCCAATTTGCTTGGTCTACTATTTCTAGGCCCTTTTCTTCGTTTAAAACTGGATATTTTTGTTTCAGTTCAGCCAAGTTCTTAAGCAACCAAGATAAATCAATGTTAGTTTCTTCCCAATCGGCAGGTGTAGTTTTTACCACATTCATTTCTTTTCTGAATCCAAATTCAAACCCCGACGGAATCATATAACCAGAACTGAACACCGCAGAAAAGATAATCTGGCGTTTAACTGCTTCTACATCTCCGTTAAATTCTTCCATAAGACGTTTTGTATCGTGCGATTCAGGGAAAGCGATTGTTTGAGCCAAAGGTGAAGTTTTATAGTATTGTTCCATACCCCAAGGTTCGTTAAAATCCCAATATTTTGTAGAATTGAAGAGATAATCAAAACCTAGTTGAGCTAATTCTTCTACCTGTTTAAAATCACAGCCAAGAGATTCAGCAAGGAATAAACAGCCATTTTTAACTTTTCTTGTTTCAGGAATAAGATAACGCCATAAATCAGATGGAACCTGATAAGCCATATCGCAACGGAAGCCATCTACGCCGAGTTCGATATAGTATTTCATCATATCGAGCCAATATTTCCAGAGTGCGTCTCTTTCACATGAACCCAAATTGTCTACTTCTGCCAAGTCACCCCATGCATGCCATTCGCCATTATCCATGGCGCCAGGATTAACGACTTTTCCTTCGGAATCATGTTTAAACCAATTTGGATGTTCAGCAAGCAAGTCAGAATCTATTGCTGTGTGATTTATAACCAGATCCATAATAAACAAAATATTATTTTCGTGGCATTTAGATATAAAATCTTTAAGTTGCTGCATTGGTTCCTTTTTGCAGTTACCATCTATAAAACAATCCGCTATTCTATAATAATTTTTAGGNNGAATAATGGAAAGGGTTTACCCATATAGCATTAAATCCCATTTCTTTGATGCGAACAACTTGTTCAGCCCACTGGTTCATATTCCCAATAAGTTTTGGATAAAGATTGTATAAACGTATGCTTTGATTTCCTAATAAAGGGTGATTCATTTATTAATATCTCCTACTATATCATGATGCATTTCTTGCAAAACACTGACTAATTCTTCTGTTTCAGACTTTTTTGTCGAATAATAAAATAAAATATCTCTTTCTTTACCATAAGAATTTACGCTTAAGTAAACATCATAAAGAGTTTCTTTATTCTCGTCGCTAATAGGCCTAACATTTAAGTAAGTTCCAATCCAATTAGAAATTTCAATATCGAAGTTAATATCTGGGTATCTAGAACATTGAAAAAAATTATAAACTCCCGGTTTTTTTTCTTTAACTTCAATATAGTTCCTAATTAAGTTAAAAGAAATAAAACCAAAAACGATCAATCCGCTAACAACAAGCACTAAGTCAAACTTGCAATCTAGAAGATTATGTCGATTAAACCACAGCCACAATAGAGTAAATACCAAACAAGCAATCGCTATAAATATTCCTACGCCTATTTCTAAGGTCGGTAAAAATTTAAAGCCAACTATTTTGTTTTCCAGTTTTACTAATTTAAACATATTACTCTAGTAAAGGTTTAATAGTTTGAACAACAATCCAATCATTTTCTTTTTTTAGTTTTTTACTATATAAAGTTTTACCTACTAAGGTTTGCGTTTCATTAAAAGAGGAATTACGCATAACTAATATGGAATCTGGAGTAAGATTTTTTAGTTTTTCTTCTTTAGGGAAGATGCTAACAGATTCTTTATCTTGAATGAAGCCTCTTGCTAAATCTATTTGCGCGCCACATGCAGAAATATCTTTTCCTGTATAAAAATACCATGCGTCCAGCATATCATTTACAAAAAGAAGTTCCTGGTTAGATGGCATATTCTTTAAAGAGTTTATTACAGCAAATTTAGATGGAAGCATTTTTCCATCGCACCATGGTTCGTTTCCGTGAATATATGGAAACACAAAAAGCAAAAACCCTGGAACAATGGAAGCAATAATTATTAATACACCACGTCTGCTTCCTTTTAAAATAAAAGCAACAACGATTAAAGCACAGAATAGCCAGAAAATTCCGCCAAAAATACCAATCTGACCTATCAAATTCGCACTATATATTACTTTGTATCCTCCAAATGAAATCAATAAGCCAAAGAAAGAAGCTAAAGCTACAATAAAAATACAATGCCATCTTGCTGTTTTAAACGAATCTTTATCAGAATTTTCATCTGAATGATCAAAAAAAGTTCTTCTTAAACTTTCAGCAGAAATAATAGCAAGAGGCGCCACTATTTGAAGCATAAATCCTGGATTTTTCATTGAGCAGAGACAGTAAAACACAAAAGAAAATACAAACCACAAAATCATATATGATGCAGTAGGCGCATATTTGAATTCTTTAGATTGCTCTACAATAGATGAAAACGTTACGCCAATCCAAGGAAACAGCATAACAGGGACAAGCCAAAAGTAAGTATAAAAAGGATAATCAAACAGTTTAGCAGGATTCATCAAAACAGTAACAAGAAGTTCATTAGCTATTAAAAACGTGTAAAGATTTGGATTTTGAATAGCAACTGTAATATGCCAACTTAATCCTAGTATAACAAAGATAATCCAACCTGGCCAAAACTTGAGCAACTGTTTTATAGAATATCTTTGGTCTGTATATAAAGCTGCTGCAATAAGACCAGCTATAGGAATAAAAGTTAAAGTACCCTTAAATAAAAAACAAATAGCTAATTCTATCCAAAACAAATACTTATATTTTTTGGAAGGATTATTAAGATAAGAGAAGAAAAACCATACAAGCAAAAGTTCTGCTGCCATAAAGAATGGTTCTGCTGTGAAGAAACGAAAGCCAAATTGAAAAAATAAGGACGACCATAATATCATTACCGATAAAATACCAGTTAAAGTGCCAAAAAACATTCTACCGATAAAGAACACGCAAACAGCAGCAATACCAGCCGCAATAGCTAACGGGAAACGAAAACAAAATTCATTGGCACCAAATAATTTTATACTCAAAGCACCAACCCAAAAGGCGGCTGGTCTTTCTCCAAAATATTTACAGCCATTTATTCGTGGGGTTATCCAGTCTGAGGTATCAGCCATTTTGCGTGATATTGACGCAAATTCACCTTCTGCTCCTTCAATAATCCCAACATTCCCTAAGCAGAAACAAACAGATAAAGTTACAGCACAAAAAATAAGTAAAGGCAAAAAAACTCGCAAAACCTCTATTTTGTTGATTTTTTCACCTTTTCTTGAATTATTCATTGTTTNNCTACTATACTATCATAAAAAAGTAAAACAATAAATAGTTTTTAGTATTGTAATATAGTTAGTATTACAAATTTGTAATTTTACCAAGAGCTATACGCAATACCTTTTTTATCTTTTAAATCGCTTGCAGAGTAAACATCGTAAACATTTACACCATCAGAATCTAAGCTATCGAAAGGATCTGTAGAAGAACGAGTTTTCCAATTTCTTTCTTTAGTAAATGGATCTATAGGAATACGTCTAAGACATTTTGTTTCTACGAGTTCTTCAAGAGATTTTGGATAGTATTCTACTTCTTTTAAACCAGGATGAGCTGCTATTTTTTTATCTCTGTAATAGTCTATAGCTTTGCGCATTTCACGCAAATTTTCCTGTAATATTTCTTCTTTTTTTCTTTGAACATAATTTTTCGATATAGGAACAGCCGTAGAAGCAAGAATACTAATAATTATAGTGCAAGCTATAAGCTCAATTAAAGTTAAGCCTTGTTTATTCCNNACATTTTCTTTACTATAAATTAGAGGTTTTATAGCAAATTCTTCATTTATTATTATATTGTTTTGCTTTGCAGCAGCTTTTATAAGTTTCTGAAACTCCTTAACCTCTTTATTTTGTATCACAAAAGGATGAATTNNGTATTCAAGCTATTAAAAAGAGTATCAGAATTCATTTCAAGCTGAGGATTATTCTTAGATATCTTTAAAAACGGCTGAATCAAACGTTTAAAGGATTCTTTATTAAGTTTACCTGTTTCATTTTTTACTTCGCTAGTAACAGTTTCAACTTNNAAATGATTTTATGTCGTTATAATATTCATAACAAATAGTTAAAACCAATATTACAAGAAGCGAATATAAAACCCTTTTCTTCTTAGCGTTTTTACTAACTATTTTAACTTTTGCGTTATACTGTTTTTTATATACTTCAATAAGCTCTTCTTTTTTCATTTTGTAATTATCCTTATCTTTACTGAATATGCAGATGAGCCTTCATTCATCTGTATTTCTTCGTTAAAGGACATATAGCCTGTCGATTCTACATCTGTAAGAAATCTAACTACGTCAGAATATTTACCGCTTATTTTCATATCCAATCTTATGGAAGTTGCCATAAAATCTTTACTGCTAGCTTCATTCATATAACGTACATCGTTTATGCTAACATCATCGGTTATAGCCAAATCAGAAAGTTTATCAATAACATCTGGCAATTCTTTTTTTTCTGGAATATGCTTATCAACTTCATCTACAACAGTTTTTAGTTTTTCGTATCTTTCTATTCTTTTAACTAAACCAACTCTTTCTTTTCTTTGATTTTTTGCACTTTTGATTGAAGAATCGATGGTTGACGTATCATAATCATACTCATTTATCTTTGATTCCAAATAAGTATACGGCAGAGCAATAGCAATTAATATAAGTATAACTGGTATTACAGAATACTTTTTAAGTTTTTGCAGTTCGTTTGCTTTCATTTTTTGCTCCCTTCGCCGTTNNAAATGCTACCTCGGTTGATTTAGCATCTCTTAAATTACTTTTCCTATGACTTTTTAAAATTGGGTCTTTAAATGATTTATTTTCATAAAGCACTCTTAAAAAATCAGTAAGCATACTTACATCTATAGCTCGACCTTCTAATTTAATTTTTNNTATAGAAATGCGTTGATAACGTATTCCGTTAGGAGTTATGCTTTCTAACTCTTCTATTATTTCTGCCCATGAGATATTGCAGGCAGTCATTAAAACGGTATATCTAGAATATTTATCCGTAAAGAAAGCTTCCATATCTTTATCTGGAGCTTCTTTTTTGGTCTTTGCCTGAAATTTTCTTGTAATAGTCGTTAGTTTTTCGTTTGAATCTTTTAAATCAGCAGACATATTGCTATAATTAAAAGTTAACCAAACATACCATCCTATCATCGTTAGAGGAATTACGTATAACAGGCTTATTATAGTATTTAACAAGAAATCACTGTCTTGCCTATATAATGTTGATACACTAAACTTTAACGTATGCTTCATAATTCACCTACATGCATAATTGTCCAAGACAAGCAGCATAAATAGCTCCCTGAGTCTTTAAGATATCGTTTACATCTTTAAATTCTTTTATTTCAATAAACGGATTAAAAACAGAGCATTTTGTTTCTAAGAACTCAGACAAAAAGACATCTATGCCTTTAAACATAGCTCCACCACCTGTTATAAATATAGGAGGCAGACTTGCAATATGAAATTTGCGTTTAAAGAAGCTAAAAGTAACATTTAACTCTCTAAGCCAATTATCAAAAATCTTTTCAATTCTTGCTCGTTTTTTATTTAATTCTACTACATCGCTTCTAGTAACAGGGAAAAACAATTCATTATGCTTTGTTTTTGTAGCAGTTTCTACATCACATTCATCTGCTTCGCTTATTATTTTACTAAACTCTTCACCTGCAACTTCTATAACGCGTTCATAAGCTAGACTTCCCTGTTCATAAGCTTTTACAACAGTAGTTTCGTGACCTATATGTAAATTAATAACGTTACTTCCTTCTGGACTTTCTTTATATATTTCTTCGTATATATTGAACAATCCAAGAGATGAAGTATTAAAATTAAGAACTTCCAATTTCATATCTGCGGTAATTCCTGCTAATATTTCAATTATTTCTTTTTTAACCGCAGCAGCACAAACATGTAGTTCAACATCGTCATCTAAGTTCATATCTGCGTTTAATACTACATAATCCAGCATTATTTCAAAGTCTTCGGCTAACGGAACCTGTTTTTCTATTTTCCATTTTAAGAAATTATCGTTTCCAACTTCATTTTCTGGAATTACTATATCTAGCAGATAAAGCTTAACCCATCTGTCAGGAAGTGCCATAATAACTTCTTTATCAGGGTTACCAGCTTTTTTAACCAAATTTCGCAAAATGTCTTTAAATTTATTCAGATCACTTATATATGGCGTTGTACAATCACCGCCAACCAAATCATAAGGTAATTCTGAAATTTCGGCATGGGCAATGCTGTATTCATCTGCTGACTTGCCTTTTTTCAACTCGACTAATTTTATTGCGGAAGTACCTATATCTATAGCATATATTTCAGTTAGCAGTTTCATTCAAGCGCCCCTTCTTCAAATGTTACACGATTCATTTCCGAAAAAGTAGTTAGCCCCTGCTCTACTTTTTTCCAGCCAGCCATGCGTAAAGGCGTCATTCCGCCTGCCATAGCTGCTTTACGTATTTCCAAAGGCGATTGTCTTGTTAAAATCATCTGTTTTATTTCAGGGGTTAATTCCAAGACTTCAAAAATACCTGAACGTCCTAAGTAACCAGTATTATGACAGTATCTGCAACCTTTTCCACGTTTAAAAACAACATCTTTATGTTTGTCAAAATCTATACAAATATGCTTCATTTCGTCTGTAATAGTATCATCGTCTGTAATGCAGTTTTTGCAATTTAATCTTAACAAACGTTGAGACATGATAAGGTTAAACGAACTTACAAATTCATATGGATCTATATTCATATTACCAAGTCTGGAAATAGCATCAGTTACATTATTTGCGTGTATTGAGCTTATAACTAAGTGACCTGTTAATGCTGCGTTTATAGCTATTTGAGCAGTTTCAACGTCTCTTATTTCACCAACCATTATTTTATCTGGGTCTTGGCGAACAATAGAACGCAAACCGCTTCCAAATGTCAAACCTTTCTTTTCGTTTACAGCTATTTGAACAACGTCTGGAAGCTGGTATTCAACAGGGTCTTCAATAGTAATAAACTTATCGCCTGGTGTATGAACAAACTTTAAAGCAGAATATAAGGTTGTTGTTTTACCTGAACCAGTTGGACCAGCAACAAGAACCATTCCATAAGGTTTTGCAACGTTACGTTTGAATTTAAGCAAATCATCGCCCTGCAAGCCTACTTTTTGCAAATCCAACCCAAGAGCAGATTTATCAAGAATTCTTAGAACAACGGTTTCCCCGAAAATTGAAGGCAAAACGGACACGCGGAAATCAACAAAACGATCATCAATTCTAAGTTTAAAACGACCGTCTTGAGGAACTCTTTTTTCTGCTATATCTAGTTGAGCCATAACTTTTAATCTTGATATAATCGGCTCTTTAAGACGAGGTTCTACTCCAGAAACAACTTCAAACAAAACGCCGTCGATACGATATTTAACTTTGAGCTCAGATTCGTAAACTTCAAAGTGGATATCGCTTGAGCGTTTTCTTACGCCTTTAAGAATTATAGCATCTACCATTTTAACGACATAATCATCGCCGCCACTTGCTTTTAAAACGCNNAAGTCTAGGAAAATCATCTAAGCTGTCAAACAAAAGCTTAGAGTCAAGACTTGTTTCAATCATCAAATTAAGCAAGCGTAAAATTTGTGATTTAGCCGCAATAATAGGAATAATAGGCATACCCAGCTTGACTTCTAGAGCTTCGTTTACGTCAACGTTACCAGGGTCAGCCATAATAAGCTTTATTTCTTTATCTGTTTTTTTATGAGGTAAAAAACAGTGATTCCTCATTAAAGAAACGCTTATACTGTTAAATAAATTATCATCGACCTTGTAATCAGACAAATCAATATATTCAATGCCAAGCTCAACGCCAGTTGCTTTAGCAAGCATTTCTTCAGTGATTATTTTTTTATCAAGGAGAATGTTTCCTAAATCGCTAGTTACATTACCGGCTTCTACCATAAGCTGCTGTATAGTTTCTACGTCTACAGCGCCTTCTTCAATAAGAACATCCGCTAATGATTTTTTTCTAAAAGCACCAGCATAAGCTTTTACAAGTTTATCATCATTAATAGCTTGATCTTTGGAAAGTTTGTCTATAAGCTCTATAGGCGTATTGACTCCCTTAGCCAGTTTTTCAGCCTTATCTGACGTGGCTATGCCGTTTTTTATAAGGAATTCCCTGTAATTTTCCATATACGGTTTACCATCCTAATTGAATTGTGAAGCAGCTGTAAGAACGGGATACAGCAAAGCTATAATTACAGAACCGACAACAATAGCCATTCCAATAAACAAAGCAGGTTCTATTAATGAAGTCACTTTGTCGGTAAGTTCAGCTATTTCTTCGTCAAAATGATCTGCTAAATTGTCTAACATTTCAGGCATATTTCCTGATTCTTCGCCTACAACGCTTAATCTGTGCATTATAGTAGGAATATTTGGAATTTGCTTTAGAGCTTTTGAAAACCCTTTACCTTTTTCTAATTCGCCAGCTATTCCACTTAATCGATCTGAAATAACTTTATTTTCAATAGTACCTACAACAACTGCTAAGCTATCATAAAGAGGTATACCTCCAGATAACATAGTAGCCATCGTTCTAGTAAACTGACTATAAGCAAAATAGCTTTCCAAAACTTTAAAAACAGGTATTTTAAGTTTAATTGAATCTATTGTTCTTCGACCTGATTCAGATTTTGCCCAATTAAGATATATAANNGATCCACTCGGCAAGAAAATTTGATATACTCATTAAGACAAGTGTAGGCCATGGCAATTTTGAACCCATACCAGTAAATAAGTCTTCAAACTGCGGAACAACAGAAACCAGCAAATAAGTAGTTGCTAATAAAGCAACCACCATTAAAATAGATGGATAAATTAAAGCGCCAACAAATTTTCTTCTTATAGCTATAGAGCGAGTAAAAAAGTCGATTAAGCGCTTAAGAATTGGCTCCATAGCACCTGAACGTTCGCCTGCTATTATAGTTTTTATAAAAATATTTGGGAAAATATCAGTATGCCTTGATAGTGCCTTACTAAAGGACGAACCTGTTCGTATATCTTCTGAAACAACTTTTAAAGCTTTATTTAACGGTGTTTTTTCTGCACCATCAAGCAAAATATCAATCGCATCGTTTACTGGCATGCCTGACTTAACAAGAGTTCGAAGCATTTTAGCAAATTCGCATAATTCTTTTGTAGAGACTTTACCATCAGATCTAAAAGATCTTGCTAAACCGCTAACGCCTTTATTTGGCTGTTCTGCTAATATATAGCATCCACGTTTGCGAAGTGCTTCGCGTAGTTCCTCTATAGATTTAGCCTCAAATTCTTCTTCTTTTACTTGGCCTTTTTCGTCTGCGTATCTTACAGAAATCTTCTCCATGTTTTACATGCTCCTGCTTATAACACAAAACAGTTTACAGTATAACAAAAAATAACTCAAGAATTTAATTTATAGAATATTCATTAAGTTCTGCTTGTTTTTGTGTTAATTCTAAAATCCAATGCTGTTCACTATCAAGAATTACTTCAGGAACATTAAAGAACCATTCTCTCGCAGCTTTTCTATCTTCCAAACGTCTATATAATTCACCAATTAAATAAGTAACAACTNNAGTTGATTTATCTAAGGCTGTTTTGAAAAACTTTATAGCCAGTTGCTGTAATTCTATTTCTGCTTTTCTAGCTTCATCTATGCGACAACACCAAGAACCTCTCAAATATAAATTAGCGATATGATATGGGTTTCGCTTTGATTCTTCATAAATTTTTGCAGCAAGAAAAAATCTTAAAGCCTGCTCTGGAAGTTTTTTTGCAAGCGGCATTGATAAAATACGTCTTACGGCCGCTTGCGTTATCTTTTTATCTTTTTTTACATCTGGAGAAAAGTCTTCTGGATATGCAACATATGAGCAATTAGGACATTGAGCAAGGA
>LXOW01364859.1_pt1 | contig 11978 bp, 10 predicted proteins | sample 1368591 | NCBI WGS metagenome assembly LXOW01 (sample SAMN04884650, study PRJNA319009) | bovine gut metagenome | isolation source: Cow rumen | host: Bos taurus | place: Italy: Legnaro (PD) | collected 2014-07-09
ACCTCCCGCGGCCGCACCCTGCGTTTCCTGTATGACGGACCGTACGACGAGTTCAAGGCGGCTCTCTTCGCCCTCGGCCAGACCCCGGTCCCCGAGTGGGTGAAGCAGACCCCGACCGAGCGCGACGCCGAGGAGTTCCAGACCATTTTCGCCACGCACGAAGGCGCCGTGTCCGCCCCGGCGGCCGGCCTGCACTTCAGCCGCGAGCTGCTCAACCGCATGATCCTGCACGACATCGAGAAGACCTTCATCACCGTGCACATGGGCATCGGCCACTTCCGCACCGTGGACGTGGAGGACCTGTCCAAGCACCGCATGGACGGCGAGCGCATCATCATCAGCGAGCAGGCGGCCGACGAGATCAACCACACCAAGCGCAGCGGCCATAAGATCTGCGCCGTGGGCGTGACCGTGATCCGGGCCCTGGAGACCTACGTGACCACCAGCCACGAAGTGCGCGCCACCGACACCTGGACCAACAAGTTCATCTTCCCGCCCTACGATTTCTCCGTCCCCGACGCCATCGTGTCCAACTTCCACCTCCCGGAGTCCACGATGCTGATGTCCGTCGCGGCCTTCGGCGGCTACGAAAAAGTGATGAATGCGTATCAAAGTGCTTTGGAAAACGATTACAGATTCGGCCCCTACGGCGATGCCATGCTGATTGTGTAATTAAAAATACGAATCTTAATGGATCCGGTTGGCAATGTCAGCCGGATCCTTTATTTTTGTCGCCGACTGTTAACACTATGAGAAATGGATGACAAAACTTCTTCCGTTGTGAGCGCCATCGCGCTCAACACCATTTTCGGCAATGAGCCGAAATTCTCCCACACCCTGATCGACGCGCTCGGTTCCGCCCGGGCGGTCTTCGCGCTCTCCGAGCAGGAGCGGCTCGAACTCTTCGGGCCGTACAACACCCGCGCGGTACAGATCACGCCGGACGCGCTGGAAGCCGCGCAGCGCGAGTACGAGCTGCTCTCCGCGCGGGGCTGCCAGTTCCTGGACATCTTCGACGAACATTACCCGGAGGCCCTTCGGGAATGCCCCGACGCCCCGCTGCTGCTCTACGTGCGCAGCAGCACCCCGGTCGCGGAACTCTTCGGCGACCGACCGGCGGTCGCCATCGTCGGCACGCGCGACCAGAGCCTCTACGGACGCGACTGCTGCCGGCGTATCGTACGGGCCCTCGCGGAGGCGCCCGCCCGACCGACCGTCGTCAGCGGGCTCGCGCTGGGCGTCGACATCACCGCGCACGCCGCAGCGCTGGAGGGCGGGCTTCCCACCATCGGCGTCAGCCCGGTCGGCATCGACGACGTGTATCCCCGCCGCCACACCGCCTTCGTGGAGCGGATGTGCGCCACGCCCGGCTGCGCCCTGGTCACCGACTACCCGCCCGGCACCTTCCCGGCGGCCTTCGGCTTCATCCGGCGCAACCGCATCATCGCCGGTCTGGCGGGCGCGACCGTCCTGATCGAATCCCGCATCCGGGGCGGCGGCATGATCACGGCGCGCCTGGCCGCCGGCTACGGGCGGGACGTCTTCGCCGTGCCCGGCCGCATCGACGACATCCGCTCGCAGGGCTGCAACCAGCTGCTCAAGGAGCAGGTGGCCGCCCCCGTGGCGACGCCCGAGACCCTGCCCGTCTCGCTCGGGCTGGGGCGGCTCAAACGCACCCGCAGCGAGGACCTGGAAGCCGCCGTCCGCGCCCGTTTCGCCACCGCCCTGCCGGCGGAAGAGGTGGAGCGGCTGGTGCGTCTGGCCCTGGTCATCCGCGCACAGCGCGGACTCCAGTTCGACGAGCTCTGCCGGGAAACGGGCCTGAGCTACGCCGATATCACCCGCCTGGCCGGGCAGCTGGAGGAAGAGCGCTTCATCGACATCGATCTCCTGCAAAGGTGCACTATCAATATAAAAATTGGTTAACTTTGCGAGATATGTTGGAGTACATCGATACGCATTCGCACGCCTACGACGAAGCCTTCGCCGGCTGCGAGGACGAGGTCGTCGCACGCGGCGTCGCCGCCGGCGTGACCGTCCAGCTGCAGGCGGACGTCGACTCGCGCGAGCGGGAGCGGATGTTCGCCCTCGTGGAGCGGCATCCCGGCGTGCTGCGTCCGATGCTCGGGCTCTATCCCGGCTCCGTGGACAAGGACTGGCGCCGGGAGATCGACGCCCTGGAGGCCTGGCGCGGCCGCGGCATCGTGGCCGTGGGCGAAATCGGGCTCGACTACCACTACGGCGCCGACTTCAAGGAGGAGCAGAAGGAAGCCTTCCGCGTCCAGCTGGAACTCGCCGCCGCCTGGGGCCTGCCCGTCAACATCCACCTGCGCGAGGCCACGGACGACTTTTTCGACATCGTCGAAGACTGCCGCCACCTGGGCCTGCGCGGCAACCTGCACGCATTCAGCGGCAGCGCCGAGACCTTCGCGCGCCTGCAGCGCCTGGGCGACTGGTACGTGGGCATCGGCGGCGTGCTGACCTTCAAGAAGGCCTCCCTCGCCGAGACCGTGAAGCGCATTCCGCTGGACCGCATCATGCTGGAGACCGACGCGCCCTACCTCACCCCCACGCCGCATCGCGGCGAGCGGAACGAAAGCGCCTATATCCCCCTGGTGGCCGCCTTCCTGGCCCAGCAGAAAGGGGTCAGCCTGGAGGAGGTGGCCGCGACAACCACTGAAAACGCCAAAAGACTTTTTGCGATATGAAGTTGAAATTCAACCTGTTCCAGGAGAGCAACACACCCTCTTCCGTCCTGCTCATCTACACGGGCGGCACCATCGGCATGAAAGCGGACCCCGCCGACGGGACCCTCAAGCCCTTCGATTTCAGCGGCATCCTGGAGGAAGTACCCGAACTGCGCAAGTTCGCGATGAAGATCGACGCGTATACCTTCAACCCGCTCATCGACTCCGCCGACGTCGAGCCCACCCTGTGGCAGTCGCTCGCCACGTTGATCCGGGACCGGTATGACGACTATGACGGCTTCGTGATCCTGCACGGCACGGACACGATGGCCTACAGCGCCTCGGCCCTGAGCTTCATGCTGGAGAACCTGGGCAAGCCCGTCATTTTCACCGGCAGCCAGCTGCCGATCGGCGAGCCGCGCACCGACGGCAAGGAGAACCTCATCTCCGCCGTGGAGATCGCGACCGCCAAGGACTCCGACGGCCACCCGATGGTCCCGGAGGTGTGCATCTGCTTCAATTCGCAGCTGCTGCGCGGCAACCGCAGCATCAAGGTCAACGCCACGGGCTTCGACGCGTTCAAGTCGCCCAACTATCCCCTGCTCGCCACGGCCGGCATCAGCATCAACTACAACAACAGCTTCATCCACTACGGCCACGACCGCCGCAAGGGGCTGACCATCCATACCGACCTTGACACGCGCGTGTCGGTGCTCAAGTTGCATCCCGGCATCACGGAGCAGGCCGTGCGGGACATCCTGCTCGGCGACGGCTCGCGGGCCGTCATCCTCGAGACCTACGGTTCCGGCAACGCCCCGTGCCGCCCCTGGTTCCTCGCCCTCGTGCGCGAGGCCGTCTCGCGGGGCAAGATCCTGCTCAACGTGACCCAGTGCCAGAGCGGCGACGTGGACATGGATATCTACGCCACAGGCCGCACGCTCAAGGACGCCGGCGTCATCTGCGGACACGACATCACCACCGAGAGCGCCCTCGGAAAACTCTTCCACCTGATGGGAGAACACCCCGAAAACGCTCAGGTGAAGGCCTTGTTGGAGAAGAACCTCAAAGGCGAAATCTCAAAATAATTATTGAATAATGGATTTTTTTTGCTAAATTGCACCGCTTTTAGATAATTTGCTGCGCATAGAATATATCACAACTAATACATTATCAAATTCATTATGAAAAAGTTTTTCAGGTTTTTGGCAGTTGCAGGCGCTATGGCCTTCTCTGCAAACATCGCTTTCGCCCAGGACGAGATGAACGCGGCTGACCTTCTCAGCGGCAGCGATCAGCCTCTCAACCAGGCTCTCAAGCAAAAGTTCATCGAAGGTGGTCCGGCTTTCATGTCCCTGATCATCATCTGCTTGATCATCGGTCTGGCCCTCGCCATCGAGCGCATCCTCTATCTCTCCTTCTCCAAGATCAACACCAAGAAGCTCGTTGAGAACGTCGAGGCTGCTCTCAAGGAAGGCGGTATCGAGAAGGCTAAGGAAGTTTGCCGCGAAACCCGCGGTCCTGTCGCCAGCATCTTCTATCAGGGTCTCCTCCGTTACGACCAGGGTCTNNTGAGCTGGATCTCCCTGTTCATCGCCATTGCCCCGTCCCTCGGATTCCTCGGTACGGTTATCGGTATGATCAACGCCTTCGACGCCATCCAGGCTGCGGGTGATATCTCCCCGAACGTTGTTGCCGGTGGTATGAAGGTCGCCCTTATCACGACGGTCGGTGGTCTCATCGTCGCCATGATTCTCCAGGTCTTCTACAACTACATCCTCGCCAAGATCGAGTCCATCACCATTGATATGGAGGATTCCTCTATCAGCCTGATCGATGTGCTCACCAAGTACGGCCAGAAGAAATAATCAATCCCGGTTTAAAAGACTGAATAATGAAACTCAATAAGATATTCAAATGGGGAATGGTGGTGCTGATCCTTATCAGCGTCGCGATCCTGGTTTGGGGCTTCAGCGCAGGCTTCGCCATTGGTGACGAGGCTCTTCCCGCTACGAACGTCCTCCTGACCTGGGCTGCGATCATGATCGGCATCGCTCTCTTCTGCTGGATCGTGATCGGCCTGATCATCAGCGTCAAGAACGACCCGAAGTCCATCGTCAAGATGGGCATCGTGCTGGTCGGCATCGCTGTGGTCTGCCTGCTCGCGTATCTCCTCGCGAAGGGTGATCCCGTTCCGGGCGCCGCTGTCGAATCGACGGCTGGCGAACTCAAGCTCACTGATACCATTCTGAACCTCACCCTCATCGCCGGTGTCGGCGCCATCGCCGCCATCATCATCGGTGAGATCCGTCTGGCCATCGCTAACAAGAACTAATCATGGCAAAGAAAACACCAGCAATCAATTCGAGTTCTACGGCCGATATCGCGTTCCTGTTGTTGTGCTACTTCCTGATGACCACGACGATGGGTTCCCACTTCGGACTCTCCCGTCGTCTCCCCCCGATGCCTGATCCCAATCAGAAGGTCGAGGACCAGAAGGTCAATCGCCGCAACATCATCGTGGTGAAGATCAACTCTGCCGATAGGATTCTTGCCGGTACCGATGCCATTGATGTCTCTCAGCTCAAAGACAAGATCAAAGAGTTCCTCAGCAACCCTGCCAACGACCCGAACCTTCCTGAGAAGGAGGTGAAGGAGATCGAAGGATACAGCAAGGGCACCTATCCCGTGTCCAAGGGCGTTATCTCCCTGCAGAACGACCGTGGTACCAGCTACCAGGCCTACATCGCCGTGCAGAACGAGCTTGTGAAAGCCGTCAATGAACTTCGTGACGATTTCTCCATGAAGGAGTTCGGCAAGAAGTACTCCCTGCTCGACGAGACCCAGCAGAAGATCGTCCGTGACTGCGTCCCGCAGAACATTTCCGAGGCAGAGCCTAAGGACGTCGGTAAAAGAAGATAATAGGAGGAAAGATTATGTCAAGATTTAAGAAAGGCGACAAGAAGGAGATGCCGGGTATCACCTCGAGCTCTCTCTCCGATATCGTGTTCATGCTCCTGTTCTTCTTCATGGTGACCACGCAGATGCGTGAGACCGAGAACAAGGTCAAAGTCACCACGCCGGAAGCCTCCGAGGTTGTCAAGCTGGAGCGCAAGGACCTCAACGCTTACATCAACATCGGTTCCCCGACCCTCGCCTACCAGGCGCAGTTCGGTACCGATGCCCGTATCCAGTTGAACGACTCCTTCCGCACCACCGACGACATCCGCGACTTCATCGCTGCGGAGCGCGACTCCAAGAGCGAGGCGGACCGTCAGCTGATGACCGTGTCCATCCGGGCTGACCAGGATGTCAGAATGGGTATCGTGACCGATGTGAAGCAGGAGTTGCGTCGCTGCTCCGCGCTGAAGATCATGTACTCTGCAAGAAAGCCTGCGAAATAGCTTCTTGCAGGATTGAATACGAGCAGCCCCCTTCAACGAGGGCTGCTTTTTAAAATCTATAGAACAATGAAGGAAATACTTCGTACCAAGGTGAAGGACCTGCTCCAGATGAAGGCAGGTCAGGAAGTGCTGGCCAAAGGTTGGGTCAGAACCAAGAGAGGGAATAAGGAAATCGCATTCATCGCGCTGAACGACGGATCGACCATCAAGAACGTCCAGATCGTCGTGGACAAGAACGCGGAAACGGAGCCGGTGCTGGCGCAGATCAGCACGGGCGCATGCATCTGCGTGCGCGGTAATCTGGTCGAGTCTGTGGGCAGCGGCCAGGCGGTGGAGATCAAGGCGGAACAGATCGAGGTGTACGGCACCTGCGATCCGATGCGCTATCCCCTCCAGAAAAAAGACACTTCCTTCGAGTATCTGCGTACCGTGGCGCACATGCGTCCGAGGACCAATACCTTCGGCGCCATCTACCGCCTGCGCAGCCAGATGGCCTTCGCCATCCACGAGTATTTCCACAGCAAGGGCTTTGTGTACCTGCACACGCCCCTCATTACCGAATCCGACTGCGAAGGCGCCGGCCAGATGTTCCAGGTCACGACGCTCGATCTCGAGAACGTGCCCCGCGACAAGAAGGGCCGCATCGACTACGGCAAAGACTTCTTCGGCAAGCAGACGAGCCTGACCGTCAGCGGCCAGCTCGAAGGCGAGCTCGGCGCCACCGCACTCGGCGAGATTTACACCTTCGGCCCCACCTTCCGCGCCGAGAACTCCAACACCCCGCGTCACCTCGCGGAGTTCTGGATGATCGAGCCCGAGATGGCGTTCTACGACATCAAGGACAACATGGACCTGGCCGAAGATTTCATCAAACACCTCGTCTCCTACGCCCTGGAGCACTGCATGGACGATATCCAGTTCCTCAACGACCGTTACGATCCGGAACTGGTCGAGCGCCTGCGCAGCGTCATCGGCACGGAGTTCGTGCGCCTCGAGTACACCGAGGGTATCCGCATCCTGGAAGAGGCCGTGAAGAACGGTGTCCAGTTCGAATATCCGGTGGCCTGGGGCATCGATCTGCAGAGCGAGCACGAGCGCTATCTCGTGGAGAAGCATTTCGGCAAGCCGGTCATCCTGACNNCAAGAACCTCGAGTGGTATATCGATACCCGCCGCTTCGGCAGCTGCCCGCACAGCGGCTTCGGCCTGGGCTTCGAGCGTCTGCTCCTCTTCATCACCGGCATGCAGAACATCCGGGACGTCATCCCGTTCCCGAGAACACCGAAAAATGCCGAGTTCTAACGAGAAAAAAAAGAGAGCAATATGCTAGTAATCGGCATCGCCGGCGGCTCAGGCTCCGGTAAAACCACGGTCGTCAAGGCCATCACGGAGAAGCTCCACAGCAAGAGCGTGGTGGTCATTCCCCAGGATTCTTATTATAAGGATTCCAGCGATCTCTCCGACGAGGAGAAGCGCGTGCACAACTTCGACCACCCGGACGCCATCGAATGGGAGTTGCTGTGCAGCCAGCTGCGCGATCTCAAGGAAGGCCGGGCGATTCAGCAGCCCGTCTATTCCTTCATCTCCTGTACCCGGTCCAAGACCGAGACCAAGCTGGTGGAGCCGGCAGATGTGATCATCATCGAGGGCATCCTGATCTTCACCTGCAAGGAGCTGCGGGAGCAGATGGATATCAAGATCTTCGTGGACGCTGACGATGACGACCGCCTGATGCGTGTCATGGCACGCGACATCAGCGAGCGCGGCAAGGACGTCCACTGGGTCATCGAGCGCTATTCGCGCACCGTCAAGCCGATGTACCTGCAGTTCATCGAGCCGAGCAAGCGCTACGCCGATATCATCATCCCGCAGGGCGGACACAACAAGGTGGCGATCGACGTGATCACCGCCACCGTCGAAAAGTCCTTGAAGGACAAGGCTTAATTCCATATGCGCCGACTCTCTCCGGAAGAAAAGGCAGGCATCTACACCACCGTGATCGTTCATCTCGCGGTGGTGATTGTGTTATTGGCCGCCGGTCTGGACTGGAGCCTCCGGAAAGAGAACAGTTTCGTGCTGGATTTCTCGGCGCTGGAGGAGAAGGAGCGGCTGCAGGAGGAGATTGAGAAGTTGGAGCAGGAGGCGGCGTTCAAGGAGAGTATCGCGCAGCGGCTGGAGCAGGAGCTGCAGTCTACGCCGGTTCGCGGCGTTGCCGTGGATCGCGGGGCGCTCAAGGACGATCGGGGGACCGATGCGGAGCAGCTGTATGAGGACGCCAGACGGCTGCAGGAGGAGCTTTCCAAGGGGTTTGTGGTGCCGGAGGAGGATGTGGCCGATCCCGGGCCTGTTATTCCCGAAAAAAAGGAGGATAAGAAGCAGGATGGCGTGTATAGCGGGCCGTCCGTGGTGTCTTATTTCCTGGAGGGCCGCAAGGCCAGTCATTTGCCGATTCCGGCTTATCGTTGTCTGGGTGCCGGGCAGGTAACGGTGCTGATTACGGTCGATCCTGCGGGCAAGGTGATCGCTGCGAAGGTGGATGAGGCTGCGTCTTCGAAGGACGGCTGTCTGCGTTCTTTTGCCGTCCGCGCCGCCCGTCTCTCCCGTTTTTCCGCCAAGGCGGACGCTCCCGCCAAGCAGCAGGGCAACATCGTCTACGAATTTGTAGCTCAATATTAGTAATAGCTCGCAGGCAGCTGCCGCAGCAAACCTACGCGCTTCGCGCTATCCCTCCCACGCCTGTCGGCGCGGGCCCCTCCCGTTCACGAGGCCACGGGCGGCCACGGGTTTGCCTGCGGCAGCTGCCTGTCTCGCCAAAAATACTGATCGCAAACGTGCGCAAGCCCCCGCACGCCAACCGCACCGGCTGCTGCAAACATATTAAAAACGGTGCCTCGAAGAGTTCGAAGCGAAGCGACCGAGGGGGTGCCGGGGGAACCTTCCCCCGTCATAGCGACAGCGAGTGTCCCCTATCATGAATAAAAAAAGGGGACACTCCTGGTGTGTCCCCCGAAAAACCAATTATTAACCGTTAGTATCCAGGATATTGTTTAAGGTTAGGAATTGCCTAGTTTCGATGTGGATCAAAGGTAGTAAGGGACGGGGAAAATAATGTTGCATATTGTCCCGAATAAGTGTATTTTTGTAAAAATGCGCCTAAAGAGTGTATTTTTGTACGAAATTACGTCCAAATGAAGCGATTTTTACGCCTATTCGGGTTCTTCTGCCTATTTCAGCTCGCAACGGTCGCCGCAGCGCAGCCGCCCCATACTTTTACGCGTTACGGGCGGGAAAACAACTTCTCCGGCACCACGGTCGAGGACATGGCGCAGGACAGTCACGGGCAGCTGTGGCTGGCGACCTGGGGCGGACTGTACGCTTTTGACGGCCGGACGTTCCAGAACTACCGGACCGACAACCCCGAGGACCGGAGCAATCCCCGCAGCAATCATTTCACCCATGTGGAGGTCCTCTCGAACGACGAGGTCCTGGTCCTGTCGTACGACAACCGCCTGTATCGCTTCAATCCCCAGACACGCGTCCTGGACCTGCTGGACCGGAAGGGCGAAGGAATCCAGGCCATTTTCCGCCCGGACGGGGACGAACTGTATTTCCTGACCGCGGACAACGAGGTGCTGGACGCTTCCTTCTCCCGCTTCTGCCGGGTCCGCGAGGGCGCCACGGTCCAGACCATCATTTCCAATCCGGATTTCGATACCTGGGTGCTGACCGACCGGGGCATCTACCGCAACCGCCTGATGACGACGGAGGCGCCCGCCTTCTGTGCCGAAATGATGGAGGGCGCGCTGTTCATCGGCTCGGCGAACGGGGAGCTGATGCGCTTCCAGGAGGGGCAGCTCCGGGTGATCCCGACGCAGCTCAGCGGCAATATCACCTTCATCACCCGCGTCCCGGATCGACCGGAGCTGCTGCTCGGCTCGGACCGGCGCGGCATCGTGGCCCTGGATCTGGACAACGGCACGCAATATATTGTCACCCAGGAAGAAACGGGCGGAGAGCGGCGCAGCTACTCCAGCCGCAGCGACGACACCGGCAACCTCTGGGTCTTCCCCCAGCAGGGCAGCCTCTTCTGGTACGACAAGAACGCGCGGAGGCTGTATCCCTTCCTCGGCTCGGACACCCGGCAGGGCTGGAACTCGGAAACAGGCATCACGTCCTTCTTCATCGACCGCCAGGGCAACCTCTGGCTCGGTTCCAACTGGGGCGGGTTGGAGCGCATCGTCTTCCACCGCGACAATTTCAACCTCCTTTCCCTCGACGGCAGCGGCCAGGTGTCGCAGGAGAACAGCGTCCGCGCCCTGCTGCAGGACGAGGGCGGCCGCATTTTCGCGGCCACGCGGGACAGCCGTCTGCACGTGCTGGACGAGTCCCTGCGCGAGCGGGCCTCCTGGCAGCTGGACCGCCCGGCCTATACCCTCACCCGCACGCACGACGGGAAACTCTGGGCGGGCACCCGCGGCGCCGGCCTGATGGAGCTGACCCTGCAGGAAGACGAGCAGATGCGCTACCGCCTGGTGCGCTATCCCAAGGACGACCTCTTCTACGGGCCCAACAGCAACGATATCTTCTCCCTACTGGAGGACACGTCCCATCGGCTGTGGATCGGCACCTTCGACGACGGCATCGCCTACGTGGACCTGGACAAGACGGAGCGGATGTTCATCAGCAAGCGAAACCGGCTCAGTTTCCCGACGGACCGACGCAACCGCATGCGCTGTCTTGCGCTCAGCCCGGACGGACGGCTCTACGCCGGCGGCCAGATGGGCCTGTTCGTCTGCGACCACCCTTTCGGCGAGCCGGAGAACATGCATTTCGAGCGCTTTTCCGAACTCATCGACTACGACATCCAGCACATCCTCTTCACCCAGAGCGGCGACCTGTATGTCTGCTCCTACGGTGCCGGACTGCTCAAACTGGACGGCGAAGACGCCGACAGCGATTTCCACGCCTGGACCGCCAACGAAGGCCTGCTCTCCAATTATGCCCTCTCCGCCATCGAGGACGAGAGCGGCAACATCTGGATTGCCACGCAGGCCGGCCTCAACCGCCTGAATCCCCAGACCGGCAGCCTCATCGGCTTCCCATACGAGCGGCTCGGACTGACCCTGCGCTTCAACGAGGGAAGCCCCTGCCGGCTCCGCAACGGCATGCTCTGCTTCAACACCTCCGCCGGCATCCTCTACTTCAATCCCGCGGAGATTTCCAACGACGGCGACGTTCCGGAACTGCTCATCCAGGGTTTCTATGTCTCCGGTGTACGCCGGGACGTGGACGAAGCCACACCCATACACATCCTGCCCAAAGACGGCATCCGCGTCCAGGTGGTGGCCGTCGACCTGACCGCCCCGGAGCAGATCCTCTATTCCTATAAGCTGGACGGCGTGGACAAAGACTGGATCCCTCTGGGGAACCGGACCTCGCTGAGCATCGATCCCCTGCACCCCGGGAAGTACACCCTGCGCATCCGCTCGACCAACGGCGGCGGACTGGCGGTGGACAACGAGCGGGACTTCGTCATCATCGTCCGGCGTGACCTCATCCGCTCCGGCTGGTTCGCGCTCTTCAGCCTGCTGTTCATCGGCCTGCTCGTTTTCCTGCTCACGCGCCGTCTGTGGAGCCCCGCTCCCATGCAGGTCGACGAAACGGACAACCCGCTCCTGCACGGCCTGCACGGGGAGGACCGCCGCTTCGTGGAATCCTTCACAGAGTTCCTGGGCGCCCACCTGGACGACGGTAACCTGGACGTGCCGCAGATATGCGAGGGGCTGGGCGTCAGCCGTTCCGTGCTATTCGGGCGCTGCCGCGCCCTGTTGGGAACGACACCGGCCACCTTCCTGCGCCGCCTGCGGCTCGAGCGCGCGCAGGCGCTCATC
>LXOW01195001.1_pt1 | contig 11977 bp, 5 predicted proteins | sample 1368591 | NCBI WGS metagenome assembly LXOW01 (sample SAMN04884650, study PRJNA319009) | bovine gut metagenome | isolation source: Cow rumen | host: Bos taurus | place: Italy: Legnaro (PD) | collected 2014-07-09
AGAGCAACCTGGATGTTGCAACATTGGTGTTCCATTGTGGTGTTGCTGTGAAAATGAAATACAGTTCCAATGGAAGTGGTGCCTTTTCGCAGACTGTACCCGACGCTCTACATGATTATTTCTTTTATCCTGCCGCAGCCTATGCGAATAGGGTCAATTATGATGATGAGCAATGGCAAGAGATTATCAAGAACGATCTTAACCGACATAAACCTGTTTACTATGCAGGCACATCAAGCCTGGGAGGACATGCTTTCGTCTGCGATGGTTACGATGATAACGGGAAGTTTCATTTCAATTTCGGTTGGGATGGCGTTGCCGACGGATATTATACGCTCAGCTCCCCATACGGTTTTTCCGACAAACAGTCTATTGTTCACAACATTTTTCCCATTGATAATATCCCAATCCATGGCGACAACCATGGAATCATATATGTCGCACCTGACGGCACTGGCGACGGATCATCATGGATGCAAGCCACTTCCGAGCTTCAACTCGCTTTATTCAAATCCACAATTGACAACAGTAAAATATGGGTCAAAGAAGGTACTTATATAGGAAATCCTGAAGAGGAATACGCCTTCACCCCCGTGTTAGGCTGTAAGCTTTATGGTGGCTTTAAAGGAGATGAGCCCTATGATTACGACCTATCGCAAAGGGATTTTAATGCGCATCAAAGCATCCTAGACGGGAGTCAGATGCAGGGCGTGATAGGCGAGATTTCCAGCGGCAATGATGTTGTCATTATTGACGGATTCACCATTCAAAACGGATATGCCCCGCAAGGAGGTGGAATCTTATTGGAAAGCAATACGCAAATCAGGAATTGCAAGTTCTGTCATAACCAAGCCCAGTCCTACGGAGGAGCTATATCACAAAACAACCCGATAAAGCCCAGAACCATCCTCGTCGAAGACTGCGAGTTTTTCGACAATGAAGCATGTTATGGCGGAGCCATCGCCGACTATGGAAACACATCTTTTTCCCGTTGCGCTTTTCACGATAACCATGCGCTAAATGATGGAGGTGCAACCTATTGCATTACCAATGGCATTCGCAGCCATTTTTTCAACTGCACTTTCAGTAACAACATAGCCCGACAAGGAGGCGGTATCGCCATCTTTACAAGCCGAGGTCCAACTTTTTGGAATTGTCTTTTCAACAACAACACGGCTGAAACCGGAGGTGGATGCTATTTATCAAAAACTACAGACCTCTATAATTGTACCATCGTAAAAAACGAAGCGACTGAAGCTTACGGAGGCATTTATTACGACAATCCAGCAGACATCAGGAATTGCATCGTTTGGGGCAATACTAGCCCTGATGGAGACATCCAGATGGGGCCTCTTCAAACTCATACCTACTGTGCCGTTCAAGATGGCATTACCAAAACGGGCAACAATTTCTGCGCAACACCCGAAAACGATGGCGATTCCACTGGATTTTACGTTAGATTCAAAGATCCAGAGGTCGTTGCCGGGAACACTGGGCATGGTGGTGATTGGAGGCTTCAACCCAATAGCCTTTGCATTAATCAAGGCTATCCTATTACTGGCCAGCCGGAATTTGATTTGGACAAGAATCCACGTCTCAAGCACGGGAACCTTGACTTTGGTGCATACGAATCGAACACGGTGGCACATTTCATCGAATCCATTTTCTGCGAAGAAAACCCATACTATTATCAAGACTCTCTTATCCCAGGCATTGGTTATTATTCTTTCTTTTACCCCAACAACGCATACGACAGCCTCGTTGTCCTTCACATGGTCTATCCCGACACCATCTTTCACAAGGAGGAGATTTGCGAAAACAAGACATTTAATTTCTATGGCACTCAACTCAGCGAAACGGGCGTTTACTATAAAATCATTGATTGCGCCACCCATGAACTGGAATTAAACGTAATACCGTTGGATTCCGTATTCATGCATAAGGATATTTGCTCAACCGAGACTTTTGAGTTCTTTGGCAGACCACTTAATGAACCGGGGACTTATTATGACACAGTAGATTGTGTCGCATACAAACTATACCTTAATGTCAAACCTTTGAATGGTAGCCATCAACTTGAGGAGTCCATTTGCGAAGGCAAAACCTATAACTTTTTCGGCCGCTCTCTCCACGAAGAAGGGCATTATTCTGCATTTATTGATTGTCATCTTTACGAACTCGACCTAACTGTGAACCCGAATCCCAAACTTATTAGCTGTAACGACACTATTGTAAAAAGTAATAGTCCAGCTTTTCTCTATGCATCCGGAGCCGATACATACCTTTGGTCGACGGGCGATACTACTGACCACGTCATCGTCTATCCAAAAGAGAACATGATCTACACGGTGACAGGATTCTCCAAATATGGATGCAGGAGCACGGCTAGTATCAAAGTAATTGTAGACCATTCGGAAGAGACAAATTCAAAAAATGTAATACTTATCTATCCAAATCCCGCCAATGACTGGGTTGAAATCTACGCGCCACTTATTGACGAGGTGGAGGTATACAACCTTTATGGTATCCGATTGGAACAAATCAATGCAGGTCGTGATGCCGTTACGTTGGATGTTAGCCGCTACGCCAACGGCGTTTATATTGTCCACATACGGCAATTAAGCAATCACGATTACAGGAAACTCGTCATCCGACATTGACCCCGACCGAGTCCACTTCAATTTCCCTCTCTGAAAGATACACCAAATACGCCCGAACCCCTTTGTCAGTCAGTTCCCGCAAAGCATAGGCGTAGCATTGGATTTGATCTTTATGCTTTTCATCTTTTTTCCCCGTCTTATAATCAAGCAGATATATGACCTCTGGCAATTCGGCGTAGCGGTCGGGACGGATGATTTCGCCGTTAAAAAGAATGTCACACTCGTTCTTCACCTTGGCTTTGTCGCTAAAGGCCTCCCCTATTTCAGGATGCTGCACCATCTGCATAAACTTGTCTTTCAACATATTGGCAATGTTGACATCCAAAGTGCCATCCAATAGGTAAGGAGACAAGGCCGAATCCATATCGGAAGGAGTGTGAACACTGGAGAGAATCTGATGTACCAGCTCTCCCCATTCACGTGGCTGCATCTTGTCGTTACTATCCATCCAATACATGCTAGGCGTCGGGTCGATGTTAATTTTTTGGAACCAATCGCCTGAAACAGACTCCTTGACAGGCTCAGCAACTTCTGACTCCGGCTTTTCCTTGGGATTGCGGAAATCATCGCCACCAAACCGATAGACATTGACCCCTTCCGATTCCGATACCAAATTAATATTAATAGGTGCATCCGTCACAAAGTCTCGAAGCAGATGGGGTTTTTCGGGCTTCCCTTGTCTGGCGATGACATATAGCCTTTGCACTGGACGAGTGAAGGTCACATAGAGCAAGTTCAAGTTGTCCAGTTGGTTATACTGCCGTTCCCGTTCCACATGATGCAAAGCGACATCCCCCATATTCTCAGCATTACTGTCGAGTTTAAACAACACTTGCTCAAGATGAGGCAGAGGTTCAAAGCCGAGTTCCTGTGGCTGCAACCACTCCTCCTCCGCTTTCGATTTGTTCAATCTCTCATCCAAATCCGTAATCGCCTCTGGATAAATCACCACATTGAACTGCAAGCCCTTCGACTTATGTATCGTCATGATATTCACCGCATTGCCACTCACCGACTTTACCGCCAACACATTCTGTTTCTGCTCCCAAAAATCCAGGAATTCATTGATACCTTCATTGAGATTTGACTGATACTTGAACACCTCTTCCATGAAATAATTCACGAAATCGTCGCGAATCGTATCCAGTCCGTATATCCGTAGCAATGACGCGCACAAGTCATACAAGCAAGTCGCCTTCGAAAAGGCATGAGCAAAAGCATCCGTCTCTCCAATACCCAAATCGGGTTCAATAGCTTTCTGCCCCTCAGCGATGGCTTTCACATTGTCGAACAAGCCATTGAGCCAGCCTTCAAAAGGCAGCTGTTGCGTCAAACGCCTATAAAACAAGACATTGGCGACATAAACCTCGTTGTTGTCATGAATCAGATAACGCAAGGTATTGACCAAAAGTTGTACTTTAGCTGACGATTTCAGCAAAATCGACACCTGCGAAATGACTGGAATCCCATTGTCGTTCAGATAATTGGCAATTTCCGAGCCTAAGTCTGTTTTTCTTGTGAGTACAGTAATATCCTCGTAGCGATAGCCGTGATGCTCTGTCAAATCACGAACGATAGCCTCTATTCGTCCAAAGGCATAGTCAGGCTGTGTTTCCGCCTCATACAACTCAATTTGCACCAGNNAAGTGATGCTGAAGATTGAGCTGATATTGCCTGAAAGCCAACTCACGCTCATCGGTAGGAAGAGCAAAGATTTCAGGCAGTTGCACAAGCTGTTCCACCTCACCACTGCGGAAACGATAGATAGACTGCTTGCCATCGCCCACCACCATGCTCATCTTTCCTGCTGACAAGCCATTGTCAACCAAAGGGATAAGGTTCTGCCATTGTAGCACCGATGTATCCTGAAACTCGTCCACAAAAATATGTTGGAATCGCTCGCCGATACGCTCGTAGACGAAAGGAACCGTAAAGTCACCCATCACTTGATGCAGCAACTTGTTGAACTCAGAGATATGCACCACTTCGTCATCTTGTGCCAAGCGTTCAAACTCCCTTCTGATGACGGTACGCAAGGCATAAAGATACATCAAGTCCTGCTGTGACTGGTAGAACAAATAAGCTCCTAAGTGCTTCTCGTAATAGTCGTTAAGCGGNNTCAGATAAGGCCTTGTAGAAATAGCTATTGGGACGGGTGAAGCTCCTTTGTTCCAGTTTTTTGACAAACGAGCCAACGCCGTTTTTCTTTTGCCAATAATCTTCCACCGTCAGGCCATATTGCTCTTCCACAACGCGAAACTGGTCGACGAAATCCTGAACCCTTTGCCCGAAGGCTTTGGCTTTGCCTTTCAGGAACGTCAGGGTCTCTTCGTATTGCTTCAGGTCTTGGATATTGTTGTTCTCGTCTTTTTGGAAAGCCTTCTCCTCCATCAGTTTCTTGACAAAGTCGTTCAACTGGGAAACCATGTTAAGCGATTTCTCGTCAGAGAATCTATTGTCGCTGAAGTCTTGCAAGAGTCGAACCAAAAAAGGGTTGTCCTCGCTGATTTGCAAACCGATATGATTGGTTACGGTCTGTGCCACATCGTCATTGTCAATACTGACAGCATATTGGCTCGGCAGCCCTAGGTCGTGGGCAAAGGAACGTGACAGTTTTTGCACAAAGGCATCGATAGTGCTAACGCAAAAGCTACTATAGTCGTGAATAATCCGCGTCATCAGGCGCTGTGCATTACGTTTCAATTCCTCATCCGTGATGCCCAATTCCCGAATCAAGTCAGCCTCCATCGTCTTCTCCTCCACTCTCTCACTTTCAATAATCTCGTTCAGATGGCTGATGATTTTGGCCTTCATGTCATTAGCGGAAGCATTAGTGAAGGTGATGGCGAGAATATGACGAAAATTCTCAATCTGTTGCTCACTTCCGAGACAAAGTTTCAAGTATTCCTTTACGATAGTGTAGGTCTTACCGGAACCAGCTGATGCCTGAAAGACCTTGAAGTTGGGGGAGCTAACCGTCATCATTGGTTCCCCTTTCTTTTTGTTTTGCCTAATATAGGACCTGTGGTAGGCAGAATCGTCTTTTTCTTCTTGAAGAGGTCGCCTAAGCGATCGAACGAGCGACTATAGCTGAGGCCAAGTCCTTGAGTATAAGGTGCAAGACGGTCAAACGAGAACGAGGAGAAATTACTATTGTAGTTGGAATGGTTGTAGAAATGGGCCTGTAATCCTCCGTCTTTGGTCAGTTTGTAGTACAAATCGAACTCACCTATGATTCCAGAGGCATTGCTGGCATTGGTAACCACACCCACATTGGTCTCAAGAGTCATTCGGTTGTCGAAGAATTCCGATTTCATGGCAATTTTATACTCGCCATAGCTGGCGGCATCACCTGAGTAATACCTTAAACCCACATTCACATTGTCGGTAATATTTACCGATAAAGCGCTGAACAACAGGTTGGATGCCAATATGCCAAGATAGTCTGTTGAGTTGTTGTTGGCCGTATTACCCGCATAACTGAAGGTGCCCAGTACGAGCAACGACAAAGCCTGCGAAGTCATTACAGCTTGATTGGTAGTGTCGACAAGGGAAAAAACAGTCTGCGCAGTTTCTTCTGACGCATTGGGCAAGTTCATTCCGAAGGTGATGGTTGGATTAAGCAACGAGTTTTTAAGATGAATCAGGCATTCCACGTTTACATTGGATGACGACGATGCCGTCGAGTCTATCTGTACGCCTAACGACGACAGCGGAGCCTTCAGGGAATAAACACCCGTAGCATCGATTCTACCGTTGGTAGGATCGCCTGTAAAAGCGATGGTGCCTCCTTTTTTCAAAGCAAAATTACGAGTCATCAAATCCTTGAAGTTCAGCGCGAACTGTCCATTCGAGATCTCATAATTGCCGATTAGGGAAAAATCGGTACTGTTTGACATACCTATCTTCATATTACCGTCACCGCAGGCATCAATAGTACCGATGCCAGGCAGGCTGATGCGAAGGTCGGCATCTTCGGTCGCGTGCAGGTCAAGGGCAAGGGTAAGATTCTTGCTTTTCCGGACTTCTTCCTCCACTAGTTCTTCTTCATCGTCTTCCACCACAACAGGCGGTTGCACAAACACGATGAAATCATTGTCTTTCACCTTAGAGGAACGACCTATGGGGATAGTCACCTTGGTACCCTTCAGGGTCCTCGCTTTCACGCCGAGATAAATGTCGTTGAACGGGCCTCTCACCTCCACCAAGCCGTTGGCAAACGCTGTACCATAGAAAGTACTGTTGTCTTTGGCTGAGGTAGCCATCGCCAAGAACTGACGGGGATGGATTTTCAGGTCGAGGTTGAAGTCCTTCAGATGGTCGTGGGTAATTTCACCTTCCACGATAGCGCTATTGCCCAGCGTGTCAACCAGCACCAGGTCATCCAGCGAAATCGCACGTGAGTCGATGAGGATGGTCGGCTCAAAGGTATAGAAGGTCTTCAGATAGTCCACCTTGCAACCGCCGTCGGTCACTTTTATCCTGCCGTCCAATTCGGGTTTTTTCAGTGAGCCTTTCACTGTCACCAGTCCGTCGGCATTGCCTTGCATACGGTCCACCACGCCCGAAAGGATCGGGGTTAGGATGTTTAGGCCCAAATCATTCAATTCAATGACGAAGTCCAAGTTGTCGTTTTTTCGTGCGGTATAATAGTACCCGGCCACATTTAAGACCTGTCTCTCGTCATCGCGGATGCCGACATTCATGTCAACGGCATTGTTCTCACTGTCCCACGAACTACTGATGTCGACATCGCCAATCAACTCACCATCCATACCGAGTTGGTTTATCGACAAGTCGGCCAACAGCATAGGCACTTCTTTCAAGCCGCTGAGCATCGCATCACCGGTGATAAACCCGTCCAAGTCAAACCCAAATCGGTCTAAGACAATGTCGAAATTGGAAATGTCGAAACTACGCAGTTGCACCGAAAGAGTGTCACTTTCTTTGTTAGGCACCAGGCCGTCCACGCGGATAGACTGCTTGTTGTGACCAAACATGAGGTTGGAAAGGGCAATACCATCCTGGCGGATATCAACAAAGTTGTCAGGAGCCACCTGCCACAACGAATCGTTGACCGTAATGTCAGCCTCCCTAATAGAGACAACACTGCCGTCTTCTTGCGGATACAAACAGATTTCAATCATTCCCTTGTTAGGCGCATATTCCAACTGATTGCCCCAACGGAACCGCGTTGTGACGGTGTCGTCAGCCATTTTCGCGGTCAGCAAGAGGTTGTCCAAGCCATAGGAGACTGTGTCTGTCTTGGTCATATTCACCCAAGCCACCTCGCCTACCGAAAGGGAGGAAAGATTGGAGTTACTGTCGCTGAAATTTCTGAATTCAATATTATCGATATGCAAATCGCCAATCTTGACCGACTTGCTGCGTGCCGTCAGGTTCAGCAGGTTGGCCTTCGATGAAAAAGTGCCTTTCACCGTAGTGTTCTTGGCAATCTTCAGGTTAGGCATCAGCAAGCGGCTGACCGTCTTAGTATCTTTCAAAGTCAATTCTATCACAAAGTCCTGTTCTACATCGTTTTGGAGCTTGTATTTGTGATAATCTTCCAGTTTATGCTGGAGGTTGGGGAAATGCACATAGTTGTCGCAAAAGTCGTTAAGGGCATTCATCAGATTGGCAAAGTTTATCTTACCCGCCAGCAGGAAATTAAAGAAGTCGTTGTTGAGTTCGATACGGCGATCCATCAGTTTGTCATTGACTAATGAAGCATCGAAATGCTTCATGACATACACGCCTCGACTGTCGCGGAAAACGGTGCTGTCAAGATGCACCTCGCCCTCCATGACATCAATGTCAAAGCCTGTCAGGTTGGCCTCGATGCTGGTGCTGATTTCCGAAATGCTGTCATTCTTCATAAGTTTCAAGGCACTCAAGTCGGCGTGACGGATGACGGCAGCAAAATCGGCTCTCGGATATTTCTTGTCCCTGAAGTCAATCAAGCCGTTGAAGTCAAGGTCGATGTCGTTGTCTTCAATCTTCACCATACCAAGAAAACGGTTTTCCTTCATAGCGCCGTTAAGAATCACCTCATCGATATACTGTCCAAGCAGCTGGGCACGATAAGCCTTGCCGTTGACATCCAAATCCATATCGCCGCCTTTGAGGAACCGCATTGAAACGTCGGCTTCCAAGTCGAGATTACCAACCACCTTGGAAGCATTGGCCAACGCACCGGCGTTAAAGTGGTCCGCCTTAATGTCGCCCGAAAAGACGTTGTCGCCATTGTTATGCTTCTTGCGTGCCATGTTGACGTCCAAATTGCCAATGTCGGAAAGCAAGCGGATTCGCGAATTGAAATTATTGTATGACCCCTTGAAATTCAAGCTCAGCGAGCCTGCCTTCATAACACTCAATGACTTGGGAATCGGCACGGTTCCCGACTCCCCTGGAATGTAGAAGTTCACGATGTCATCGTAGGTGAAATTCATCTTTTTGATGTTCAGCACATGCTCACCATTGTTGAAGTCAAGCGGATGCATCGACAAATCGCCTTTGAATGTAGTGGATTTCCCGATTCTCGCATTCATATCTTTCACTGAGAAATGCGCAATAGGTCCCGTGAAACGTCCCTGGAAGTACACTTTGTTGGGCATCTGATACAAAACCGGCGAAAACGCCCCAATGTCAGACAGCATAAAGTCGGTCGGATAGATTGTAGCATCAAAACGAACCGAGTCAACAAAATGATGAAATGCCCCAAAGCCGTTGTAAAGCATGTTCAGGTCAGCATGAATCAAGCTGTTGTTGGTCTCCAGCTGCAAATCAGTAAGGTAGATACCGTTAGGGCAAAACACGACATCAGATTGTAATAGCTTGATTTCAAAACCACTCATCTCCTTGGCTTTCAGCATCTCCAATGCGGCATGAATCGAGTCGCCCATGATTTCCAGATTACTCACCTCCAATTGGATGTCGTCAAGGTTAAGATGTGAATAGTCTATGGCCTTGTTTTCGGTAAGTTCGGGATCGTCGCCGTTTTGGTCCCAAAGCAGGAAATCCAAATAGGCGATACTGATATGGTCCACCTGAAGCATCAAGGGATTGGTATTCTCTTCTTTTTCTTTGTCCGAGCTGAAGAAGTCAGCCAAGAATTGGAAGTTGAAGTCTTCCTCCCCCTCATATTGCACCATATTGGCTACGGCACGGCGCAAAATCACGCGGTCCAAGTGGATTTTGCCTTCCAATAGTTCTTCCAAATAAATCTTCGCCCTAAGTATCTTGACTGACAACAAATCGTTGCCTTTCAAGTCCTTAACCATAACATCCTCCACAGTGACCTGCAAATCGGGCGAAACCAGCAGTCGACCCACCTTAATGTCGCCGCCAGTTTTTTCAGAAAGATATCCACCAATAAAACGCACAGCAAACTTCTGAACGATAGGGTCTTGCACAGCCACAAAGACACTCACCTGTATGGCAAAAAGCACCACACCCAAAATCAAAATACTATGGATAATCTTTTTTTTGATAATTTTGACCCTCCAAATTGAGACTATGAACGAATACATTTTAGGCATTGAATCGTCATGCGACGACACTTCAGCCGCTGTACTTCAAGGCACTCGCGTGCTCTCCAACGTCATCGCCGGTCAGAAGGTTCACGAGCAATACGGCGGTGTAGTCCCCGAACTCGCTTCACGTGCCCACCAGCAGAACATCATCCCTGTCATCGACACAGCCTTAAAGACTGCAAAAATAGAAAAAAAACAATTATCCGCCATCGCTTTTACGCGTGGACCAGGACTTTTAGGCTCATTGCTCGTTGGAACCTCATTTGCAAAGGCTTTTGCACAGACCTTAAGCATCCCGATGGTGGAGATTGACCACATGAATGCACACATTTTAGTGCATTTCGCCACGGACGAGACCCACACTGAGGTACCCGAGTTCCCCTTCCTGTGTCTCACCGTCTCAGGAGGCCACACTCAGATTGTGGTGGTGAAGGACTATTTCGATATGGAAGTCATCGGTAAGACCATCGACGACGCAGCAGGCGAGGCTTTTGACAAGACCGCTAAAATACTCGGCCTACCCTACCCGGGCGGTCCTGTCATTGACAAGTTAGCCAAAATCGGCAACCCCGATGCCTTCAGTTTCGCCAAGCCCCAAATCCCCGGACTGGACTACAGCTTCAGCGGACTAAAGACCAGCATTTTGTACACCGTCCGCGATAATCTGAAGCTCAACCCAGACTTCATCGAGGAAAACAAGGCCGACCTTTGCGCCTCGGTACAGAAAACCATCATCGACATCTTAATGAGCAAACTGGTGAAAGCCAGCAAACAGACTGGTATCAAGACCGTAGCTATCGCAGGGGGCGTGAGCGCCAACAGCGGCCTTCACGATGCAATGCTGGCCTTAGGCAAGAAGTACCATTGGAAAGTGTTCATCCCGCGCCTCTCCTACTCCACCGACAACGCCGCGATGGTGGCCGTAGCGGGCTATTTCAAGTTCCTGAAAGGCGAGTTCGCCTCACAGGATTTAGTGCCTTATGCACGGCAGAGCTTAAAGGAATAAATCAAAAAGCAAGCACAATCCAAAAATCACCTCCCATACCACGCTACGGGCATGGTGAAACTTTGGCCAATACAACAATTGCGTTGGAAACTGGGATTTCAACAATGACAAAAACAGAAAAGCGAACAAGTCTTTCTTTTTTCTCAACATCCACATACTGAGGAAGAAAACAAGAATAAGACATCAAACCTATTCCTATCAATAACAGATAAAAAACACCCATCGGGGGCGACACAGGGGGTCGGCTTTCATACTTCCAGACCCTTTATAAGATCTGTCACCTTCGCAAACCCATGACGCTCGCAATAGGCTTTCATTCCTTCGGCAACCTTAACGGACACAGCAGGGTCAATGAAATTGGCTGTACCAATCTCAATGGCGGAGGCACCAGCGAGCATGAACTCTACTGCATCGGTAGCGTTGGAGATGCCACCCAAACCCACTACAGGAATCTTCACCGCCTTGGCCACCTGCCATACCATACGCAAGGCAACTGGCTTCACACAGGCACCTGAAAGACCACCTGTAATGACAGATAACTTCGGCTTGCGACGTTCAGCATCAATGGCCATTCCCATTAAGGTGTTAATCAAAGACACCGAATCGGCTCCAGCAGCCTCTGCTGCAAGCGCAATCTCTGCAATGTTGGTTACATTCGGCGACAGCTTGACCATCAAGTGCTTATGACACACCTTGCGCACCTCTGATACTACTTGGGTGATACCCGTTGTGGTTACCCCGAAAGCCATTCCGCCTTGCTTCACGTTGGGACAGGACAC
>LXOW01247252.1_pt1 | contig 11975 bp, 10 predicted proteins | sample 1368591 | NCBI WGS metagenome assembly LXOW01 (sample SAMN04884650, study PRJNA319009) | bovine gut metagenome | isolation source: Cow rumen | host: Bos taurus | place: Italy: Legnaro (PD) | collected 2014-07-09
TTTTCCTCTATCATGCCTTTTGCAAGCAGGCCCTCGATAACACGGTCGGATTTGATGCCGCGCACTCCGTCTATCTGAGACTTTGTGACGGGCTGCTTATAGGCTATTACTGCGAGCACCTCGAGCGCTGCCTGTGAGAGCCTTCTTGTTCTTACCGGTGTCACGAGTTTCTGGATATAGTCATCGTTTTCAGGTATGGTATAGAACTGGTAGGCTTTTCCGACCTCTCTGATCCTTATGCCGCCTCCGCGCTCTTCATAGTCCTGCATGAGATCTCTCATTATCCTTATCATATCCGCTGTGGGGAGATTGAAAAGCTCCGCGCAGGCCTTTGCCTCGAGCGGATCGCCCCAGACAAAGAGCAGGGATTCAACTGCTGATTTTATACTTTCGTTTGCCATCGTTATTTCCTCTTTTATGCATTGCCGCCTTCGGGGATGATGCCCTCTTCGGCATATTCATTGATCTCGCTTTCTTCTGTTTTGTCACGCTTCGTGACAGCGATATCGCCGTAGCGTTCTTTCTGTTCCGCCCTGATCTCGCCCTGCTTTAAAAGCTCGAGCAGACCCATGAAGGTCACGACCTTGTTGAAGCGGGTCTTGTCATCTGAGATCATTTCCGAGAAGAGCACCTTTATCTTGTTCGTAAAGAAGTTCTTGATCTGTATGATCTTCTGTTCGACGGATATGCGCTGGCGCTCTATCCTTTCGTAGCGGCGGCGGACTTCTTCGAGCCTCTGTTTCTTTGTGATAAAGAGTATGAAGGCATCTGCGAACTGGTCTATATCGCCCTTAAGAAGAACGTCCTCTTCGCCCCTGTAGGCGTTAAGATCCTCCTGGGGCTTGAAGTGCAGATGCGACATAACGTCGAGCTGATCCGAGAGGAAGGCCGCAGCCTCCTTGCACTTCTTGTATTCGCGTATGCGGGCAACGAGATTGGCCCTCGGGTCTTCTGCGGGAGATCCGTCTTCCCCGCTCTGTTCGATGGGCAGCAGCATCCTTGATTTCAGCTCTATCAGTTCTGCTGCCAGGACCATGAACTCCTGGGCTACCTCGACGTTCTGGGTCTTGGCCTCGTTGATGTATTCCAGATATTGATTTGTTATCTCCGACACCTGTATGTCGAAGATGCTCATGCGGGCCCTTTCGATCAGATATACGAGCAGGTCAAAGGGGCCTTCGAAAATATCGAGTTTTACTTTGTACATTCTAATACCGTCAAAAATTCGTTAGAGTAGCCGCGGCTTTCCATCCGCGATTTGATATCACTTTGTTTTGATAATACAGAGTTGGCATAGCCTGTGCTGTATTCTCCCGACTGTACCGCTCCCGCGCCCTGATTGTAGGCGGTAAGAGCCAGGGTGACATTCCCTTTATAGATAGCTATAAAGTTTTTGATGTAATTCGATCCGAAATCTATGTTCTTGTGCGGAGTATAGAGGTCGGCCGGATTCATTCCGTTGTCACGCGCTGTCGACCTTGTCACCTGCATGATGCCAAGAGCCCCCGTCGCCGAGGTGTCGTTGGTATCAAAGGAGCTTTCCTGTTTTGCGAGAGCCATCAGAAAGTCTTCGTCAAGTCCGTTGATGATGGCTGCATGTCTGAAATAGTATTCGTAAAGGCAACACTCACCCATAGTCAGATTTTTCTGATTCGAATTGATATATTCAGCGCGGCCGAGTATATAGGCCTCGTTGTTTTCGGAGAAATAGTTTTCGGCGCCGATCTTGGGATCTGTCGAGATATAAAGACCGGTCACTGTCTCGTAATATGACGAAAGGCCGAGTTCATCTATCTCGAGCAGTCTGTAAAGCGGTACGTACATAACTGCGCCGTCAGCGTAGGATATCGCTTCCTCGCCGCCGAGCACGATATCGCCGGACGCACCTTTAAATACTCTCATGATGCCGCCGAAGATCTTTGATGCTCTGGAGGGCTCTTCATCGGGAGATCCTAAAACGAGCTTTCCGGAGCTCAGGCTCCAGGCTGTAACATCCTCAAGATCCCAGGCGAGATCTGCAAAGAAAACGCCTTCGCCGGTCGGCTCGGTCTTTTCGATATATATCACGCCCTGGTTCTCGTGGTCCCAGCTGGCCTTAAAGCCCAAAGCAGCGCACACATCGTCAGTCAGAGGCACATAGGTCCTGTTGTTGAGTTCAGTAAAGGGTCTGTATATCTGATAATTGTTTACGAGCTTTCCGTCTATATAGATGTCCTTTGACATGTAGTGCATCGTAACGATGTGATCAAAGGTCGATACCACTTCGTTGTTCGGAACTATCTTGCTGAGATAGCCTGCGCCGAACCATACCGCGCCTATCGCAAGGGCGATGATGAGAATGGCCGCAACAAGCTTTCCGAAAACGGAATGTCTCCTCGTCTGATGAACGGATCTCGGAGCCTTTTCATGTCCCAGTATTATCGCAAGGGCTTTCTTGACATGCCTTGCCGTATCGCTTGCGATGAGGGATACCTCGCCTATGTCTTCTTCTGCGAGCTCTCCCGCAAGTCCGTTGATATAGGCGGCCCCTGCAGTTGCAAGAAGGAGCCTGTCGGGATTCGACGCTGCAACAGCGGCGAGTATGCCGGAGAGGACATCGCCGGAGCCCGCCGTTGCCATGCCGGGAACGCCGCGCTCAACCGTATAGTTTTCGGTCCCGTCCGTGACATAGGTCGTATGGCCTTTTAACAGCACTATACATTCGAGCTCTTTTGCAAGGGCTTTGGCCTTTTCCAGAGGCGCCGTTCTTACATCATCGACCTCGCATTTTGCCATGCGGGCGAATTCCTTCATGTGAGGCGTGATGATGAGATCGCACGAACGGGCAAGTATCGATTCTCTGTCCAGCTTTGCCAAAGCATTGATACCGTCGGCATCGACGATGAGAGTGCCGTCATAGTTTTCGAGGAGATACTGTAAAGCCTTTTTCGTTTCGGACGAAAGTCCTATGCCCATACCGAAGGCTATTACATCGTACCTTTCGGCGATCTCTTCGAACTCTTCCTCGACGAATCTGATGTGTTCGTTGGCAGAGCTTAAGGGGATCAGCGTGCTTTCAAGTATGTTCGATGCGATGATATCGCAGATATTGTCCGGCGCTGCGACAGCACAAACTCCGGCACCCGAGCGCATCGCGCTCGCTGCCATGTCTGCCAGTCTGATAGCCCCGCTGTATCTGCGGCAGCCGCCCACAAGAGCTATGTAACCGAAGTCGCTCTTATTGGCATCCGCTTTACGTTTGGGGAAGAGGCTCTTTACTTGTTGCTCTGTAAGAACTCTGTCCATTGCTTGTCTTTGAATTAATTATTATCTGCTTATTTCGGGCTTTGCACCGTCGGTTTTGTTTCAGCCTTTGCTTCAAGTGTCCTTGAACTTCCCGCCGGCTCCAGGTATTCCAGCAGGGTATCGGTATCGACAGTCTCGTTCATGCGCCAGCGGTGCATCTCGATCATGTCTTCCTCGTGACCCTGTCTGACATAGTTCTGTCCGGGCCAGGTGGTAAATGTGATATCTATTCCTTCCTCCTGCAGTACCTTATCGGTATATGCCGTTGAAAGTCCGTAGGGGTAGGCCATTACGTGCATATCGTAAGAGCCCATTTCTGCCAGAACCTCGCGTTCCTGTTTGAGGTCTGCGCGAAGAGCTATAGCATAATGCAGCCTTGTCTCGGTCGCAAGAGGCATCACGTTGGGCCTGATCTCGCCTTCATCCATGCCCTCGAACTGGTGCATGTTATAGGTATGGCTCTGCAGGTCGATAACGCCGCTGTTCTGCATCACGCGTCCCTGAGTCACCGTAAAGTGAGGCGTGATCTTTCCCCCGGTCTCCTTATATGATGTCAGGTTGCCGACTGTGGATCCGATAACGAATATCGTGGCCTTCTGTCCGTATTTTTCAAGACAGGGATATGCAAACTGGTAGTTCGAAAGATATCCGTCGTCGAAGGTTATGATGATGGGTTTGGCGGGAAGCGCCTTTCCCTCTTTTACGTAGTCTCTTAAGTCATCGGGACTTATGGATGTATAGCCTTCCTCCGTCAGCGTTCTTATGTGATCCTCGAAGAGATCAAATGTTATGGTCGAGTCGTCGTCGCCCGTTTCAGCTATATGGTGATACATCAGAACGGGTATATTGACATCTTCTCTCAAGTCCTTTTCTATCGCGGGAAGTTCGACCGCGGTCTTTCTGATGCCTGCAGGCAGCACGCCGTATACCTTGCGGTCACCGAAGCCGTAGCGCTGGTTTGCATAGCGAAGGCCCGTAAAGAATACCGCGGTAAGTGCGCAAAGGAGCAGGGCAGTATATACCGCGTTTATCACCTGCTCGCTGCGCAGTATCTCGCGCAGAGTTTTGCGGCGGACGCGGGGGCGTACAGCCGCACGCTTTTTGCGTTTTCTCGGCTTCGCCGGAGCGGGAGNNGCCGGAGCGGGAGCCGGGATGGGCGCCGCAACGACCTTGGGAGTTTCGAGAGTCACCGCCGTAGCCGACTTCATCATTGCGCGGTCGGCTTCTTCGGCCTTTCTGCGCTCTATTGCCGCTGCCCTCAGCTTTGCGGCCCGCTTGATGCCCCTCTTATAGTTTCTGGCATCGGCGGCCTTATCTATCTGTTTGAGACGTCGCTCTTCGGCAAGCTGATCCCATACGACGGCCCAGTTGTAATAGCCGTCGACGAACCAGTTTTTTATGTTCTGCTTTGTCTGATAGTATTGTGCGTATCTCTGGCGGCGCAGGGACTCCAGATGAGTCTTTCTTGCCGCTTCCTGAGCTATGCGGAGCTTTTCCTCCGCAACCTTTTGCTCACGCTCGAACCTTTCCCTTTCGGTTCTTTCGCGTTCGAGCCTTTCTTTTTCAAAGTTTGCAAAGAAGTCGTCGCGTCCAAGCGTTATCGAGCTTTCGAACTGACTGTTGAACGAATCAAAGTCAAAGCCCATGTCAAAGGCAAAGGGGTCTTTTTCCTTTTCCTTTTGCTCTTCGGGCGCTTTTTCAGGCTCTTTCTTTTTGAACAGACCGAATAGCCCCTTCTTTTTCTGAGGAGCCGGCTCTTCTTTCTTTTCGGGCTCGGTGCCCGGGATATCTATCTTTATCTCGGGGAACTCAAATTTGAACTCGTCTCCGAAGGAACCGAAGTCCGTATCGAAATCGAATTTGAATTCGTCTTTTATACCGCTGTCAAAACCGCTTTTGAATTCTTTGCCGAAATCAAAATCAGTCTTGAAATCAAAATCGAATTCTGAGCCCTTCTTCAGTTGTTCGTTGAAATCGTCTTCGAACTTTTTTGCCATACTAAAACTATCCGAGCCATCCGCTCAGAGTAACATACAATTATATCATATATATTGAAAGAAATTGAATAGTTTAAGGGCTTTTTAAAGTATCTTTGAGGCCTTGCGACCTGGCCCCCAGGATCCCGTTTTCAATGAAAGCGACCTTTCTGTTTTTGAATCAAAAAAATAAAAATCCGCGCAAACAGTAAAGTTTGCGCGGATATCCTGATAACTTTTTTAATACTATGCCAGCGCTTTTGCCAATTCTGCGAGCTGGGCCTTGTTTTCTTCGGTCACCGATGACTTTATAGTGACCTTCCCGGGCAGGATCTCAAGTCCCATGGGCTCGATCTCGGCCTGCATCTTTGCAGCAGCCTGTGCCGCCCATGTTCCGTTTTCAATGAAAGCGACCTTTCTGTTTTTGAAGAGCCTGTCCTGGAGGGCACGGATAAATATCCTCATGGTCGGAAACATATCGCCGTAATAGGTGGTAGTTGCGAGCACCATCTTGCTGTACTGGAAGGCTTTTGCAACGGCCTGGTATTTGTCGCATCTTGAGATGTCATATACCTCGTTTTTGACGCCCAGCTTATCAAGTTCATCCCTGAGGATGAATACAGCTTCTTTTGTATGCTCGTATACGGAGCTGAAAGCGATGAGCACGCCATCTTCCTCGGGTGTATAGCTCGACCACTTGTTGTAAAGGTCGAAATAATGAGAAAGATCTCCTGTCAGCACAGGACCGTGGGTCGAGCAGATAGTCTCGATCTCAAGAGCCGAGAGCTTTTTAAAGAGATTCTGTACCTGCACGCCGAACTTTCCGACTATGCCGCAGTAATAGCGTCTTGCCTCATCGTCCCAGGGCTCATCCGAGTCAAGTGCGCCGAATTTACCGAAGGCGTCTGCTGTGAATGCAAGCTTAAGATCCGGGATATAGGACATAACGACTTCCGGCCAGTGTACCATCTGGGCTGTTACGAAGCAGAGCTTGTGTTTGCCCAGCTCTATCTCTGAACCGTCTGCCAGAACTATCTGTCTGTCGGCGAAATTCGTTCCGAAGAAGTTCTGCATCATATTGAAGGCCTGCTTGCTTGCCGCGACCTTTGCCTCGGGATACTTGTCCAGGAAATACTTTATGTTCGCTGAATGATCGGGCTCCATGTGGTGAACGATGAGATAGTCAGGCTTTCTGCCGGATAGAGCTTCCTCGAGCTTTTCTTCCCATTCTGCTCTGAAATGCTGCTCCATGGTATCGATGACAGCGATCTTGTCATCCAGCACTACATATGAGTTATAGGCCATACCGTTCGGAACGGGGAACATGGATTCGAAGAGATCTATCCTCTTGTCGTTTACGCCTATATATTTGATGTCGTCTTTTATATACATTGTGTTTCCTCTTTTACCGGGTAAAAAGCGGGGCATCTCTGCCCCGCCTTATCGCTATTTTTAAAATTAGAAGTTATCTGACTTGACCTCGAAATAGCTGCGGGGATGTCCGCAAACGGGGCATACTTCCGGTGCTTCAAGACCATATTCGAGATGACCGCAGTTTCTGCAGTACCATACTACGATGGAACCCTTCTTGAATACTTCGCCGTTCTGGAGATTCTCATAAAGCTTTAAGAATCTTTCCTCGTGGGACTTTTCGATCTTTCCTACGAATGCAAACTGATCTGCAAGAGCGATGAAGCCTTCTTCCTTTGCTGTTGCAGCCATTTCCTGATACATCTCGGTCCATTCCTCGTGTTCGCCCTCTGCTGCTGCGAGAAGGTTCTCCTCAGTTGTTCCGATACCGTTCAGTGCCTTGAACCAGAGCTTTGCATGTTCCTTTTCGTTTCCTGCTGTTTCCTCGAAGAATGCTGCTATCTGTTCATAGCCTTCCTTTTTTGCCTTGCTTGCAAAATAGGTGTACTTGTTTCTTGCCTGGCTTTCGCCTGCGAATGCTTTCCAAAGATTAGCTTCGGTTTTGCTGCCTTTAAGTTCCATATTTTTACTCCTTCCGAAATTGATAAATAGCTGATCTGTCTTACCATTTAATCATAATATATTTAAGTAAAAAAGTCTTGTCTAATTTTCCTGAAAATCGACGAATCCGGGGTCCGATCTGATGGCCGTGACTGTTTGTTCGGTCTCGTTGATCTCATCTTTCAGGCCTGTTAATGCGTCAAAGGGCGCAAACTGGGCGGCGCGGTTGATACGCTCCATCCTTTTATGGTGTTTCGGCTCAAAGGCCGGCATATCGATAATATCATCATACTTGCTCATTTTGCCTTGTGCCCTCCTATCTGACCGTTTCTGAGCAGCGTAGTCGCACCCTCCTGCAGATCGGCCGCTTTGAATATCGCGTTCTTTCCGTATTTGTCCTGTATCTTTAAGACCGCCTCCTGCTGGGCGCGCTCTTCCATAAGCATGTTTTCCCTTTCTTCCTTTTCGCGGTCGCGCGCCTCATAGTCGGTGAACATATCGAGCTGTTCTTCCTCGGGCTCGTGATAAGTGTCCTCATATATCGCATTCGCTGCCGTGATCGAAAGCCGGCGTATGTAAAAGGCGGGTTCTACTATCGCGTCAAACAGCTCTTCCGCGGCGGCTACTATCATCTCGGCCGAGTTGGTCGGAAAGTCGAGATTTACAGATCCGTGGGCCGGGGGCGGAGCAAGCCTTCCGTAATAATCCTGAGCATATACATCGCTTTTTTCAAGGCGGGCGTTTATCGCATCATAATGGATGCCGAGAACGATCTGAGGAGCGAGCAGATGCTTTCTGAGAAGGTCAAGGGCAAGCTGCTCTGCCATCTCATGGGCTATCAGGCGGGCCTCACTGAATGCATAGGGCCGCATCAGCACCTGACTGCTGCCCGTGCTCGTGCTTTTGTGTCTGTAATTCTTGATATCCTCCATGAGACAGCTTTCGCGTCCCCAGGCATGGTCTATCATGAGTTCCGCATTCACGCCGAAACGCTTAAAGAGCAGATCTTCGTTGTTAAGAGAAAACCTTGCGAGCTCTCCCATGGTGTTTATGTTAAGATCGCGAAGCCTTTTGGCAAGGCCGCGCCCTATCATCCAGAAATCGGTGATGGGCTTATGATCCCATAGCAGCTCGCGGTATTTTCTTTCATCGAGCTCTGCCATGCGGACACCGTTTTCGTCGGGCTGCTTATGCTTTGCCTCTATATCCATCGCTATCTTGCAGAGATAGAGATTGGTCCCTATGCCTGCCGTTGCGGTGATGCCCGTTTCCTTTAAGACGGCCTTTACCATCTCCATAGCGAATTCAGAAGCCGTCTGTTTTCTGACATTGAGATAGGGCGTTGCATCGATAAATACCTCGTCTATCGAATAGACATGTATGTCCTCCGGCGCAACATAGTTGAGGTAGATCCCGAAGATCTGCGCGGAAAGTTTCAGATAGTCCGCCATATGGGGCGGCGCGATGAGAAAATCAAGGGCAAGAGAGGGATCTGCGTTAAGTTCCGACCCGTATATAGACTTTCCTGCCAGAGTCTTTCCCGGGGCCTTGGCACGGCGCTCGGCATTGATGATCTTCTGACGGCTCTTCACTTCAAAAAGCCTCGGGCGGCCGCCGACACCGAAAGACTTCAGGCTAGGGCTGACCGCAAGGCATATGGTTTTATCGGTCCTTGATTCATCCGCAACGACGAGATTGGTGTTGAGTGGGTCATAGCCCATCCTCATGCACTCGGCCGATGCGTAAAAGGATTTAAGATCGATCGCTATGTATTTGCGTATCTTTTCATCTTTCATCTATTCAATTATACAATAAAAGCAGGTCATATTTATGACCTGCCTTTAAGTGCGATATGGATTTTTACTTGTGGAACACCATATAGGGTGCATAAAAGAGTGCATAAAATACTATGCGAAGGACTCGCAAAACAAGGATGACGCCAACGAATCTTAATATCAGGCGCAGCGGCGAAAAGTTCGCGCGGCGGTAGTAGATCCTGGGGCCCTGCTGTTCCTGCTGTGCCTGCTGCTGATACTGAGCCTGCTGTGCCTGCTGCTGGCGGTAGAATTCATTGAACATCTGCTGCCAGAAGTCATCTGCATAGAAGTTCTGTCGGCCGTAGGGGTTCTCATATGAACCGTAGGGCGAAGACTGCTGATAGCTGTCACGGCTCTGCCATGCGGAATACTTTTCCGGGTTGCTCAGCATGTCATATGCAGCATTTACTTCATTCATTTTTTCCTGGGCATTGGGGTCATCCGGATGAAGATCGGGATGAACTTCCTTTGCCTTTTTTCTGTATGCACTTTTGATCTCTTCAGCTGTAGCACCTTCATTGATGCCCAAAACCTGATAGGGGTTTCTTGCCATGTATCTTTATCCCTTTCCCAAAATGTAAAACTACTCTTCGGACTCTTTTGCCGCTTCTTTTGCGGCTTTCTTTTCCGCCTTCGCAAGCTCGTGCTGATCGATAGCCTTCTTGCCTTTCATGATCAGATATATCGCGGCAAGAGCTGCGATGATTATCACTGCGGCAACAACAAAGGCGCCGACCTGACGGAACATATTCTCAACCGAATTGGTAGTATTAACGAAAAGAACTCCGAGGAGCACTAATGCAACGATTATCACAGCGATTATCGCTTTTGTCTTATTATTCATTACGCTCTTCCTCCTATGTCCCAAATTATATCACAGCTTGTGGTATAATCAGTATATAAATGATTCTTGTAACAGGGCTGAAATATGCCGAAAAAGGGTTAAAAATATGGCAGAGATCAAATGTCCGCACTGCGGGACCGTGTTTACAGTTGATGAGGCCGGATATGCGGCGGTAGCAGCCCAGGTAAGAGGGCTGGAGCTCGACAAAGAGGCAAGGGAAAAGGCCGAATATCTTTCTGCGGAAAAAGATGCGGAAATAACAAAACTTCATATGCAGCTCGAGGCCCTGCAGGAAAAAGCCGAGGCCGAATTAAAAGCTCTGAAAGAAAAGAAAGAGACCGAGATAGACGCTCTTAAAAACTCGACGGATAAGGACGTAAAGCTTGCGGTGACCGAGGCTCTTGCGGACAAGGAAAAAGAGCTTTCGGAGCTTAAGCTTTCGCAGATCAGGCTCGAGGAGGGCTATAAGGCCCGGCTTTCCGCCAAGGACAGCGAAATAGCATTCTACAAGGATTTCAAAGCTAAAGAATCGACCAAGATGATAGGCGAAAACCTCGAGCAGCACTGCATGACGGAATTCAACAAGCTGAGAGCGGCCGCCTTCAAAAACGCCTATTTCGACAAGGATAACGATGCGAGCTCGGGCAGCAAGGGCGATTTTATATTCCGTGACTTTGACGAGGACGGGACCGAATATGTATCCATAATGTTCGAGATGAAAAACGAGATGGATACGACGTCGACAAAGAAAAAGAATTCCGATTTCTTTAAGGAGCTCGACAAGGACAGACGTGAAAAAGACTGCGAATATGCCGTTCTCGTTTCCATGCTCGAAGCAGACAGCGAGCTTTACAATTCGGGCATAGTCGACGTATCACACGAATATCCCAAGATGTACGTGATACGTCCCCAGTTCTTTATCCCTATGATAACGATACTGCGCAATGCCAATCAGAACACGCTTTCATACAGAAAGCAGCTGATCGAACAGAAAACAAAGAACGCAGATCTCAACGCGCTCGAGGACAATATCAATGATTTCAAGGCCAAGTTCGGGAATAATTTCCGCCTGGCAAGCGAGCACTACGAAAAGGCCATAGACAGCATAGACAAGACGATAAAGAATCTTGAAAAAACCAGGGACGAACTCGTGAAATCGATGAAGAATCTCAAATGGGCAAACGACAAGGCCGAAGACCTCTCGCTCGAGATGCTCACAAAAGATATCCCGGGCCTTGAAGATCATGAATAAGAGCAAAACAAAACCGGGCCGAAAAGGCCCGGTTTTATGATGCGTAAAACGCTTATTATTCTGTTGTCAGGTTGTCGAAGTAGCCGGAGATCCAGATGATGGGTGTTCCCTTGTCGCCGGAACCGGATGTCAGGTCGCAGAGGGATCCGATGAGGTCGGTGAGACGTCTCGGAGTCGTTCCTTCTGATGCCATATTGCCGACCAGGTCTGCTTCCTTTTCCTTGATCCTGTCAGCGATAGCCTGCTTTAAGGCAGAACCCTTGAGGTGGGCGAAATCGTTGTCAGCAAGGTACTTGAGCTTCAGCTCGTTCGGCTGGCCCTCGAGCCCTCTTGTATATGCCGGGGATACTACGGGGTCTGCAAGCTCCCAGATCTTACCGACGGGATCCTTGAAGGCGCCGTCGCCGTAGATCAGGACTTCGACATTCTTTCCTGTTGCTGCGTGCAGCTTTGCTGCTATGCCGTCAACAACGGGCTGGCAGTTATGCGGGAAGAGCTTTACTGTCTCTTCTGTTGCCTTGTTGGTTCCGAGAAGCCCGTAGCTCTCGTTGCAGCCTGATCCGTCAACAGGAGCTGTCAGGATGTCGTCCATGCCAAGCACTGTCTTTGCACCTGCCTGCTTGAGCAGTCTCTTTGAGCGCTCTCTTGTGTGGATATCGCAGCAAAGAACGTGAGGTGTATATTTGAGTATGGCTCTGCAGTCGTTTGCGAAAATGACTTCGCATTCTGCGCCTTCGCCCTTAATGAGTTCCTTATAGTATTCGATATAGTCAACACCTGTGAACTGGTGGAGCTTGTAACCGAATGCCTTTCTGTATTCTTCTTCGCTA
>LXOW01333772.1_pt1 | contig 11973 bp, 11 predicted proteins | sample 1368591 | NCBI WGS metagenome assembly LXOW01 (sample SAMN04884650, study PRJNA319009) | bovine gut metagenome | isolation source: Cow rumen | host: Bos taurus | place: Italy: Legnaro (PD) | collected 2014-07-09
TATCCGTATCTGGTGTATCAGAACCGCGTGATTATTATCGACAAGGACGGGCGCGACATCGGACTGAGAATGTACGGCAATCTGGAATGGGTCAATGAGGAAATCCTGAAAGGGCTGGATATTAACGGCAACCCACTGTATTGGGATAAGACCTATAACATTTACTACCATGAGGAACCGGCGTTTGAAAGTATTGGCGGGGTCGAGATGACCAGACTGAAGGCGGGCTATGTGCTGCGGAAATACCCGACACTGATCAAGCCCATCAGGAAACAGGACATCTACTACAACCAAAAGATCGTCTGGATGAAAGACTGGCTGATTATCAAGGACGGAACTGCTGGAGACGAGGATTATAGTCCTCAGAGGATTCTGTCGTATGGGCTCAATTTCTTCTATACTGAGACGGAATGGGTGGACTTGCCCAGCGTTACCATGATTGATAGGTTTGGGAATCTTGTCGGACGGCGCTGGACTGTGCCGGATGATGATGTCCACAGGACTCCCGTATGGCGACAAACGACACTGACGAATGCCTATACAGGTAAAGAAGGATTCCCTGACAAGTGATAAAATGGAAATTAACTGAATATAAATGCGGCTTTATGTAATTAAAGTCGCATTTTTTTGTTTATTCGGCTGAAAAGTCGTATCTTTGCGCATCAAATCGTAACATTATAAAAATTGTAATATAGTCAAATGAAAAAACTTTTATTAGGAGACGAGGCCATCGCTCAAGGTGCCATTGATGCTGGTTTGAGTGGTGTCTATGCCTATCCGGGTACTCCATCGACAGAGATTACTGAATATATTCAGGAGTCGCCTCTTGCCAAGGAGCGTAATATCCATCGTCGTTGGTCCACCAATGAGAAGACGGCTATGGAGGCTGCACTTGGTATGTCCTATATGGGCAAGCGTGCGCTGGTGTGTATGAAGCATGTTGGTCTGAATGTCTGCGCTGATCCATTTGTGAATTCGGCTATGACAGGTACTAACGGCGGTCTGATAGTCTTGGTGGCAGACGATCCTTCGATGCATTCTTCACAGGACGAACAAGACTCTCGCTTCTATGCCAAGTTCGCCATGATTCCGACGTTGGAACCGAGTTCACAGCAGGAGGCCTATGACATGATGGGCGAGGCTTTTGACCTTTCTGAGCAGTTGCATCTTCCAATCCTGATGCGTGTCACTACGCGTATGGCTCACTCTCGTGCTGTCGTGGAGGTGAAGGATGAGCCGCGTGAGCAGAATGCCCTGAACTACGACGCACAGGCCAGCAACTGGGTGCTTCTGCCTGCTTTTGCCCGCAAGCGCAATATCGTTGTCACAGGCCAGCAGCCACTCCTTGAGCAGATGGCTGTTGACAGCAAGTATAACCAGTATATTGACGGCTCTGACCATCAGCTGGGTATCATCGCCAGTGGTATCGCCTATAACTATCTGATGGAGTGCTATCCTGATGGGTGTCCTTTCCCTGTACTGAAGATCTCGCAGTATCCGATTCCCAAGAAACTGATTCGTCGCATGACCGACGACTGTGAATATGTGCTTATTGCCGAGGAAGGTCAGCCGTTCATTGAGGATCAGGTACGTGGTGTGATGCCTGGCAATGCTGTTATCAAAGGCCGTCTTACGGGAGAACTTCCACGAACTGGCGAGTTGAATCCTGATTGTCTGAAAAAGGCTTTAGGCATCGAGAGCAGTGAGAGCTATGCACCGTGTGAGGATGTGACGCCCCGTCCGCCTGCACTCTGTCAGGGTTGTGGTCATCGTGATGTCTATACAGCGCTCAATGAAGTGTTGCGCGAATATCCCAATGCNNGCAGGACAGTGGCCTGCTGTTGCCATTATCGGTGACTCTACCTTTACGCATAGTGGTATGACTGGCTTGCTCGATGCCATCAATGAGAATGCAGACATCACCGTGATTATCAGTGATAACCTGACCACTGCCATGACGGGTGGACAGGATTCTGCAGGAACGAATAAGTTTGAGGCTATCTGCAAGGGACTCGGACTGTCAGAGGAGCATCTGAAGGTCGTGAATCCTATTCCGAAGAATATGCCAGAGATTACGGCTGCCATTCGTGAGGAGATCAATTACCACGGTGTGAGTGTGATTATCCCGCGTCGTGAGTGTATGCAGACTTTACAGCGTCACTTAAAGCAGAAAAAGGCTGCGGAGAAAAAGTAAAAGGGTAAAAAGGTAAAAAAGTAAAAAAATGAAAACAGATATAATTCTTTGTGGAGTAGGAGGTCAGGGCATCTTGTCGATAGCCACCATCATTGGTGAGGCAGCCATGAAGGAGAACCTCTATATCAAGCAGGCAGAGGTACATGGCATGTCGCAGCGTGGTGGTGATGTGCAGTCGAACCTGCGTATTTCCAGTCTGCCTATTTCCAGCGACCTGATTCCCCTTGGTGGCGCTGATGTGATCATCTCCATGGAGCCGATGGAAGCATTGCGCTATCTGCCATTCCTCTCAAAGACGGGTTGGATCATTACGTCGAGCACGCCGTTCGTGAATATCCCGAATTATCCTGATATTGAAACGATCAAGGCTGATCTTTCGAAGATTGACAATGTGATCATGCTGGACATCGAACAGGCTGCTAAGGATCATGGTGTGCCGCGTAGTGCTAACGTCATCCTGCTGGGTGCTGCCCAGAAGGCACTGGGTATCGAGTACGACAAGCTTGAGGATGCCATCCGTCGTGTCTTCGGACGCAAGGGTGAGGCTATCGTCGAAGCAAACATCAAGGCATTAGCCATCGGCCGTGCTGCTCAGAAATAGTAATTGGCACGGATTTCACGGATTGACACGGATTAATTTTATGATTGCGATAAAAATCTGTGTAATCCGTGTAATCCGTGCCTAAATATTAAAAATAATGGAAACGCCAATTAAGAAAGAAATCGTTGACGGACTGGTGGCTGAGCTTGGCATCAAGGATTTTGCCAAGGCTACCATCCGTGAGGTAAAGCAAGTGGCAGCCAAGTCCGAGAAGGCGAGTGGGGTAGAGTTCATCAAGATGGAGATGGGCATTCCTGGTCTGCCTGCCGCTCAGGTAGGTGTCGATGCGCAGATCAAGGCGCTGCAGGATGGTATTGCCCACAGCTACCCGGACATTCAGGGTGCCCCTGTGCTGAAAGAGGCTGCTTCTCAGTTCGTGAAGGCATTCATCGGTATCGATATCAAGCCCGAGGGCTGTATCCCCGTGACTGGTTCGATGCAGGGCACCTTCGCCTCGTTCCTTACCTGTTCACAGCGTGACAAGCAGAAGGATACTGTGCTGTTTATCGACCCAGGCTTCCCTGTGCAGAAGATGCAGCTGGAGGTCATGGGCGTGAAGTATCAGACCTTCGATGTCTATGACTATCGTGGTGAGAAGTTAGGTGCGAAACTTGAGAGTTATCTCTCTGAAGGGAATATCTGTGCCATCGTCTATTCCAATCCCAACAATCCCTCGTGGATCTGTCTGCGTGAGGAGGAGCTGAAGGTGATTGGTGAGCTCGCTACGAAATACGATACCATCGTGATGGAGGACCTCGCATACTTTGCAATGGACTTCCGTAAGGATCTCTCCAAGCCGTTTGAACCGCCTTATCAGGCTACGGTAGCGCGCTATACCGATAACTACATGTTGCTGATCAGTGGTTCTAAGGCCTTCAGCTATGCAGGTGAGCGTATCGGTGTTACCTGTATCTCCAATGCTTTGTTCCATCGTCATTTCGATGCNNATCAGCGTATATGGTGAGCGCGCCAAGAAACTCAAGGAGATTTTCTGCCGTCACCATTTCTACGTGGTGTATGATAAAGACCTCGATGAACCCATTGCCGACGGCTTCTATTTCACCATCGGTTATCCTGGCATGACCTCAGGACAGCTGGCTCACGAACTGATGTACTATGGTGTTTCTGCCATCTGTCTGATCACCTGCGGTTCTGAACAGGAAGGCTTGCGCGTGTGTACGTCTTTTATTGAGGATCATCAGTATGCTCTCCTTGAGGAGCGCATGAAGATTTTCGAGGAGAATAATCCCCGTTGAAGAACAGTGCCTCTGCTGGCACGATCAACGGCACTTATCCAACCATAAGCGGCACCTCTCATCTGAGAAGTGCCGCTTATTTTTATGGGGTTATTCTTAACCGTTCATCGACATGAGGAACTCCTCATTGCTTCTGGTTGCAATCAGACGATCGCGGATGGTATTCATGGCCTCCACAGGTGTCATCTCTGCAATGAACTTGCGGATGATCCACATGCGGTTAAGCGTTGTATCGTCAAGCAGCAAGTCGTCGCGGCGCGTAGAAGACAGCACCAGGTCGATGGCTGGGAAGATACGCTTGTTGGAGAGTGAGCGGTTCAGCTGGATCTCAGAGTTACCAGTACCCTTGAACTCCTCGAAGATCACTTCATCCATCTTAGAACCTGTATCCACCAGTGCCGTTGCAATAATCGTGAGCGATCCGCCGCCCTCGATGTTTCGTGCAGCACCAAAGAAGCGCTTTGGCTTCTGCAGTGCATTGGCATCGACACCACCGGTGAGCACCTTTCCAGAGGTAGGAGCTACGGTGTTGTAGGCACGTGCCAGACGGGTGATAGAGTCCAGGAAGATGACGACATCATGTCCGCATTCTACCATGCGCTTGGCTTTCTCAAGCACGATGCCGGCAATCTTGACATGGCGGTCTGCTGGTTCATCAAACGTTGAGGCGATGACCTCTGCATTGACCGTGCGGGCCATGTCTGTCACTTCTTCAGGACGCTCATCGATGAGCAGCATCATGATATAAGCTTCAGGATGGTTAGCGGCGATGGCATTGGCAATGTCTTTCATCAAGACGGTCTTACCAGTCTTAGGCTGAGCGACGATGAGTGCGCGCTGACCTTTACCGATAGGAGAGAAGAGATCGACGATGCGAACGCTGGGATTCGATGTCGCCTTGTCGCCGCAAAGCTTGAACTTCTCCTCTGGGAAGAGCGGTGTCAGGTGTTCGAATGCCACACGGTCACGTACTTCTGACGGATCACGGCCATTGATTTTCCTGACGGAGGACAAGGCAAAGTATTTCTCATTGTCATGTGGCGGACGTACGGTGCAGTCAACGACATCACCCGTCTTCAGACCATATTTCTTAATCTGCTGAGGAGACACGTAGATATCATCAGGAGACGACAGATAGTTATAGTCAGAGCTGCGGAGGAAGCCATAGCCATCGGTGAGCGCTTCCAGTACGCCATTGGCGGTAATAATATCCGCGAAGTCAAACTTAGGTGCGTTTGGCTCCCGTGAGTAGGACATATCCATATCCTGCTTGCTCTGTTGTGCTACAGGACGGTCGAACATATCGAGGGTAGGGATTGCTTCCTGGTCTTCAATAGGAATATCGACGACCGTAATGAAGTCTGTGCCGTCACCAGGATCGCCTGCCCACACGTCGCTATCCACGGGGACAAACTCCTGTTCCTTGCGGTTAGACATCTTCTCGCGCAGCTTTTCCATCGCATCGGCTGTCACATCGTCATTAACTTCTGGTGTTTCTTCCATTGCTTCTGGGATGACACCTTCGACATTCTCTGGCATCTCTTGTTGAGGATCCTGCTGCTGCTCTTCGAAAGCGATCTCTTCCTGCTGAGCTGGCTGTTCTTCAGCAGCGGCCTTAGGCTTACGGCCACGACGCTTAGGTGCCTCTGGCTCAGCAGCTGGTTGCTCTTCTGTCTCGGCATCACCTGCAGACAATGGCTCATCGCTGAAGAGCGATGCTGGTTCTGCTTTCTTTGAACGATTGCTCTTCGAGTCGAGGTTCTCACCATCTTTACCTTTTACAGTATAGACTTTGCTCGTATCTTTCTTGGCAATGCGTGTGCGTTTTTTCTTAGGGGCATCATCTCCATTTTCCGCACTATTCTCGGCTGCTTTGTCGATGATGGCATAGATGACATCTTCAAGGGCGCTGTCTTGCGAGACCTTGATGCCTAATTCGTTAGCGATACCCATCAATTGGGGTATCTCCATAGCTTCTAATTCTTCTTTTTTATACATAATATGGGTATATGATTCTACCTTTTGGAATTGAAAAAATGTGAAGGAAATGCTTCTCGAACGGAAACATTGTTTTGAAAAACGTTGCAAAGGTAATGAATATTTTGTGAACCTCCAAACTTTTTAAGATTTTTTTGAGGGATTTCGCTCACTTATTCGTTACTTTGACTTCGTCGAAGGTACTTTCGTTCGGAAATCCTCAAATAAATTTGGGATTTCGCTCACTTATTCGTACCTTTGTCCCCAAAAAGGAGAATAATGGAAATCAAGAAAGCGGAATTTACTCTCAGCGCACCGACTGTTTCGATGTGTCCTAAAGACCAAAAGCCAGAATATGCTTTTATCGGCCGTTCAAATGTCGGAAAGTCGAGCCTGATCAATATGTTGACCAACAATAAGAAACTGGCCAAGACTTCTGCAACGCCAGGCAAGACCTTGCTCATCAATCATTTTATCATCAATGACGAGTGGTATCTGGTCGATCTGCCGGGCTATGGTTTTGCCAAACGCTCGAAAAAGGAGGTGCAGAAGCTGGACCAGATGATCAGTGGCTATATCCTGCAGCGTGAGCAGTTGGTGAATGTGTTCCTGCTGGTGGATGTCCGTCTGGAGCCCCAGAAGATCGACCTCGAATTCATACAATGGCTTGGGGATAGCAGTGTGCCCTTTGCCATCGTATTCACCAAGGCTGATAAACTCAGTGCCAGTAAGGTGAGTCAGAATGTTGAGGCTTACAAGAAGGTACTGTTGGAGACTTGGGAGGAGTTGCCACCCATCTTCATCACCTCGTCAGAGAAGAAGGCAGGCCGCCAAGAGGTGCTTGACTATATAGAACAAATCAACCGTGATCTGAAAGCGTAGGGAAGGATGGCAAAGGATACACCATATTTAGATGTACAGCAACTGACAAAATCCTTTGGTTCGCTGGTGCTTTTCGAGCAGATCAGTTTCTCGATAGCAGAAGGGCAGAAGGTGGGGCTGATTGCCAAGAACGGTACTGGCAAATCGACCCTGCTCTCAGTGCTTTCAGGTAAGGAAGGCTATGATTCAGGTGAGATTATCTTTCGCCGTGACCTTCGTGTAGGCATGTTGGAACAATCGCCTGTATTCGACCCTGCGGAAAGTGTGCTCGATGCTTGTTTCAAACGACGGAGCAGCGAGGGCCATAATGCCCGCATTAATGGCCGAGTCGTGACAGAGTTCGACGAAGTCAACCATCAGGGAGATTCTGAGCGGGTGCTCAAGGCCAAACAGATCCTGACACAGTTGAAGATCCGTGACCTGCAGCAGCCGATGGGACAGTTGAGTGGTGGACAGCAGAAGCGTGTGGCTCTGGCGAATGTGCTGATTACCGATCCGGATCTGCTGATTCTTGATGAACCGACGAACCATCTCGACTTGGAGATGATCGAGTGGCTCGAGGGTTTCCTGAACAGAGGGAATAAGACCTTGCTGATGGTTACTCACGACCGTTTCTTCCTGGATCGTGTCTGTTCAGTGATTCTGGAACTCGACGACCAGACCATCTATACCTATCGTGGCAACTACAGCTATTATCTGGAGAAGCGACAGGAGCGCCTCGACAACCGCCGGGCAGAGATAGCCAGGGCCAACAACCTCTATCGCACGGAGTTGGAATGGATGCGTCGCATGCCACAGGCCCGCGGACACAAGGCCCGCTACCGTGAGGAGGCTTTCTATGAACTGGAGAAGGTGGCCAAGCAACGCATTGAGGAGCGCCAGATTCGTCTGAAGTCGCGTAACGTGTATATTGGTTCTAAGATCTTTGAGTGCCAGTATGTCTCGAAATCTTTCGACAATCAAGTGATCCTGAAGGACTTCTACTACAACTTCTCCCGTTTTGAGAAGATGGGTATCGTCGGCAATAACGGCACGGGCAAATCCACTTTCATCAAGATGCTCCTGGGAATGGTACCGCCAGACGGTGGACGCTTTGACATTGGCGATACGGTGCGTTTCGGTTATTTCTCCCAAGAGGGATTGCAGTTTGACGAGCAACAGAAGGTACTCGACGTGGTGAAGGACATCGCCGAATATATCGACATGGGAGGTGGCAAGCATTTCTCGGCATCGCAGTTCCTGCAGTATTTTCTCTTTACGCCAGAGCAGCAGCATAACTATGTCTATAAGTTGAGTGGCGGAGAGCGACGAAAATTGTACCTGTGTACAGTACTGATGAAGAATCCGAACTTCCTGGTGCTCGACGAGCCTACAAACGATCTGGACATTGTGACGCTACAGATTCTGGAAGAGTATCTTCAGGATTTCCCTGGCTGTGTCATCGTGGTGAGTCACGACCGCTACTTTATGGATAAGGTCGTTGACCATCTGCTGGTCTTCAAGGGAGAGGGCGAGGTGAAAGACTTCCCGGGTAACTATACCCAGTATCGTGAATGGAGTGCCCTTCAGCCCAGGGAGTCCAAGGAGGTCGTTGAGACAAAAGAGGTGAAAGACAACAGACTTCCTAAGGAGACCAAGAAGAAACTGTCGTATAAGGAAAAACGGGAGTTTGAGCAGTTGGAGCAGGAGATTGCAGCTCTGGAAGAAGAACAGCGTCAGTTGGAGGAGGCGCTTTGCAGCGGAACGCTCTCTGTGGATGAATTGACGGAAAAGAGCAAGCGCCTTCCACTCTTGAAAGACGAGCTTGACGAGAAGTCTATGCGTTGGCTGGAATTGAGTGAAATTGAAAGTTAAAGATTAAAAGTTGATGATACAGCAGCAATACCCCTCAGAACTATTGGAAAAGGCTGTCAGGGAATTCTCCAAACTTCCTGGCATCGGTCGCAAGACGGCACTCAGACTGGTGTTGTGGATGCTTCGTCAGGACGATGCCGATGTTGAGCAGTTTGCCGATGCCGTCAAGGAACTCAAGCATGGCGTGAAATACTGTCATGTATGCCATAATATCAGTGACACAGACATCTGTCCTATTTGTGCAGATGCCCGTCGCGACGCCTCCACGGTCTGTGTGGTGGAGAATATCCAGGATGTGATGGCGATTGAGAACACGCAGCAGTTTCATGGCCTCTACCATGTGTTGGGTGGTGTTATCTCCCCGATGGACGGGATTGGTCCTGGAGACATCGCCATCGATTCGCTCGTGCAGCGTGTGGCTGCTGGCGACATCTCTGAGGTGATTCTGGCGCTGAGTCCTACGATGGAAGGAGATACGACCAACTTCTACATCAATCGTAAGTTGTCTCCCTATGATGTGACGGTCAGTGTGATAGCCAGAGGTGTCTCTGTAGGCAATGAACTGGAATATGCCGATGAGGTGACCCTTGGGCGCTCCATCGTCAATCGTACACTATTTGAAGAGAAACCGTTATGAAGAAAACAAGAAATCTGTTGTCGTGCGTCTATGCAGCGGGCATCATCATCGTTGTTGTCCTGATCGTGTTGTATGAGTATGATATCCTGGCATCTGGAATGTTGGCAGGTGCCCATCAGTCAGAGTTCCTGTGGACGACGTTGATGGAACTGGCCACTCTTGGCTGTGCTTTCCTGGCCTTGCGCCTGTTTAAGTTTGATAGGATTCATCGTGCCCTCAACGATCAGAAGGCCGTTGCCTTGAAGAAGTGGGGCCTCCTGCGCCTGATGCTGTTGTTTGTGCCGTTGCTGGCCGACACCTTATTATATTATAATTATATGAATCCGACCTTCGGCTATCTTGGTATCATCCTGGCACTCTGTCTGCCGTTTGTCTATCCGAGTGAAGGTCGTTGCATGGCAGAGACAGAACAGTGAAGCTAAGCGTTGTCATCGTCAACTATAATGTACGCGATTATGTGGTGCAGTGCCTTCAAAGCGTACGTCAAGCCCTTGACGGCATCGAGGGTGAGGTCTTTGTCGTTGATAATCACTCATCAGATGACAGTGTGGAAGTGCTGAGACGTGATTTCCCATGGATCCATTTAATGGCCAATACGGAGAATGTGGGTTTTGCCCGTGCCAATAATATGGCTATCCGTCAGTCGCAGGGTAAGTATGTGCTCTTGCTGAATCCAGATACCGTTGTCGAGGCCGATACCTTCCAGAAGGTATTGACTTTCATGGATGCCCATCCTGAGGCGGGTGGTGCAGGTGTGATGATGCATAACGAGGACGGTACACTGGCGCCTGAGTCACGACGTGCCTTGCCCACGCCTTGGGTGGCAGGTCTGAAGATGCTGGGTTTTACCAAACGCTACTATATGAGTCATCTTTCTTGGGACGCTCCCGCGCAGATAGAGGTGATCAGCGGTGCCTTCTGTATGTTACGTCGTGAGGCACTCGACAAGGTTGGTCTCCTCGACGAGGACTTTTTCATGTACGGAGAAGACATCGATCTCTCGTACAGACTCCTGAAGGGAGGTTGGCAGAACTGGTATCTGCCTTGTCCCATCATCCACTATAAGGGCAGATCCACTCGGAAGACTGACTATCGCTATGTCCACATTTTCTATCAGGCCATGCTGATCTTCTTCCGCAAGCACTATCGTCATCAGAGTTTCTTCTTCACTTTCCCTGTGAAGGTGGCCATATATTTCCGTGCCATGCTGGCATTGATAGATATCCTTCGAAAAAAACTTCACTTATGAACCCCAAAGTACACCTGCGGGCCATTGAGCCCGAAGACCTGGATCTGCTCTATCGGATAGAGAACGACGTCAAACTGTGGAATGTCGGAACGACCAATGTGCCCTATTCCCGTTATACGCTTCATGACTATGTTGCGAATGCTGCCGATGATATCTATACCGACCGTCAGGTACGACTGATGGTTGAAGATGCTTCAGGAACGGTTGTCGGTATTGCGGACGTCGTGAATTTCGATCCAGGAAACTGTCGTGCCGAGGTGGGATTGATCATCCTTGATGCTTACCGTCGTCAGGGTTATGGCAGCAGCACCCTGCGTGCTGTGGGCAACTATGCGCTCAGTGTGCTCCATCTGCACCAGTTGTTTGCCTTCGTGGATGTTACCAATGAGGCATCACTTCATCTGTTCAAGGCGATGGGCTATCGAGAGTCTGCTCGTATAGCCGATTGGCTCTATGATGGGCGAAAATACCGTGATGCAGTGTTGATGCAGTACGTGTTTTAGCAGTTTTTTAGTGCTGAGACCAAAAAAAATCGGAAAATATTTTGCGGTTTCAGAAATTATTCATACCTTTGCACCCGCTAATAAGGAAAAGCGTTCTTTGGTGCGTTAGTTCAGTAGGTTAGAATGCCTGCCTGTCACGCAGGAGGTCACGAGTTCGAATCTCGTACGCACCGCTCTTTTTCTTGATGTCAGCACTTTTGGTGCGTTAGTTCAGTAGGTTAGAATGCCTGCCTGTCACGCAGGAGGTCACGAGTTCGAATCTCGTACGCACCGCAAAAAAAGTCCATCGGAAACCGATGGACTTTTTTGTTGTACTATTTTCGACTTAATAGCTTCTGGCGATGATGACGCGAGCCTTTGATGGCTTGCCGCTGACCATATCGACACCTGGGGTCTGCTCAACGCCGAAGGGCACGCAGCGAATGGTGGCCTGGGTCTCTTCCTTGATCTTGGCCTCGGTCTCGGCTGTACCGTCCCAGTGGCAGAGGAAGAAGCCGCCGTCCTTCACCTTCTCCTTGAACTCCTCGTAGTTGTCGCACTCAAAGATGTGGGCATCACGATAAGCCTTGGCCTTCTCGAAGATATTCTTCTGGATATCCTCCAGCAACTGCTCAACATAAGCCACGATGCCTTCGATAGGACGTGTCTCTTTCTCGAGTGTATCACGACGCATCACCTCGATGGTGCCGTTCTCCAGATCACGAGCTCCCAGGACAAGACGTACAGGAACACCCTTCAACTCGTAGTCGGCAAACTTGAAGCCAGGACGCTTGTTGTCGGCATCGTCGAACTTCACGGTGATACCCTTCTGACGCAGGGC
>LXOW01010929.1_pt1 | contig 11967 bp, 10 predicted proteins | sample 1368591 | NCBI WGS metagenome assembly LXOW01 (sample SAMN04884650, study PRJNA319009) | bovine gut metagenome | isolation source: Cow rumen | host: Bos taurus | place: Italy: Legnaro (PD) | collected 2014-07-09
ACAAACTGAATGTAAAAGAACAAGACAAAGCCCGCAATGCTTGCAGCGGCACAGTCCGCAAAACTACCCCCGAACACGGCCGAGAAAGCACCGGCACTGAAGGTGGTGGCCAGAAGTTGCTCCCATATGGGCTTAAGGGGCATTTTCTTGATTTGCGCCAAGCGCTCGCGTGCCTCTTCCAGGGAACATCGACCCGCCGAAATATCGTAACTGAGCCGGTTGACGGCCGTCACCCTCGAAAGCTGCGTAGCACGGATAGGAATAAAAGCCACATTGGCATAGGTCGATGCCTGTCCGCCTGACTTGTGCACCTTTTCTGCCTTCCCACTGGTGAAAACCCCGTTGGAGAGCACAAAGAAATTACCGGAATTGACCCCGAAATGCGTTGATATACGGTTCATTATATCCTCCACACGGGATATCTCCGCTCCGTTCTCCAACAGAATATGTCCAGCCTCGGAAGCGACCTCCAATACCTCAGCAAAATCCGGGTTTTGTTCCATAACCTTGTTTTTATCCGTGCAAATATAGTATTTTTATGAAAATATATTTTGCCAATTAAGAAAAAAGCCGTACATTTGCGTTCCAATCTTCTGGATGTAGCGCAGTTGGTAGCGCACCTGGTTAGGGACCAGGAGGTCGCTGGTTCAAGTCCAGTCATCCAGACACAAAAAAGCACCTGCGTTTTGCCGGTGCTTTTTTTGTATTCCTACTTCAGGTTGATGATGATTACCCCGTTAGCGGCACGGGCGCCATAAATTGAAGAAGCGCCGCCATCTTTGAGGATATCGATGCTTTTGACATCGTTGGGATTAATCCAGTCTATGGAAGACACGGCATTCCCATCCACAATGAACAACGGATCCGAACTGCCATAGATGGTAGAGATTCCCCGGATGATGATTCTTTCCCCTTTTACCTGTACACCGGAGCATTTCCCCTGAATCAGCTCATAGATGTCCCGGTACATGGGGCTTGTTTTTTCGTCGATGGGGACGCTGGATATCGAAGTGGCCAAGTCTCCACGGGCGGCTTTTCCATAACCGATATCCACCACCTCTGCACTCCGAGGAATGTAGGGATCGCTGCTCTGCGTGGAAACGCCGCAACTGCAAGCAAGTACACCCAAAGATAGAATCTGTAATATTCGTTTCATAAGCGCAAAACTAATAAAAAAATTCACAAGAAAAAACAGTATCTTTGCATTACTATGGGAGTTTACAGAGAAATAGGCCCGGAAGAATTCCAGGACATGCAAGACAGAATCCTCTATGAGGACAACCATCTTATCGTGTTCAACAAGCGCACGGGGGAAATTGTACAGGGAGACAAAACCGGTGACGAACCCCTTAGCGAAACCCTCAAGGCCTTCATCGCCCAGCGGGACAGTAAACCCGGCCAGGTATTCATGGGGGTCCCCCATCGCCTGGACCGCCCCGTGAGCGGCGTCACCCTTTTCGCCAAAACTTCCAAAGCGCTGGAACGCCTGAACGAGATGCTTCGTAAAGGTGAAGTCCACAAAACCTACTGGGCCCTTACGGCCGGCAAACCGCCCAAGCCCAGCGACACCCTCACGGATTTTCTCACCCGCAACGAAGCCCAGAACAAGTCCTACGTGAGCAAAAACGGCAAAGAAGCCCGGCTCAAATACACCCTCATCCAAAGCACGGACCGCTACTATCTGCTGGAGGTGGAGCTTTATACCGGTCGCCACCACCAAATCCGCTGCCAGCTCGCCCACATGGGCTGCCCCATCAAAGGGGACCTCAAATACGGGGCAAAACGGTCCAACCCGGACGGTGGCATTTGCCTCCTGGCCCGCCACATACAATTCATCCACCCCGTCAAAAAAACAGAGGTGGATATAACCGCCCCCGTCCCGGATAGTTGGAAAGGGGTACAAGCATAAGCGCAAGATAACAGCATATGAGCAGCATTGATTCTGTACTCGCTTTCAACCGCGAATACGTTGCCTCGAAAGGCTATGAAAAGCACCTTACCGACAAGTTCCCTGACAAGAAACTGGCTGTGGTGAGTTGCATGGACACCCGCCTGTCCGTACTCCTGCAGGAGGCCCTCGGCCTCCGCAACGGCGATGCCAAAATCATCAAGAACGCCGGCGCAGTGATTCCTTCCCCCTGGGACTCGGCCATGCGGAGCCTCATTGTCGCAGTTTACGAACTTGGTGTCACCGAGGTCATGGTGGTGGCGCACACCACCTGCGGTGCCTGCCACATGAGTTTTGGTCACTTTAGGGAAGAGATGCTCCGCCGGGGCATTTCCGAAGCGGAACTTGACCGGGCCGATATAGACCTGGATGCATGGCTGGAAGGTTTCCATGACACGGAGAAGTCTGTCCGCGAGACCGTTGCAACTATTGTGAATCATCCGCTGATGCCCTCCGACGTCACCGTCCGGGGATTCATCATCGAATCCGCCACCGGCGAACTGACCGAAGTTCAATAGATGCACGCCGTATGCAAGAAATCACGCCTGAATTCCTCCGTCCGCGGCTTCTGCACCGCCAGAACGACTCCCATAAGCACGACTACGGCAGGCTCCTTGTCATTGCCGGTTGCGAAACCATGCCCGGGGCAGCCCTTCTTGCAACGGGAGCGGCTCTCCGCTCCGGCTGCGGGCTGGTGATGCTTCACTCTACCCCGCGGACCCTTTTCGCAGCGGCGGCCTCCTACCCCTCTGCCATGCTTTCCGAGGACCCGGGAAGTCACTTCAGCACAGTCCCCGAAAAGCTCGAGCGCTACACCGCCCTTGCCATCGGCCCGGGGCTCGGTTGGTCCCCCGGCACCATGAACGCCATGATGGATCTCCTGGGAGAAGCCTGCGAGCGCCGCATTCCGGCTGTCATGGATGCCGATGCTCTCAATATCCTCTCGGTCATGGCCGACTGGCATGAGCTCATCCCCCCGGGCTCCGTCCTGACACCCCACAAGGGTGAGTTAAAGCGGCTCCTCCCCTGCCGGGACGATCGGGAACGGGAAACTCTCGCGTGGGAGCTCTGCGCGGAAACCGGCTGCCACATCGTAATGAAAGGCTATCACTCAAGGATTTTCACCCCCGGTGGGGAATGCCTCGTCAACACGACCGGCAACCCCGGCATGGCCAAGGGTGGTAGCGGTGATGTCCTCACCGGCCTTATCGGCGGCCTCCTGGCAAGAGGATACGGAGCCGAGGCCGCAGCAGCGCTCGGAGTCTGGATCCATGGACATGCCGGAGACGTCCTTACGGCGAAGTACACAGCGGAAGCCTATAGCAGCCGTGACCTTATCGACGCACTCCCCTGCGGATTCTGTAAACTGGATAAGGGTAACGCGTCCGCTGCCGATTTTAGTTAATCACTCTTTTCAGCTTTCAGGTATTTTCGCCGGACCCGGGAGCACCAGTGGCTGGGCGGCTCCCCCATCACGTTCTTGAAACTTTGGAAGAACGAAGTGGTTGAGTGGAAGCCCGACAACTGGGACAGGTCCGAGACCCGCAGGCTCATATTGTTCCGGTACAGTTCCATGGCATACATCACCCGATAATAGTTGACATATTGCCTGAAGTTCCGGCCGGAAAAATGATTGATGGTCTTGCTTAAATACCCTTTGTTGGTATAAACCGCATTGGCCAGGTCCTGGAGCGAAAAAGATTCCACCAGGAACGGCTTATGTTCGGTCATATACCGGCAACACCTGTCATACAGCAACTGATCGATCGCCGACATTTCACAAGGGATGGACGGAATGTCCTCCGTTCCGGATGGCTCCAGAACGGATTTTAACTGTGCCTCTTTCTTACGCAGGTGTTTGAGCAGGATAAGCCCCGCCGCTACAGCCAGCACCAGAAGAAAGGCCAGGAACAAGGATAACAGGTTCATGGGCGTTTTCGGGGTGGGCTGTGCGGACGCGTTTCCCTATGTCAAAGAACACTATTTTTTAATGGTGTCGAATCCTTTACCGTATACGCCATTGACGGAGCTCACGGAAAGGAATGCATTGGAGTCGATGGATTTGATATACCGCAGCATCAGGTTCAGGTCTGTCTTGCGGGTAAGAACCATGAGCACCTTGGTGTCTTGCTTGGTGTACCAGCCCTTGCCGTCCAGCACGGTGACGCCGCGGTGCATTTCCTTGGAGATGGCATCGGCAATCTTTTCATATTCCTTGGAAAGGATGAACAGCTGCACGCTCTGCTGCGAGCCGGAAATGTACATATCCAGCACATAACTGTTCACGGTTACCAGAATGAGACCATACAGGATGGTGGTAATCTTCTCCGCCAGCGGCATCTTGAAGGTAATGGGATTCCCGGCGGCATCCAGCACCGGCTGCCCCGTCATGGGATCCAGCTCCGGCACGAAGGAAGGCACGAAAATGGAAGAGCCGATGATGATAAAATCCAGGAACAGAATCACTTTGCCAGGCGACACATTGTGGTACTTGGTATAAATGAGTGCAATGATATCCGTACCGCCTGTGGAGCCGCCGTTGGAGATACTCATTCCAATGCCGATACCGGCCATGATGCCGCCCATGAGCACGCTCAGGAGCTTTCCGTTGTCAATAGCCAGGGTTTTGATGATGGTCACGGGAATGAGCCCGGGCAAAAAACGCAGGGCCACTGACGCCAGGACAATGGCGTAGATGGTTTTGGCGCCGAAGCCCATGCCCAGAATCACAATGGCGGCAATGATGAGGATGGCGTTGAGGAAGAAGTAGCTGTAACCCATCTGGATGGTGCCGTTGGTGGCATACTGGATCATGGAGCTGATACCCGAAACGCCGCCGCCAATGAGGTTATTGGGAATCAGGAACATGGACCATCCCGTCACATAAATGAGGATGCCCAGCGTGACCAGGAGCCACTCCTTCACCTGCGTCAGGACCGATTTCTGTAAAAAAGCTGAAGCCATATTATTTCTTCTTTTTCTTGGTAAGTCCGGTTTTCATTTCGTCGAAGCCCTCGCCAAACACGTTGTTGGCGGGCACTACGCTCACAAAGGCCTTTGCATCAATATCTTTGATGGCTTTGGTCAGTTCCGGCAGCTCTGTTTTGCGGATGAGCACCAGCAGCACATCCCGCTCTTCTCCGGTGTACCAGCCCTGGGCCTTCAAGGCGGTGACCCCACGCTCCATCCGGTGGCAGATATAGTCCCCGATCTCCTTTTGCCGATTGGAGAAAATGTGCACCTGCACCGTGGAATCCTTACCCAGCAGGATCAGGTCCAGGACATAGGCGCAGATCCCCATGGTAATGTAGCCGTATACCACATCCGTGAAGCAGTGGCCGGGCACGAAGATCAGGAGGGTAATGACGATAAAGTCGGCAAAGAGATAAAACCGGCCAACGGAGATGGGCCAGAACTTGTTCACGATGAGCGCCAGGATGTCCGTTCCGCCGGTGGAACCGCCACGCATGATAATGAGGGCCAGGCCCACGGCTTCCAGGAGGCCGCCGATGATGGGCACGAGGATGCCGTCACCCACGTACAGCACCTCCCCTTCCACAGACCACAGGCAGCGCATGCTCTCACTGCCCAGGATGCGGAAGAGGGCCGTCGAAAGCACGATGGCATAGATGGTCTTGAGGCCGAATCCCTGCCCCAGGATGAACCAGGCCAGCACCAGCAGCAGCACATTGATGCCAAAGTACCAGATATCCACAGAGATGCCTGTTACCATGGCCAGCAGGGCTGATGCACCTGTGAGGCCACCGTCAATCATGTTGTTGGGAAGCAGGAACGACTGCCACGCCATCACAAAGAGGATAACGCCGATGGTAATGACGATATAGTCGAAAACCCCTATGAGAAACTTCTTTGTCATCGCTTATTTTTTCAAAACTACATTCACAATACGTCCGGGAACTACAATCACCTTGGCGATACTCATGTCACCCACATACTGAGGCGTCTTCTCATGCGCACGCACGGCAGCCTCCACGGCCGCCGGGGCATCCGTTGCCGGTACCTCCAGGAAGAAACGCGTCTTGCCGTTGAACGACACCGGGTATTTCACCAGATTGTCTGCGGCCAGGTCCTCCCGGTATTCCGGGAAAGCGGCGTACACCACAGAAGTCTCATGGCCCAACTGGTGCCAGAGTTCCTCGGCGATATGCGGGGCAAACGGGCTCAGCACAATGGTGAGCGGCTCCAGGATAGCCCGCTTGGAGCAGCTTCCCAACTCGTTCAGGGCAATCATGAAGGCCGATATAGTGGTATTGTAAGAGAAGTGCTCGATGTCCTCCTGCGCCTTGCCGATGAGCTTGTGCAGGGCCTTGAGTTCGTCGCGGGTGGGCTCATCGTCCGTCACCAGCCACGTGTCGCGGTCCCAGAACAGACGCCAGAACTTCTTAAGGAAACGGTTTACGCCGTCGATACCCTTGGTATCCCAAGGCTTGGCCTGCTCGATAGGACCCAGGAACATCTCGTACAGACGCAGGGTATCGGCCCCGTAGGTGTCGCAAATCTTGTCCGGATTCACCACGTTGTACATGCTCTTGGACATCTTTTCAATGGCCCATCCGCAAATGTACTCGCCATTCTCCAGCACGAATTCCGCGTCCTTGTAATCCGGACGCCAGGCGCGGAAGGCCTCGATGTCCAGTTTGTCGTTATAGACGATATTCACATCCACATGCACCGGGATGGTCTCGTACTGGTCCTTAAGACCGGCGCTCACGAACTTGTTGGTACCGGGAATGAGGTAAACAAAGTTGGAGCGACCCTGGATCATGCCTTGGTTGATGAGTTTGCAGAACGGTTCATCCTCGCAAACATAGCCCAGGTCATACAGGAACTTGTTCCAGAAACGGCTGTAGATGAGGTGACCGGTAGCATGCTCCGTACCACCCACATACAGGTCCACGTTGCGCCAGTACGCATTGGACTCCTTGCTCACCAGGCCTTCTCCGTTCTTCGGATCCATGTAGCGCAGGTAATAGGCGCTGGACCCAGCAAAGCCCGGCATGGTGCTCGTTTCCAGCGGGTAGCCGTTGTATGTCCAGTCCTTGGCGCGGGCCAGCGGCGGCTGTCCGTCCTCGGTAGGTTTATACTGGTCGATCTCCGGCAGCGTAAGCGGCAGGGCCTCCAGCGGCAACGGCGTAGCGATGCCATCCTTGTAATAAATCGGGAAAGGCTCTCCCCAATACCGCTGACGCGAGAAAATGGCGTCACGGATGCGGTAATTGATTTTACGACGACCAATCCCCTGCTTTTCCACATAGTCGATGGCCGCAGGAATGGCCTCCTTCACGGTGAGCCCGTTCAGGAAACCGCTGTTGCACATGATGCCTTCCTTGGCATCCAGGCTCTGCTCGCTCACATCGGCCCCTTCAATCAGGGGGATGATGGGCAGGCCAAACTTTTTGGCGAAGGCATAGTCGCGGCTGTCGTGGGCAGGAACGGCCATGATGGCGCCGGTGCCGTAACCGGCGAGCACGTATTCGGCAATCCACACCGGCACCTTTTCTCCGGTGAGCGGATTGATACCGTAAGAACCGGAGAACACCCCCGTAACTGCCTTACCGGCAATGCGTTCGCGCTCCGTCTTCTTCTTTACCTGTTCCAGATAAGCATCGACCTCGGCCTTTTGGTCCTTGGAGGTGAGTTTCTCCACCCATTCGCTTTCCGGAGCCAGCACCATGAAGGTGACGCCGAAGATGGTATCGGCCCGGGTGGTGAAGATGGTTACGTCGTGCTCCTGACCGTCGCAGGTGACCTTGAACACCATCTCCGCGCCCTGGCTGCGGCCAATCCAGTTGCGCTGCATCTCCTTGAGGGAGTCCGTCCAGTCCAGTTTGTCCAGACCGTCCAGCAGACGGCCGGCATAAGCGCTCACGCGGAGCTGCCACTGGGTCATTTTCTTCTGGAATACCGGGTGACCGCCACGCTCGGAGAAACCGTCTTTTACCTCATCGTTGGCCAGCACGGTTCCCAGGGCCGGGCACCAATTCACGGTGCTTTCTCCCTGATAGGCAATGCGATAACGCATAAGGACCTGGGCCTTTTCTTTCTCGGAGAAGGCCTTCCACTCCTCTTCCGTAAAGGCTGCGCCCTCACTGCAGGCGGCATTCACGGCAGCGCTCCCACCCTGCTCGAAGGCCTTTACCAGGTCCTCGATGGGGCGCGCTTTCTGGAGCGTATTGTCGTACCAGGAGCCAAACATCTGCAGGAAAGCCCACTGGGTCCACTTGTAGTAATCCGGATCCGAGGTGCGGAACTCGCGGTCCCAGTCAAAGGAAAAACCGATGCGGTCCAGCTGCTGACGATAGCGGGCCACGTTGTCGCGCGTGGTCTTTTCCGGATGCTGGCCGGTTTGGATGGCATATTGCTCGGCCGGCAGTCCAAAGGCGTCATAGCCCATCGGGTGCAGCACGTTAAAGCCCTTCAGACGCTTGTAGCGGGCAAAAATATCACTGGCGATATAGCCCAGCGGGTGTCCCACATGCAAACCCGCACCGCTGGGGTACGGGAACATGTCCAACACGTAGTATTTGGGTTTGTCCGACTTGTCGGTAGCGCGGTAGGTCTTGTTCTGGGCCCACCACTGCTGCCATTTGCGTTCGATCTCAGAAAAAATATAATCCATAGTCTAGTTAATCGTCTTTCCGTTTATGCCAAACTTTCCTTTACTCTTGGTCAATTTAAACTCCACCGCGATGGTGAGAGCCACCTTGCACTTTTTCCCGCGGTGACGGCCGGGGCGCCATTTAGGCGAGGCGGACACCACACGCAGGGCTTCCTCGTCCAGGCTCTCGTGCACCCCACGGGCTATTTTCACGTCCCGTACTTCACCTTTCTCGTCAATCATGAAATCCACTAGTACGCGGCCCTGGATGCCATTTTCCTGTGCATACTTGGGGTATTTCAAGTACTGGTACACCCAGCGTTCCATGAACGCCGTGGGATCCGGCGAGTTCAGGAACATGGGCTTTACATCTACGTCGCTATACGCATACACCCCGGCAGTCGGTTTAGTGGCAGGAGATGTGGTGCTTTCCCGGAACTGTGGACGCGCGCCATTGCACAGACGCTGCACAAAGCTGTAGATGTACTCCAGCTCTTTCTCCATCCCATTGAAGTCTATGATGGAATAGGTGTCGCGACCCGTACCATGCTCTGCATATCGACCCGTAGTGAACACCACCGAGGGGATTTCCTTGTCATAAAAGACCACATGGTCCCCGGGATAGATTTGCTGGGCTGTAATTTCCGCCTGGATGGGCAGCAGTTCGCTTTGCAAGGAATTAAGGAGTGCATTCAGGTCCAAATTGGAGGCGGTATAGGCCCAAAAACCACTCTCCGCTGTTCCTAGCATATCCAGGTTCACCATGGCGTCTATCTGAGCGGCATCGGCGGCAAAAGCCCGGTTCAGGAAATACCAGGAACCGGCAAAGGTTTCACAGGAACTGCCAAAGCCTACGAACAGGATGCTCCGGCGCAGCAGGGTCCGGGAATAGGACAGCCTGCGGGCCAGTTCCAGCATGAGGGCCATGCCGGAAGCGTTGCCGTTGGCACCGGAATAGATGCGCACCCGCTTTTCTCCATCGACCGTAAGCGTATCCGTGCCCAGGTTGTCCATGCGGGCACCGATGACAATATAGTGCTGGTTTAGTGCTTTGTCCCATCCTTCCAGAAGGCCGGTTACATTGCGCGATGTAAGGGTATCCCCTCCTACTGCTACGCCAAACGTATTGCCAGCGCCCAGGACATCGATGCCGTACGCCTTCAATTGCTCTTCCAAATAGTCGGCGGCCATCTTCTCCCCTTCCGAGCCCGCCTTGCGGCCTTCCAGTTGCGCACCGGAGAGATAAGCCACATGCTCTTTCAGGGCCCGGACCGTCTCTGAATCGTCCAGGTCCTCCAGGGGACTTCTAAATTGTGACCACGCGGGAATAAACGCGAAAAGCGCCACCACGGCGCTGAGAAAAAATCGTTTCATCATTCGTTCACCAGAATCCAGCCGTCCTTGGGGCAGATGCCCGTTCCGCGCATCGCCTTAAGGGTTTTCACACTTTCGTTGAGATTATTGGACGGACAAACGCCCACGGCCAGCAAACCATTGCGGAAACTGATGATGGTGCCCGTGTAACCGGCCTCATTGCAGGCCGTGAGTTTGCGTTCCGCATAGGAGCGCCCACGGAAGGCACCCACGATGATATAGTATTTGCTTTCCAGTTTAGTTGTGAACAGGCCGCCCATCTTGGACGGGTTCAGGATGGTGCCCCGGGTTTGGGCGAGCGAATCCAGCAAATAGGTTTCCAAGGCAGCCAGCGAGTCCGCCATCTGCTTTTCTACGCGCTGCAGCGAATCCAGTACGGCCTGATGACGGGCTTCCTCCCGGGCGATACGCTCCTGACGGATTTGCTCCACCTGGGCCGATGTGGGCCGTCCTGCCAGGGTGCGGACAAAGTCACACCCCGTAACAAAAAGCGGCAACATCGCTACCATGCACAATATGAGGGCTTTTTTCATACGTAATCCTCCTTAATCTGCAAAAATACGCTTTTTTCCAAGAAACTCCCAAATATTTGTTGTATATTTGTTATGTCCCAGACCTGTAAAGTCCCTCCCCCGAGGGGAGGGGTTTCGGGTGGGGGTAACGTGGATTATTATTTTTTCGCAGGGTGCGCCCTGCGCACACTGCATGAAAAAAACCGTAAAGCTGGAAGCCATCGACCCCATTGAAATTTATGGAGCAGGCAATCGAATCCTGAGCGAATTCTGCTCGTACTTCCCCCATCTGAAAGTGGTCGCCCGCGGCGACGAACTCATCCTGGAAGGCCAGGAAAGCGACATTGCGGAGTTCAACATCCGCTTTGCCCAGTTGGTGGAAAGGCGTCATCACAAGATGAATCTCACCGTGTACGACGTAGAGGATATCTTCTCCGGCAACAGCAACGACCGCTTCCGCCTGGACGGCAACGCCATCATCGTGTATGGCACCGACGGCAAACCCATCCGCGCCCGCGGAAAAACCCAGCAGGAACTGGTCAAGGCCTATTTCAACCACGACCTCATCTTCGCCATCGGCCCTGCCGGTACCGGTAAAACCTACATGGCCATCGCCCTGGCGGTACGCGCACTGAAAAACCGCGAAATCAAGCGCATCATCCTCACCCGCCCCGCAGTAGAAGCCGGCGAGCGCCTGGGCTTCCTGCCCGGAGACCTCAAGGACAAGCTGGATCCGTATCTCCAGCCCCTCTACGATGCCCTCTCGGACATGATTCCCGCCAAAAAACTGCAGGAATTCATGGCCGATGGAACCATCCAGATCGCTCCCCTCGCCTACATGCGCGGCCGCACCCTGGACAAGGCCTGCGTCATCCTGGACGAAGCCCAGAACACCAACCTGGGGCAGCTGAAGATGTTCCTCACCCGCATGGGCACCAGTGCCAAGTTCATCGTCACCGGAGACGCCACGCAAATCGACCTGCCCCGGCGGGAAGACAGCGGCCTGCTCACCGGCATCCGCCTCCTGGAAGGCATCAAGGGAATCGCCACCGTCCGTTTCACCAACGAGGACATCGTCCGCCATCCCCTGGTTACCAAAATCGTCAAAGCCTTTGACGAAAAGCAGTAGGCGTTTTTCGTAACGGGAAGAGCCACGGATTCTGGCATTACGAACTTTGGGACTAAAGTTGGTTATGGGAGGTTCAATGGCCATTATAAGGAACCTCGCGGTCATAAGGCCATTGCTGGCCGTTGGACAGGCGGGGCCAGTGGCAGCAGAAGGCCGTATGCGTCCCGCCCCACTTATCGACGCTGCCGAAATTGTAGTGCATCAGGTCGTTCTTGGGATGGCCCGGGACAAACACGCAGGGTACCAGCATGTAATACTTATAGTCGTCGAAGTCGAAGGGATAATGGATGGTTCCCTTGTATTCCACGGTTTCCTGGTCCTCGGATTCGGGGCCGCTGTATTCTCCCACCTGTATGGCGCCCAGATACTTGGCCTTTACTAAAAC
>LXOW01045665.1_pt1 | contig 11966 bp, 9 predicted proteins | sample 1368591 | NCBI WGS metagenome assembly LXOW01 (sample SAMN04884650, study PRJNA319009) | bovine gut metagenome | isolation source: Cow rumen | host: Bos taurus | place: Italy: Legnaro (PD) | collected 2014-07-09
ACCAGCTCAAGACCCGTCAAATCAGGCATTTGGATATCCAGAAGCATGATGTCAACAGCATTATATTTCAAAGCCTCCATGGCCTCGAAGGCATTGGAACAAGTGGCTACAAGCTGCAGCGACTCCACCTTGGAGACATAATCCTGCAAAAGTTTTTGGGCCAGATACTCGTCGTCGACGATGATCACATTATATTTCTCACTCATAGTTCTATCTTGACTTTATAAATTCCGTTATCTTGTTTAATATCAAATACATAAGACTCACCATAGTGCAGCATCAAACGCTGTTGCACATTGACTTGTCCGATGCCCGACTTTTTCACCTCTCCCCCACTGACAACCACTGACTTAACATTTGGGGCTATTGTGTTCTCCGCATCAAAGAAAAAGCGGTTTCCTCTTTGCCTAATGCTGATATGCACATAGCCTTCGGGATGCGTCTCCAAACGACTGTATTTGAAACAGTTCTCGATGATAGGTTGTAGCAGCATGGGGGCTATCATGAAGTTCTCATTCTCGATTTCCTGTTCCAGCACCACATCGCGCTTACCCGCCATACGCATCAGCTGGAAGTCGATGAAATTCTCGATATAGTGGATTTCTTTGTTCAAAGGAATCATCTCGGCCTGGCAGTCTACAAGAACATAGCGCAGCATCTCTGAAAGCTTCAGCACGCCACTTGCGGCATTGTCGTCATGAGTGTAGACCATGGAATAAATGTTGTTCAACGCGTTGAACAAGAAATGCGGGTTGATTTGCGACTTCAGGTAACGCAACTCCATGTCCAGTTTCTCGCTCTCCAGTTGCTGGGCGATAGCTTTCTCCTCGTTTTCCTTATGTTGGTAATAGAAAATCAAGGTCACGGCGTAGATGGCAATAAACCAAATCAAACGCACCATATAGGACATAAAAACAGGGTAACCCGCTATTTCCGAGAAAGGCCGATTATGGATAAGATGCAAGAAAACGCTGTCGAGTGCCGTGGAAGCCGTCGCCCAAATCGGCACGACAGGAATGGAAAGCAGGATAAACAACACCACCTTGTTCGGCTTCAAGAGAAACTCGATCAACACCCTGTTGACGAAAGCGACGAACATCGCCACCATGCCGACGAAACACAATGAACTGACCAAGCGGAAGAGCATGTTGCCGTCAGAGTGCACCGTAAAGAACACTAGGAACAGCACAAGCCAGATGATGCCCCACTTGTACAGGCGTTGCAACAGGTCGAGATTGTCGGGTGGCAGTGTCGGTCGCTTCATCACTTTTCTTTGGATTCGACTGCAAAGATAATTTGTTTTTAACGGAAAGGAAGAATTTTTCATTGAATCGTCTAAATATTTCATTGAAAACCGCCTTTATTAGCAACAAATATTGCTATTTTTGCACCTCTTTTATTTAATGCATGTACCGCACAATTTAGGTTTTTATGAAAAAATTGACAATCAATATTTTAGCCATCACGACATTCTTTTTTGCTTCAGTATCACTGAAAGCTCAGGATGCCCTGCCCTTGAAACTCACGCTCGACCAAGCCTTGGAGATCGCCTTGTCGGAGAGCAACACCATCAAAATCGCCGACATGACCATAGAAAAATCGGGTTACGCGAGAAAAGGCAGCTATGCTTCACTTTACCCCAACATCAGCGCTAGCGGTACCTACCAACGCGCACTGAAAAAACAGGTGATGGTGATGGACATGGGCGGCTCTCCTATGACTATTGAAGTGGGTCGTGACAACACTATCACCACCACGGCTTCGGCCAGTATGCCGTTGGTGAATGCCCAGCTTTGGGAAAGCCTAAAGCTGTCTGGCATGGATGTGGAACTCGCTGTGGAACAAGCACGTTCCTCAAAGATTGGATTAATCAAACAAGTGAAGCAGGCTTTCTATGCTGTTTTGCTCGCGCAAAAGTCATACGAGGTGGTTTCTGAGGTCTATAGCAATGCCCAAAAGAACTATGAGAAGACCGAACAACGCTTCAATGTGGGCAAGGCTTCGGAAGTGGAACTCCTCCGTGCGCAAGTTACAATGATGAACGCCGAGCCGAGCGTATCAAGCGCAGAGAATGCTGTCCTTTTAGCTACTTGGCAATTGAAAGCCGTCATGGGTGTCGACCTTGATACTGACATTGAGGTGGAGGGCGACTTAAACGACTATATCCATGAGATGCTCACGCCCTATGCCTCTGAAGATAACCTCAACAGCAATAGTACTTTGTTACAACTTGACATCCAAAACCGCATGCTTGAGTCGACCATCAGGATGCAGAAAAAGCAATACCTGCCGACGCTTGCCGCCAACATCAATTTCAATTATAGCGCAATGGGCAACGACTCTCTGATTTGGTACCCGTCTTCTTCGGCAGCATTGAGCCTCAATATTCCCATTTTCGACGGCTTCCAAAAACGCTTTAATATCAAGCAAAGCAAGGTGAGTAAGAACATGCTCGAGCTGCAACGCGAGGATACCGAACGCAACCTGCGCATCGCCATACGCAATTACAACGATCAAATAGCACTCTGCGTCAAAAATTACGAAGCCGCCAACGCCACCGTGTCCATTGCACAGAAGACCTACGACATTTCCGAGAAGATGTATGAAGTCGGCAAAGCCACTATGGTCGAACTCAACGATGCACAAGTGTCTCTAATGCAGGCACAACTCACGCAAGCACAAGCGATATACAACTTCATGGTCGCCAAAGCCTCGTTGAATGAATTAATTGGCAAAGAAGAATAATCAAACGGCGTTTCGACAAGCTCAACGACCGGCAAAAGGTCCCTGAGCCTGTCAAAGGGCCGACCAATATAGAAAACAAACTACAAATCAATGAAATACATTAAAATTAGTATCATCGCACTCGCCGTTGCCGCTATGATGACGGCATGCGGTTCGAAAGACACATCAACCGCCACGACAGGTCAACCCGCAGAAAAGGCCGCTCCCGTGGTCAGCGTCATCACGGCCCAAGCTGAAGACGTAGATGTCACCAACACCTTCACCTCCAACATTGAGCCTTACGCTACGAACAACATCGTTTCGCAGACGGCAGGCCGTATCGTTAGCATCAATGTCGAAGTGGGCGACAAGGTGCACAAAGGACAACTTTTGGCCAAGATGGACGACGTAAACCTCTCCAAGACCCGCTTGCAGTATGTCAACGACTCGACCGAACTCAGCCGTCTGACGGAACTATATAAAATAGGTGCCATCTCACAAGCCGAGTACGACATGGCCAAGCTCTCGCTGAACGTGACGAAAAAGACTTACGAGAACCTTGCAGAGAACACCTACCTCCGCAGCCCCATCAACGGCGTGGTGACCGCCCGCAACTACGACAAAGGCGACATGTACAGCATGGCCCAGCCCATCTTCGTCGTGGAGCAAATCCTGCCCGTGAAGATGCTGGTCAACATTTCGGAGAGCCTTTTCACCCAGGTCCACAAAGGCATGGAGTTCGACATCGCCGTCGATGCCTATCCCAACGAGGTCTTCAAAGGCACGGTGAACCTGCTCTACCCCACCATCAACTCGGCCACGCACACCTTCCCCGTTGAGGTCATCTGCCAGAATGCTGACCAACGTTTGCGTCCCGGCATGTTTGCCCGCGTGACGGCCACCTTCGGCACCAACCACAATGTCGTGGTTCCCGATGTCGCCGTCGTCAAGCAGCAAGGCTCAGGCGAGCATTTCATCTATGTCCTCAATGCCGACAACACTGTGACCTACACCAAGGTGGAACTCGGTCGCCGTTTGGGCAACCGCTACGAGATTGTCTCAGGCATCAAGGAGGGCGACAGGGTAGTCACGGAAGGACAGGTCCGTTTGAAGAATGGTGTTAATGTCACTGTGAAATAGATGTTGAATTGTTGATTGTTTAATTGTTGAAGTGTTGTCGCAATGCGGCATTATCAACAATTAAACAATTCAACATCAAACAATTAAACAACAAAAAGATGAGTCTACAGAGAACAGCAGTCAATAATCCGGTGACGACGGCATTGATATTCGTCGCCATCGCCATCTTCGGCATTTTCTCCTTGATGAACCTCTCCATCAACCAGTTACCTAACATGGAGACGAACTTCATCATGGTGATGACCTCCTATCCGGGAGCCAGTGCCGCCGATATTGAAACCAACATTTCCAAGACTTTGGAGAACACGCTGAACGCCGTCCCCGACCTGAAGCACCTCTCCTCCACCTCGCGTGAGAACACCTCGGTGCTTTCCCTTGAGTTTGAAAGTGGTATCGACATTGAGACGGCAACCAACAATGTGCGCGACAAGATTGACATAGTCCGAAACTATTTGCCTGACGGCGCCACCAACCCTGTCCTGTTCAAGTTCAATGCAGAGGATATGCCCATCATGCTCCTCAGCGTTACCGCCGAAGAGAGTCTACCCGCACTGGACAAAATCATTGACGACCGTGTCACCACGCCTTTGGCACGTGTGAGTGGCGTAGGTACGGTTTCGGCCAACGGCGCGCCCAAACGTGAGATTCAGGTCTATGTCGACCCGAACAAATTGGAGGCATATAATCTTACTCTGGAGAGTATTTCGCAAACCTTAGCCACTGAGAACCAAAATATTCCTGCGGGTTACATTGATATCGGCTCCAACAGCTACAGTCTGCGTATCCAGAAGGAATTCACCTCGGCCAAGGAGATGGAAGATGTCATCGTCGGTTCGCGCAACGGTGCACCTATCTACTTGCGTGACGTAGCCACCGTCAACGACGGTTCAGAAGAACGTATCCAGGAATCGTACAGCAACGGTCGCCAGGGTGCAACCATCATCATTCAAAAGCAGACTGATGCCAATGCGGTCAATGTCATCAAGGGCATCAAGAAACAATTGGAAGTCATCGAGCCCACTCTACCCTCCGATGTCAAATTGAACATCATCATGGACGGTTCCACTTACATCCAGAATACCATCAAGAACCTGCGTGACACCATTTTCATCACCTTCATCCTGGTGATGCTGGTCGTGTTTGTCTTCTTGGGACGCTGGCGTGCCACCTTTATCATCGTGCTGGCTATCCCAATCTCCTTGTTGGCTTCGTTGATCTACCTATATGCGACTGGCAACACCTTGAATATTATTTCCATGTCGTCACTAACCATTGCCATCGGTATGGTGGTGGACGATGCCATTGTGGTGTTGGAGAACATCACCTCACACATTGAACGAGGTTCCAAGCCCAAGGAGGCCGCCGTTCACGCCACTCAGGAGGTACAGCTTTCGGTTATTGCCTCCACCCTTACGATGTTGGCTGTGTTCCTGCCCTTGACGATGATCAAAGGCACCACAGGCGTGATGTTCAAGCAGTTGGGTTGGATCGTATCCATCATCATGATTGTTTCCACCACTGGTGCCTTGACTTTGGTGCCGATGATGTGTTCCAAGATGCTGGTGATGAACCCACACCAAAGCAATTTGCACAAGGCCATCTTCCGTCCCATCAATAAGGGTTTGGATGCCATCAGTAACGGCTATGCCCGCCTCATCGGCTGGAGTGTCAACCATCGCAAGGTGGTCATCTTCGGCATTTTGGTATTGTTTGCTCTTTCCATCGGCCTACTTGCCCCAACCTTGAGGACTGAGATGATGCCCAAGATGGACGAAGGTCGTCTGAGCATCAGCATTGAGTTGCCGACGGGCACGGGACAAGATGTTACCGGAGCCTTTGCCAAGAGTCTTGCTGAAGACTTCATGCAGATTCCCGAAATTAAGATATGTAACTACAGCTTCGGTCAAGCCGATTCTGACAACGCTTTTGCGTCCATGCGAAACAATGGTACCCATATCATATCGTTCAATCTGCGCCTCGGCACCAAGACCGAACGCCGCAAAGCGGGTCTACGCAAGACCAGCGAGGTGGCCGATGAAATCCGCACCAAACTCAACGCCATGCCGGAAATCAAGAAAGCCAATGTCAGCGAAGGCAGTGGTGGTATGGGAGGCATGAGCAGCGTTCAAGTCGAAATCTACGGTTACGACTTCACTACTACCGACCATGTGGCTAATGATATTGCCCAGAAGCTGCGCGACAGAGGCATTCTGCAAGTCATCGTCAGCCGTGATGCTTACACTCCTGAATATCAAGTTGATTTCGACCGTGAAAAGCTCGCTTTGAACGGCCTGAACAGCACAACGGCAGCTACTTATGTCAAGAACCGCATCAACGGATCGGTGAACTCTTACTACCGTGAGGACGGTGAGGAATATGACATCCGTGTGCGCTATGCCCCCGAATTCCGCAAGAGTGTGGAAGACATTGAAGACATCAAAATCTACAATAGTTATGGACAGCCCGTCCGTGTGGGCGACTTAGGCGAAGTGGTTGAAACGCTTACACCACCTCAAATCCAGCGCAAGGACCGTGAACGTATGGTCAGCGTCACCGCTGTCGTCGGTAAGGGACAAGTCCTGAGTGACGTGGTCAAGATGTGCCAGGAAGTCATTGATGAGACCGCCATCCCGGCCGAAATCATGACCAAAATCGCCGGTGACTACGAGACCCAACAGGAGATGTTCGGAGACTTGCTCACTCTGCTCGTCCTCATCATCATCTTGGTTTACATCGTGATGGCCTCGCAGTTCGAGAACCTGATGAAGCCTTTCGTCATCATGTTCTCCGTGCCCTTCACCTTCACTGGTGTGTTGCTCGGCCTATGGGCCACCAACACCGCTTTGGGTGCCATGGCCTTCGTCGGCGTCTTGATCCTTATGGGTATCGTCGTGAAGAACGGTATCGTGCTCATCGACTACACCACCCTATTGGAAGAGCGTGGTGCCGAAGTCAAGGAAGCCACAGTGCAAGCCGCCCGTTCACGTCTACGTCCTATCTTGATGACCACACTGACCACCGTCTTGGGTATGATTCCTTTGGCCATCGGCCGCGGCGAAGGTGCCGAGATGTGGAATGCCTTGGGTATTACCGTTGCCTGGGGTCTTACCGTGTCCACCTTGGTTACCTTATTGTTGATTCCTGCACTATATTGCTCGCTGGAAACAAGAGCTGTCCGTCGTAAACAACGCAAGGCAGAAAAAGCATTAACCGCCACAGAAAACATCAGATAACCATGAAAGCGATATTGATTACATATAACCAAGCCTACTACGACGAGATTGCCAAAACCCTGAACGGCAATGGCGTGAAAGGCTTTACCGAGTGGAACGAAATCAAAGGCCACGGCAGCGACACAGGTGAGCCGCACTACGGCAGCCATGCTTGGCCGACCTTGAACAACGCTATCATCAGCATCGTCCCCGACGAGGCTGTAGAAGGCATCCTGAAGCAGCTAAAAGAAAAAGACCTGAAAGCCCCCGACTTGGGGCTTCGGGCCTTTTACTGGAATGTGGAAGGGATGATTTGATCAATCTTACCGCTCTCTCCTATCAATCACTTCCTTCAGTTTGTATCGGTCGCCCGTTGACTTGCCAACGGCGTCGATGAATTGTTGGTCGTAGCCAGGCGTTTCGTAGCCCCAACGCTGAAAGTTGCCGTTTTTGTCGACGCGCTTCACCACTTGGTCGTTGTACTTCACAATCAGATATTTCGCTAGCTTATCCCAACGCTGCATCATACGTTCAGTATAGGCAATGCTTTTCTTATTGAGATAGCTTTGTCGTTCGGCTGGCATCAGGCCCTTGATAGCAATGAGCACACTATCTTGATCTGCAAAATAATAGTCTTCCAACTCGTTTTGTGCCGTTCTTAAATCGCCAATCATCATAGAATAGCGCGGATAGACCATGTTGGCTACCCAGTTGTTCATCCAGAAGGCAGATTGGTCGCTGAACTCGTTGCGAGGGTTGTTTTCGGGACGGAAAGCATCAGGCACTTGAGTGATGCAGCAATAGAGCGGCACATATGCCACCATGTTAGCATCGTCGCAGTTGAACCAAGTGACGCCTCCCACATCGTCGGGCAGCCACGAGCGCATCTGGCAGGTCATGGTAAAGCCCGACTGCTGCGTGGCAATAGGACGCTCACGGTAATATGGGATGCTATCGCTGTCCTTGAAGTGCATCGGCAGTGGACGGATGGGCATGCCCCAAGGACCAGCCGTCATGTCGGCAGTCATGTCCAGAGGTGTGCCTTCGAAATGGTCGCGCATGTCGTTCTGCAAGTCGCGCATAGAGAGCGGCTTGTCGGGCTTGATCCACAGTGGCAGGTGGTCGCATTGGTCGAAGTCGCCGTTGATGTACGGCAGGTATTTGTCCATCTCCTCGTGGCTGTAGTGATGGCGGAAGAAACTCCACACGCGGGCATCAGCATAACGCACGTTCTCAAAGTCGATGGGGCAATAGGCATCGCGGAAGGAGAAATCCTCATCCTTGCCATCATAAAAGCCCCATTCTTTCGCAAAACTGATGACATCGGCGGCATAAACGCATTCCACCTCGGGGCGGTTGATGTTCTTGAGGTTCTTGCTGCTGATGCTGTTGTATTTGCCTTTCTTTTCCAGCGGGAACTGCCGTATACGGCTCAGGTTGGCATGGGCGCAGATGCAGTCGTCGGGGATGCGCAATGCCACCCAAACGGCGCCTTTGTTACCTGGTCCCTTGCCAATGATTTCCATAATCCAAGCCTCGTTGGGGTCACAGATGGTAAGCGTCTCGCCACTGCTGTTATAGCCGTATTCTTCCACCAGCTCTGCCATGCATTTGATGGCTTCGCGTGCCGTCGCCGAACGTTGCAATGCCAGACGCATCAGGCTGAAGTAGTCGAGCAGGCCCTCTTGGTTGACCAGTATCAGCCGTCCGTCGAAAGTCGTCTCCACGATAGTCACCTGCTTTTCGTTCATTAGGCCGACAACATTATAGGTATATTCCACCTGTTTCACATATTGTCCTTCGTGGGTCGGCCCCCAACCGTGGATAGCGATGAGTTCATCTTTGTCGTGTCGGCCGGCAGAACTATAGAAAAGCGAGCCCGAAAACCCAAAGCCGTCGCAGTTGTAAGAGCACATCACGCTGCCGTCAGCGGAGGCTTTCTTCCCGACAATAAGGTTGGTGCAGGCCATGGCAGGCTCAATGAATAGCGCTAATAAAAGGATGAGGATTGGGAGTTTTTTCATGATAATAGTTATTTTGATAGTTTTGCAGAATTAATTTTTTTCTGCAAAAATAAGAGATTTTTATTTTAATGGGCGTATTACTTCTTCCTAATCCACTTCCCTATCCGGCCTTTCCCGTTAAGTTCCATCACAGCGAGGATGCCGAAAGCGATAGCAACAGTGGCCTTGAGGGCTGCAAAACCTGTTTGGAAAGCATCGGGAAGTTGGTTGGAGACGATATTATAGCTCGTCCAAAAGATGCCTGCACCAGGCACCAAGGGGAAAATCCCACTGATGAGGAACACCGTGATGGGACACTTTCGTGCTTTCGATTGTAGCAAGGCTATTGAGGCGACCAAAACGGTAGCGCAAAAGAGCACTTCAACGGGCGACATAGCCGTATAACGGCTCAATATGAGATAAAGCAACCACCCCATTGTGCCACAAAAGCCAGTATCGAAATAATACTTTCGGGGAACACCAAAGAGGGCAGCAAAAGACACAGTACCCAAGAAAGCGGCAACGAGTTGGATGGCAAAGCCAGCAGTCTGCGGGTCGTTTGTAAGTCCTTGCAGGACAAGCATCTCACCAAAGATTTCCATATCAAATACAAAGGCCATAGCCACGCCCAAAGCGATGCAGAAAAAGGTCAACATGGCATCCAAGAGGCGTGTGGTGCCCGCAATGTAGTCCTCATTGGCCATGTCGCGGATGCCGTTGGTGAAAGGCACACCGGGAATCAAAGGGATGATGGCACCGATGATCATGTTGCTCAGGTGGTTACCGAGGCCGATTCGATACAACCCGAAGCAAATCAAGGTGGCTATCAATCCGCCTGAGGCCGTCCCAACAATTCGTGACAGTCGCTTGGAGGCGACAAACAGCATGAATACCCAAAGGATGAGTCCAGCGATGAACGAAGCAAGGCAATCCATGAAGCTGCCGCCGAAGATAATGCAGAATGCAGCGCTACCCACGGCGGAAGCCAGAATCTGTTCCCAAGCAGGCTTGCCTTTCATGGCGCGGATTTGCTTCAGCCTATACTCAAGCTTCTCCAACGAGTACTCGCCTTGTTCCGCCTTGCGTGACAGCTGATTAACGGCCACAACCTTATCAAGGCTCGCTCCCTTGATAGGAATGAACTTGGAGCGGGCATAGTTCTTGTCCGTGGCTATGATGCCGTTGCTAAGCACGAAGAGGTCTTCGCCCTCCACGCCATAATGTCTGGCGATACGCCGCATGGTCTCCTCCACGCGCGAAATTTCTGCGCCGTTTTCCAAGAGGATGGAGCCGGCTTCGTAGGCTAGGTCTAGAGGATTGATAGAATTTGACGTTGTCATGGGATTAGGATAAATTCCATTCAAATCAATTATTACTAGAGAAAGAATCAAGTTTCGATTTTAGCTCTGCGTTTTCCCTGCGGAGATCTTCTATCTCCTTCAGAGCAGCCTCCAATGCTTCTTTTTGACTACCGCGAAAGCCGAGGCGAGCAGCCGTCATTCTTTCACGAAGTCCACCTTCCTTTATGAATTCATCTTCTTTTTTCTTTTGATAGCTCATCATCATTTTGTCCACCATCGGCAAAGAGTAATAGCGGTGTTGGACATTTCCTCATCATCCCAGCGATCAAAGAATAATTCATAATCTTCAAGTTGGTTATGCTCTCGGCAATAAGACAACATGGCGTCAAAGCGAGCATGCTCCTGTGCCCATTGTGTTAGTTTGTGGCTTTTGATGTAGTCTTGGTAATCCTCAAGCAACTCTTGGATACTAGATCTGGCAACATTCAGTAGTTTTAATTCCATTTCCATGGAGGTCACCCCGTCTGCTGAACCTTCAACAATGTTCTGCTTTCCAGAGCGAGCCGCTTGTACCATTTGGTCAACCGTTCTATCCCCAAAAGCAGGCAGGAAGCGTCTTGTAAAGACATAAGTCATCTGATATAAGACAACCGTCTTTTGGTAGAACCAAAGATTCTTCCAATTAGTCTGTTTTCTAAGCACAGATTCAATTCTTTTTGCCGCATCTAGTTGATTTGCCATTGATGTTACATTTTCGAACTTCCCAATCTAGATTTTCTAGATGCTCTAGAACATCTAGAAATCCTATCTCACAAAAAATACCGCTCTCGTAGAGACGCGCCAAGGCACGTCTCTACAAAGAACGGCAAAAATACCGAGAATTACTTCTCCACTTCCTTCTTCAGTCTCTCCGTCAGCATGGGGACAATCTTGTGCAGATCTCCGACGATGCCGAGGTCGGCGACGCTGAAGATGGGCGCAAACTTGTCCTTGTTGATGGCGATGATGAAGTCGGACTCTTCCATACCGGCCAAGTGCTGGATGGCACCGCTGATACCGCAAGCCATGTAGAGGTTCGGGCGGACGGTCTTACCCGTCTGACCCACCTGACGGTCGTGAGGCATCACGCCGTTGTCGACCATAGCACGGCTGGATGACACCACGCCGCCGATGACGTCGGCCAAGGCTTGAAGCTTGTCGAAGCCTTCCTTGTTCTGGACACCACGGCCACCGGAAACCAAAATCTTGGCATCGGCAATGTCGACCACGGTCTTGTCTTCCTTGATGGTCTCAACGAGTTTCACCTTGAACTTGCTGGTGTCAAATTTCGGGACGAAACTGGTGACCACGCCTTGACGGCCTTCCTGACGCTGACGCTTCTGCATCACGCCAGGACGCACGGTCGACATCTGCGGACGGGTGTTCGGGCAAATGATGGTGGCCATCAGGTTGCCGCCGAAAGCGGGACGGGTCATGCGGAACTGCAGCTCGTTGTTGCTCTTTTCGTCAGCAACCACCTCGAGCTTGGTGCAGTCGGCCGTCAGACCGGTCTTCAGACGGGCGGCGATACGCGGAGCCATATCACG
>LXOW01138169.1_pt1 | contig 11965 bp, 2 predicted proteins | sample 1368591 | NCBI WGS metagenome assembly LXOW01 (sample SAMN04884650, study PRJNA319009) | bovine gut metagenome | isolation source: Cow rumen | host: Bos taurus | place: Italy: Legnaro (PD) | collected 2014-07-09
GAGGCCCCTTGATGCTGATTCAGCAATCTGAATGCTGAGAGCTGAATGCTGAAAATTTATTTCACCAGCTGTCCTTGGACGTCATAGATATGCTCTCCGCGGAGGATGTAGATGACATGATTTATCATGATCTTTTGAGGAGCAGCATCTGTAGAGAGAGGATCGATAGCTGTAGCTCCATTCTTCTCGGTCGCATTATATACCGCGATATAAACCGCTTCTCCGGTGACAGGAACGATCTCCGGCGACCAGTGAGCGAAGGTATACCAATACACCTCATCCGCCTCTTTTGTCGGTTCTGCGCACGAAGGTGTATCGCCATACGTCCACTCTTCGCTACACAACTCCGTTCCGTCTTCATCGAGGAACAAAATAATGTATCGACCGGGAGTAAAGAAGCCATAGATGGTATCATTATGCTCCGGCATAACGTCTATCACATGTTGCCATCCGCTGAACGTATGCCCCGCTTTGGTGGGTTCCGGCAGCAAGGTGACTGGCGCGAAATACTCCAACGAGTCATACGCATATTCCTCGCCATCCACCATATAACTCAATCGATAGGTAGGATCAATGATCTTATCCGTAAACTCGATTCGATACGCAGTCGTACTCTCTATGCTATCGGCGATATGAATCCGATTAAGGTGAATCGGATCCGAGCCATCCGTGAGCACACAAGGTGTCTGCCATACATTCCGCAGACTGATCTCTGCGTTGTCCGAAAGACGGATTACCCGGGAGATATCCTGCCAACTGTATGCCTGCGCTGCTACCGTACCGTAGTTCCACCCGATTCCGGAAGGGACGAAAGTCAGTGTACACGAATGCGCATCAACCGGAGCTATCTGTATGGAGTTAGCCGGGTGCACGTCCAGAACAGATCCATCCGACACATACAACGCATCCGGCAAATCCGCGATATCCTCCTGGTCATTCACCAGCCATCCGACATGCGTAGGATTCGATGAAGGAACCGATATACTATGAATCATCTCATGGATATGCACCGTATCGATCAGCGACAGATTCGGATTATCATAACTGGTAAGATGGGTATATGCCACATCGTATTCCACAAAATGTCCGAGGAGCGTGCTTTCAAAGAACCACTGCGCATACAATTGCTTGTGCGCCTCTATGGTTCCGAAATCGGTCATTATCTCCTCATCCATCGGTACGGATTTCTGCTGTTCGTTCACCAAAGCATGGAGTAGATGGAAATCAATGAGCAGTCCTTTCTCATTGTCCACAATCTTCGGTTCTTTCGTGGTCATGCGCACCTTATTGGCATCGCCGTATCCTTTATTATTGATTAGGAGCGCGAACTCCGCCGGCTGTGCCGGTTCCACTACATTTTCCGTAAGCGGGTCATCCGAGAAGACATCCCTCTGCATGAAATAGGTCAGCTCCAATTGCGGCGAAGGTTTCACTACCAGCGGAACCGGATAGAGATCCCTCGTAACGGTTAATCCCGAGAAGGGATCGGTATACGATAACTCGCCGCCGAAATAATAGGTCACCTCCTGCGTAGGAGCCGCAAACTTGGTAGGAATAAACAGCACCGTAGCCACGCCCGTTTGCTGCGATCCGATCGTCCATCCGTTTTCGGTAACCAATGCCGTCTCCCCTTCCATGCCTTGCAGACTCTCCAAGTTGGTTTGGAACTCTCGATCCGTAGCCACATATCCGTTCTCATCGTAGACAATCAGATTCAGATGCATATCCGTCATGGCTGTCGTCTCATGGCCGTTGAATACCGTAAGTGTTCCTCGGAAAGCCTGTCTGGTCATCACCATTTTCTGTTCAATTTGCAAGGATATGGTGGCGCACACATTGCCGGACGTGTTATTCATCCTTTCCTCCAACAGTTCATATTCCGCATCATACATCTCTGCTACAGAAGTATAGCCGCACTCTACCGCTGTCTGTTCGCATGCTGCTATCTGCCGGAGATAATACAAGGCCGAATCGGGGTGAACGAAATTGGTCGTCACGCTCTCGTCGCCCTGCATATAGCGATAGGTATTATCCATTCGCTCCAGCAGTTGAGCCCAGAGGTCATCCGGCAATGCCGCAGGACGATAGGGGCTCAAGGCCTCTTCATCCAATGTGCCGGAAAGAGCCAGTTCCCATGCGGAGAACAAATCCGCCATCTCCCGGTTACTCATGTACATCTGAATGGACGGCTCGAAATACAGATTCACATATTGCCGGCTGTACATGATCTCATCATGCGCAACTTTCGCTCTGCGTTTGAATCGCGACAAGTATTCCGGTTCTCCCTCGTACTCATCCTCTACCTGATTCTTGCTTATGGCGAGTCGACCGGGAGCACTAGCTGCATTCTCAGCCGTATGCTCGCAGGGCTCCAGGAAGTCTTTCAGACATTCCACAATGGTCTTCAGTTTTTCTTTCGGATCCGATGCTTTTGCGGGCGCAGGTGTTTGCTGCGAACCATCCGTGATATGGTCTATGACATCGTCTATGACATCATCTATGACATCGTCTATCGCATCGTCTATGATATCGTCTATGATGTCGTTAACAATATCCGCCACATCATGCACTGCATTCTCATCCGTAGCCTCCGTTAACTTATCCAATATCGGTTCCGCAGCCACCTCCAAACCGGCTAAAGCTGCGCTCACGATATCATTGGTCTCGTCATAGTCCTTACGCACCGCGGTATACGTATCGGCGAACAGCTTCATCTTATCCAGCACATCTCCGACAGGCGTAAAGGCCAATCCGCACTTAACCAATTTCAGCAGGAATTGGTTCTGGCAGGGTTCGCATCCTTCATCCTTGTAGGTATAGGGAGGATTCACATGCTCATCGTAATCGTAATACGTATGCTGCGATCCGGACGTTGTGCCGCCGGGACCGTACGTAGGCCATTGCCACGGTATGTTCGGGGTCCACACACCCGTCGATTGGGTGGTAATATTCGTGACCGTATGTCCTCCCTCTCCATCGCATTTCGCATAGATGAGAGGTACTCCGTACTGATGCCATTTTCTATCGGTACCACAATCCCAATAATAGAGCGTAAGCATATTATCGGAGCACTCGATAATACCATGGTACGTACGTGCTCGACGCGGCGCATAATCAGGTTTGCTCGCACGCGTCACGCGGACCGGCATGTTAACCGACTGCCGGGCGTCCAGATTAAACGGTTCTCCGTATGCCAAGGCTTCAAAGACGAATTCACTGCCGCCGTCAGGCAGGGTGATGGTCACATCTTCCGCCCGAATAAGACCTTGATTGGTGATCTTGACATTATACATGAGCGATTCGCCATCCGCCAATTCATCTGCGGCAATCTTGGATGGCGCATCCACTACCACCACGGGTTTGGGAACTTGCGTCTCGTATTTCACCGTTGTCACGACCTCATACTCGTCTTCCACCTCGGTCTCTACCACTTGCCAATCAATCGTTATCGCCCGGATACTGAGATTCACCAGGATGGCATTCTCCGTAGCCGGTTGGATATAGATCGTATTGGTATACGCATCATGGTCATTAGCCGAAACGGATATCGTATAATACCCTTCGGGGATGTCGATCTCATAGAGTCCGTTTTCATCCGTGTAGCCTTGATACAATACGGCTCGCGTATTGATATTTTTGACCAGCACCTGTGCGTTGGCAAGATGCGGATGCTCCGCCGTGTAATAGGTATTCTCATCGCATACATCCACTTTCAGTCTTCCGGTGGTATTCGATACCGGCGTGATGTTATACGGGAGTCGCATACCTGAACTATTGGTGGCATTGATACCTATATAACCGGTTATCGGCACATTGATATTGGCATCAAATAATTCATTGGGGATGATTTTGAGGTTCACTTGGGCAAACTCACCGCTTGGGATAGAGGGGATGTTTTTCGATCCTATCACCTGCATCCATTCCGGAGATTCGATGGTGATCCGGCCGGACTCTCCCATACCGCTGTTTCTCAAGAAGAAGACATACCTGGCGGTATCCGAAGACGACACATTCGTACGAATCGAACTTTCCGATGCCACCAGTTGACCGCGCGGATCCCTGCAGTAGAAATAGACGGTACCGGTCGCTTCCAGCGTCTCATCGCACGTTATATGCAGCGTGATGGTCTCCCAGTCGCTTCCGACAGAAGCCTCCGGACTGGTGAGGGTGAATGGAATCGCCTCAGCATCATTCGCCCGAATGGTAGAGATCGGACTCAGCGTAATGACCCCTTGGGTATTATTTTCCACCACGGTTGCCGTGACATTATGCAGCGGTAGTGCGCCCGTATTATACACGTAGAATCGTCCTTCGTACGGAATACCGGTGGAGATTTGACAGGTAGTCGGCGAATAGGCCAACTCCATCGCGTAGAAATCTGCGCCCGCCATCTCCGTCGTACTTCTTTCGGACGGATAGCAGGCCCCGATAGCGAAGTGACCGGTTTGACCGGTAAGAGGAGTATAAACCGTTTGGAAATCTCCGTTCGCATCCGTAGTGAGGGTAAAGGCATCGCGCCATCCCTTATTCACGACATAGATCTCCAGCTCCGCATTCACCGCCTTACTTCCTGCGACATGACCGGAAATAACGATATTCTCCCCCGGCATATAGGCTTCTTTATCGACCGCCACTTGCTCTACGACAAAAGGTGCGGTTGCTTGGATGCGTACCGTAGCAGATTTGTTGTTATCGGTACGCAGCTCTTTTACCTGTTTGTTTTCATTCACCACGGCGTAGAAGGAATATCTGGCTACCGTGGAAGGTAAGGTAACGACTGCTTCAAACTGCTCGGTTCCGTTAATGGGCAAGGTAGCCGATAAAGAGAACTGCTGCACCGGAGCGGCGGCATAACTGCTATACAATACCACCTGTATACCTTTCGCCAAACCGATAGCGCCGATATTGGTTACTTCCAGAATCATGGAAACAGATGTATTCACCTCCGCCTGGGTCGCCGACAGTTGCTTAATGCTGACAATGGCATCCGGCAAGGTCCGGTCAATAACCATTGCGTAGCAAGAACTCGGCGTAAAGCCGTCACATTCCGCCGTAAAGATGATATTATGACTGTCATCCGGTATATCATTGCGCTGTACATCGATCCGGACGGACCGGCGGTCAGCCCCTTGCGGAATCGTAACCGTATTCGGGAATACCAGTCCCTCGGCATGATCTACAGAAACAGCGACGGTCAAAGCAGTATCCGCGGGCGTATTCCGTATGACGGTCAGCCAAGCGGCCTCTTCTTTTCCCTCCAGCAGCATATTGGAACTGATCTCCAGCGTGAGCGCAGGGGCGTCGTTATCCGTAATCACGAATGACTTAGTATCTATGCCGACGCCGGGTGCTTTCACCGTACAGCGGCAAGAAGGCAGATATACCGCCGCCGTTAATGTAGCCGGTTTGTCCCCTTGCGCCAACATATCTTCCACGATACCGAATCGAGCCGTTGCTTCCGTCTGCCCGGCGGTAAAAGTGACGTACCGGTTCTCATAGAAGAGACGTCCGCCGGTGTTGTCCGACAAATAGACGGTGACATCCCTATCGAGCATAGTATGGCGCTTGACGGTAGCCGTCATACTCAGCACGCCGGCTCCCTCGTCTATGTTCTCATGCGATATCTCCAGCGATACCTCAGGGACATCATTATCCACGATCCATATCGTATCTTTGCAAAGGAAATAGCCACCCACATCTTCGTACAGATAGAAATTCGCCGCAAACAACTCCTGCGGTTCGGCATCATCCTGAACAGACAACTCGAACTCGCCCGAGGTCTCCATGGCCGGCATCGTCAGCTTGCGCGGACTGACCTGCAAACGATTATCCTTATTGACAGGGAGCAATTGGAAGGTGCGGTTATAGTTATACGGGATCGTACTATACACCTCTATCGTGGCGCTTTCTCCCTCATGGAGCGTATCCGGCATATTCCGTAACGCATATTTCGGAGAGATATGGGTTTGATACGAGAAATTGCGGCTATTCCACAGCAAATAAGTCTGCGTAGAACTATAACTGCTTACGGAGATCCAGATATCCGAATCGATGTTGCGGGCGGAGGGTTGCAGTATATTGACTTCCGCCGGCATGGCATAGAATCCGTTTCCTTCACCGTCCTCTCCCGGACTGTCGGTAATCGTCCAATATTCTATTCCCGTTATAGAGGCATCCATATACGTATACCAGACCGTGGTATTCTCGACATGGGTCATCAATATGGATTCCGACCAATCCGAACTGTATCCATGAGCCAGATTTCTTCCGGCGCGCAGATAGACATTGCCCCATTGCGTGGTAGCGTTGTCAAAATAGACCACTACTCCACTCGCAATAGATACTTCTTTCACAGACAGCGGAATCCAATAGCTGATATTTCCCAGACGGGCAAACACGCGATCATGCCATCCGCCGTTATTCGTCTGTGCCCCCACCAGCGCTTCGATCTGCTCAACAGGATTACCATCCGCATCATTATGCACAAATACGATGGACGTGATTTGTTTCTTGGGCGGCGGGAAGGAAGCGACGTACAAGGTGGTCTCGGATTGCGTCATCTCATATACCGTCGTTTTGCCCGCTATGTCGGTTAATTGAACCTGAGCACTGCTACCTTCTTCCTCCCAATCGGAGAAGAGCGCAGCAGGGACCATATAGACATGGATGTCATCATTGGGATCAGGTATCTCCGAAGGAGGATCACCCGGAGAACTCGGGTTGAGTTGGAATTGCGCAGTCAATACAATGGCGCTATCCCCCATAGTGATGGTATACGGATTGTCTGTAGATACCAATTGTCCGTCCCGATACCAACCGGCAAACTCATAGCTGGTATTATTATAGGCATAGAGTTTTTGCGTCTGTCCTTCCTGCATATAGAAGGCCGTTTGATTGGTATAACCGCCATTGGAAGGAGTGGAATAAACCGTCACCAGATATTGCGGAATCTCTTCTCCCGGTCCTTCCGGAGCTTCCGGATCACCCGGCGAGGGCGGATTAAACTCCTCCGGTTCCTCCGGTTCATATACCATTTGCGCAATAATCGTCACGTTCTGCGCCGGCATGGTATAGGTAAAGGAGGTTTTGGTAGACAGGACTTCTTCGCCGCATACCCATTGCCGGAAGCGGAAATTGGTATTCGAAGATACCCGCAGCGACACCTGCTCTCCGACGGCCAACATCGTACGACTGACATTCGCCGTACCGCCCGCATCCGGAGATACCTGCACCTGCAGGATATAGAACGGCTGCGGATCCCCCGGACTGGCAGGATCAATGCCTCCGCTCTGCGCATGCAGGCTCAGCGCCCACATGCACAAAGAGAATATACTAATCAGTATTCGTTTCATAATTCAATTCCTCCTACTGTGAATTTCTTACCTTGCGGAGAAGTGATAATCAGATTGCCGTTCTCAATAGTCTTCACCGGCTTGGTCAAGGATTGTGTTTCTTCGAGATCGGTCGGCACACGAGCAATGAAGGAAATGATGAAGCGAGCATTATACGAACCCGCCGTAGTGGTAAAGGTATAGTCACCTTCCGTCAGATCGGTTGTCGTCTGCGTCTCGGTATCCGTGAGCAGGATCTGACGATCTTCGTTCTTCGGCATATTCACACGAATCGTATATTCGCCTGTACGGCCGAAATAAGCTCCCATCGTATAGGTGCTTTGCTCCGGACGCTCATCAATCGCATAGCGGATACCGTTATCATTGAGATAGAGTTGCGGAACCGTATTATCCGTCGACAGCATCTTCGCCGCATCGCGCGTCATCTCATAATCCGCGGAAGCCTGCGGGTTGAGCACCAAGCGCGCACGATCGGAATACTCCCCGTTAGAGAGCGTGAAATTGAATACCTTGCGCGCAGGGTTGGCGCTACGCATCCGTTTCGGCGCATAATACTGCGGTACGCCTGTTTCCGTCACAATGGATGTAATACGTCCTTCCTTATGGAAAGTGATCTGGTTCACTCCTTCCGGCGCCTGCACGAAGAATGCCTCCGCCGGACGTAAGGTATAATAATCGTCTTCCAGCGAATACGCTGCATATCCGCTACCGTTCCATATCGTGATCGGAGCCTCAAAATCCATCTGCTGAATATCGAAGGCACACGGATACGGGTTTCCAACGAGGTTCCAACTCCCATTCTGAGGGAACTCTGCTGCATATTCCGTCAATGGCACATTCATATCGCCGGTGGCGAAAATATGCGGCATATTCTCGTTGTTAACCGCCGGCATATTGAAGTAATAGAGCAGCTTAGCAGACGAGGAAGAGGAAGAGTTATTGCTGTATGTAGTGCCACCATTTACCACCCAATACAGGATATATCCGGTATGCGCATGCAGCATGCCGTCAGCCGGCACATTAATCCAGGTAGCACCCTCACCGGAAGCGCGGTTCGCGCCCGAGTACTCACGGATCACCCACTGGGAAGTACCCATCGTACCGGTTCCCAAAGCAGCTACCGCAATATCGGACATATTGACATCAAACGGCAAGGAGAAGAAGTTCCACTGACCGGATTTCGGCACCAGTCGGATCGTCACGTTAGCAGCTGAAACGGGCGAGTTGGCAACCAAGATACCGGTATGCTGCAGCGAATAAGTATAGGTCGATATGAGCCCATAATTTTCACCGGTAATATATCCTTCTTTTACATATTTAGGCATACTGCCGATCTGCTGTACATAGTTTGCGACCGCCAATTCATCTGCAGCGCTCATCGTGAGGGCACCGTTGCTCTCAATGGACAGATTGGCATTCTCGGAGATACCATCCGTGGTCAACAGCAAGAAGTCACCGGTGATGGCGATATCATCCAATTCGCCGTCCATGGAAACAATCTTACCGAACTTGTACCAGGAATCATGCAGTTTATAAGCTGCCAGACTGATGCCGGGCACGTGCAAAGTGGCAGACGCCACATTATCCGTACCAAATACCGTGAATGCGGGAGGTACTATAATCGCACAATATACATCCTGCCATGACGAGGAATAGGATTTCCAAGTGGTCACCTTAGCCGGGATATTGATCGAAGAAGCATTGTTGAAGTTGCTGTTTCCGACGCTCTCCACATTGCCCGGAAGCTGTACGTCTGTCACATACGGAAGCGCCATATTTCCTATTGTCTTGAGCGCTGCAGGCAGCGTAATAGCGGTTAATTGCGCACATCCCGAGAAGCAATAAGCGGGAATCTCCTTCAGGTTTTCCGAGAAAGTAACCTGCGATAAGCGGGAAGAAGAAGAGGTATTCATTGCGAAAGCATACGTTCCAAACGACGTCACACTGGAGAGATCCACCTGGGTCAACGCATAGCAATTATAGAATGCATATTGATCGATTGAGCTAACCTGAGGTATTGCTATCGAAGCCAATGCCGTATTCCCATAGAATGCATATTGACCGATTGAGCTAACCTGAGGCATAGCAGCTGAAGCCAATGCCGTATTCCCATAGAATGCATACGTACCTATCGATTGCGCTTCCGGCATGTTTGCTTCCCTTAATGCGCATTGATAGAACGCACTGTTGCCTACTGTTTGAATATGCTCTAAGTTAATACTATCCAATTGACTACAATTGCGGAAAGCATTCTCACTGACAGCCACACAGCTAGCCGGCAACACTACCGTATTCAGCCTTGCTAAATCGCGGCAGCCTTCAATGTGTTCAATATCCGTACCCGACAGATCCAATTGTTGCAGATTGGTCATACGGGAGAAATAAGTCATATCGGTTTCATTCAACGAACCGGTCACCGTCAATGCCAGCACATCCGTCCAGGTCAGATCTCCCAATGCCTGCACCATCACTGGGCCAAACGTACCTGCCGTCGCTACATGGACGGCAAAGGTATTGGTCTCATCCGGAACTAAACTTTTACATGCGGTTGCCACCAGACCTCCGTTGTATTCAAAGCAGGTGGACGTTGAAAACATCGTTTTCGTATTGGAGTAATAGGGGCTGCTATCCGCCTGATAATCAAATCCGACATAGAACTCCGTGCCTTGCTCCACTTCAAAGGAATAGGTCCACCAGCCGTCGTCCTCAAGCGTCATCTCTTTAGCGGCAACGATCTTCACCGAACCGGAGTTATTATAGCTGGTTCGTCCGTTCCATACATAGAGATACACATTCCCCCAACTAACCGTATAAGAATTCAAGCGAATGGTTACCGTATCCATAACAATCGGTTCCGGCTCTTCGGAGCAGTCAATCTGCGCAAAATCCAAATAGTCATAACCATTATTGTTATAGGTACCTGTTAACTTATAACACGTACTACTTGTTACATTCACGATATCTTCGGTTTGGGCTCCGTTCACATTGTAATTATTAAAAATAATATTCACCGAAGATATATTCTCCGCGAAGGTGTAGGAATACATTCCGTTCTCAAGCGGCGTCATCGGTACACCCGGCCATGCTCCTATGAGTGCGTTATAATTATCATCATAAGCATAGATATAAGGCTCCGGGATGGATGTCAATGAAGTCAGACGAATGGTAATGGGATCTACAACGGGCTCTTCGGGAACCGCTGCGCCGCCTGCCGTTACCACAATCTTATTGATTGCAAAACCGCCGGCAAACTCTTTGATCATCACGTCACCGCCCGTGGACAGATAGACTAACTCTTGCCAAACAAACGGATCACCGCTTGAATTATTCGTATCATATGCGGGCAAAGTAAGATCCTCCGAAAGAGCTACCGCATTCACCGGATATTCCCCGGAGCCATCTAAGAACTTAGCCTTCGTGCTGCCCTTGGAAGATACGGCGATTTTGATGGTGTCTCCGGCATTCGTATTCTTTACCAGAAGGATACCGTTCTTTCCGCCATAGACAAACCGTCTGCCCGGATATATCGCAAAGGCATTGGTTTTGCCGGATGTATTCTTGGTCCGGAATACAATATTCGGATTTGAGTACACATAGGTATCATTACCCTCATTGGCCGACACGTCATACGAGAATTTATCGTCAGAGGATGATGACTCATTCAGCGTAGCATAGTCTCCGGGCACCCACTCATCGATCAATGTACCGACCGCCGTCAAATCATACACGCCGTAGAAAGGCGTAGGATCATCCGGCACCGAGGGTTCGTCCGATAAGTTCTCCAATGTGCCGCCGTAAGTCTGGTAGTAGCCTCCCTTAGAAAATTTGATTGGCGCTGTAACGGCGACTTGGGTGCCTACGGCTATATTTTCGCTCACGCTAACCAGAGATACCGGAAGGACATTTCCGCCATCTTGGGTGTCTGCCATATAGAAGGACATCGTTCCTGATGCAGCGTCGTAGGCTGAAATGATAGACGTCACGTAGCCGACTACTCGATACGATTCCGTAGACGTTGCGCCTTCGGCTAATGACATTCCGATGGTTATTGCCTCCCAACAGGTGCAGGTCGGAATCAGTTGGTCACAAGCTATACTTTCACAGGAGACATAATAGTATGTCTCACCCTCATATTCTTCTGTTATCACGTCATTCCCCAAACGATAGCATGTGTTACTCGGCGAAAAATCTGCTCCTCCGGAAATGTATTCCCCTCCTGAATAATTCGCATAATCAACATTGATAAAAAAGATATATGCATAGGAGGATGGATTTGCAATCGTACAAGTATACACATCACCTGCCAATTTCGTGCAAGCCAAATCTTGCCAATTGGTATAATTGGCATCTATCACCTCTACATAGATCTCATCCCAGTCCTGCGGTTTGTTTACGCGGATGGTTACGGATGAGCCATCTCCTTGTTGGATACGCGCAACTTGCGAAGGCGCATGACGGAAAGGCCTGTGATTTGCTTGCGCATATGCGCTTGTAAATGACAATTGCAGCAATGCGAAAAGCATGCATACAGAGAAGTAGATTTTTTGTCTCATAGATAATGAGGATTAAAAAATTAATAAATATGATTTGATATTGAATTTTCTAAGCCGCAA
>LXOW01346963.1_pt1 | contig 11959 bp, 11 predicted proteins | sample 1368591 | NCBI WGS metagenome assembly LXOW01 (sample SAMN04884650, study PRJNA319009) | bovine gut metagenome | isolation source: Cow rumen | host: Bos taurus | place: Italy: Legnaro (PD) | collected 2014-07-09
AGGGTTTCAGGTTCTCTTTCACTCCCCTCCCGGGGTTCTTTTCACCTTTCCCTCACGGTACTATTCTCTATCGGTCACCAAGTAGTATTTAGCCTTGGGGGGTGGTCCCCCCGTCTTCCCACCGGATTCCTCGTGTCCTGTGGTACTCTGGATACCGGCCTCACTTCCACAACTTCGGCTACGGGACTGTTACCCTGTCTCGTGCTGCTTTCCAACAACCTTCCCCTCGCTGTGTCTATGATTCCGCCGGTCCGAACCCCCAAGATCCGTAGATCTCGGGTTTGGGCTCTTTCCCGTTCGCTCGCCGCTACTAAGAAAATCGATGTTTCTTTCTCTTCCTCCGGCTACTTAGATGTTTCAGTTCACCGGGTTCCCTCCGTTACACTATGTATTCATGTAACGGTGATACGATTGCTCGTACCGGGTTTCCCCATTCGGATATCCATGGATCAAAGCCTGCTTACGGCTCCCCATGGCTTTTCGCAGTTAACCACGTCCTTCGTCGGCTCTTGGTGCCAAGGCATTCACCCTGCGCTCTTATTAGCTTGATCGTTTTCTAGAATCTCTGATTCTCTCGCGTTCAAATCTCTTTGAACTCTCGGCATGAAATCGCAGTAAACATGTAATTCTCATTACCTGCTTTACTTTCTTCTTTCAATGTCTTTTCTTTCCGCGAATTACTTCTTCTGTATGCAGTTTTCAAGGTGCTTGGTGGGCTCAAGTGGACTCGGACCACCGACCTCACGCTTATCAGGCGTGCGCTCTAACCGACTGAGCTATGAGCCCATTCTCTCGCGCGCCTCCCCCCGCCCACTCCTTCAGTGGTGGAGGTAAACGGATTCGAACCGATGACCCCCTGCTTGCAAAGCAGGTGCTCTACCAGCTGAGCTATACCCCCGTGGTTCAGCCCGCTTTTACCCTTTCAAGGTGCTCTTCAGCGCCTTGAAAACTATACAGCTACTTCCAACAAACTCGAAACTCCCTTCACGCCACGCAACCTAAACCTTCGGTCCGTGGTTGTGTACTCCCTAGAAAGGAGGTGATCCAGCCGCACCTTCCGATACGGCTACCTTGTTACGACTTCACCCCAGTCATTGATCTTGCCTTCGGCAGCTCCCTCCTTGCGGTTAGGATACTGACTTCGGGCACTCCCAACTCCCATGGTGTGACGGGCGGTGTGTACAAGGCCCGGGAACGTATTCACCGCGGCATTCTGATCCGCGATTACTAGCAACTCCGACTTCATGTGGGCGGGTTGCAGCCCACAATCCGAACTGGGACTGNNAGACATAAGGGGCATGATGATTTGACGTCGTCCCCACCTTCCTCCGAGTTGTCCCCGGCAGTCTCACCAGAGTCCCCGGCATAACCCGCTGGTAACTGGTAATAAGGGTTGCGCTCGTTGCGGGACTTAACCCAACATCTCACGACACGAGCTGACGACAACCATGCACCACCTGTCTCACTTCGTCCGAAGACACCTCATGTCTCCATGAGTTTAACTGGATGTCAAGACCTGGTAAGGTTCTTCGCGTTGCGTCGAATTAAACCACATGCTCCGCTGCTTGTGCGGGCCCCCGTCAATTCCTTTGAGTTTCAACCTTGCGGCCGTACTCCCCAGGCGGAATACTTATTGCGTTTGCTGCGGCACAGAGGGAGTTGATACCCCCTACACCTAGTATTCATCGTTTACAGCGTGGACTACCAGGGTATCTAATCCTGTTTGCTCCCCACGCTTTCGTGCCTCAGTGTCAGTTACAGTCCAGTAAGCCGCCTTCGCCACTGGTGTTCCTCCTAATATCTACGCATTTCACCGCTACACTAGGAATTCCGCTTACCTCTCCTGCACTCTAGCTCTCCAGTATTGGATGCAGCTCCCAAGTTAAGCCCGGGGATTTCACATCCAACTTAAAGTGCCGCCTACGCACCCTTTACGCCCAATAATTCCGGACAACGCTCGCCCCCTACGTATTACCGCGGCTGCTGGCACGTAGTTAGCCGGGGCTTCCTCCTTGGCTACCGTCTCTTCCTCTTCACCAAGGACAGAGGTTTACGATCCGAAAACCTTCTTCCCTCACGCGGCGTTGCTGGGTCAGGGTTTCCCCCATTGCCCAATATTCCCCACTGCTGCCTCCCGTAGGAGTCTGGACCGTGTCTCAGTTCCAGTGTGGCCGATCAGCCTCTCAGCTCGGCTACCCATCGTCGCCTTGGTGGGCCGTTGCCCCGCCAACTAGCTAATGGGACGCGAACCCCTCTTCCTGCGGATCGCTCCTTTGACCCCTCGTCCATGCGGACATGTGGTCTTATGCGGTATTAGCACTTGTTTCCAGGTGTTATCCCCCTCAGGAAGGCAGGTTGCTCACGCGTTACTCACCCGTTCGCCACTAAGTAAAAACCGAAATTCTTACTCCGTTCGACTTGCATGTGTTAGGCACGCCGCCAGCGTTCGTCCTGAGCCAGGATCAAACTCTTGAGTTCAATCTATTACAGCGTTTCCGCTGTCTGGTTCTTTTTCTTCGCTTGGTCGTTTCGCTTTTCGCGTTGTTGTCTCTCAATTACTAAGAATCAACTTGGCTTGTTTGTTGTTTCGCTATATAGTTTTCAAGGTGCTCGCTGCCTCGGTTCCCCTCGCGTCGCCGCTCGTTTCCCGCGACAGCTTTGACAGTATAACTCCACCGCCTTTGCTTGTCAATACCTTTTTTTATTTTTTGCCAAAATATTTTTTAGGTTTTTTGACCGCCCTTTCAGGGGGGAGTGGCAAGTATTTTACTATATTAAATTGACAAATGCAAGCCTTTTCGTTAAAATAACTTCGATTATCTTCCAATACTAATTTAGGAGGCTTTTGTATGCGCAATCTGTCCAGCCGGGAGCTCAGGCAGCTGTATCTGGACTTCTTCCGTTCCAAGGGCCACGCGGTGATCCCCAGCGCGTCCCTGATCCCCGAAAACGACCCCACGGTGCTGTTCACCACCGCGGGCATGCACCCCCTGGTGCCCTACCTGATGGGCCAGAAGCACCCCGCCGGGAACCGGCTCACCGACGTGCAGAAGTGCGTCCGCACCGGCGACATCGACGAGGTGGGCGACACCACCCACTGCACCTTCTTCGAGATGCTGGGCAACTGGTCGCTGGGCGACTACTTCAAGAAGGAGTCCATCGCCTGGAGCTGGGAGTTCCTGACCGACGAGAAGTGGCTGGGCATACCCAAGGAGAAGCTGTCATTCACCTGCTTCGAGGGCGACGCGGACGCGCCCCGGGACACGGTGTCCCACGATCGGTGGGTGGAGATGGGCGCCGACCCCTCTCACATCGTGTACCTGCCCAAGAAGCACAACTGGTGGGGCCCCGCCGGCATCACCGGCCCCTGCGGCCCCGACACCGAGATCTTCTACGACACCGGCCGCCCCGCCTGCGGTCCCGACTGCAAGGCCGGCTGCGACTGCGGCAAGTATCTGGAGATCTGGAACAACGTGTTCATGGAATATAATAAGGTAGGCGAAGGGAAGTTCGAGCCCCTTTCCCAGAAGAACGTGGACACGGGCATGGGCCTCGACCGCACCATCGCCACCCTCCAGGGGGTGGAGAGCGTGTTCGACACCGACGCCTTCTCCGGCATCATCGAGCTCATCGGCAAGCTCAGCCATCATTCCTATAAGGAGAGCGCCGCCACCGTCAAGGCCTTCCGCATCATCGCGGACCATATCCGCTGCGCCACCTTCATCCTGGGCGACCAGCGGGGCGTGACCCCCTCCAACGTGGACCAGGGCTACATTCTCCGGCGGCTCATCCGGCGGAGCATCCGCTACGCCATGCAGCTGAACATCCCCCGGTACGGCCTCGCGGACGTGGCCGCCGCGGTCATCGACCAGTACGGCGACGTGTACCCTGAGCTGGAGGAGAACCGAGAGAAGGTCCTCTCCGAGCTGAAGCGGGAGGAGAACCGGTTCGCCGACACCCTGAAGAAGGGCATCAAGGAGTTCAACAAGACCGCCGCCAACGCTCAGGACGGCCTCATCGACGGCGTCTCCGCCTTCCACCTGTACGACACCTACGGCTTCCCCATTGAGCTCACCATGGAGCTGGCCCAAGAGAAGGGCATCCAGGTGGACGTGGACGGCTTCCACGCCGCCTTCGCCGAGCATCAGAAAAAGAGCCAGGCCGGCGCCACCCAGCGTTTCAAGAGCGGCCTCGCCGACCACCAGGAGGCCACCACGGCCCTCCACTCCGCCACGCACCTTCTCCACAAGGCCCTGCGGGTGGTCCTGAACGACGACTCCATCGCCCAGAAGGGCAGCAACATCACTGCCGAGCGGCTCCGCTTCGACTTCAGCTTCCCCCGGAAGATGACGCCGGAAGAATTGAAAGCCGTGGAGGACCTGGTCAACGAACAGATCCAGCGGAAGATGCCCATCACCTGCGAGGAGATGACCGTGGCCGAGGCCAAGGCCCAGGGCGCCATCGGCCTGTTCGAGAGCAAGTACGGCGAGCGCGTCAAGGTCTACACCATGGGCGATTTCTCCAAGGAGATCTGCGGCGGCCCCCACGCCCAGAACACCGGCGACCTCGGGCACTTCAACATCAAGAAGGAGGAGGCCTCCTCCTCCGGCGTGCGCCGCATCAAGGCCGTGCTGGAGAAATAAGCCCCGACCATGACGGACTGGCTCACATACGAATGGGAGTTCAAGGGGGAGCGGGCCACCTTCCGGGTGGACATGCAGTATTGGGAACTGCTCCCCGTGCTGTCCTATTCCCAGCTGGTCTACGTGTGCGCAGCCCCCAAGGACCCCATGGCCAAGGGCTTCAACGGGGTGGAGCAGTATCGGTTCCGGCTCCTCCGACACCGGCTCATCGATGAGATGGAGGGCCGGGCCATCCACGTGGGGAGCGTGTACACCGACACCCTGCGGGCCCTCTACTTCTACGCCGCCGAGGCGGACGCCATCCACCAGGCCTCGGCCATCTGCCGGGAGTACAGCATGCTGGCCGTCACCTGCGCCCACGCCTCCGAACCCCACTTCACCACCTACTACCGGTTCCTGTACCCGGACGACGTGCGGCTCCAGTCTGTGGAGAACGCGGCTTACATCGAGACCATGCGCAAAAAAGGCAGCGATCTCGATATGATCCGGCGGGTGAACCTGACGCTGTGCTTCCTCACGGTGGAGGATCGGAGCGCCTTCCTCAAGGAGGTCCCCCGCCTGGGCTTCACCCCCGGCGGCACCTTCTGGGACGGGGAGAGCACCCACCCCGCCTGCTGCACCGTCAGCGGGTTCACGGCTTTGCAGCTCCCTAAGCTGAACCGCTTCACCGCCCGGGCCATCAGCGCCGCCGCCCCCCTGGAGGGCATGCTGACGGACATCGAAGGGGAGTTTGTAAAGCGATATTGAAGCAAACGAGCCAAACACAGTCCCTGCGAAAGGGGCTGTGTTTTTTCTTGCGCCGGGGCGGGGCCCATGGTAGAATGAGGTAGAAAAAGAGCTGCGGAGGGAATGAAATGCTGCATCTGGAGAAGGTGGACGCCCGGAACCTGTGGGAGATCGTGGACCTGAAGGTCAGGAGGGATCAGAAAGGGTTCGTGGCGTCCAACGACGTCAGCATCCTGCAGGCCTACGTGTGCCCGGGGACCGGCTGCGCCGCTTTCCCCTTCGGCGTCTATGACGGTGAGCGGCCGGTGGGCTTTTTGATGATCGGCTTCAACGAGGCGGCTTTGTATGAGCTGGACGGGGAGACGGGGCCCGCGGCTACGAAGAACAATTACAGTCTCTGGCGACTCATGATCGACAAACGATATCAGGGCCGGGGCTACGGGCGGGAGGCCGTGCAGCTCGCCCTGGACTTCATCCGGACCTGGCCCTGCGGGCAGGCGGAATACTGCGAGCTCTCCTACGAGCCGGAGAACGAGGTGGCTCGGGCGCTGTACCGGTCCTTCGGTTTCGAGGAGAACGGTGAAAAGGATGGGGACGAGGTCGTGGCCGTGCTGAAATTGTGAGGCATGAACAGCATAAGGGCTCAGGCCGAGATGGTCTGAGCCCTTTATACGCTTGGTTTTATTCCAAACACCGGTCGATGAAGGCATTGGTCAGGGCCTGATAGCGGGGCGGGTCCATGAGGTAACTCATGCCGTGGCCGGCGCCGGGGAAGGTGAAGCGGGCGACCAGGGCGGGGTTGGCGGCGGCCATGGGCTCGCTCATGTAATCGGGAACGAAGCGGTCATCGTCGCCGTGGATGATCTGGATGGGGACCTTCGTGTGTCTCACCGCCTCACGGCAGCAGACGCGGCCAAAGCGCAGGCCCCGGCCGTACAGGAAGGCGCCGATCCTCAGGAAGGGCCACATGAGCCTGCCGGGGAAGCCCATCTTGTCGGCGGTGAGGACGATGATGTCGTGGGGCACGTCGTAGGGGCAGTCAGCCAGGATCCCCTTCACCGCTTTGGGCAGGGGCAGGGCCGATGCCATGAGGACCGTGGCGGCGCCCATGCTGAGGCCGTGAAGGAAGAGGGGCGCGTCGGGGAAGCGGCCCTCGCAGTACTGTGCCCACAGCTGCACGTCCTCCCGCTCCCGGATGCCGAAGGTCATGGTGTGGCCCTGGCTGTCGCCCTGAGCCCGCTGGTGGATGAGGAGGACGCCGTCCCCCCGGCCCAGGAGGGTCTGAGCCCCGCCGCAGAAGTCCCGGACGCCCATGCCCCGGTAGCCGTGGCAGCAGATGTGGACGGGATGACCGGCCTCACCCGCGTAATAGTCCCCAGCGAGGCGCAGGCCGTCCCTGGAGGTGATATACACCCGTTCGGAAGGCATGGCCAGAAGCTCGTCCACGAGGCGGATCATCTCGTCCATCCAGGGATCGTACTGCTCCCCCGTGGGCAGATGATGGGGCTCGTTTTGCTTCCCCACCGGAGCGTAGAGCACGAAGCGGTACACCCCGTAGGACGCGGCCAGGAGCAAGAGGAGCAGAACGATCAGAACGACGGCGACGACCATGGGCGACCTCCCGAGGATGTGATAAGATAAGTATAGCGCGTTTCGGGGCAGGGTGCAAGATAGCTCCTTTCGCCCTTCGGGCACCTCCCCCATTCGGCGGTGCCGAAACAGGGGAGGCTTTTGGGTGGGTACTAATTCATTTGTTCCTGGACGCTGTGGTAGCTGCCCACCGCCGCCATGGCCACGATGACGCCGTTGATAAGGCATAGCAGGATATCCTCCGCCCTCAGCTCGTCCGCGGTGAACACCGACGCCAGCACCAGCAGCACCAGGGCGATGAGATACGCCCAGAGCCGGGTGGGTATGCGGCGGACGCCCGGCAGGTCCTTGGTGAACTCGGTGATGATGAGCACAGCCATCACCGCGCCGCCGTAGGTGGCGAGATCGCCCCAGGTAAAAAATCGTTCAGTCATGTTTTTCCTCCTCCGTTTCGTAGAGGAGCCGTTTGAGCTCCTCCCTGAGTCCATTGAGATCGCCGTTGCCGCCCAACAGATCGTGATAGATGTGGTGGCCCCGGTTCCAGTTGCGCAGCTCCCCATAGGAGATGTGGCCGCGCCTCAGATACGTGAGCGCCTGCTGCTCCAGTCGATCCTGCAGGAGCCAGCGCATGCCCTGGCTCTCGCCGGTCTCGGTGCGCTTCTGTTCCGTCCGCCGGCCCACCAGCCCCGTCACCAGGGCCGTGGCCGCGCCACTGCCGATGAGAGCGCACAGAATGGTGATGAATCCGTCCATATTTCGTTTCCCTCGCCTGTGGGAGCGAGGGTCCTTCGTCCTCCCTTTCTTTAATCTCTGACCCCAGATACAGGATACCCCAGTCCGGGCCCCCGTGCCTCCGATAATTCGTTCATTTTTGTCATATGTGCAAAAACATATGCGCTCTTGCCAGGGGATACGGTTTCTGTTACATTATATTGGATATCATTTATGGGGAACGAGGTGAAAAGCGGTCATGGCCACCATGGAGGCGATCAAAAAGCGGTTCGGCGGGCACATCTGCCGCCGCTGCCTCAACGAGGTCTACGGACTCTCGCTTCAGCCCGAGGATTGCCGCTATGAGAACTTCTGCCCTTCGGTGTGCCCCCGCTGCGGCGAAGTGCAGAACATCGTGAGTCGGGTGTCCCTCCCCCAGCGCATCCTGCTGTATTTCAAATAAGGGTCCCGATCCCTGCCCCGGAGGGGGCTTTTTTGTTGCATTTTCCGTTGAAAAGGAGTATGATACCTGACATGTGGCAGAGATTACGGGAAAAGTACATAGGGGACAGAGCCTTCTACCATCTGGTGCTGACCATCGCCCTGCCGGTGATGATCCAGAACGGCATCACCAACTTCGTGAACATGCTGGACAACCTGATGGTGGGCGGCATGGGCACGGAGCAGATGTCCGGCGTGGCCATCTGCAACCAGCTGATCTTCGTGTTCAACCTGTGCGTCTTCGGGGGCATAAGCGGCGCGGGCATCTATGGAGCCCAGTTCTGCGGCAAGCGGGACATGGAGGGCGTGCGGAACGTGTTCCGGTTCAAGCTGTGGCTGATACTGGTCTTGTCCATCCTGGGCATGGCGGTGCTCCGCTTCTTCGACGAACCCCTTCTCTCCCTCTTCCTCCATCAGGGCAGCGAGCAGGGGGACCTGGCGCTGACCCTCCAGTGCGCCAGGGCGTACCTGGCCGTGGCCTTCATGGGTCTCCCCGTGTGGGCCCTCAGCCAGGCCTACGCCTCCACCCTCCGGGAGAACGCCCACACCACGCTGCCCATGGGCGCGGGCATCGCGGCCATGCTGGTGAACCTCATCGGCAACTGGATCCTCATCTACGGCCGGTTCGGCGCGCCCCGGCTGGGCGTGGTGGGCGCGGCCTGGGCCACGGTTTTGTCCCGGTTCGTGGAGCTGGCCATCATCTTGCTGTGCACCCATCTCGATACCAGGGCTCATCCCTTCGCTGTGGGGCTCTATCGGACGCTGAAGGTGCCCCGGGCCCTGGCGGAGACCATTGTGAAGAAGGGCCTGCCCCTGTTGGCCAACGAAGCCCTCTGGTCCTCGGGCCAGGCCACCCTGCTGCAGATCTACTCCACCCGGGGCCTTGCCGCGGTGGCAGCCTACAATATTTCCAGCACCATCTCCACCCTGTTCAATATCGTGTTCCTGTCCCTGGCCTCCGCCATCGGCATCATCGTGGGGAACCTGCTGGGGGCCGGGGAGATGGACGAGGCCCGGCGGACCAACACCCGCATGACCGCCTTCTCCGTGTTGTGCTGCTTCGCGGTGGGCGGGCTGCTGGCGGCTGCCTCCGGGGCCTACCCCACTCTCTACAACACCACGGACGAGGTGCGGCGCATCGCCTCCCGGCTGATCCTGATCAGCGCCGTCGTCATGCCCTGCAACGCCTACACCTGCGCCTGCTACTTCACCCTCCGGTCCGGAGGCCTGACCCGGCTCACCATGATCTACGACTGCTGCTTCAGCTGGTGCGTGTGCATCCCCCTGGCCTTCCTGCTGTGCCGGTTCACGTCCCTGCCCTTCGTGGCCGTCTTCGCCGCCGTCCTGTCCACGGACGCCGTGAAGGCCCTGTTCGGCTATCATTTCGTCCGCCAGGAGAAGTGGCTCAGGAATATCGTCGCGGACTGAGCAAAACGAAAAAGACCCGTCGAGACATTCGGCGGGTCCTTTTGTATGCGCGAAAACTGTTATCAGCGGGTCGGGATGACCTCGATCCAGTAGCCGTCCGGGTCCTCGATGAAGTAGATGCCCATGGCGGGGTTCTCGAAGCAGATGACGCCCATCTTTTCGTGTTTCTCGTGGGCAGCGGCGTAGTCCTGCGCCCGGAAGGCCAGGTGGAACTCCCCTTCGCCGAGATCGTAGGGCTGCTGCCGGTCCCGAAGCTCCGTCAACTCCAGGGAGAAGGGCGAGCCTGCTTCGTCCTGCAAAAAGACGATGCGGAAGGAGCCGTCGGCGGCCCGCTTCTCCCGCTGGGGCGTCAGGCCCAGGGCCTCCTTATAGAAAGCGAGGCTCCGCTCCATGTCGAGGACGTTGAAGTTGAAATGGTTGAAAGTCAGCATGGTTCTCCCTCCTTGAAAATGGTGTACAGATAGGCGTTTTTGCGGCTGCCGGTCCGGGCGATGGCCTCCATGTGGCTGAGCACGTTGGCGGCGGCGCTGCTTTGACCGGCGGGAAGGCCAAGGGCCTTCGCAAGCTCCCGGGCGGTGAAAGTCTCGGGGAGGTCCGGGGGCAGCAGGGCGGCGTAATCGGCGGCGGTCTTCAGTCTGACCGTCCCCAGAAAGCGGGTGGGGGCGAACTCCAACGGCGTCACGGGGCGGCGGCGGTCCGGCGTCCTCTTCCGCAGCTCCTCCCCCTCCAGCCGCACCAGCAGGAAAGATAGGCCGGGGTCCTTCAGCAGGGACTTCAGGTATGCGAGGTCCGGCAGCAGGGCGGCGGGCTTTCCCCTTTTGGGGCTCCTGCGGCGATGGGTCAGCTCCCCCGTCTCCGGGTCCATGGTCAGCAGCCATTTGGTCTCGATGACGGGGACCACCACGGTCACGGGATAGTACGGGAGCAGGGCCGTCAGCTTGGGCTTCAGCTTGTGGAGGTTCCGGGTCTGGACCTCGAAGACGCCCCGTTCGTTGAGCACGTCGGCGGTGTATCGGCCCAGCTTCACCTCGTGGCGGGCCATGTCGGGCTCGATCATGTGCTTAAGCACCGCGTGGAGGGTCTTCTCCCCCAGGGTGCCCACGCCCTGATCCGCCCGGCCCACCGCCTCCACGGCCCGGCAGGCCGCGGCGAAGCTCGTTTCGTCCATGTCCCAGCTCGCTTCCATGACAACAGTATAGCGCAAAAAGGCGCTGGAGTAAAGAAAAACGGATCCCCCGGCCGACCGGGGGACCCGCCTTGGGTCAAGTTGTGTTTCAGGCCATCAGACGATGCCCTGGGCCATCATGGCGTCGGCCACCTTGCGGAAACCGGCGATATTGGCGCCGGCCACCAGATTGTAGCCAAGGCCGCACTCCTCGGCCGCTTCCACGGAGGCGGTGTAGATGTTGTCCATGATGTTGTGGAGCTGGGCGTCCACTTCCTCGGCCTTCCAGCTGAGGCGCTCGGAGTTCTGGCTCATTTCGAGACCGCTGACGCTCACGCCGCCGGCGTTGACCGCCTTGGAGGGGGCCACGGTGAGGCCCTGATCCATGAGGAAGTACAGGGCTTCGTTGGTGGTGGGCATGTTGGCGACTTCGATGTAGTACTTGATGCCGTTGTCCACCATCTGCTGGGCTTCCTTCATGCCGATCTCGTTCTGATAGGCGCAGGGCATGCAGATGTCCACCTTGCGGCCCCAGGGCTTCTCTTTCGGGAAGAAGGCCACACCGAACTTGTCGGCGTAATCCTGGGCGCGGTTCCGGTTGGAGGAACGCATCTCCAGCAGGTACTCGATCTTCTCGTTGGTGACGACGCCGTCGGGATCGTAGACATAGCCGTCGGGACCGGAGATGGTGACCACCTTGGCGCCCAGCTGAGCGGCCTTCTTGCAGACGCCCCAGGCCACGTTGCCGAAGCCGGAGACCGCGATGGTCTTGCCCTTGATCTCCTCGCCGTCATGCTTGAGGACGTTCTCGGCGTAGTAGATGGCGCCGTAGCCGGTGGCCTCAGGACGGATCAGGGAGCCGCCGAAGGAGCGGCCCTTGCCGGTGAGCACGCCGTTCTCATAGGCGTTGACTATGCGCTTGTACTGGCCGAACAGGTAGCCGATCTCCCGGCCGCCCACGCCCAGATCGCCTGCGGGCACGTCCAGGTTGGGACCGATATGACGATAGAGCTCAGTCATGAAGCTCTGGCAGAACCGCATGATCTCGGCATCGGACTTGCCGGTGGGATCGAAGTCGGAGCCGCCCTTGCCGCCGCCCATGGGGAGGCTGGTCAGGCTGTTCTTGAAGGTCTGCTCGAAGCCCAGGAACTTCATAACGGACTGATTCACGTGGGAAGCAAAGCGGAGGCCGCCC
>LXOW01046281.1_pt1 | contig 11957 bp, 8 predicted proteins | sample 1368591 | NCBI WGS metagenome assembly LXOW01 (sample SAMN04884650, study PRJNA319009) | bovine gut metagenome | isolation source: Cow rumen | host: Bos taurus | place: Italy: Legnaro (PD) | collected 2014-07-09
CCTGCTGACCCTCGAAAGTGAAGCCCGGCATCACGCCGATGACGGTATTGGTCTTGCAATCCACGAAATGCGGCACTCTGCCATCGAATGAGATCAGCACCGGCGGGTTGTGGCCGCAATTGCAGAATTCCGCCTGACCGCTCTTCAGGTCGATGCAGGCAAAGAACATGGTCACGAACAGCATTTCCTCATTCTCTTCAGCCAGGGTATCATTGATATGCCCGGCGATCTCGAACGGTCTCAGCTCCTGACGGGCCAGGATGCGGAACATGCCGCGCGTCACGGCCATGATCAGGCTGGCGGGAATCCCTTTGCCACTTACGTCGCCGATACAGATATACAGCTTTTCATTCTGGATGAAGAAATCATAGAGGTCACCGCCCACTTCTTTGGCCGGCGTCATCGAAGCATAAAGATCGACATCCGCGCGTGTCGGGAAGACATTCGGGACCATCCCCATCTGGATGTTGCGAGCAATCTGCAGTTCACGCTGCATGCGCTCCCGCGATGCAGTAGCCGCCGTCAGTTCCTTGATATGCCGGACCAGTGAGGATTGCATGTTCCGGAAGGAATTGGTCAGCAGCCCGATTTCATCCTTGCGCCGTGTCTCGTCGAGCGGATGGTCCAGGTTACCCGATGCGATATAGTCGGCTTTGGCTGCCAGTTGGGACAGCGGTGCGATCTGCCTGCGGATCAACCAGCTGAACAGGAAAAACATCGCCAGAAGGGCGCCAAGGACATTCAGGGTCATGATGCGCCGTGCGCGGTTGAAAGTGCCGAAAATATCTTTTTCGGGACAGACGATGGCCACGCTCCAGCCCGTAGTCTCGAGGGGTTCGTAGAACACGAAACAGTGTTCCCCGTTCAGCATCAACTCTTGCATGCCTGTCTCTCTCCGACGCATCGACTCAGCGATGGCATGCATTTCAGGATTGTGCTGGCCTTGAATGAAGAAATTCCCGAAGAAGAGCTTATCCGAATCGGGATGGATCAGGAAAGTACCGCTGTTCCCGATCATGACACAATATGAGTTGGGATACGGCTGCACGGAAAGCAGGTTCCGGGAAAGCCATTTCAGCGAAATGTCGACCGAAAGGGAACCGGCATAACTGCTGTCCCGGGTAAAAAGCGGCACGCAGTACGACACCAGGACCGTATCCATCCAGGGATAGTCGTCAGGGGCCACGTCAGAATAGGCCTCTGTCCAGCAAGGTTGTTTCAGCGCCTTCGGCGCCAGATACCAATCCCAGGTAAAGTACTCATAATCATCCTTTCCTTCCTGTTCCCAATCGATGGAATCGTCTGAAGTCCGAAACGCGAAAATCGAGTAATAGAGTCCTTTTTTTGGATAGAAGTAGGGTTCGAACGAGATGGAACAACTGTTGAGCACGGGATTGTTGCGAACCGTCTGCATCGCATAGGGCACCATGATGTCAGGATCGGCGATGTCCCGCTCAACCAGCCAGCTTATGTTGTCTGCCGCCAGGACGGCATCTTCCAGGATGCCGTTGACACGCATCACCGTGTTGTCCAGGACCTGCATGGCATCTTTATCGACCTCGTAACGGATGGCACGGGACCAGACGATCCAGATGTACCCCATCAAGAGGGAAAGCAGCACGGCTGCCGCCAGCACGACCCAGCCGCTGATCTTGGAAGACAGCGAATGGCGAAGTTTTTTAGTATTATGCTCTTTCTGCTTCATTATTTGACGACAAAACGATANNACACTCGGCGAAACGGGAAGCTGCACCCGGGCAGTGGTATTGGCAGGAATGACGAATTCATATTCCACGCCTTCGTCATTATCGAGCCAGCGCCAGCTGCTCTCGATACGGCCATAGACCGTATCATAATGACCGCGGACGAAGCGGATGTTGCCGCCAGGACGCGGCGCGAGCACGAAACTGTGATAGCCCGGATCGCTCTCCACGGGCTGGATGCCCAGCATGTAGGAGAACATCCATTCCTCGATGGCGCCGAACGAATAGTGGTTGAAAGAGTTCATGTCCACCGGACCGAAGCCCCGCTTGATGGTGTAGGAGTTCCAACGTTCCCACATGGTCGTGGCGCCCTGCAGCACAGGATAGAGCCAGGACGGGTAGTCCGTCTGCTCGAAGAGTTTGTAAGCCACTTCGTCGAAATCGTGTTTCGAAAGGACAAGATTGAGATACGGGGTACCGATGAAGCCCGTCGTGAGCCTGTAGCCGTGTGCGGCGACATTTTCCACCAGGTTCTCAACGGCCAGCATCTCGTGTTCGTCGTCAAAGAGCTCAGCCTGGAGCGGAACCACATAGGAGGTCTGGGTATTGGCCGTGAACGAAGCATCGGCGCCACCGGCAATCCATTCATGGTACGGAGGGACATGCGCCGATTCCTTGGTGATGCCGTCGGGACCGACGAATTCCCGGTTGAAAGCCACCTTGATCCGTTCGTACAAAGCCTTGTAGCGTTCGGCGTCGGCATATTTTCCGATGGCGTCTGCCATCTTGCTCATCAACAGAGCGTCGTAGGCGTAGTAGGCCGTATTGGTCAGCGGCGTATTGGTATGTTCGATCGCCACCCAGTCGCCATAGCCGCTGCCGGGCTGGATATCATTCACGGCACGGTGCTGCAGGAAGTCCATATAGGCGGCCATCGAAGCGTAGTGTTCCCGGATGAACTGACTGTCACCATACTGGAGATACAGCTGCCAGGGGATGATGATGCCGGCTTCCATCCAGCCCATGGCACCCCTGCCCTTAGGAGCACCCTGCGGCGGGACACCGACATAAGGCACGAAATCGGGATAACTGCCGTCCTCGGCCTGGCTGTCGCGGAGCGAATGGAACCAGCGGGTGAAGAAGGGATCCACGTTCATGTTGTAGGTGGCGGCGCGCACGAAGACCTGCGCATCGCCCATCCAGCCGAGACGCTCGTCGCGCTGCGGGCAGTCGGTCGGAATCGAGAGGAAGTTGCCGCGCTGGCCCCAGACGATGTTCTCGTAGAGCCGGTTCACATCGGCATTCGACGACTCGAAACCGCTCAGTTGCCGGCCTACCGATTCCAGCACGAGGCCTTCCACATCCGCGAGCGGCAGGGCCTTGTCGAGGCCGTGGATTTCGATGTAACGGAATCCGTGGAAAGTGAAATGGGGCTGGAATACTTCCTGGCGGCCGCCCCGGCAGATATAATGGTCCGTCGCAAGGGCCCCACGGTAATTCTCATTGTATACCAGCCCTTTGCGTGCCTCGTACACCTCTGCCGTCAGCGGCGGGAGCGGGTCTTCAGGCACTTCTTCCGGATAGATCATCTCGCCATAGCGGAAGGTGATCTCCTGCCCGTCATGGCCCCGCAGCCGGATGCGCGGCACGCCCACCATGTTCTGTCCCATGTCGTACACAAAGACACCGGGCCGGGGTTCCGAGACGGAAACCGCATGTAGCGTGATGTTGTTCCGGATGGGAGAACCGATGTAGTATTGCAGTTCGACTTCGTCAGCCGGCGGATCCACCATTGTGGCGGCCACCCAGTCCTCATCATTGAAGCCGGCGAGTGACCAGCCGTAAGATTCACGGCGGGCGTCGTAATCTTCCCCGTTCTGGAAACTGTCGCTGGTAATCGGGCCGGCATTGAAAACCTTCCAGGAGTCATCGGAGACAATCACTTCCTGCGTGCCGTCGGCATAATTCAACACGATTTTCGCCAGCAAGGAGAGGTCCGTGCCATACTGGTCCTGCCATGCCGTGGCATAGCCCGTGAAATCACTGTACCAACCGGCGCCCAGCATCACGCCCACGGCATTATGGCCATGCTTGAGCAGATGGGTGATATCGTAGGAGTTGTACAGCAGGCGGAATCGATAGTCGGTCGAACCGGGATTGAACCAGTCGTCAGCCAACCGTTCATCGTTGATCCAGTATTCGTAGATGCCCCGGGCCGTCGTATAAAGACGGGCCGAAGCCAGTTTCTTCTTGACTTCAACGGACTTGCGGAACATCGGGGCACCGCTTTCGTCAGCAGGAGACAGGAGTTTGCATTCGCCGCCGGCGATGTCATAGGAGGCATCGCTCGCATACAGGGTTGTCCCCCACGCCTGCTCCGTCACGGTCAGGTTGGAGAAGGTGGCCGACTGGCCCGCGGGCTGATCGAAGCCCACCTGGTTGAAACGGCAGTACGGCTGCCACTCCTGTCCGGGAAACAATTCTACGACCACGGGCTCCTTGACGAGGAGCTTGCCATCCACTGCAGGCCAGATCTTGTATCCTTTGGCATAGTCCATCGCAACGACGCGCAGCTGTACATGGTGCCGCTGTTCAGCGTTGGCATTTCCGGGAACATTCGTAACGAAACCCTGGAAGTCAAGCACTTCCCCGCCATCAGCAGGATGACGGATAGCCAGGGCGAGATTCCGGCCGCCCCGCAGCAGCTGCACCCGCACGAAATGGCTCTCATCCAGCCATCCCATCAGGAAAGCGGCCTCTTTGTTGCTGCCCTCAGGCAGCGTCACATCGTAGTCCAGCACGAAGCTGGTGCGGTATTTCGAGAAATGCGGCTGTCCGCTGGAAATCCAGCGGGCACCCGACCAGCCACTGTCCATCAAGCCGGTCTCGAACCAGGAAGAAGCCTGCTGCACCTTCTGCTGCGCATCGGTCACTTCCACGGTCCAGTCGTAGCGCGTACAGGGCTTCAGCGGCTCGCCGCGGTACACCACGCCCACCGACACGTCGGACAGGCAGTTGCCGGAGTCAAACACCAGCGTGCCGCTATTCGCTTCACGGACCAGGATCCTGTACGATGCCTGATGCTGGTCATACGCGTCGCTCTGCATTTTCCAGCTGAAGCGGGGCGACTGCGTGTCGATTCCCAGCGGCGTGGTCATGTAATCGACCTGCAGGTCTGTCACAAGGAAGGTCTTGACCGCTTCCTTTTCGCAGGCAAACAAGACGAAACTTGCCGCCAGAAGTACCAATAATCTTTTCATGGACAGTGTTTTGTGGGTATCTATTCGGCCATCCGCTGGACCTGTTCCATCACCCGCAGGAAATTGCCGCCGGCGATGTGACGGATCTCATATTCGGAATAGCCGCGTTTTCGCATTTCGATGATAATCTTCTGCATCCGGCTCACGTCTTCCAAGCCATCGGGCGTAACTTCGATGCCGTCGAAGTCACTGCCGAGGCCCACGTGCCGGAAGCCGACCAGCTGCACCACGTGGTCGATGTGGTCCACGATCTTCTTGTAGGACGGACGCGGAACAGCCTGCAGGGCTTCGATGGCCTTGCGCATCCGCTCCTGGACGGCCGGATCGGCGGGATTCTGCAGCCAAGCGTCCTGGGCGGCCTCCTGTTCGTCGATCAGCGCTCCGGCCTTCTCCGCATAACTCTCATCGAGGAACGAAGGATAGAAATTGACCTGGATCACGCCGCCTTTCTCAGCCATGGCCACGATCATCTCGTCGGTCATGTTGCGGGGATGCCGGCTCAGAGCGCGGCAGCAGGAATGCGTCGCAACAACCGGGGCCTGCGAGTATTTGAGCACGTCCCAGAACGAAGCGTCGGAGATGTGCGACACGTCGATGAGCATGCCCAGGCGGTTCATCTCGGCCACCACTTCCCGGCCGAAGGGGCTCAGTCCGTTCCAGACCGGCTTCGGCGAAGTGCAGGAGTCACAGATCTCGTTGCTGCGGGCGTGCGTCAGGGTCATGTAGGTGCAGCCCATGCGGTTGAACATGCGCAGCAGCGACAGGTCTTTCTGGATCGGCGCGCCGTTTTCCATGCCCATGAAGATGGAGATCAGGCCGTTCTTGGCATTGCGGCGGGCCTGTGCCGGAGTTTCGGCGAAGGCCACCTTGTCGGGGTTCTGTTCCACGGCGTCGTAGACATACGACACGAGTTCGAGCGCCCGGCGCGTCGCCTGGTCAGGGCTCAGGAAGTTGGAAGTATAGATGGCGAAGAAGGCGCCGTGCACGCCACCCTTCTTCATCCGGGGAAAGTCAATCTGGGAAACGGGGAAACTGCCGGGTGCACAACCGACGTTCACGCGATGGCCGAAATCAGCGCCCTTGGCCAGCATCAGCGGGGCGTCACAGTGAGAATCGAGCAGAAACATGGCCGACGCTGTTATTTGTGACGTTTGAGGGTCGAAGCGCCGCTAATCTTGTCGCTCTTGATCCGCAGGTCTTCGGAATCACCATAGTAAACACATTTCGAAGCACCGCCCAGGTCGACCGTAAGCTCTTCGACCGGGCAGACATACACCGAAGAGGCTCCGGCAGCTTTGACATCCACATTCTTGGCTTCGAAAGCTTCCGCATTCACTTTCGAGGCGCCGTTGCACTGCACGGTGAAATCCGTTGTCCGGCCGACGACGTCCAGGCGGGAAGCGCCCGTCAGTTCAGCTTTCACGTCGCTCGAACGGAAGCTGACGGTGGCCTTGGAGGCACCGGAAAGCTTGACTTTCGCGTCCGGGGCTTCAATATTGAGGTTCGTCACGTTGCTGCCGCCGCTCAACTCCAGGGTAAACGACTGCATGGGGCTGGAAAACTGGTCGTTGGAACTGAGTTTCGAAGCGCCGGATAGTCCGACATAATGCAGTTCGGGCAGTTTGATGACGGCTTTCGCCACTTTGTTGCGGTTTTTCTGCTTGACCTTCAGCGGCAGTTTAGAAAAGTTGATTTCCAGGATGCCGGCCCGGTTCTTCACCACCAGATACGGCAGGAAGTCCTCGGTTATCTCTATCTCGATCTTATGGGTATCGGAATGCTCGACGACGATTTCGAAGGCATCATCGGCCTGGATGCCGGAGAATCCGTCCATTTTATACGTTTTCTTCACGGTGTTGTCTGCATCTGCTACGGCAAAGGCGAGCAAGAAGGCTGCAAGAGCAAGAAAAATCTTTTTCATATCACTAAGGTTTAAAATGATAATTTCTGTTTAACGGTTGTTTCTCTGGCGGACGACTTCGAAGAGCAGCACGGCGGCAGCCACCGACACGTTGAGCGAGCCGGTCTCCCCCACCATGGGGATCCGTGCGCCGACGGTGCAGAGGCTGAGCACAGGTTCGGAGATGCCGGTCCCTTCGGAGCCCATGACCAGCACGCTGGCTTTCCGGAGATTGACGTCGTACATCGTATCTTCGGCCTTTTCGCTGACGGCGACGATCTGGAATTCGGAGTCGCGGAAATAATAGAGAGCTGTGCGAAGGTTCGCCACGCGGGCCACCGGCACGCGCAGCAACGCCCCGGCAGAGGTCTTGACGGCGTCGGCGTTGATGGCGGCGCTGCCTTTGGCAGGGACGACGATGCCGTCGACGCCGGCGCACTCCGCGCTGCGAGCGATGGCGCCCAGATTGCGCACGTCGCTGATGCCGTCGAGCACCAGGAACACGGGGTTGGCCTTGCGGGACAGGGCACCTTCGACCATCTCCTCAAAGGAAACGTATTCGATCTGTGCCAGATAGGCAATCACGCCCTGGTGTGCTCCCTTGACAAGTCGGTTCATTTTCTCGACGGGGACAAACTGGTACGGGATGTCTCGCTGCGTCACTTCCTCAAGCAACGCCCGGAACTGCTCGCCTTCCAGCCCCTTCTTGAAGAGGATCCGCTCGAACTTGCGGCCCTGCCGCACCGCATCCGTCACGGGATGCATGCCATAAAGATAGTATTGATTGTTGCCGGTGTCCATAGTTTCTCGCGTAACATACAAAGATATACTTTTTCTACAGGAAAAACAACAGGGAAATTTGGCCGGAACGCGATTGTTGGCTACCTTTGATACCAGAAAGAGTAAAAACCAGAAACGATGAATACCAACAGACCTCTCATCGCCGTCGGTCAGGACGGCAAACCGCAGGAATTCGCTACCATCGACTCCTTCGCATCGGCCGTCGGCTTGTCAAGCCAGGCTGTCGCCGAAGCGCTTGAAGAGGGCAAGGACTGCGGCGGCTGGAAAATCTATGAAACGCCCGACAACTACCGGGACAAGATCGCCAACATGAAGAACCGTCAGGTCGAAGCGGAAAACCTGATGAAACGCATCCGCCTGCAGAACATCGGGATCTAGTATTTCACGCAGCGATACGAAGAATTGAGAGAGTTCACGAGAAAGTTGGGCGCATTGTGGCGCAGGGCGAAGATCTCGCGGCCTGCGGCATCATACTCCGTCGCGAGCCGGTTGTTGTCCTTTTCCTGATGGCACCAGCCCCAGCCGACGACGAAAGGACCGCCGAACCAGCTGACCGCACCGCAGGCCATGCTGAAGTAGTCTCCTCCGGCCGGAAGAAGGTCGCCGCCGCCGTTGACCGCGCCTGTTTCCGGATCGATGAGCAAGCGCTTGATATGCGTGAGGGGCGGTGTGTGGCCGTTGCCGTTGTCAAACAGCGTCAGGGAGTTGTCGTCGTGAAGCGTGGCGTAATGCTGGCCGTAGAAGCGCTGTTCTTCCGGCAGTTCCGCGCCCGCTATGCGCCAGAGGATATCGCCGGTTTCACCGGCCCGGTCGATCTTCACCACCGAGCAGAGATGCCGGAACGAGCAGAGCCAGTTGCCGTCGGGCAGCACCTGGATGCAGTTGAAATGCACGCAGTCGTAACTGGTGTCGAAGACGGGGCTCTCCCAGCCAGCCATCTCCGGATGGTCGCTGCTCCACCAGTCAAAGACCACTTCCCCATCCTGGACTTCTTGCAGATACGCCACGCAGCGGGTCTCCCCAGCTACTTCCTGTTCGGTATACATCGAAAGAATATAATGATCGGGCGAGAAGAAATAAAAGTCGTGTCCGTCGATGGGCTCGCCGTCCGGCAACTGTCCGTTGCGACTGGCCTTGGCGTGGATGGTCTTGACCGGGCGGTAGTGTGCATCCAGCAGAACGCGCATGCCCGGGTTGTAGCCCGTGAAGGCCCGGTCGGCAAAAGCCGGATCCGGGGCGTGGTAGCTGTAGTACGTCTTGCCGTCCAGAACATGCTTCTTGAAATCCCAATAGCCGGTTTCATCCATCGTTCCATCCTTTTCGCTTGGATTGAAACGATAGAACAGCAGGCGGCCGTCGTTGTCGTATTTCTGGATGAGGCGACGGAAGATGAACGACAGGTAGAAGTCGCCCGGTATCAAACCTTTGCCGCTGGCCACGACCTGAGGAATATGGCTGTTGAGGGTATTCAGCAGGATGGTCCCTACCTGTCCGCCAGTAGCGTAGCGGATTTCAATCTGCTTTTCTGCCAACAGTTCTGGAACAGGCAACTTGCAGTGGCCATGCTTAACCTGGACACCGTCGATCCGGATATCCTTGAATTCCCGAGCGTTCAGTACCTGGATTTCTGCGTCGAATTCGGAGTTCAGCGTGATCAGGTCGACAGGCTCTGCGGCCGGAAGGGCGACGTTGTAAGTTTCGCCATTGACACAGAGTTGCATTTCAGTGGCCGGTGTCTGCTGCTTGCTGCAGGACGCCAGTCCGGCCGTCGCCGCCACGAGCAGCGACAAGGAAAGGAGAAGGAAGGGATTGTATTTCATCGGGACAGGTTTATTTCAACCTTTAAATTTAGTCATTTTTGCGTATCTTTGCTCAATGACACTTCACAAAGATGGAATACAACGGAATTGAACGGCCGGCCAGCACGCCGGACTTTATTACGGAACTGAAACCGGACGAGGTCTTCGTTTTCGGGTCGAATCTGGCCGGGAGCCACGGGGGCGGAGCCGCCTATGTGGCCTGGCGGAAATTCGGCGCCATCATGGGCCAGGGCGTCGGCCTGCAGGGACAGAGCTACGGCATCCCGACGATGCAGGGCGGCGTCGAGACCATCCGGCCCTACGTGGATGAATTCATCGCCTTTGCGAAAGCGCATCCGGAACTCTTTTTCTACGTGACCCGCATCGGCTGCGGCATTGCCGGTTTCCGCGACGAGGAAATCGCGCCCCTCTTTGCCGCCGCACGCGGCGTTCCCAACATCTGCCTGCCGGAAAGTTTCCAATGATTGACTGTCATTGCCATATCCTGCCAGGCCTCGACGACGGTGCCGCCAATCTGGATGAATCGCTGGATCTCTGCCGCTGGTTCGTCTCACATGGCTACACGGAAGTGATCTGCACCTCCCACCGGACCCGCCGGTATCCCAATACGGCGGAGACCGTCGAACAAGCCGTGGCCGCCCTGCAGCAGGAATTGGACCAACGCGGCATCGCCCTGCGTCTCCATCCCTCGCTGGAATACCGGCTCATCCCCGAAACCTGGCGGCCGGAGCGGCTGCTGCCATGGTTGGGCAATCACCTGCTGATCGAATTTCCGTTGCGGAAGCCCGAGAAGATGGGCGACATCGTACCAGAAAACGAAATCCGCCAGTTGCTAGCCGACGGTTACCAGCCCGTGCTGGCCCATCCGGAGCGCTATCTGTGGGCTTCTCCCGAAGATTACACCCGCTGGCACGATGCCGGCGCCTGCTTCCAGCGCAACCTGGGCGCCCTGGAAGGCTTCTACGGCAGCCCGGTCGCACAACGGGATAAATGGCTTCTTGACAAAGGCTGGTACACCTTCCTGGGTACCGACCTCCACAACCGCCATTACGCCGAGTTCTTCGACGGAATCCTTTAAAAGATATCTATCCTGTACGTAAACGTATACTGGCCCCCGGGAGCAATACGGTGGATGTATGTGCGGCCGGAGATGTCACCCGTATAGCCATACGTGTCGGTAATGCCGCACCAGGGCTCGAGGCAGACGAAGGGGCAGCCGGGCTTGTTGGGCGCCCAGATGCCGTAAGCCTCAGCCTGCGGGCAGTCCACGCGCAGGACGGGTTTCCCAGCCTTGTCGCAAAGCTCCGCAATAGCTACTTGGCCGTTCTCGAAGAGCAAGGCATCATGGGCGAAGGTATTAGCCGTCACGGGCGTTTCAGTCGCATAGTGCACAGGCGTCTCATGGGGCACACGGTTTCCTTCTTTCAGGCCCGAAACCTCAACGGGGTTCACCGGACGGCCTTCCTTGTCATAATAACGTACATAGCCGTGCACGGCGTCATCCGCTTTGTAGTCGGGCAGCAGGAAGCCCGGATGAGCACCGATCTGGGCATACATGTCGCAAGTATCGTGATTCTCGATGGTCCAGACAATCTCCACGCTGCTGCCTTTCAGCAGATACTGTGCTTCCAGCGCGAAACGGTAGGGATAATTGTCATGAGGCTCATCCTTCATGCGCATCCGGCCCTTCCCTACCTCTTCGAATTCACAGTCGCGGGCAAAGCCGTGCTGCTTCATCGGATAGACCCGGCCGCCGATGTGGATCTCATTGTTGTACGGCTTGCCGACCGCCGGAAAGAGAATCGGCGCGTGGCGGTTCCAGAAAGCCGGATCGCCGCTCCACATGTATTCCCGGCCATCCCTGACCAGGCTGACCAGTTCCGCCCCGTGGGGCGCTACCTCGATGGTGAGGATTTCGTTGGAAAGGATCATACGCTGTTTATTTAGAAAGATGACGGCCGAGGAAGTCCAGCACATACTGGTGATAGAGCGCCCGGTCTTCGGGTTTCCAGAAGCCGTGGCCGGCCTTGAAAATCAGATGCAGTTCGCAGTGGTCGTAGACATTGGAGGCCTTGGCTGAATACTCGGGCTTCACCAGGCCGTCGTCCGTTCCGTGGACGATCAGCACGTCGCCCTGGTAGCCGGCGATATCCTGGTAGATGTCATAATTGTCGTAAAATTTCTCATAATAGAATCGGCCGATGGTCATGCCCATGATCGACACGGTGTCGGGCACGTCGGCCAGCGTGGGATACTGGGCGAAACCGTCGTCCGGGATACAGAGGGCAGGATAGATGAGCAGGATGCCCCGGATCTTGTCCGACACTTTCGGGGCCGTGATGGCCGACACGCAGCCGCCCTGACTCTCGCCCAGCAGAAAGACGCGGTCTGGATCGACACAGTCCCAACTGCGCACCATGTCCAGCACGTCCATCAGGTTCTGCCGCTCCGTAAAGATGGACATGGCCTCTGT
>LXOW01005365.1_pt1 | contig 11955 bp, 9 predicted proteins | sample 1368591 | NCBI WGS metagenome assembly LXOW01 (sample SAMN04884650, study PRJNA319009) | bovine gut metagenome | isolation source: Cow rumen | host: Bos taurus | place: Italy: Legnaro (PD) | collected 2014-07-09
GATGGAAAACTTCATCAAGGAATGCAAAAACGGCTTTGACATGTCCTACGTCAGCAGCTCCAGGCAGATCGTCAACGCCAACCGGGTTCAGATCCACGCGCTTGCGTACAATCTGTTCAACTGGTTTCGCCGCCTTGCGCTGCCGGAGAAGCTCAGAAAAGACCGCATCGACACGCTGCGGCTGAAGCTGTTGAAAATTGCTGTAAAGGTCGTTCGTTCCGCCAGATACGTTTTCTTCAAGCTGTGCAGCCACTGTCCGTTTGAGGCTGAGTTTCAGGAAACGCTGGTCAATATCCGGCGCTTGCAGCCGATGCTTGAATAGCGTTATTCACGGTACCTTGACAGGGCAATAGATGCCACCGCGAGCCAAGGGAGTAGTGCGCCCAATTTTAGTGTAGCTTCCCTTCTTCTACCGCCGCATTTCACCACTCGGCCTCAGCTGACTCTTTTTTGCCCTGTTTTATGACTTCATGAATTGTTCAGGTTCATTCTTACTTATTCATTATAGGAGAGCAGTTATGAGCGTTTCAACCGATATCCTCATCATCGGCGGCGGCCCCGCTGGGCTGACCGCCGCCGTGTATGCCTGCCGCGCGGGGAAGCGCGTGCTCGTGCTCGAAAAGGCCACCTTCGGCGGGCAGATCACCTGGTCGCCCAGGGTCGAGAACTATCCGGGCTTTCCTTCGATCGGCGGCGCGGAGCTCGGCGACCTGCTGCTTGAACAGGCGATGGCGCAGGGCGCAGCGGTCGAGCTCGAGGAAGCCGTCTCCCTCCGGTGCACGGCGGAGGGCTGGGAAGTCCTATGCGAGTCCGGCGCGGCTTTCACGGGGCGAGCGGTCATCCTCGCGACCGGCGCGAAGCCTCGGACGCTTGGCGTAGAACGCGAGGAGGAGCTCACGGGCAGCGGCGTGTGCTACTGCGCGGTCTGCGACGGGGCCTTCTATCAGGGGAAGGACGTCGCGGTCTGCGGCGGCGGCAACAGCGCCCTGCAGGACGCGCTGCTGCTGAGCGAGAGCTGCCGCCGCGTCACGCTCATCCACCGGCGCGGGAGCTTTCGCGGCGAGAGGAAGCTCGTCGAGGCGCTGGAGCGGCGCGAGAACGTGGACTTCCTGCTGAACGCGCGCGTCACGGCGCTGCTCGGCGACGACGAGCTGACCGGCCTCGTGCTCGAACAGGACGGCGCGCGGCGGGAGCTTGCGGTCGAGGGGCTTTTCGTCGCGATCGGCCACCGGCCCGACAACGCCGCCTTTGCCGATTTCCTGACGCTCGACGAGGCGGGCTATGCCGCGAGCGGGGAGGACTGCCTGACGAAAACGCCCGGCCTCTTCGTCGCGGGCGACTGCCGGAAAAAGACCGTCCGCCAGCTCACCACCGCCGCCGCCGACGGCGCAGCCGCCGCCCTCGCCGCCTGCGCGTATCTGGATAGCATCTGACCGCACACCCTCGGGCGAAGCCCGAGGGTGCCGCCATTTCTTAAGCTTTCTGAATAGCCTTGAGAAGAACTGCCAGCCGTGGTATAGTGGTGCTATCAAACGGAAAGGCTGGTGCAACTCATGACCTATCGCAATTGCGGCCGCGCGGCCCTCGCGCTGGCGCTGGCTATGCTGCTGCTGTTCTCCGTCTCCGGCCCGCTTGCGGCCTGTGCCGAGGACAGCGAGGCGCGCGCCGAGATCACGGTCTCCACGGTCGACGAGCTCCTCGCGGCCATCGCGCCGAACACATCCATTCTCCTTCAGCCCGGCGTGTACGATCTCGCCGCCGCCTCCGACTACGGCAGAAGCTACAACTACGGCTACTATAGCTGGAACGACGCCTACGACGGCTATGAGCTCGTCGTCCGGGGCGCGGACAATCTGACGATCAGCGGGGCGGGCGGGGAGACCGTCCTGAACGCCGAGCCGCGCTATGCCGAGGTACTGCGCTTTGAAGATTGCCGCAATCTCACGCTCTCGGCGCTGACGCTCGGCCACACGCAGGAGCCCGGCTTCTGCGCGGGCGGCGTGGTGGAGTTCGACGCCTGCGCTGAGGTCTCCGTGCAGGATTGCCGGCTCTACGGCTGCGGCGTCCTCGGCGTCACCGCGCAAAACTGCGACGGTGTGCGCGTCGAGTCCTCGGCGATCTACGAGTGCTCGAACGGCGCGGTCTGGGTCAGCGGGAGCCGCGACTTCCGGATGACCGACTGCGAGGTCTACGACTGCCCCGGCCGGGAGAACACGGCGGGCTACAATCTCTTTGAGGTGCAGAGCTCCACGGGCTTCGCCGTGGTCAACTCCCGCGTCCACGGCAACGTCGGTCAGCGTCTGCTGCGCATGAGCTCCGCCGACGAGGTCTACTTCCTCGGCAATGAGGTCAGCGGCAACCGCTTTGAGATCCTCTTTGAAACGAACCGCATCGCCCCCGTCGTCGAGGGCTGCGCGCTGAGCGGGAATCTCTATAACGAGGTCTTCACCGGCGTCGACGCGCTGCGCTCGTTCTCGGGCGAGAGCCTGAGCGCCGCCGATCTCGAGAGCATGGCGCTCGCGGCGCAGAGCTACGAGGGGCCGAGGCCGCGCGAGACTGCGGCGGTGACGGGCATCCCGGCGCAGGACGGCACGGAGTACCACGTCACGACCGTGGACGAGCTGCTGAGCTGCATCGGCCCGGACACGACGGTGTATCTTGACGCCGAGACCTTCCGCTGGAGCGACGCCGCGAACTACGGCGGCTACGGCGGCGAGTACTACTACTGGCTCGACGCCTACGACGGCCCCGGCCTCGTCATCACGGGCGTGCGCAATTTCCGCCTGATCGGACAGGGCAAGGGCGAGACCACGCTGCTCGCCGAGCCGCGCTACGCCGACGTGATCCAGTTCCAGGGCTGCGAGAACGTCACGGTCGCCCAGCTCACCGCCGGGCACACCACCGAGCCGAGCTACTGCATGGGCGACGTGCTGGCCTTCGAGTCCTGCGAGGACGTACACGTCGTGGACTGCGGGCTCTTCGGCTGCGGCGTCTGGGGCATCCGCGCGAGCAACTGCGTACAGGGCGACGTTCTGCGCACGGAGATCTACGAGTGCAGCGAGGGCGCGGTGCTCATGTACTGGACGACCGGCTTTGTGTTCACCGACTGCTCGGTACACGACTGCGCGGGCTATGCCTGGAACGACGCCGACACGAAGACCGCGCACAACTACATGAGCCTCGCCGACTGCGGCGATATCGTCTACAACGGCGCGCCCATCCCCGGCAGCGGCACCTATGTCATCGGCGATGGGGAGGCGCTCATGTCGGCCTATGGCGAGTATTACGACGAGCCCTACACCCCGCGCACGACGCTGCATCTGTTCTATTACAATATAGAAGTCTCGCAGGGCTTCACGCTCTTCGTGGGCGACGAGGTCGCGCTCGACGCGGTGCCGGGCGCCTATGTGGACGGGCAGGACTTCGTCTGGGGCGTGGACAACGCGGCCAAGCTCGGCCTGACCGTGAGCGAGAGCGGCCACTCCTGCAAGCTCAAAGCCCTCTCTCCCACGCAGGGCGCCGTCACGTTGACTATCAGCTACGACGACGCGACCCTCTGTGTCCCGGTGTATATCCGGGCGTGAATACGGCGTAAGCAGGTCCCCCGCCTCCGGCGGGGGACTCTTATGCAGTTTTTTCGGCGGCGTCTTCCCTTTTCGTCCTTCCCGTGATACAATAGGCCAAACACACAAGAAGGGGAGATTCCCGTGAAGAAGCATCCGAAGCTGTATAGTCTGCTGCTGGCGCTCGCGCTGGCGGCTTTGCTGCTGCTGCTGAACGGCGGGCTGGACAGTCTGCTGCCGCAGGAGAGCGCCGTTCAGACCCAGAGCGTCGAGAGCGCGCCGCAGGCAGCCCCGGCGGGGGATGCGGGTCAGAGCGGCAGCGCCGCCGACATACCGCAGCCGGCCGCGCCTGACGACAGCGCCGCCGTGCCGGATACCGCCGCGCCCGATGAGGACGGCACGTATACCACGGCGGAGGACGTCTGCGCCTATCTGCTCGCCTACGGCCGCCTGCCCGGAAACTTCATCACCAAGAAGCAGGCGCAGGCGCTCGGCTGGTCGGGCGGCTCGCTCGAACCCTACGCGCCCGGCAAGTGTATCGGGGGCGACCGCTTCGGCAACCGCGAGGGGCTGCTGCCCGCCGCCTCCGGCCGAACCTGGACGGAGTGCGATATCAACACCCTCGGGGCCTCGTCCCGGGGGGCGGAGCGGCTCGTCTTCTCGAGCGATGGGCTCATCTACTACACCGGCGACCACTATGAGAGCTTCCGGCTCCTCGCCGGAAGTCCCTGACGCAGATCGCGCCGGGGCCGGGTCAGAACGGTTTCCGTTTTGTCATCCTGAGAGACCTCGTTCCGAAGGCTCTTTCTTCCACGGTCTTTAAACCGGAGAAAGATCCTTCGCTGCGCTCAGAATGACACGGCGTTCTGACCCGGCCCCGGCGTTTTTTTGCCTCTGGGCTTCCAGCATTTGGATATTCGACAAATTTCGCGCAGGATGCTGTGATTTTTCTGCGAAACATGGAAAAAACACTTGTATTATGTCGAAAAATGGGATATTATGTAAACAAATTTATCACGGGATTCGACATAAATCTTTCGGTTTTGCGCTTCGCATATGGTAGATTATTCCCGAAATTACAGCGTATCCGTATCGGATTCTACAATACGATCTGACACCGCGTACAGGGGAGGAAACAGTATGGAAACCAAAATCCGCATTGTTGTGGCAGACTCAAGCCCGGAATTCAGCAAGGCGCTGCTCGACGCCTTCGCGCGCGAGCGCGATCTGGAGCCGCTGGGCTCCACCGGGGACGGTCTGGAGGCGCTTGAGCTCGTGCAGAGGCTTCAGCCGGAGGTGCTGCTGCTCGATCCGGTTCTCATGCGGCTGGACGGGCTGAGTCTGCTGCGCAGGCTGCGGCGGGAGAACTGCGAGACGCATGTGATCGTGCTCTCCAGCTTCATCAGCCACAAGGTCATGGCGGACTGCGCAAGCCTGGGAGTGGACTACTTCCTCTCCAAGCCCTGCGACAGCGCCGATCTGCTCGCGCATATCCGCGAGAGCGCGGCCGGCGACGCGGCGCAGCGCGAAGGGAGCGTCGAGGCGCAAACGCAGACGAGCGGGGAGGCCGACCTCGAGTCGATGGTGACGGACGTGATCCACGAGATCGGCGTCCCGGCGCACATCAAGGGCTATCAGTATCTGCGCGAGGCGATCATCCTCACGGTCAAGGACATGGACATGATCAACGCCGTCACGAAGGTGCTCTATCCCGAGGTCGCCAAGCGCTTCGACACCACGCCCTCCCGCGTCGAGCGCGCCATCCGCCACGCGATCGAGGTCGCCTGGGACCGCGGCGATATCGAGATGCTGCAGAAGTACTTCGGCTACACGGTGTCGAATATCAAGGGCAAGCCCACGAACTCGGAGTTCATCGCCATGATCGCGGACAACCTCACGCTCCGGCGCAAGCAGCGCAAGTAAGAGTAAGAGCGGTTAGTAAGGATAAAATGACGTCAGTACCGTCTGATTCCACTAAGGAAACGCTGATTAAATCCGGCGAGAGCGGATGCCGAGCAAGTTTTCGTCGGATCAAGGCACAAAAGCGCAGGAATACTCTGTGTATTTCAAGCTTTTGTAACGCAGAGCCGACGAATAATTTGCCGGCAGACGCGTGACCGGCGGATTAATCAGCGTTTCCCTAACAACCAGCCGCTGAGCTCAGTCCATGTACTGCTCGCGGAAGGCGGACACGGGCAGGCACTCGGCGAGGCCGCTTTGCAGCTCGCGCATCGTGCAGAGCTCCGCGCTGTGCTTTTCCCCGCGCGGGCTGCGCAGCCCGCTGGGCTCTATCGCGCGTGAGAGCGACACGCGCACGACGGCGCCCGCGCCCTCCTGCCCCTCGATCAGCAGCGTGCCCTGATGGAGCCGGGCGATCGCGCGCGCGGCGCTCAGCCCGAGCCCGCAGCCCTTTTGCAGCTCGGAGAGCGGCAGCTCCGCGCCGCAGCGCGAGAAAACCGTCGGGAAGCTGTCCTCCGGGATGCCGACGCCGTCGTCGCGCAGCGTGAGCAGCACGTGCCGCGTCATGCTCTGCAGCGTCAGGCAGAGGCTTTGCGCGCGGCCGTGGAGCAGCGCGTTCGAGATCAGGTTGAGCAGCAGACTGCGCAGAAGCCGCGCGTCCGCGACCAAATATACGCCGGAGGGGATCTCCCGCCGGATGCGCAGCGCCGGCAGATGCGTCTCCACCGCGTCCAGCAGCGCGTGGCAGAGGAGGCTCAGATCGAGCTCCTGCGGGCGGAAGGGCTGATCGTGCGTGTGCAGCGAGCGCGCGAGCTCGGCGTTCTCGGTCTGGCGGAGGAGCTTACAGAGCCCCCTGGTCAGCACGGCCATGCTCTCGAGCATAGCCGCCTCGCCCAGCTTCTCCGTCCTCTCGCGCAGATCGTCCGCCGCGCCGCTCAGGGTCTGGAGGCTGTCGCGCAGCTTGAAGAGGAAGGCGTCGTTGAGCAGCTCTGGCGGGGCGCTCTGCCGCGTGAGGAAGACCAGCAGGCCGTCCTTCTGCGGGGCAAAGCGCAGCGCGAACGCCGCGCCGCCTATCTCCGTATCCATGACGGCCGCGCCCTCGGGCAGCTCCGCATACTCGGGCAGCAGCAGAGCCTTCGCCTGCTCGCCCACGCAGTTGTCCCCGAGGAGCCGCCGCGCCTCGCGGTTGGCGAAAACCAGCCGCCCGCCGCGCACGGCGACGGCGGCCTCCGCCGAGAGCTCCAGTATATTCCAAGCTTCCTGATTCATTCCTGCCTCCGGTTTTTCGCACCCGACGGGCGCTGTCTGCCCCTACTTTACCAGCTTTCGACAAAACACACAAGCCTCTGGCTCCGAAATTGCCGCTTCTCCCGAAAAATTCAGCATGTTTTTCTGAAAAACATGGGGGCGGCAACTTGATTTTTGTTCCTATTATATGTTACAATTCGGATGTTATCAGAGGAGTCTCTGAGATCAGCACTCTAAAATAAAACTGGAGGATTCGCACATGATTAAAGTCGGCATCAATGGCTTCGGCCGCATCGGTTCCCTCGCTTTCCGCGCTGCTATCCAGTCTGACGACATCGAGGTCGTCGCCATCAGCGCCCCCGGCCATCCCGCTTCCCACGTCGCCTACTGCGTGAAGTATGACTCCGTACACGGCCGCTTCAACGGCGAAGTCGTCGGCAACGACGAGGACAGCACCATCACCGTCAACGGCAAGGTCGTCAAGATCCTGTCCGACAAGGCCTACCGTGACGCGACCCAGCTCCCCTGGGGCGAGCTCGGCGTTGAGTACGTGCTGGAGTGCACCGGCGTGTATCTGACCAAGGAGAAGGCTCAGGCTCACATCGACGCCGGCGCGAAGGTCGTCGTCATGTCCGGCCCCGCGAAGGACGACACCCCGATGTTCGTCTGCGGCGTCAACCTGGACAAGTACACCCCCGATATGCAGTTCGTCTCCAACGCCTCCTGCACCACCAACTGCCTCGCGCCTCTGACCAAGGTCATCAACGACAACTTCGGCGTTGTCGAGGGTCTCATGACCACCGTTCACGCCTCCACCGCCACCCAGGCGATCGTTGACGGCTTCCCCAAGAAGAAGGATCTGCGCGGCGCCCGCTCCCTGTACAACAACATCATCCCCTCCTCCACCGGCGCTGCCAAGGCTGTCGGCAAGGTCATCCCCGAGCTCAACGGCAAGCTCACCGGTATGTCCATGCGTATCCCCGCTCCGGACGTGTCCGTCGTTGACGTGACCTTCCGTCTCGCGAAGCCCGCCACCTATGCCGAGATCTGCGCCGCCGTGAAGGCCGCCTCCGAGGGCCCGATGAAGGGCGTTCTGGAGTATGTGGACGACGAGGTCGTCTCCTCCGACTTCCGCACCGATCCCCACACCTCCATCTTCGACGCCAAGGCCGGCATCGCCCTGAACGAGAACTTCGTCAAGCTCGTCGCCTGGTACGACAACGAGTGGGGCTTCTCCAACAAGATGCTCGACCTCACCCGTCACATGGACAAGGTTCGCAAGGCGTAAGACTTCCCGCAATATTTCAAAAGTACCCGAAAGCTCGTCTTTCGGGTACTTTTTTGCGTGTAAAAAATCTGTTGCCAAGTTTGGCGCTTTCGTTTATACTATCGGCAGGGAGGGATGAAGATGATCTATCCTTTTATGACGCTGGAGGACGGAACGGAGGTCGTACACTCCGAACGGAAGGAGGACGGCTCCGTCAAGGTCTATATCGAAAAGCCGGTCGAGCTGGGCTTTCACTCGGTCGAGTGCTGGCTGCCCCGCTACGAATGGAAAAACAATCAGGGCTTTTCCGAGAAAGAGCTCGCCTATTTTGACGAATTCGTGCATTCGCTGGCGCATGTCATTTTGGAGCTCTCAGAAAAAGGAGGCTTCGACAATGCCTCAAAGTACGACAATGAGTGGGGCTTCTCCAACAAGATGCTCGACCTCACCCGTCACATCGACAAGGTCCGCAAGGCGTAAGATTTCCCGCAATACTTCAAAAGTACCCGAAAGCTCGTCTTTCGGGTACTTTTTTGGTGTGAGCCTGTTATGCAAAAAATCACAGATAGCACGTGGTCTTTTGTTCCACATTCCCCGTGTTCCCACGGTATACGCATGAACGACGGTGTGGGCGTAGGGGCGCCCTCCGCTTCGCTTCGCCCTCGTGGTCGCCCGACGGCGCAGGTTTTGCGCCGCTTTGAAGTCGGTAAGCTCCTGCGTGCCTGTCGGGCACATAAGACGCGCGCGGGGATTAAATCAGCGTTTCCTTAACTGTCCACCCGCTCGAGCCGCCACTGAACGCAGTCATACTGCCCCAGTCCGATCGGCAGCGGGAGTCCCGCGTCCATGAGCGCGTCGGCGGGATAGACGCGGCCGGTCGCGCTCTCGCGATAAAAAGCGCCGGGGGTGAGGCCGCGCGGCGTGACGTACTGCGCGGGGAGGTTCGCGTGGATCTCCTGCAAGACCGCGGTGACGAGCGCGCGGGAGCCGTCCTCGGAAACGAAGCTCCACGCCGCGACCGCGTCCCGCGCCGGGTCGCTCAGGCGATAGCGGTCCCCGCTCAGCACCAGCGGCGCGTCCTGCTTCCACTGTTCGGCCTGGGCGCGCATGGCCGCGCGCTCGGTCTCCGACAGCTTCTTCGGGTCGAGCTCGTAGCCGAAGGTTCCGGCCATCGCGACCGCCGCGCGGGTTTCAAAGGGCGTCGTGCGCCCGGTCTGGTGGTTCGGGCAGGCCGAGACGTGCGCGCCCACCGCGCTCGCGGGATAGCCGAAGGAGGTGCCGTGCTGGATGCGCAGGCGGTCGATGGCGTCGGTGTTGTCGCTGCACCAGATCTGCGGGCAGTAAGCCAGCATCCCCGCGTCGAAGCGCCCGCCGCCGCCCGAGCAGCCCTCGATCAGCAGCCTCGGATAGCGCGCGAGCAGCCGCTCGAGCAGCCCGTAGAGCCCGACCATGTAGTCGTAGAGCACCCTGCCCTGCGCCGTCACATGCGAATAGCTCTCGGCGATCGAGCGGTTGAGATCCCATTTCAGGTAGTCCACGCCCTGATCGAGCACGGCGCAGACCGTATCATACAGCCAGTCGCAGACGTCACGCCGCGAGAGGTCGAGCACGAGCTGGTAGCGCGAGCGCTGCGGCTTCTCCCCCGGCAGGGCGAACGCCCAGTCCGGGTGCGCGCGGTAGAGCGCGCTGTCCTGGCTGAGCATTTCCGGCTCCATCCAAATCCCGAAGCCGAGCCCCAGCGCGTGTACGCGCGCGCTGAGCTCGGAGAGCGTACAGCCGAGCTTTTTCTCGTTCGCCGTCCAGTCGCCGAGGGCGCGCCTGTCGTCGCAGCGCTCGCCGAACCAGCCGTCGTCCATCACGAGCAGCTCGACGCCGAGCTCCTTCGCCTCGCGCGCGAGCGACAGGATGCTCTCGCCTGTGAAGTCGAAATACGAGGCCTCCCAGCTGTTGAGCAGCAGGGGGCGAGGCCGGTCGCGCCACCAGCCCCGGCAGACGCGCGCGCGCAGGCAGCGGTGCAGACTGTGCGAGAGGCGCGAAAGCCCGTCCGCGCTGAAGCTCAGGATGACCTCCGGCGCGGCGAGGCTCTCGCCGGGGGCGAGCTCATAGGAGAGGGACTCGGAGGCGAGCCCCATAAAAAGGCGCGTCTGGCCGTACTGATCGAGCTCCGCCCCGGCCTCGAAGCCGCCGCTGTAGACGTATTCCATCGCCCAGCAGCGGCCTGCCGTCTCCGTCGCGCCGCGCTCGGCGAGGATCAGGAGGGGGTTATACTGGTGCGAGGAGTAGCCCCGGCGGCTCCCGATGGCGGTCAGGCCGTGCTCGAGCGGCGCGCGGACAAGCTGGCGCTCCATCGCGTGCCGACCCTGAAAGCGCAGGAGATCGAAGTCCCCGTACACGAAGTCGAGGCAGGCCGAGTCCAGACGCTCGACCGTGAAGGGCGCGGCGCCGATATTCTCCACCACCGCCGCGCGGGTGAGGATATCGAGCTTTGGCAGCACGCCGTAGAGCAGCCGGACGCGCAGCCCGAGCCGCGCGTTTTCCAGCCTGAGCTCCAGCGTCTCCGCCCCGTCGCCCTCCTCGGCATAGACGGCGGGCAGCCCCGGCAGGGCGTACTTGCCCGCGCGGATATCGTGCCCGGCATAGCGCAGGGCGCAGCCGAAGCTTCCGTCCGCCGCGCGCACGGCGAGCAGCGGCGCGCGGTAGTCGCCCGTGCCCTGCGTCGGGAACTCCTGCGGCAGCGCGTCGTAGGAGAAGGTCTTGTCCGTCCCGGCCTCGTAGGGGTTGCCGGAGAAGCCGCGGTCGGCGTAGGTCAGCAGATAGTCGAGGCAGCCCTCCGCGCGGCGGCCGTAGTAGAGGTGCAGCGGCGCGCCGAAGCGGTCGAGCTGCAGCTGATACGTCGTGCGCTCCGTGTGGAGCGTGAAGGTTTTGTGGGCGTCGTCGTAGAGAATGGGCATGGCTCAGTCCTCCATCCTGTCATATCTTTCCAGAAAGCTGTGCAGCTCGCCCTCGGATTTATAGCCGGGGAAGGTGTCGAGGTGTACGGCGTGGATCGCCTTGAAGAGATTGCGGTCGATCTGGGGGTTTATCTTCCGAAGCTCCCGGATGAGCTGCTTGACCTCCTGGCGCTTGCTCGCGCCGGTGTCGTTCGCGGCGTTTTCCGTGAAGCGGCAGGCGCACTGGATGAAGTGCAGGTCGTTGTAGCGCGCCCAGGCGAGGATCGCGTCCTCGTGTATGCAGTAGAGCGGGCGGATCAGGCTCATGCCCGCAAAGTTCGTGCTGTGCAGCTTCGGCAGCATCCCCTGGAGCTGCGAGCCGTAGAACATCGCGAGGAGCGTCGTCTCGATCACGTCGCTGAGGTGGTGGCCGAGGGCGATCTTGTTGCAGCCGAGCGCTTTGGCGCGGCTGTAGAGATAGCCGCGCCGCATCCGCGCGCAGAGATAGCAGGGCGACTCGGTGACCGACGCGGTCACGTCGAAGATATCCGTCTCGAAGATCGTGAGCGGCAGCTCGAGCAGCGTGGCGTTCGCCTCCACCATCTCGCGGTTGAGGCGGTTGTAGCCGGGATCCATGCTGAGATAGACAAGCTCGAAGGGGAAATCGCTGTGCCGCTGGAGCATCCGCAGCAGCACGGCGTTCAGGAACGAGTCCTTCCCGCCCGAGACGCAGACGGCGATTTTATCCCCCGGTTCGATGAGCTTATAGGTCTTGACGGCCTCGATGAAGGGCCGCCAGATCGTCTTGTTGAATTTTTTGTTGACGCTCTGCTCGACGAGCTGGTACTTCCTGAGCTCTCTGGCCACGTCGCCTCACCCCTTCCGCGCTCCTATCCTACCATGTTTTGGCGGGGTGTCAAGGCAAAAATGATACTGACCCCCTGCGCGCGGTCTTGGCTCTGTCTCTTATACACATCTGACGCTGCCG
>LXOW01362738.1_pt1 | contig 11954 bp, 31 predicted proteins | sample 1368591 | NCBI WGS metagenome assembly LXOW01 (sample SAMN04884650, study PRJNA319009) | bovine gut metagenome | isolation source: Cow rumen | host: Bos taurus | place: Italy: Legnaro (PD) | collected 2014-07-09
CGTTTGTAATATCACGGTCATGACGATATTCGTAACCCGCTTTTTCGAGTTTATTCATGTAATACTTCATCTTTTCTGGATATATCGGACCATTAGCCATTACAACAACTCCAATGCCTGTTTCATGCCATGCATTTCAATTCTCATTTCCAGTTCTTCAGTCGTCTTACAGCTTATAATATAATCGAAAAGTTCATCAATACGCATCTCGACACAATTCTCGTATTCGTATATCCCATGAGTTGTCGTCGCTATCAGGTAATGCGAACCAAGAGAAGGCGGTTTGTCAACATTTATGGATTTTACGATACTGCTGTAATAGTCATAATGTATAATAAGCTCAAGATTGTTACGTTTAAACGTGGTGAACTTCATGGCCAGACCGTCATCGGTTTCGTCTGAAGTCATACGATAACCGGTACCACGCATACGTTCAATAACATAATTATGACTTAACTTACGGTTTTCCATCGAGGTTCTCCAAAGCCTTGTCAACAACATATTCTTTAATGTTTTCAAATAGGTCACCATCTTTTACAATTATCTCTAACATATTGGCTATACCAATAGGGGCTATTATATTCCGATTAAAACTAGAATTCCTAATCAAATATGTCGCAGCAATAAGTGCATCATTACGATATATCTCTATAGAAGGCGGATAAATTTCATCTGCAGGTTTATCATAAGGATCATGAAGAAGGGCAATCATATATTCACCTTTCCGATATACATGCCTTGTATTTGATGCCAACGCGGACTTATATCCATGTCCGGTTAAAGTATGCAATACATATGAAATTGTATATTTCATTATCCTTCCAAATTTTTCAAAGCCTTATTTACGAAGTACTCGTTCAGTTCGTTGTAAATATCCGTATCTTTCTCAATCAATTTCGTAAATGCAGTCGGGTTAATTTCAGGAAATACACTATGAACTTCCTCGAATATGTCACTTCCGGAAGATGTAAGAAGGACATCGTTACTGTACAGCTTGATAAGCGGATAACCGTCGTCGTATTCCCTGATATTCGTGTGCGTAATTAAAAAATGATACTTGCCTTTTAAAAACACGTGCTTGTTGTTCGTACATTCATTAATTTCTTTCTTCCAACCATGCTCGCCCATTTTTGCAATAATCTGACGGGCAGTATACTTCTCGCCTTCTTCCGGAGTAAGCGAACGTTCAAGGCTATCGATATAATCGTCTAAATCCACGTTAACCCTCCAACGGTCTCAAAACCATGTCTGCGACAAATTCCTGTAATTTCAAGTTGATACGTTCCGGATGGTACGCGTTGTTGCATATAATACGGACGACACCGGCAATGTTCTGGTGTAATCCCTTGAACAGAATATCGCCTTCGAAATTTTTGTAGGTGGTACAGACCGCGGAAACCTTCGACCTCCTGTCACCCGGAACATCGTACTTGTGCAAGTCGACACCCTGGACTACAGTCTCGCGGCGGTCCGAATATACCTGGAGATAGAAAAAATCGTTATAGAACGCATGGATAGTCGTCTCCTCATTCAAGGAACCGATCCAGTCGGGGTCAAACCCTGCATCAATAAGCATCTCCTTACAGCGACTAAATTCCATTCAAGACCTCAAGCTTTTTCTCAATATCGTAATTATAGAATTTTTGCCGCAGTTCGTCAACCCTATTTTCGCATATGATAGATAAGAAGTCGTCCATGTCGACATCGCTGTACACATTCTTCTGAACATCCGGACAATACGTGGCCGCCAGAAGTTCCCAGTCGTCCGTACCGGGAGTACGAATGAAACATCCCATGCTGCATATATCGTGAGGACCTCTGTAACAGTTTATGATAATATCCTTCTTCTCGAACTGTACGAGCCTCATGCTAACGCTCAGGTCGTATTCACCGTCCGTCCGCCTCGCGAAGCCGCCGGATTTCAGCTTCTCGCTACAAAAATCAAATGTACGTTCCATCAGGAAAGAACCTCCAGAGATTTCTCCACGTCATACTTGTTAAACAGCGCCATCCATTCCGTTTCCGGATGTTTACACACTATATCCATAAATGTTTCCTTGCAAACACGCACGAACCTGAACGGCCTGCAGGTAAACGTCGCCGCCACGTGTGTCTTTGCTAAAGACTTTTTGTCCCAGATTGAACACGTCAACAGAAGCTCCTTATTGAGCCGACTGCCCTTATAGCATTCAATTTCCGTATTTTCTTTCCCGAACATGATAAGCTCATAGCCGCTGGTACAGAACGCCGATGTCGTAACCTTGAAACCATTAGCCAGGAGCATGTTTTCCGCCGTTTCGTAACTAAGCGCCATCCAGTACCTCCAGAGTCTTGTTAACGTCGTACGCGTGGAACCGCTCTATCCATTCGTTCGTCGGGTGCTCGCACACTATGTCCATGAATACTTCAATCGGAACGCTCTTGTACATGCTAAAAGGATTGTCGTATGTAGCCGCCACGTTCACTCTCTCGTTACGGGAACCAACAACATCGCAAGTCAAGGCTATTCCGTTCACCCCTGCTTCCTTCCCGGTATAGACAATGATAAATCCGCTCTCGTTCTTGAACGTCCAGGCCATAAGCTGAGGATTCAGTTCGTGACTGTCCACCTTCACGAAACCGTGCTCTTCAATCTTCCGAAAACACTCGCCCTTTATAATATCCGGCGACCTATATCCCTCCATCCAGTACCTCCAGTTTCCTTTCCAAGTCGTAAGCGTGAAACCTCTCCATCCATTCTATGGCAGGATATTTGCACACAATTTCCAGAAATTTCCCCGTTTCCACGTTCTCGTACAGAGCGCTGTCTCCCGTACTGTACGTAGAAGCCACGTTTATCCAGGAATCGCCGCCATAAATCGTACAATACATTATAATACCACTGGAACCAGCCGAACTACCGGTATACACTACCACGTTGACCTCTTTCTCCTTCTCGAACCGCGTATTCGTAAGGTCGTAACCGATCTGGTACGTATCTACCATGTTATATCCGGCCTTTATAAGCATGTCCAGACACGTAGGACAATTATACACCATCCAGAACCTCCANNGCCTCCGGAACGCCATCTCTACAGTATTATAGTTATTATTCCCTACCAGCTTCAAAAAAGCCTCGTTGTCCACATGGAACTTGAAATGCTCCCTGGCATGAGACGAATATGTAGAAGCTATCCTTTCCCAGAACTGAGGTCCCATCTTCCCACTGTAATTTACAGAACACGTCATGTTACACCATTCGCCGCTCTTGCCGTAAAGCAGGTTTATTTCCATACGGTCGGAATCCTTAAGGTACATAACGCTGAACAACGCATCTATAACCAATACGTTACACTTATACCGCTCATACCCGTGATCTAATAGATATTTCTCGCAATTCTCGTAATTGTCATAATAATCCGGCATATAATACAATATAGCAATATACATCAGATACGTAAAGCCCTTATTTTTCCCGGGAGGTAAAAAATTTCCGGAAAATTTTTTTGGACAGGCACATATTCGGATTTTTTTAGGGAAAACCACAGATTTTGACCTTAACGGCAACTTCGCCCGGCCAGGCGGAAACTTTTAGTAATAATTAGGGAAAATTCGGACCGCCTGGAAAAATTTCCGGAAAAAATTTTTGGGGGACTGCCTATATGGCCTGGACCGCCTGGAAAAATTTCCGGAAAATTTTTTTGGGGACTGCCTATATGNNCCTATATGTTCTGGACCGCCTGGAAAAATTTCCGGAAAATTTTTTTTTTGGGCTCGCCTCGAGACACACACATTTTGGCCAATAGGGGCACATTTTCCGGATAGGCCCGGTACCTAGCCCTATAGGAAGCTTAATACTTTTTTTGAACACAGCGAGTTTTCCCGCCCAGGGGCGTCACCGTAGGCCCCCCGGGGGGCACCAGATCTGGCCCTATATAATGACGAAAAAGGCGACGATATACCTGACATTTTGGGGTAAAAACGTCACAGTATACGTCACCGAAACTGTAGCCCGGAAGGCCTCTTCGTCGAGCCAGAGGTCGAGCTACGAGAGACTATTTGCCTCGATTGTGCCAACGGTTGTTGTCGAGAATGTCATCCATCCAACGGATTCCGAAGCGAAGTCTGTTGATGCAGAAGCTCGTGTCATAGTCGAAGTCTTCAAGCTTGATGGACACGATGTGCGTGTCATCAGGATATGCATTGCTTCCCTTCAGACGGAAAGACTTATTCATCTGTAAACCACTGGTTACATATACGGTAAGTTTCTCGTCACCCTTCTGTTTGAACTTGCCTCCAAGCTTCTCGATGAGTTCCACATACTTCGGAATCGAATCGAGCGTGAGACCTTCGATGGTTGCAGCAGAACCAAGGTTTTCGATTTCGTTACGGCTCGTGCAGTCATGGATGATGATATTTTCTTTTTTCATATTAACCTCTTGTTGATACTTATAATATAGTAAATTTGGAAGAGGTTGTAAACCAAAAAATCAAGTAAAAAATCTTCAGTATATCTCACGACATTCTGGAGATTCTTATCAACTGAGGTTAGAAACACTTGCTCTTCTTGAAAACCCTGTAGGCCTTCGAGAACAGTTCTTTCGGAATACCCAGCGAATCGTAATCCACCTCGCTCGTCTTATGGAATTCGGTAGGACACGGAGTTGGCTTATGGTCGTTGGGATAGACCTTGTTTACGATTTCCTGTTCCGCTCGGGTCATCTTGTTGTAATCGAACCCGCGAATCTCGGTTTCGTTTTCATGTACCACGTTACAGATCCTTACGGTAGTATGACCCTTGGCGTTGGTATAGCTGAAGCTTTTAATCATGTTAACCTCGTTCGGTTTTGCGCAAGCGACATTGCTTACGTTATTAATATAGAAAAACCGGACGAAGTTGTAAACCTTTTTCTTGTATTATTTTCTTTCGGACTAGCCCTTGAATTCGTAAGTTCGCCAGCCCTTATGCGTCTTCAGCCAGTTTTCTATCGCGTCGACATCCTCGCCGTTGCAGTCTTCGAGGTAGAACATGAAGACGGATTCTTCTTTGTCGGCGGTCTGGTCGAAGTAGTCGAAGCAGTATTCGAACGCGTCGGGCATGCTATCGACTATTTCGCCGTATGTCTTCGGCGTAACTTCCACGGCCACGGCATAATGATGAAGGTCGGTTACTTTCGCGTCGCGGTTCAGGCCGGCGGTTTCGATTCGGTTTGCGTATGCGTTCAATTCTTCGTTATTCATGTTAACCTCTTGTCGTTGATACTTATAATATAGTAAAATATCCGAAAGTTGTCAACATGAAAAGTTAGAAATAAAGGCGCGGGCTCGCTATGCCGCCTTATGGAACTCTTCGCAGTAGATCTTGTAATCTTCCTCCTGTTCTTCTTCGGTAAGAAGACGTTGGTACAGCGTATAACCGAAAGAGACCGCCTTACGCTTGTCTTCATACCATTGGAGTTCTTCCGGGGTAACGAATTCGTTGCAGTCGAAATCGAGGAACTTGTCATACGGACGAGAACTGTGCTTGTCCTTCCACCATGCCATACCCTCGTCGAAGTGAGGATTGAGCACATAACCCTTCGCTTCCATCTCGCGACGGTGGTTAAACGTCTCGAGGTAATATTCATCCTTCGCCAGCTCGGCCGGTTCGCCCCACATCGTGAAATTGACATCGGCCATGTTCATGATGGCAAGTTCTTCGGAAATGCTGGTAGTCTTGAAATTCGTAATCATGTTAACCTCTTGATGCTTATAATATAGAAAGTTTGGAAGTAAATGTAAACGAAAAAAGAAAAGAAATAAATCACGGGATCGCATGAGTATAATCTCCTTTTGGCGATCCCGAAAGAAAAAAGAATATAATAAAGGCTTACGGATTGGATTCGATTTACTATATTATGAATATCATCATCAAAAGAGGTTAAAATGAACTATTTGGTACATATTCCGCAATCTAAAACGGGCATCGAAGCGCTTATCACGAGCGAACAACGTGACGAATACTTGAAGAGGTTGGAAGAATACGACGAGACGCTTACGATTGATTATTCCGACGATTCGGACGAAAATCAAGATTTTTACGATTTCGACCGCGAGATAGACGATTTTAGCGTGAAGGATGCGAAACATTGGTTGACTATCGCTCAAGAATCGGAAGAGGTCGAACCCGAAATCCTTGACAAGCATCAATGGATAAAGGAAATGTATGACCAGATGAAGAGCAATAAGACGTGGATCGACGAATGGTTTGAAGGATTCGATACGATGAAAAAACGTTCGATGTAATCCCGAAAGAAAATTAGATAAAGAATTGGTTTACGAATGCCAATTCTTTTTCTATATTATGAATATCAAAGAGAGGTTAATCACATGACAAAGTTCAAAGTTCTCATCATCGTCCTTCTGGTCCTGTTCGGTATCGGAGCTATGACCACCAACAGTAACGTGACCGGTTACTTCTGCGGGTCGGTCAATTCCATCGTGGCTCTGGCTACGGGAATCGTATCTAACGTAGCCCATGGTGCGACCTGGGTAGTTGGCGGAATCGGTAGCCTGCTGGGATAAGTCTATGGCCGGTTATCCGATGTCAAATCTCACCTTCAAGATGGATGAAATCATCAAACGTCTGAGAGGTGTGCCTTACACGCTGGACGTGAAGTGGGACGATTTCTATACCTGGAACGGTAAGCGGGGAAAGGCTCACTTCGAGCTCCTGACCGGTCCTGCTCTGAACTGGTTTGATACGACGGTCTGGGTGATAGATTTCGACGATATAGACGCCGGGAGGCTAGACCTTAAGCTCCAGGAGATAGTCAAGTTCGAGGATGGCTGGCTACAGCGTCTTCTGGGCCTGGCCAACGAATGGGCGCTGGATGCACTTCCCGGAGAATAACCCGATAATTTCCTATTGACGGAACTGACGGTTATTTCTATATTATGGTCATGAACGAAGAAGAATTCACCGCAGAAGTAAGAAAGGAACTGCTCGCCGGTCTATTCCCCGGAGATAACGGCCGGGCGGAGCATTTATCGGCCGAAGAGGTCGAGGAGATTCTCCAGCAGAAGAATTGGCTGGGAACGGCTACTCTATTGCACGATAGATTCGCTCGTCGCGAAGAGTTCAAGTCTGACAGGATATGGGTCGAGTCAACGGCCTGCATGCTCTGGACGGTGCACACCTGTTAAAAACTTCTCTAAGATTTTCATTTACGTTGTGTTCGAATATTTCTATATTATGAATATAACGAAAGAGGTTAAACATGAAAAAGATTATAATCGCCGGTATGGCTTTGGTACTCACTGGAATCGCGTTGATTTCGACAGGTTGTGACAACAGTGACCTGAAACAGCCGAAGACGTATATCATTCCAAATGTCGTGGAATGCGTCGGGCATGTCGTCCACAGCGAGATTGGTTATGCTCGAAACCTGATTTGTGAAGATGGCCGAGTGTTCCATAACATCGTCAACTACCAGGAAGTTATCCAGTTGAATCCGCTCTACCAGGGAGGTAAGTAATGCTCAAGGGATTTATTGTCTACACGTCGGAAGACGCAGCCTACGATGAACTGGCCGGTCTCGATGATTTCCGCAATCGGAATCTACATCCGGAACATAACGGGGACATAGACCTCGTACGGTACGAAAAACGTGGGAATGCGATTCATTTCGAGTCGGAAAACGGTGAAGCGTTAAACTACGTCATGGGTTTCGCTTCGGAGACCGAGGATAACGTCCGGATGAAATCGATGGAAGGAAGAGTTTAGTTAACCTCGATACAGGGAAGGCCGGGAGTAAAATCCTGGCCTTTTCCTATTTACGAAAGCGAGAACTATTGCTATATTATAGCCAGTATCGAGAGGTAATAAATGTTAGGATTCATAGCAGTCGTCATTATCGGCCTGGTGGTTATATTCGCTGTCAAACGCTGGTATAATAAGCAACGAGACCTGGAAAAGGACAGTAACTATCGCCAGTACCAGTTGCCGAGGCTTATCACCGAATTCGATGAACTGTTAGCGGAGCACGATTATAAGAATCACCAGCTATGGAAATAGAGAAAGAAATAGAACAGTTCTATTCGCGGAACAGAATCTTCCAGCATCCGCACAGGACGAGCAATCACCTGAACCAGTTCGTTAAGGAACTGACCAGTAAGTACCGGTTGAAACCTATCGGTCGAGGTTCTGGCCGGATAGTTCTGGCTGTAGACGATGAGTCGGTGCTAAAACTGGCCAGGAACAGACCAGGCCAGGAACAGAATCTGTTCGAGGACAGCTTTTACAGCGAACAGCAGAATCCGGTCCTGAATCAGGTTCTGGACTGTGCCAGTGACGGATGCTGGATTAGGTCCCGGCGGGCGAAAAGATTTGATGACAGGTTCTGGCTCCAGCTATCGGACCAGATTAAGTTATCACCTACACAAATCGGTGACAGTATCGGCCGGTTATTTTCACAGGATGGGATTAAGCCGTCGAATCTGACAGAAACGGCCTATAGCCAGTTTCTAGCTACTGACTTCGGCCAGAATCTTCACCGGCTGTTAGCTACGGACCTCGACTGTGACGACCTTTGTGAGTTCGGCTCTGAACAGTACGGGATGATAGATTATAAGCCCGTAATTGTCGATTACGGGCTCAGTAAAGAAATCGGTGAAAAATACTACTATGACTATAACTAGTCCAGTATCGGCTCCATATTCTCGTTATAGTAACGGTCCGGACTGTTTTTGATATTATCCTTTAGCTGGAACATATCAGACGCTGCGTCAAGAATTAAACCGTCCAGGAGTAAGAACCAGTGCGGAATATACAGGTACTGTTCCTGTTCGTTTTCTGGTAGCGAGCGGACGAATGCCTCCAGACTGTGGCGGTTATTACCACCGTATTCTTTTTCTATCTGGGCCAGTTCCTCGTCAGTGAAATCGTCCTCATCCAGCCAGCCGAGGTAGGAATCTACCCGGTATAGGCCATAAATCAGCTTGGGGGTTTCTCCTTCCATTATGAGCTGGGTCATAAGCTCGCGATTGATATGTGCACAGTTATCTCTCGTGCAGGGGAAAGAACTGGTAAAGTCTTTTACTATATCGGCCAGATAGCTGGCCAGTTCTGGGTTGGATTCAGGATTGACAATGATTGGATTCTTCATGAGTTATTTATAGCTTCTGGGTACGAAAAGGACGAGGATTTTACTCCTCGCCTCTCGTGCCTGAAAAAGAACTAGATTTCGTTAAAGTCCTTTGAGCCAGTTCTCGCGAAGAGAATATCAGTTAACGTACCGATGTTCTTTCCGTTGATTTCTGTAACGAGTTCTATTTCTTCGGACGTCGCGATCTCGTTCTCTAACAGGCGGTTATAAGCTTCTTCATAATCCATATGAACCTCCATTGCCTTATATATAAGAATCAACGGAGGCTTTTCGCTATTTTGTCCTGTTCTTTTCTGCCTCGTCAAATTCCTGGTTCGCGACACGAACACCGTAGATAACCGCTGCGATCATCAGTGCGATAGAAAGAATATTTAAGTCCATGCTAACCTCTCTTGTTATGTTTATAATATAGCAATCCATACAGTAAACGTAAACAAGAAAGGTTAGAAATAAACCTTACGGGAGTTCTCCGTTTCTGCTCTGGTTCTGGCCGATTTCGAGGAGTTCTCTGGATTCGGATTCTAGCCAGTTCTTGAAGTAGGATTCATCCATGTACCGGAGACAGCATCTGCGACTGGCTACAGGCGGATGGGCGGAGCTCGGCTTATGAATTTCCATCACCAGACTGACTTCATCATCTGACGAGTTATCAAAGCTCAGTTCATACCCGATTTGAATATGTACGCGAAGATCACCTTCTGGAACTTTTACACAGAACTTGGGGTTGGTTCCCCATTCGTTCCATCCGTTTTCGCTTGCTACGTTTCTTGCTTCGAACTTGTTCATTAGTCTCTCCAGGGTTTTTTCTTATCGTGTCCACGACCGCGGCGCCAGTTCCATCCGTCGTTAGGCGAGCTCCAGATGTCACCCTTTTTCGTTTCCTTGTAATGGTTGATTACTTTCGGGTCATCGTCCTCTTTGTCCATAACAGTAAGCGTTTGCTTGTTGGAACGGCGCTGGGAACGGTTACAGTCACGTTTCCATTCGGATTGATTACTGCGTTGTCTGCTCATTTATTAACCTCTTCTTGTTACATTTATAATATAGCAATTTATATCATGAATGTAAACAGGAAAAGATTAGATTTATTTTACAGCCCAGCCAGTTATACTTCCTTAGACAGGCAGATGAAAGCATTTACACAGCGGACTTCTCTGTCATCAGACTTTTCGCAGTGCTTTTTGGCCGGACATTTACGAAGGCAGATTCCTCTTTGATAGATGTGTTCGCCAACCTCTTCCGGGGTATCGCAGTTCGCTGGAAGAAACTTAGCCTGGTCACTCTTCAGCCATTGTTCAAACTTATTTGCCATTGTTAACCTCTTCTTGTTGATGATTATAATATAGAAAAATCCCGGAGTTATGTCAACCCCGGGACTAGATTATTTTTGGCTCAGTCTTCTTACAGTTCCATCAAAGTGTTTACGGCCACGAGGTCGAAAGCTTCACTAATCGGATTCTTGCCATACTTTTCGCGAAGCAGGTAAAAGGCCTTGATTCGTTTACTGCATTCGGCCCATTTCTTGAATTCTGGCAGGTCGATAGTTTCACCCTCGAACGCACCCATCGTCTTCCCGTCACTGAACTGGTAATGACCCTTCATGTTGAGGACGTTCTTCTTGTTGAGTTCTACGTCCAGGTGGAGAGAACAACCCTTGAAACCAATCACCTTCAGGGGATTGACCTTGTTCATGTTGTCGGTGATTACGGTACTCAAAACAAAATGTCTTTTCATTGTTAACCTCTTTGTTATATTCATAATATAGAAAAAGATTTGGATATTGTCAACCAAATCTTATTCTAATTTATTATCCGATGTGCCAGGTCGTTTCTATCGTTACCGGCAGAGCGGTCAGTTCCTGTCCAGGGAAGTTCTCCTTGAGGTAAGCGATTCGCTTGTTGGCCGATTCCTCGTCATCGAACTTCATGGCCCAGACAGGTGTGACACAGTAGATAATATGCTTCGGCTGGGCGAAGCTCCAGTTCTGGACCGGTTTCCCGGTCTTGGGATTCACGATGATGTACTGGGCCATTAGATCTCCACGAAGTCGACGCCTTCTTTGTCGCCAAAGCAGAAACCGAACATTCCCTTGATATGCTTGTAGAACTTGCAGGAAACGTAACTGCGAAAGCCCGGATATTCTTTCTTTATCTTCCGTTCCATCTTCAGCTTAAGCATCTTCTTCGCCCGTTCGTTGTCGGCATAGTCACCGTAGACTGTCAATGTCTGATGGATTTCTTTTCCGAACAAACCGCTGTATGCGATGATATGTGCTTCACAGCAGAAGTCCGGCGTGAAACGTTTGACTGCATGACGTGCTCTTGACATTGTTAACCTCTCTTGATGATATTCATAATATAGAAAAAGATTTGGTTTTTGTCAACTAGAAAATATAAGAATTTTTCTTGTATGGACTCACGAAAGAAAATCATTTTAAAGACTCGTTTTATAATGAGTATAAACATCTTACTCTATTATAAAACTCTCTCCACAACTCAAATATGGAGTGAATATAAGATAGAAAATATATGAGTATAAAATGAAAAAGACCGCCAGGCGCCCATGCCCAGCGGTCCATCATCGAGGTTAAGCTAAACTTACACGTTCTTGAAGAATGACAGGTAACGATTCCATTCCTTCATGAACTTCGGCAAGGTAAGAGATTCCCAGGAAAGAACCCTGTCTTCGGACTTGGTTGTGACAGAAGGCATCTTTTCCTCGTCGAAAGAGTAATACTGGACGGTTCCGTCCATGAACTTGATTTCCACCGACTTGAAACCTTCGCAATCGTTCAACACGATGGAATAGACATGGCCGATACCTTCGAGG
>LXOW01280286.1_pt1 | contig 11952 bp, 7 predicted proteins | sample 1368591 | NCBI WGS metagenome assembly LXOW01 (sample SAMN04884650, study PRJNA319009) | bovine gut metagenome | isolation source: Cow rumen | host: Bos taurus | place: Italy: Legnaro (PD) | collected 2014-07-09
TTGACGATTTACAATTTACAATTTAATTAACCATTCTTCTTCGCTGTTGAGAGAAGTCCGCAGGCAGCGAAGATGTCTTGTCCGCGACTGGCTCGGATGGTGGTAAACACCCCGTGGGCCGTGAGATAGTCGCGCAACGACTCCATACGTTTCTCGTCGCTGGCAGGCAGGTCTACACCTGGTATCTCGTGGAAGCGAATCAGGTTGACTCGGCACTCCAACCCCTTTAGCAGTCGGATGATCTCACGGGCATGGGTCATGCCGTCGTTGAGTCCGCCAAAACAGATATACTCAAACGAGCAACGACGCTGATGGGTGAAATCATACTGACGCAACAAATCGACCGTCTCTGTGATGCTCATCTGACGCTCTGCTGGCATCAGCATCTGACGCTGTTCGGGCAGGGGCGTGTGCATCGAGATGGCCACATGGCACTCACTCTCGTCGAGGAAACGCTTGAGCTTGTGCTTGATGCCCACACTGCTCACGGTGATGCGTTTCGGACTCCAGGCCCAGCCGTAGTCGGCGGTGAGGATCTGCGTAGCGCGGAGCACATTGTCGAGATTGTCCATCGGCTCGCCTTGGCCCATGAAGACGATGTTCGTCAGCTGGTCGCACTCAGGCAGGGCGTAGATCTGATTCAGGATGTCAGTAGTCGTGAGGTTGCCCTCGAAACCCTGTTTGCCCGTCTGACAGAAAAGGCAGTTCATCTTGCAGCCTACCTGGCAGGAGACGCAGAGTGTGGCACGGTCGCCATCAGGGATGAAGACCGTCTCGACGAATTTTCCGGAATTTTCGGATAATCCGGATTCTCCGGCCCTCACAGGAAAGAGGTACTTGATGGTGCCGTCTTTCGAGCGTTGACAGTCGATGGGCGGCATGGCGCCAATCTCGTATTGGGCCTTCAGCTTCTCGCGGTTGACCTTTGAGATATTGGTCATCTCGTCGATACTGCTGACATGCTGCTGATAGAGCCATTTGGCTATCTGATTGGCCGTGAAAGCAGGCATACCAAGTTCACCCACGACGATTTTCAGTTCGCCGATTGTCCGTCCGATGAGCATCTGCTTTCCACTGTCCATTCAGGTTTGATTTTTAGAATTCGTGTGCAAAGTTAGTGCAATTCGGGCGAAAAACCAAATTATATTCGAGTTTTTAAAAAATTATGCGTATCTTTGCCACAAATTTACAATATCCAAGCATAAGAACTGTCATGAGAGAAAAGATAGATTGCTTCTTGCCAGCCATCGATGAGCACTTTGCTGAAGACATCGTCTCACAGTTGCGCAACAGCAAGACCATTCAGAATATCACCTTGTTGGAAACCGGTCTGCAGAGCAGTAACGCGCTGATGCAGGTGGCTGAGAACGCCAAGGCCGACTACGTGCTGTTGCTGACGAAGCCCGTGAAAGTGACTTTGGGACAAGGAGCGCTCGACCGGATGCTCCGTGTGGCCTGTGACTCGAATGCGGCGATGGTTTACGCTGACCGTACAGGTCATCCCGTCATCGACTATTACCCTGGTAGCATCCGCGATGATTTCGACTTTGGAAGTCTGTGGCTGTTTAAGACCTCGTTGTTGCACACCTTTGCCATGCAGGCGGGTGAGCACGACTATCAGTACGCCGGACTTTATGCCCTACGTCTGTTTCTTAGCCGTAAGGGACAATTGTTCCATATCAACGAGTGTCTCTATACCGAGGAAGAAACCGATCTGAGGGCCTCCGGGGTGAAGCAGTTCGACTATGTGAACCCCCGCAACCGCGAGGTGCAGATCGAGATGGAGCATGCCGCAACGGCCCACCTGGCAGAGATCGGGGCAAAGATCGATCCCTCGTTCTATCGTCGTCCGGACTTTAACGAGCAGGACTTTGGCATCGAGGCATCGGTAGTGATACCTGTCTTCAACCGCGAGAAGACCATCATGGATGCCGTCAACAGCGCTCTTGGTCAGAAGGCCAACTTCAAGTTCAATGTCATTGTGGTGGATAATCACTCTACCGACAAGACCACGGAGTTGCTCAATGGTATGCACGACGAACGACTGATCCATATCATCCCTGAACGCAACGACCTGGGCATTGGCGGCTGTTGGAATGTGGCCATCAACGACGACCGTTGCGGACGATTTGCCGTACAGCTGGATTCCGACGACCTCTATTCTTCGCCCAAAACGCTGCAGCAGATCGTAGATACCTTCTATAAGCAGAATGCCGCCATGGTGGTGGGCAGCTATCGGATGTGTGACTTCGAACTGAACACCCTGCCGCCAGGTCTGATTGACCACAAGGAATGGACAGATGAGAATGGGCCAAACAACGCCCTGCGTATCAATGGCCTTGGTGCTCCGCGAGCCTTCTTTACTCCGCTGCTGCGACAGATTCAGTTCCCTAATACCAGTTATGGCGAGGATTATGCCCTCGGACTGATATTCTCGCGTCACTACCGCATCGGTCGCATCTATTCTGAACTCTACCTGTGTCGCCGTTGGGGCGGAAACAGCGATGCGGCCCTCAGCGTCGAAAAGATCAATGCCAACAACCTCTATAAAGACCGCCTGCGCACGCTCGAGATAGCTGCGCGCCAACAGATGCTTCAAGGTAAGCAGGAACTGATGGCCGACTCTCCTTTGCAGCGGTTTTTCAACCGTCAGTTAGAGAAGTGGGAGGCTGCCCGACAGCGATACCATGATCTGCGTAGTGCGAAGACGCGTGAACTGGCTGTGGGAGCCTATAGCATCCAGGTGCAGTGGAATCCTGCCCGAATGGTGTCTACGGGTGCCAAGATCGATCAGAAGACCATTGCAGAACGGCCTTGCTTCCTTTGCGAGCAGAACCGTCCCAAGGAGCAGATCAAGAAAGAGGTCGATGGGCAGTATGAACTGCTTGTGAATCCTTTCCCGATCCTGCAGCAGCATTTCACCATCCCTTCGTTGAAGCATCAGCCCCAACGCATACTCGAATCCTATGGCGAGATTCATAAACTGTTGGAGGAATACCCAGAGATGATGGTGTTCTATAATGGTCCCCAATGTGGTGCCTCGGCTCCTGACCATGCCCATTTCCAGGCAGGCACCAGCGGATTGTTGCCCCTTCAGATGTCGTGGCAGCGCCTGTCGCGTAATCTGACAACGCTCGTCAGCCTGAACGACGATGAGGATATCTCGCTCATCGACGACTATCCCTGCACGGCCCTTTTGATACGAAGCCGTTCGCAATATGGCGATGAGCAGTTGTTCCGCAGACTCTATGAGGCTTTGCCAACTGGCGATCCGGAACCTATGATGAATATCGTGGCCTGGCGTTCTAACGATGATTTCCTGGCGGTGGTGTTCCCGCGTACGAAACATCGTCCTGACTGTTATTATAAAGAAGGTAACGCACAGTATATCATCTCCCCAGGTGCCCTCGATATGGCAGGACTCATCATCACACCGCGACAGGAGGATTTTGAGCGTCTGACACCCGAGATGGCGTTAGGTATCCTCGATGAGATTACGTTAAAGGGCGAGGCCCTGCAACAGATGATCTCCACGCTGAAAGCTACTGTCGAGAAAAAAAGTTCCATGTTCAATGGTCAATGGTCAATGAAGAAAGAGCCGAACGTCACAGTGGGCATCATCAGCGCTGAGAAGATCTCATTTGAGCTTAACAAACCCTATACTGCCAAGGGCGAGGTGTTGACAGGCCTTCAGACGGTGGCGTTCTCAGAGGGTGGTATCCTGTGGCGTGGCAATCAATATCGCGAACTCACCTTTACCCCCCAGGAAGACGATGCCTCCTTCTCGCTCCACGATGTCACCATCGGGGTTAATTTCCATTGGGAGCGTAAGGAGACACAGGTGTTCTGCGGTACTCTCCGTCTGGTGGTGGAGGCCGATAAGATTGTGGCTATCAATGAGTTGCCCGTGGAACGCTATCTTACCAGCGTTATCTCGAGTGAGATGTCGGCCACAGCTTCTTTGGAGTTCCTTAAGGCACATGCCGTCATCTCCCGTTCATGGCTTCTGGCCCAGATGGCCAAGCGTCAGCAGATGGAGAAAAAGGGCGCCTCGTTCTTCTCGTTCATCAAGAAGGATGATGAGCTGATCCGCTGGTACGACCGCGATGACCATACCATCTTCGACGTGTGTGCCGACGACCATTGTCAGCGTTATCAGGGTATTACCAAACAGTCGAGTCCCGCTGTGGAACAGGCTGTTCAGGCCACTCGTGGACAAATCCTCGCCTATGAGGATGAAATCTGCGACACGCGGTTCTCAAAGTGTTGTGGCGGCCAGACCGAGGAGTTCCAGTATTGCTGGGAGGATACGCCGAAGCCCTACCTCGTTTCGTTCCATGATCCCTATTGTAACACTAATGATAAACATATTCTCTCGCAGGTTCTGAACGACTTCGATCAGGAAACACCCGATTTCTACCGCTGGACGGTGGAATACACCCAGGAACAGCTTTCTGAGCTGGTCAACCGCAAACTGAAGGATGACTTCGGTACCATCACCGACCTGATTCCCCTGGAGCGCGGAAAGAGCGGTCGTATCTGGAAACTGAAAATCGTAGGTACGAAGAAGACCTTCACCATTGGTAAGGAACTGGAGATCCGTCGTGCCCTGAGCGAGACCCATCTCTATTCCTCGGCTTTCGAGGTGGAGAATCAGGGCGACCGTTTTATCCTGCGTGGGTCTGGCTGGGGACATGGTGTCGGTCTCTGTCAGATTGGTGCAGCCGTCATGGGTGAGCAGGGTAAGACCTACGATGAGATTCTGCTCTTCTATTATAAGGGTGCCGAAATCAAACACCTCTACGAGTAATCATAAAATTCAAAGTTCAATGAAAAAATCCCCTTGGGCCTGGGTGCCTACTCTTTATTTCGCAGAAGGTTTACCGTATGTGGCGGTGATGACTATCTCGCTGATCATGTACAAGCGTCTCGGTCTTTCAAATACCGACATTACCCTTTATACATCATGGCTTTACCTGCCATGGGTCATCAAACCCCTATGGAGTCCGTTCATCGATATCATCAGGACCAAGCGTTGGTGGATTGTCGCCATGCAGCTGCTGATAGGTGCCTCCTTAGGCGGTGTGGCCTTCACAATACCCGGACCGTATTGGTTGCAGGGGTCGTTGGCTTTCTTCTGGCTGATGGCCTTCTCGAGTGCCACCCACGACATAGCTGCCGACGGTTTCTATATGTTGGGCCTCGACGAGCACAAACAGGCCTATTTCGTAGGCATCCGCTCCACCTTCTATCGCATCGCTACCATTGTGGGACAGGGGCTGTTGGTGATGTTGGCCGGCAATCTGGAGGTGCTTACGCGCAATATAAAATATTCGTGGAGTCTGATGTTCTATGGCATGGCTGGTCTCTTTATCGCCTTCTGGCTGTGGCATCACTATATCCTGCCGCGCCCGACGGAGGATAAGGGCCTTGAGAAGATGCATGGGGCGCAGATCATGCAGGAATTCTGGGGCACATTAAAGACTTTCTTCCAGAAGCCTCAGGTGTGGGCAGGCATCTGTTTCATGCTGTTCTATCGCATGCCTGAGGGTCTGTTGGCTAAGGTGAGTGCCCTTTTCCTGATCGATGCCACGGCCAAAGGGGGCTTAGGGCTCTCGCCTGCGGAATACGGTCTGGTGCAGGGTACGGTGGGTGTCATCGGTCTGACGTTGGGTGGTATCCTCGGAGGCATCGTAGCGAGCCGCGATGGACTGAAACGCTGGCTATGGCCGATGGTGATGGCCATCACGCTGCCCGACCTAGTCTATGTCTATTTGGCCTATGCCCTGCCTCAGAGTCTGTTCGTTGTCAATGTCTGTGTCTTCATCGAGCAGTTTGGCTATGGCTTTGGCTTCTCGGCTTATATGCTCTACCTTATTTATTATAGTCAGGGAGAGCACAAGACGGCCCACTATGCCCTCTGTACGGCTTTGATGGCGTTGTCGATGATGATTCCAGGCCTCTTTGCGGGTGCTTTACAGGAGGCTGTGGGTTACGGCACGTTCTTCCTGATTGTCATCGTGGCTTGCTCCATGACGTATATCGTCACCTCGCTGCTGAAGATCGATTCTGAGTTTGGAAAGAAAAAAGAGACGGCTTAGATTCCTAAGCCGTCCTGATAATTGGCGTCAACCGCCTTGCTCTGCAGAATACGGGAGTAGGGCGGTATGTCGTGTGTGAGCCAGATATTACCGCCAATGGTCGAGTCGTGGCCGATGGTGATGCGACCTAAGACAGAGGCATTGGAGTAGATTGTCACATTGTCCTCAATGATTGGGTGACGGGGCACGTTGAGCATATTGCCCTGCTCGTCGTACTTGAAACTCTTGGCACCGAGGGTCACGCCCTGATAGAGCGTCACGTGGTTGCCGATGATACAGGTTTCGCCAATCACCACACCCGTACCGTGGTCAATCGAGAAATATTCACCGATCTGGGCACCTGGATGGATGTCAATACCCGTCTTCGAGTGGGCCTGTTCGGTGATGATGCGCGGCACAACGGGCACGTTCATCTCGTGCAGCCTGTGGGCGATGCGGTAGTGGGTCATCGTGTTCACCACAGGGTAGCAGAAAATTACCTCGCCATAAGTGGCAGCAGCGGGGTCGTTGTCGAACATCGCCTGGATATCCGTATAGAGCAGACGCTTGATCTCGGGCAGCGAGTCGATGAACTCCAAAGCCAACCGTTCGCCTGATGCCTTGACATCATCCTCAGAACATTCCTCGCAGAACTGCAGACCGCGTGCAATCTGCTGACGCAGCAACTGGTAGAGCTTCTCCATGCTCACGCCTATCTGATAGGCCCGCAGCTGCTCGTCGGGCTGGCGCTTATTGAAATAGTCCGGGAAGATGATGCTCTTGATGAGGCTGACAATCTGCTTTACATCCTCCACCGAAGGCAGAGGCGTCTCCGTCGATGTGGGCATCATGCGGATCTCATCCTTTGTATGCTCTGAGAGTACGCCTACATTGCGACGTAGCGTCTCGTTGATTTGTTGCTGATCCATATTATCTAATAAACAATAGTTCGCGATATTTGGGGAGGGTCCAGAGACCATCCTCGACAATCATTTCCAACTTGTCGGCCTCGTAACGGATATCTTCCATCTTCGGACAGACAGTGTCGTGGTAGGCAATGGCACGCGCGTGGATATCGGCAATATGATTGGCCACGCGACGGGCTTCCGTCAGCTCTTCTACGAGGCTCTCGATGCGCTCTGTACGTTCCGCTATCTCCTCAATAAGTTTCATGTTACGGGCGGAGAGACGTTCGGCACGTTCAGCAGAGAATACATCCTTCATACCCTGTACATTCTTGATCAGCTGACTCTGATAGTGCGTGGCCACGGGGATGATGTGGTTCATCGACAGATCGCCCATCACACGAGCCTCAATCTGTACGGTCTTGACATACATCTCCCATTTCACCTCGTTGCGGGCTTCGAGCTCCTTGCGGTTCATCACCTTCGTGCTCTCAAACATCTGGATGCTCTCAGGGTCGAGGTAGTGCTCGAAGATGACAGGACACGACTTCTCCACATCCAGTCCGCGTTTGGCAGCCTCCACCACCCATTCGTCGCTGTAACCGTTGCCGTCGAAACGGACGGGCTTGCAGGTCTTGATGTCGTCCTTCAGCACCTCGAGGATAGCGGATATCCTGTTCTCGCCCTTGGCTATTCTTGCATCGACGCGCTGCTTGAAACTCTCAAGGGCTTCTGCAACAGCCGAATTCAGGGCAATCATTGCTGAGGCGCAGTTGGCTGTAGAGCCAGGCGCGCGGAACTCAAACCGGTTGCCTGTGAAGGCAAAAGGACTTGTTCTGTTTCTATCGGTATTGTCGACGATGAGGTCAGGAATCTGAGGAATATCAATCTCCATACCCTGCTTGCCCTTCAGGTTGAAGAGCTCGTTCTTGTCTGACTGTTCGATGTGGTCTAAGAGCTCGGTGAGCTGAGTGCCCAGAAAGCTGGAGATGATGGCGGGAGGTGCCTCATTACCACCCAGACGATGGGCGTTGGTGGCACTCATGATCGAGGCCTTCAACAGACCGTTGTGTTTATAGACGGCCATCAGCGTCTCGACGATGAAGGTCACGAAACGCAGGTTCTCCTCGGGTGTCTTCCCAGGGGCGTGGAGCAGCGCGCCGTTATTGGCTGTCAGACTCCAGTTGTTATGCTTACCAGAGCCGTTGATGCCGTCGAAGGGCTTCTCGTGCAGCAGCACACGGAATCCGTGATTGCGGGCCACACGCTTCATCAGCGACATGAGCAGCATGTTGTGGTCGACGGCCAGGTTGCACTCCTCGTAGATGGGGGCCAGCTCAAACTGGTTGGGGGCGACCTCGTTATGGCGCGTCTTACAGGGGATAGCCAGCTCGAGGGCCTGTATCTCCAAGTCCTTCATGAAGGCCTGTACACGATCGGGGATGGTGCCAAAATAGTGGTCGTCCATCTGCTGGTTCTTCGCACTCTCGTGTCCCATCAGCGTACGTCCCGTCAGCATCAGGTCGGGACGGGCGGAATAGAGACCTTCGTCTACCAGGAAATACTCCTGTTCCCAACCTAAGTTTACCTGCACCTTCGTTACGTTGTCGTAGAAATACTGGCACACGTCGGTGGCTGCTTTGTTCACGGCGTGAAGCGAACGCAACAGAGGTGCCTTGTAGTCGAGTGCCTCTCCCGTATAGGCGATGAAGATGGTGGGGATACAGAGGGTGTCGTCGATGATGAACACGGGCGATGTGGGGTCCCAGGCCGAATAGCCGCGAGCCTCGAAGGTGTTGCGGATACCACCGTTGGGGAAGCTGCTGGCGTCGGGCTCCTGCTGTACCAGCAGTTTGCCGCTGAAGTTCTCCACCATTCCCCCCTTGCCGTCGTGCTCCACGAAGGCGTCGTGCTTCTCGGCCGTCCCTTCGGTGAGGGGCTGGAACCAGTGGGTATAATGGGTGGCACCCATCTCCTGGGCCCATTTCTTCATGCCTGCTGCCACAGCGTCGGCGATGCTACGGTCCAGACGGGCACCATTGTCGATGACGTCGATAAGTTTTGTGTAGACATTGGCCGGCAGGTATTTATACATCTTCTCACGGTTGAAGACATATTTGCCGAAATATTGCGATGGGCGTTCCGAGGGTGCCTTCACATCGAGGGCCTTTTTCTTGAATGCCTCTTCAACAACTTGGAATCTGAGATTGCTCATGCGTTGGATGTTTGAAATTTGCGATTGAAAGGGTTACAGCGTGGTGATGGATACGCCAAGCAAAACATTAGCACGCTGCAGATAGGGATTGGTATGGACTTCCACATACACGGGCACGTTGAAGTGCTTGAACTCGAGGGTCTTGGTGGCACGCACGGAGGCCATGTTGCAATTGAACCGCTCACCGTAGAGAAAGTCGTAGTGAGTGATGGTGAGGCTGCCGACCTCCTCGTCCTCAAACTTCTCCTTGTAGCTGGAACAGCCGCTCTCCATGGGGGTGATGCCGGCACGCACGTCCCAGTCGAGACCACCGAGACGGAAAGGCACGCTCAGTTCGATATAGGTGGAGTAGGCACGTTTGCCTTTGATCTTATAGTCGTTGCCCCAGAACATGGTGTAGGCCTGAAGTGAGCCATATTTGCAGGTGTAACCGAGGTTAGCCTCCAGCTGGTGGGGACATTGTGTCTTGCCGCCAAAGTGGAAATAGCGATTCTCAGGATCCACGTTGGCTGTCCAGTAGTCTGTCACACCGATATTGACGCCAAAAAGACTGTAGCCGAGGGAGATGTCGATTTCCTGTGCGCCATCGTCTTTTTGAAGGGGAGTGCTGCCAAAAAGTTCCAGCGACAAACCTTTCCACGCGACGTTCAGCGTAGGCTGGAAACTGACACCTGCCAAGTCTGTACCACGCCACATATAACGGCTGACAAGGTCAGCGGAAACGGTGGCTGTCACTTCGTCCTGTGCCGATACCGATGTCGGCAGGAATGTGATGGCTGTAAGAGCCAATGCAAATAGTTTTCTCATATTAGTCGATGTATCTTTTTATAATGTTCTGATATTCGTCTGTGCGACGGTCGCGGAGGAAGGGCCACCAGCGGCGCACCTGCTCGGAGTGCTCGATGTCAAGCTCCACGATGATGCTCTCTTCCTCGTCTGTCGAGGCCTCGTAGATGAGTTCGCCCTGAGGACCAGCCACGAACGAGGTGCCCCAGAACTGGATGCCGTTGGTCTGACCTGACGGATCGGGCTCGTGGCCCACGCGGTTCACGGTAATGACGGGCAGACCATTGGCCACGGCATGTCCGCGTTGTACCGTCTGCCAGGCCATGCGCTGGCGCTGCTGCTCCTCGGGCGTGTCACTCGACTCGTAGCCGATGGCCGTGGGATAGATGAGCAACTCTGCGCCTTGAATGGCCATCAGCCGTGCTGCCTCCGGATACCACTGATCCCAGCAGACCATCACACCTAGACAGCCCACAGAGGTCTTGATGGGATGGAAGCCCAGGTCGCCAGGGGTGAAATAGAACTTCTCGTAATAGGCAGGGTCATCAGGGATGTGCATCTTACGGTAGATGCCTGCGATGCTGCCGTCCTTCTCCAACACCACTGCCGTGTTGTGATACAGCCCAGGAGCGCGCTTCTCGAACAGCGAGGTGACGATCACCACCCCGAACTCCTTGGCCAGTTCGCCGAAGAATCGGGTAGAGGGGCCTGGTATCGGCTCTGCCAAATCGAAATGGCTGACATCTTCTGTCTGACAGAAGTAGAGCGAGTTGTGCAACTCCTGGAGCACGATCAGTTGTGCCCCTCGCTTGGCCAGATCGCTGATGCCCTCTGCCAGTCGGAGCAGATTGTTCTTGGTATCAGCGGTGTTGTGCTGCTGTAAAAAACCTATCTTCAATTCTCTCATATGCTTGGAAACTGCATGGTGCAGCAGTGGATAGATCCATGCTGCCTGATAATCACTTGACTGTCGATGGCCACCATCTCCCTGTCTGGGAAGGCCTCGCTGATGATGCGGATGGCCTCTTGATCAAGGTCGGGCTGTCCGTAGGTAGGACAGAGCACAGCCCCATTCAGAATCAGGAAATTGGCATACGTCGCAGGTAGCCTTGCACCTTCATCATAGATGGCCCTTGGCATCGGCAGCTTCAAGAGCCTGTATGGCTTGCCTTCGAACGTCCTGAGGCCTTTTAGTTGTTCCTCCATCAGCTTCAACTCTTCGTATTGCTCGTCTTCAGGGTCGTCGCAGCCCACATACACCAGCGTGTCGTCAGGGCAGATGCGCACCAGCGTGTCGATGTGTCCGTCGGTATCGTCACCTGTCAGATGACCGTGGTCTATCCATATAACCCGCTTTGCCCCTAAATCTTGCAGCAGCCGCTGTTCGATTTCACTTTTTTTAAGAGGTTGGTTGCGATGGGGCGCCAACAGACACCCTTTCGTGGTGAAGATGGTCCCCTTGCCGTCGCTCTCGATAGAGCCGCCTTCGAGCACGAAGTCCAGACAGTCGGTATATTCTCCTTCCACGATGCCCGCCTCGTACATCTGGCGGTTGATGGCATTGTCGTTGGCAGCGGGGAATTTTTCGCCCCAGCCGTTGAAACGGTAGTCGAGCAGACGGTGGTGCCCCTCGTCGTCGGTCAGCGTAATAAAGCCGTGATCGCGCGCCCACGTATCATCAGTGGGGCAAATGAAACAGAGGGACGGTTCATTTGATACACCGCAGTCCGCTGATGTATCAAATGAACCGTCCCTCTGTTTCACAGGTGCCACGACGATGAGGCGTTCGCGTTTGACGATCTCGCGTGCCATCTCATGATAGGTTGCGATGATTTCGTTGAGAATCGGGGCCCAGTCAGTATCTGCATGCGGCCACGTGAGCTGCACACCCCATTGAGGCTCCCATTCGGCTGGAAGACGCCATTTTCCGACCTTATTTTCTGCCATCTTGTTCATATTTTGGCGC
>LXOW01304667.1_pt1 | contig 11947 bp, 5 predicted proteins | sample 1368591 | NCBI WGS metagenome assembly LXOW01 (sample SAMN04884650, study PRJNA319009) | bovine gut metagenome | isolation source: Cow rumen | host: Bos taurus | place: Italy: Legnaro (PD) | collected 2014-07-09
CGGTCGGTCTGCCACGGCGTCGCTTATTTTCGGAAACCGCTTCCGAAATTGCGTCACTCGCCGGATTGCTTTCTTTTTCCATTCTTTAGCCCCCTTTCGTAATAAAATCTGCAAGGAACGAAAAAAGCCGTTACACAGAAACACTAATAAGCGAGACAACTACCTCGCTTAAAAAGTGTGTCTATGTAACGGCTCTCGTTAGGACCCGGGAACACATGACTTGCATCCCGCCTGTGATCCAAAGGCAACGGAACGTGTACGGCAATTACGTTAGCTTGCCGACTGCGTTGTCGGGCGTAATGCCCGCAAATATGTTGACACCAATATTCAGTTTTCGTGACTATCCCGCATAAAGCGACAAAATCACAAATATCATTATACAGAACATTTGTTCGTTTGTCAAGAGCAAAAATGAAAAAACTACAAAAAAATAAAAGCCCCATGGGTTAGCAAATCGTGCTGCTCATCGGGGCTTGATTCTTATGTAATTATTATCTATTCGGAATAATTATCGTAACGGTCGTGCAGCCGGGCGCGGAATCAATTTTGAGAGTTCCCCCGCATTGTTGTTTCAGACGGTTTTCGATGTTGTCGAGAGCGGGATGGGGCTTAAGTTTGTCGTTCGGGTCAAAGCCCTTGCCGTTGTCCTCAACGGTAATGAAGACGCCTGTTTCCGTTTTCTGTGTCCGGATGGAAATGGTAAGGGGTCCTGCGTTCGGGTCCATAGCGTGTTTGACGGCATTTTCAACAAGCGGCTGCAGGGTCAGCGGCGGCAGGCGAAAGTGCGTAAACGGCGTATCATACTCCACGAAAAGGCTGTTCTCATGCTGTGCCTTTTCTACGGCGAGATAAGACTGCGTATGCTTCAATTCATCGGCAAAAGGAACGGCATCCTCGCTCGCAATAGCATTAAAGTTCTGTCGCAGATAATTGGTGAAATCCATGGTGACCTGCTGCGCCTTATCCGCATCCTGTTTGCACAGGTAATAGATGGTCGTCATCGTGTTGTAGATAAAATGCGGACGCATCTGCAATACCATAATGCTTGTCTTCTGGTTGGCGATCTCTTGCTGTTGACGCGTGTATTGTTCTACATTATCCAAGATGATCAGGCCGAACATGATCATCGCAAAGAGCGCCATACCGAATATAACAAATAATTCAACCGAAATGAACATATGGAGGATGATCGCAGCTGTCATCGGGAGAAGATAGATAAGGAGCGCGGTAAAATGCTTTTTGGATAACTTTTTTCGCCTTATGATGATGCCCGCGATGTTCAGAAGCATGATCAGGACAAGCGGAACCAACGACAGCTTATACAGCGGACCGTAGAAAAAGCGGTTGTCCGGCGTAACGTAGTAGAAAACGTCGGTAAACTGCGCAACGATAAGAAATGCGAAGTACACGCCCAACAGCGCTATCATCGCAGAGAAGAGCACGTTGCGTTTGACCTTTTCGTGCGAGCAATGCAAAAGAAAGATCGTCGGCATAAAAATCGGCACCGCCATGAACAGCGATTCAAAGAAATAAATGACTCTTTCGGTCGTTGCCTTTGCGGGATTGTTGTAGAAGATCAGTTCCAGTAAGCAAGTTACGGCGCATAAAAACAGAAGAGAAAATAAGACGATAAAAAATCGCTTGTTCCACTTATCAAGCGCCGGCATAAAAGCCGAGAACGTGATCCCGGTCGCCATCATCGTAAGCAAGGCGCCTGCTATGAGGAATTCCGCATGATACATCCAGTCGGTCATTGTTCCTCGCCTCCCAACAGAAAAGGAAAGCGCAATTTGCCGAGCCGGGTCCTGACCGCTTCGGCTGTGATGGGCTTGAGCATAAATCCGCATGCTCCGGTCTCCCACGCGTCAAGAGAATAATCGCTGTACGCGGTCAGATACACGACGTTGGTATGCGGATTGATTTCAAGAAGCTCGCGGCAAACGTCCAACCCGCTGACCGTTCCCATCTCAATATCTAAAAAAGCGAGCGCAACGCGGTTTGCCTTTGCGTATTCGACCGCCTCGGACGGTTTTGTAAAGCCGGTGACCGAAGCGTTCGGCAGGACCTGATCTATTATTTGCAGGCCACCGTTTAAGATGACCGCGTTATCATCCACCATAATGATATTCGGACATTTATCGCTCTCGGCTGCCGCAGAGAGCAGGGTGTTCACGTCCGCGCCCAGGACCTCGGAGAGCCGCTTAATCATCGCGGCGTCGGGCAGACGATTACCGCTTTCCCACTTGGTGATAGCGGTACGGGTAACATAGATCTGCTCTGAAAGTTCCCGTTGGGAGAGCCCCTTTTCCGTTCTCAGTTTTTTCAGTGTATCCGCAAACAACGTACTCATGCGCTTGCACTCCTATAATACGATAATCCAAGTATAATTTTAATATATAACTGCGAAAAAAGCAAGAAGCGGTTGTAAAGTCGGCTCGAAAGAGGGAGGTGGCATTCTGCCACCTCCCCTTGAAACATATATTAAATATGATAAAATAGACGAGAATAATGTTAATAGGTTTCAGGTTGATCTAAATATTTACGGAAAGGTGCTTGACAGATATGATGAATAATGCGACAATCCTTGTCAGTCAGTCAGTCAGTCAGTCAGTCAGTCAGTCAGTCAGTCAGTCAGTTAAGGGTAATCCTTTCCTTTTATTTTGTCAACCTATTTATTGATATTTTTTCAGGTACAGTGCGTCCACCCGGTGCGGATCCGTGCTGAAAACTTCATCAAAATTTCACTTTTGATACTTGAAAAAACGTCTGTACTATGTTATACTGAAATATAAAAAGGCGAAGTGCAAAGAATGCGGAAAGGGGCTTGACGAGTTCGATGAAGTTTGCGACGATCTCATATAGACGGCATAAGTCTGGTTTCTTTTTCGTTGGACTCGGTTACATAAATAAGTAACAACAATACAGCGTCACGTGCAGGTTGGCATCCTTGTGCCATTTGATGAGAGCGCTGTTTTATATAAACAACTAAAAAGGAGGAGATCAAATGATCCCAACAAAACGAAGACTTTTGAGCGGACTGCTCGCGGTCATTATGATCATCAGTATGTTTGCGATTGTCCCCATCGTGCCGATGGTGGCAGAGGCGGATGACAATGTGCCTGTGCCGGGCGGCAGGGTCATCGTATGGTCCGGCGATACGCTGAAATACGCTATGGCGTACCGTGATTCGGACAACGTTCTGTCACCAACCGACAGCGCGGCCGGTATTTCTCTTAAGTATACCGGCGGCCAAAGAAACATGAAGTCCGGCTTTTACAATGAACTCATCGACAACTCGGGGAATGTCAAGAAGTATCTCAGACTCAACAAAAATGACAGCGAACTGACATTCACATCCGCTACCGAAAACTGCTTTATCACCAAGATAGTCATCAATTTTGATGAATATTATGCCGCACCCGGCGAGGGCGTAGAGACGATGAGCCTCTACGTCAACCACGAAAAGTGGTCGAAACAAGATGCAACAGTCAGCGGCGGCAAGCACACTCTGACCCTCACCGGTCCGGCGGCGCGTAATGTCACGCTGAGGACAGGTCGTCTTTTCAGCATCAGGGGAGTCACATCCATCAGCTTCTACCTTACTGAAAATCTCTGGTCTTCTGTTCCGAATAATTTTTACATGTACGAGCCGGATGACGGCGGACTCAAGATCGAAAACGGCAAAGCCAGCTACGGCTCCGCCGGCTATCCATTCCTCGTCAAGGTCGGCGGCAAGATCGCGGGCTTCTCCACAGCCACCGGAGATAACACGCATATATATGAGATCGCCGATCCTGTTGATCCGATCACGTTTGAGACTATATCGAACAATACTGTCACGGTGAACTACGGCGATGATCTCACTCTTGCGCTCGGTTCATCCTACGTCAATAAGGTGAATTTAGGACGCGATATCACGCTCAGCAGCGGCCTCACTGTATCGAAGCCCTTTGAGATCAACCTTAACGGAAAAACCCTGTCGTGCGATACAGGCGCCGCGAACAGGAACTTTACCGTGAACGGAAGCGATCACTACACGTTCAAGATCTACAACGGCACTGTCACCGGCTTTGACAATCTCATAATCAGCGGTCACGCCGGCATCGAGATCTCAAGCGGCACATATTATTTCGATAATATCGTCGGATATACCTCTCCGCTTGACGGCAGCATCACGCTGTCCGGCGGCGAGTACCACCTGACACAGGGACTCAGCGGATGGGTCGTCACGACCGGAGGCACATACTATATGCCGAAAGGTATCGGTACATACCCGACGTGGAACAATATATCCGGAAACGTCAAGCTGCAGGGCGGCAAGTTCAAGCTGTACGATACCTTTACTATGGATACGCTCCGCAACATTTGCCCCAACGGTTACGCTCCTTTCAAGAGTGACGAGGGATGGGCGGAGGTTCGCCCTCACTATCACTTCTACTACAGGATATTTGAGGAACGCGAGGACGGCAGCCTCTATTATATCCACCGCTGCGACGGCTGCGACCGTACCGTCAGCGAATGGACGCTCACCAAAGAAGAGCTCGACACGCTTTACGAGCTCAACGGCGGCGCGCTCACCGACAACTGGCAGTGGGATCGCAACAATCCCGGTACCGCAAAGCTGAAGCTGACGATCAGCGCAGATACCTACAACACCGCGCTCGCCGAGCCGTACAATATGAACGAGGCGGCGCTGCGTACTCTCAGAGACGAAGGTTTCTTCAGCGGTCCGGAGAAGTCCAACGGTCAGGAGACCGTCCAAACGAATAAAGGTTTGGAAGGTTACAGCGGATCTTTCGTCGATATTGCCTGCAGCCAAGGTAATACAAACGATCACAACGAGTGGGGAGCCACTGTAGGTAACTATCACAATAATAATATCTATATAAGTATTCCCGACCGCACTCCCATGACTCTTACCGCGAAGAAAGGCAAATTGTTCAGCAAGGTCATCTTCCACATCGGCGCCTATACATCCGACGCAGTTAATGCATGGGTCGATCACGGAAAAGTCGAATCGCCGGACAATGGCAATACCCTTGTGGTGACGGACATCCATTCAGACACCCTTACACTCCATTCCAGCGGCGATGACTGGTTCCAGGTCAGCTCTGTTGAGGTGTATTACTATGACAGCGGCGCGAGCTTCCTGAACACGGTCACTGTCAACACCGCGCGCGCCGATCATAGCTGTGACAACCGTACAGCGTCCTATACCTATAAGGACCATACCTATACGCATACTTTCGAGGGCTCGTCTGTTCCGATCCATGATTTCCGCTATGACTTCACATTTGAAGCCGGAGAAGAAAAGACGGTAACGTTCACCGATTCCCGCGGCGTGACCGTATCGCATACGATCACTCAGCCCGTCTTCACAGGCGTGACGCGCACATGCGTCGACTGCGGACTCACCGAGACCGCTTCCGGGTACGAAGCTCAGGATCTCCAAATCGTTTCGCCCACCTATACCGAGGACGGCGCTATCAAGTTCCCCGTGATCTCTTGGTATGCTGACGGCACACCCAATTCATCAAGCTATGACATCGCGTTACCGCGATATAACCTCGTTCATTATCCTCACGTCGATCCCACCTGTGAGGAGTTCGGCTACGAGGAAGTCTGGTATGATGAGGAGACACACCAGTGCTATTCCGACGCCGAAGGTCATAATTTTGTAAAGAAGACCGACGGCCATCTGACTATTGTTTCTTCACGCGGCAATTATACGAATGTTATAGATGACGTAAATGAGACATGGATATTAGGCGCATTCCAACCCTACTATGTCACCACTGCCGCGGACGGCAGCCTGACGATCAAGCGCCTTACATCCGATATGATCAACGCCATGAGCAGCATCGCCGATATGCCCTCGGACTTCACGCCTATCGACCTCACCGATTTGGCGTTGGTGAAGGACGTTCCGGCTGAATGTGATCTGATCATTTCGTTCGGAGAGACCCCCGAGCATGCGCGTCCGATATCCCCTCTCGGACATCACTACGATCCCGAGACCGAAGTCACCTTCACATGGGGCCTCGTCGAGAGCACATGGGGTTTTTGGAACAATGAGACGCAATCGTTCCTGGAAGTCGCGGGTTATATGCCGCACGCGACCGCTTCCTTTGTCTGCGACAGATGCGGAAAAACTATCTCCAAAGAAGTGGAGAGAGAACAGAGCGTCAGCGGCAATATCCCCACCTTCGACAGCGATGGCTTGCTCCAGATGGAAGCCCGCATAGAGATGAACGAATTCGGTTATGAAGGCGAGGTCAGCGGCTCAGCCACAGTCGCTGTCCCCAAGCTCGAGCGTGTTTATACCAAGGTCGAGGCGAAGGAACCGACCTTCACCAAGGCGGGCAACATCGAGTATTATTTCTGCAACGACGGCAAGGGCTACCGCAAGAACAGCGACGGCACCTATACTGCGCTCGAAAATAACGCATGGATCATCCCGCCCTTGGGCTCCGAGGTCATCTACGTGAACACCTCTTATGATGGCTATTTCAAAGGCAGATTAGCGTCCGTTAACGGGTTGAGCTACGAAGGACTCGGTATGTGTATCGAAAATGAGAACGGTAATCCGACGTATTCGATGCTCGTTACCGCTGAGCCCGGATATAATCTCAACAAGGTCATTTTCCACGTCAGCTACGCTGCCTACAGAAGTGAGTACGGATATGTCGACAAGGGTAATTTCTCTTTATCCGACGACTGCCGGACGATCACCGTTACGAATATCAACTCAAAGTCGGTCACGCTGTCTACGCACTTCTGTGATGATGACTGGTTAGATCCGGGTGAGCCCGATCCCGATATGCCGGATTGGGAGCCTTATTACGGCAGCACCAACTTCTATATTTCGAGTATAGAGGTCTTTGTCGTCCCGAACGGCGAAACCATCTATACAAAGGTTCCGGCCACCGCCGCGACACCCACCGCGCCCGGCAACACCGAGTATTATACAGGCTCCGACGGCAAGTACTACGTCAAGGACGGCGATAACTACACCGAGATTGAACAAGGCTCGTGGGTAATTCCGACAGTCACCGTGACCAAGGTCGAGGCCAAGGAACCCACCGTCACTGAGGAAGGCAACAGAGAGTATTATATCGGCTCCGACGGTAACTACTATGTCCTCAACGGCGACCTCTATACTCTGGTCGACGCAAGCTCGGTGATCATCCCTGTTATCGGTACCTATACCGTAACATGGAAGAACTACAACGGCGCTGTCCTCGAAACAGACAGGCTCCTTGAGGAAGGAACAATTCCTTCCTATGACGGCGCAACGCCTACAAAGCCCGATGACGACGATTACACCTATACCTTCACGGGCTGGACTCCCGAGGTCGTTCCCGTATCGGGCAACGCGACCTATACGGCGACCTTCACCGCTGCCGTGAAGCCCGACGTTGAGCTGTCAGGTAAGATCATTGACAGTGGTTGGGTCGATGCAAGTCAGCTTGCGGTCGGCGATATCATCAGCCGCGGTATCGACTGGTTTGATTGCAACGGCAAAACTATCGTCCTAAAGGCCGGCAGATACGGCAGAAGAAACGGCAACGTATTCACCGTAGTATCCGACAACAGCGCGGGATACACCGATCTGGGAATCACGTTCAACGAGCTCTGTGAGCTGTATGACTATGACAGCGGTACACTTTTCTTCCCCGCTAAAAGGAACGGAGAACTCGCCGACGCCGTGCTCGTTATGGCAATAAACGGCGACACGATCATCATCGGCGGCTGTGATCTCCCGGAGGGTTACGTTCACATCACATACGAGAGAGTTTGGGAACGATGGCCCACCGAGACCGAACCCGGCATCAAAATGCACTTTATCGGCTCCGACGGCAAGTATTATATCGAGCAAAACGGCGAGTATGTTGAGGTCGAATACGAATCCCTGATCATTCCGCCCACAGGCGGCGGCGATGAACCCGGCGGCGGCGATGAACCCGGTGTTCTCACGGTCAATCAGCTGACATTTGAGATTGCTGATAACATGTATTCATCCTCCGATATGCCCGGCGACTTCGTTCAGGTCGATATAGACACTGCAAGATCATGGACCGGCGCTCCGCAGAACTGCAGATCGTGTCTGATCTACGGGATCGAGAACGAAGACCGGCTGAAAGCGGTTGTCTTCGAGTACGGAGAGTATTACGAAGACAGAACTTTCTTCGCGGATGATTTCAGAATGATCATCGATTGTGGCGATTCCGTCTATTATGCCACCGGCGGCGGTTCTGGCTCCGGCGGACAGGGCGTTCTCACGGTCAATCAGTTGACATTTGAGATAGCTGATAACATGTATTCATCTTACGATATGCCCGGCAACTTCAGTCAGGTTGATCTGAACACCGCAATGGCATGGACCGGCGCTCCGCAGAACTGCAGATCGTATCTGATCTATGGCGTTGAAGATGAAGAACGTCTGAAAGCGGTTGTTTTCTACAATGGACGCTTTGACGAAGAAAGAGGCTTCTTTGCAGATGAATTCAGAATGTTCATCGATTGGGGCGAGGCAGTCTACTACGTCACCGGCACAGGCTCCGGCTCCGGCGGACAGGGCGGCGAACCCGAAATCACCTACACGAGAGTTCCGGCTGTTGCGCCTACTGCCACCACACCGGGTAACAGCGAGTACTACATCGGTTCGGACGGTAGGTTCTATGTAAAAGACGGCAACACTTACATGGAGATCCCCGAAGGCTTGTGGATCATTCCCGCCACCGGCAGCGGCTCCGGCACGGCAGCTTCGCCGGAATCGGTTGATATCAATCAGGGGCAAGACAGTTACAACGGAAATAACGTCCAGATCATATGCGATCACTCCGGCGACAGCGACGGTGCTTACGTTGGATGGGGCGATACCTTTGTGACCGTGAATGCTACGAACGGCGCGGTACTCAGCCAGGTCGTATTCCATGTCGGATTCTATCAGGATAACTCCTGGGCCGCATTTGTTGATAAGGGAGATATCAACGTGACGGATGACGGATGGACCGTTACGGTATCGAACATCAACTCCTACAGTCTCAGACTCTGCACGGATGAGGTTTTCCAGGTTCGCTCCGTTGACGTAACGTACGGTGGCGGCTCCGGTCAGCCAGAAGAACCAGAGATCACCTATACGAGAGTTGATTATACGGCGCCTACCCCCAATGGAACCGGTAACCAAGAGTATTACCTCGGCTCCGACGGAAACTATTATGAAAAGAACGGCAACGATTATTATGAGTATCCTCTCGACTACTTTACCATCCCCAAAGTTACCGTAACACGCCACGCACCGGTCGAGGCTACTCCCAACGCAGCCGGCAACATCGAGTACTACACCGGTAATGACGGCAAGTATTATCTGAAGAACGGCAACATCTACGAAGAGGTTTCTTCTGCTTCCGTTACCATCGCAAAGGTTAGCGTCACCCGCCATGAGGCAGTTGCCGCCACCTACACCTCCGCCGGTAATACCGAGTATTACACCGGTTCCAACGGCAAATACTATGCCAAGAACGGCAATAACTACACCGAGATCGCGGAAAATTCCTGGATCATTCCCACTCTTGAAGTTATTTATACTAAGGTGCCCGCTGTTGCGGCTACTTATACCTCTGCCGGCAACACCGAGTACTATACCGGTTCGGACGGCAAGTATTATGTCAAGAACGGCAACACCTACACCGAAACAACGCTTGCGGCTGTTACCATAGCACAGCTTGTGCTTGTTCATCATAACGCGGTCGCCGCCACCTGCACAGAAAACGGCACCATTGAATATTGGCACGATGAAGTGAACGGCAGGTACTTCTCCGACGCAAACGGCGAACAGGAAATCTCACTTGCGGCAACGGTTGTAAACGCCCTGGGTCATTCCTTCGGCGAATGGATCGTTACCAAAGAGGCTGGGGTCGGCGTTAAGGGTGAAGAAACACGCACCTGCTCACGCTGCGGCGAGATTGAAACACGCGAAATCGCGGCTTTGCCTTACGTTCCCGTAACAAATGACGACGGTGACAAAGTGTACACCGAAACCGTAACCGAAGAACCCAAAGATGTAACCGAACTCTTTGCGCAAGCAAAAGCGGAAGACGGCAAGGTCGAAGTCAACACGAGCGATTTTGCAATCGTATTTGACAGCGATGCGGTCAGTGCGATCGGCGACGCAAGCGTGACGCTTTCGGCAAAGGTAATCACCGAAGACCTGCCGGAGAATGTACCGGAAAATGCTGAACTCGTACTGGAAGTCACACTCACGGGCGCAACGTTCGAAGGCGGTCAGGCAAAGGTAACCATTCCGTTTGAAAAGGAAGCTCCCGCGGGTAAAGTTGCCAAGGTTTATTATATTGATGATGACGGCAACAAAACCGATATGAACGCAACGTTTGAAAACGGCAAGGTAACTTTTGTAACCAACCACTTCTCCACCTATGTGTTGGTGTTTGAAGAGGCTGAGGCTGATGAAGATACTCTGAAATTCTCCGGCGCTTCGCTCACGCTGGAAAACGATCTGAAAGTCAACTTCTTCGTTAAGAAAGACCTGATCGACAAAAACGGATACGAAAATCCGTATGCTGTTTTTGTCGTAGATGGTAACGAAATTACGGTTTCGGAATATACCGCTAATGATAAGTATTACATTTTCACTTTAAACGGGATTCAGCAAGACCAATTAAAGAGTGAAGTAATCGCAACGCTTTATGCGACATACAAGGATACGTTGGTTTCCGGTGATTCTATAGCTTCAACCATTTTGGGTTACGGAATACAAGGATGCGATATCAACGGCGACGGATCGGTAGATGTAAGAGATCTTGTCAGGTTGAAGAAGATAATGTCTGATGTTCCGGCGTCTGAGGAATCTGACGATGTTGCTGATCCTGATTTTAGCGGAACACTTGACGCATTAGATCTTGCATACCTTAGAAAAATGTTATTGTTGGCATAGTTTTATTGTAAAGCTATCTAAAAATTAATATTTTTCTCTATGTACAGAAAACTGCCCTCACTCGAAAGTGGGGGCAGTTTTCTTGATAGGGGGTTTGCTATGCTTTGTCTCTGATTACGCCAAACGGTTCGGTCATCAGCCGGACGCCGAGTCGAAAGCCATAGGAGAACGCTTCGACCTCTGCCGTGGCGTTCACTTCCTTTACCGCCGCCTCGTATTTCTCAAGCAGTTCGGCTTGCTCGGGGGATAAAGAAGCGCCGAGTCTTTCTTGATCCTTCACCGCAATGCGAAGCAGGTTTTTGTACTCTTTATTCCCCTCGAGGAATCCTTCGACCGGATGGACGTTCCCGTACCACAAGTTTTCGAGCAAAGTCATGCGAACACCACCTCGCTTTCCACGATCTCTTCGGCGCGATTGCGGATGTTGTTCATGCGGCGGTCTCGGCTGCCGCCTCGGTCGGTGCTTCTGCCTGCGGCAGAGGTGTCCACCGGACACCCGCACCCCATTCCATCTGGTTGGAAGCTTTGAGCTGTTCGGTTAAGTCCTCAGCCTGTTTCATTTGCTCAACCAGCAGAGAAAACAGTTCTTCTGCCTGGCGGTCAATCTCTTCGATATGCTCTTTCAGCTTGCCCGAAAGCAACAGGCCCGAATAGGTGACCCGCTTATGATTGCGCAGATAATCGTGATACATCATCCCGAATCTGCCGACTTTCGGTGCCTCCGGCGCTGCAAGGCAGGGATAATAGTAGTCGCCCACAAGTTCATATTTCAGCCCGGTTTTTTCGTCTGTAATGTACTTTTCCATTTGAGTTTCCTCCGATAAGTTTGATTTCACTCCGCAATCCCCGTGTTTACCGTCTAAAACACGTTTTGCTTCGTTTTGTCCTTATCGTGGCTCACTCATGAATAACGAATAATTTCGGTGTGGCTTCGCCACGAAATAACTAACCCCGAATCGCAAATTGCGGTTCGGGGGCTAACTGTTTAAT
>LXOW01019234.1_pt2 | contig 11942 bp, 4 predicted proteins | sample 1368591 | NCBI WGS metagenome assembly LXOW01 (sample SAMN04884650, study PRJNA319009) | bovine gut metagenome | isolation source: Cow rumen | host: Bos taurus | place: Italy: Legnaro (PD) | collected 2014-07-09
GCAATATAAGTATTCAAAAATATTTTTCAGCAAATATAAAAAGAATAGGTGTAATTCAAATTCCGCATCATGGGAGCAATACAGGAATATATCCGCCTTTATATCAAAAGAACATTTTTTATACAATTCCATTTGGTATTCATAATCGTTATGGGCATCCTACAAAAGGAGTTGTTTTAAGTATTACAGCAATGGAAGATTCTTTGCCTATTTACATAACAGAACATTCATATTATATACAGAAATTTGAATTTAAAGTTTAACAAATCTCCAAAATTCCCGCCTTATAAGCTGTTTTTGCTATAAATGAAAATCCCTCGCTACCTGTGGGAGAGGGAAAGAGGGTGAGGGGTATAAAACACACAGCAGTCAAACACCTAAAACCTTATTGAGGCCCAGGAGAACCAGACATTGCCATTATCCTTGCCAAGGCCGGGAATGTATGTGTTTTCAAAAGAAAGCGGCCCGGCCTCGAATGACACTATCGGCAATGCCATAGGGATTGGGACCCAGTGCCATTCCTTGCGGGTGGTGAAGCCGGCCATGTATCCTACGGAAAAACGGAAGAAGTCCCGTCTGTCCCGCCATATTTTCTGCCATGTGTACAGGACAAGCGGCTCAAAATGGTAGTTTGAGTCCGAAAATCCTATTGCAAGCACCCTTTCCCGGTTCCCGGATTGATTTGTTATATATTTCCCTATACCTATTCCACGAGGATTCTCATTGTAATTGTCTATCTTGTACCTGGGATATGATTCCCTATTGTGCCAGGCGTATATTGGAATGTGAATCTCCCAGTTTCCATCCTGCCATATCCCGCTAATCTTTTGTCTGACACGTGAGTAAAAGGAATCTGGATTGCTGTCTGAGGATTGTCCGGCAGATTCCTCGTCTTTTACAGTAATACTGTCTTCCGCCTTGGCAACATTCAGATTGAATGTGGTCAGTAGTAAAAAAATAAAAAATATTCTTGAAAACAACATGATTATTTACCAGCTTTATTAAAAAATTTAGTCAAATGTCAGCATATTTTCATTTTTCGCGGCATGAAGATATATTGTCCCACAGTGTTCCTTTTGCGTAAATACCACAAGTCCCTGTTTTGCAAGTTCCAAAAGTGCCAGAAAACAGGTGATAATGCCCAGCTTGTGTGTTTCTGTGGCAAAAACCTCGTCTAGAGACAGTGTCTTCCTGTTTTTCAACATGGTCTGTATTTTTGCTATGCGTGTCTCTATCGGATATTTGTCTCCTTCAAGCTCATGCGACGGAACAGCTTTCGCAAAGGCCTTTTTGACGGCCTCCAGCAATGCGGCAAGATCAACATTTAGAAGTTTGTCCTCACTGGAGAATACAGGGGATTCACGATAGAAGAAATCCCTGTTCTGTTCAAAACGCAGGAACATATACCTTGCTGCCGACTTGTATCTCTGATATTCCTCCAGCATTGAAACCAGTGTCGCTCTCGGATCAGGTCCTTCCTCGTTTTCCGTCTCTGGAGATGGCAGCAACATTCTTGCCTTTATCTGCATAAGTGTTGCCGCCATTACCAGAAACTCTCCCGCAGTATCCAGGTTCAGTTTTTCAATCAGATCCAGATATTGAAGATACTCCTCGGTAATCTGGGCAATGGGAATGTCGTATATGTCAAGGTTGCTTTTGCGTATCAGATGCATAAGCAGATCCAGTGGGCCTTCAAAGTTTTCAAGATGCACGTCCACCTTTTCCGTGCTTTTGTAAATCTGCTTTTGCATTTTGTCCTNNCCCCGCTGCCTTGCTTGCCTGTTTCACCTTTGCATTGGCAATAACCGAGGCCTTTTTCGCTCCTTCTTCCAGAATCCTGTCAATGTCTACGGTCTTTTCCAGTTCGGCACGGCGTTCACGCACCTTGCCTATTGCCGCTTCCATAATTGCTATTAGCTCCTTTTTGCAATTTCCGCAGCCTCTTTGTCCTGCGAGGCACTGTCGCTCTATCTGAGGTACTCCTGCCTCATTGTAAAGCCTGTGGAATGCACATACCACGCAGCCTTCCGGGTGTCCTGGATCGTCGGCTTTGATTTTCTTTGGATCGGTGAACATCTTTTTGATTTTCTTTTCCAGGCTTTTTGACTCCTCGCAGATTGAAATGGTGTTGTCATAGCTTTTTGACATCTTTCTGCCGTCAAGGCCTGGCACTATCGCAGTCTTTGTGAACAGTGGCTGCGGCTCGTAGAAAACCTTTGCCTTGAATGTCTTGTTGAACCGGCGTACAAGTTCCCTTGTTATTTCCAGATGTGGCAGCTGGTCGCGGCCTATTGGAACATATTTCGCATCGTAAATCATAATGTCCGCGGCCATAAGTACAGGATATCCCAGGAATCCAAGAACGGCCATGTCGGATTGCAATGCCTGTGCCTCGCCTCCTGCAGCGTCGGCAAGCTGCCTTATCACGCCTTCGGCATCCTTCTTGCTTGCCTCCTGTCCCTTGTATTTCTGATTGTAGAACTCCCGCAGCTGATCCTTGAATGTTGGATTCCTCAAAAGCTGGTTTATAGGCATTATCATTGAAAGCAGCAGATTAAGCTCGGCGTGAGCCTTTACGTCGGATTGACGGAAGAATACGCATTTTTCCATATCAAGCCCGACAGCCATCAGATCAAGAACCATATCCCTGGTGTTGTCTGCTATTTTCGCACTTTTCTCCTCTGCACCGGTTGTGAGGGCATGCCAATCTGCGACAAAGAAATAGCAGTCATACTTGTCCTGCAAATCCACCCAGTTGCGTATAGTTCCCCAGTAATTTCCCAAATGCAGTCTTCCTGTGGGACGCGCTCCGGATACTATTCTTTCCTTTTTCTGCGTATTGTCTTCCATATAATCCTCGTAGTAATATCAATCATCTTCTGATGGTTGAAAATCGTGTTTTTTTCATAATTTGAAAAATTGGTTAAAATTTTTCATTTTGTAAAAAACACCAAAAAATCATTTTTTTTCAAAAACGTGCAAAAAAAAACAGTTTTGTAAAAAATTGTCAAAAAAATCAAAAACTGAATTTTCGTACTGAAAATTTCAATTTAGAAAAAAATGTTCATAAAGATCATTATCGGCCATATTATAATATACTTCACAAAGCCGAACATGACCAGGGCCAGTATTATATATGTCCCATAAGGGAGTATTTTCTCATATCTTTCAAGAGCCTGGCCTTTGAGTACTCCTAAAAGAATGTTTCCTCCGTCTAGCGGAAAAATCGGTATCAGGTTGAAAAATGCCAATCCCAGATTTATGAGTATTGCGAGATACAGGGATTTTGCCACGGTGACCATNNCCATGGTTATGTTTGACAATGGCCCTGCTGCCGCTACCTTTGCCATATCCGTGCGTGGATTGCGAAGATTGTACGGGTTTACCGGCACAGGCTTTGCCCAGCCTATGGTTGGCAGTCCGAGCAGAATGCAGATGCCAGGAACGATGAATGTTCCCATCTTGTCTACATGGGCTCGCGGGTCAAGCGTAAGACGCCCCATCATATATGCGGTGTCGTCGCCGAAACGCAATGCGGCCCAGCCGTGGGCACATTCATGTATGATGATGCTGAAAAAAAGTATTGGCAGTTGTAAAATCCATTCCATAATCAATATTATATTAATTATAGGGAGCGAGGGGCAAAAAAAACACGCCTCCTGAAAAACTTTGGAGGCGTGCCATTTTCAGACCTTGTTTCCTAATTAAGGCTTTATGCTGACATTTACACGACGGTAGCATTGTCCTCCATTACATTCCTTGTCATTGGAGAATATTCCTGTAGATAATGCCTTGTTGCTATGAGAAACGATCTCTATGTTTTCCTTGCTTATCCCTTTGGAAACAAGATAATCCGCAACGCTTTGAGCCCTTTGCTCCGAGAGCTTGGGATTTTTTCGTGTCTCATTAGCTCCGTTTGAGGAGTATCCGTCGATTATTATTGTCGCCTTTCCGTCAGTTTCTTTGTACATGGATACAAATGTGTCAATCATATCCGTGTAATAAGGCAGAATCTCGCTGCTGCCGGTCTTGAACAATAATCCCATGGATGGAATAGCCATCTTGCCGTCAATTATGCCTTTTGCCTTTATATCCTCGGCTTCCTTCTGATATTTTTCCTTGTTCAGTTCCGTTATATGAGTGCCGGGCAAAGGATTTGTGGCTGTTGGCAATACGGCGGTGTTTTCAGGTACAGGTTTTTCTGTCTTGGATTCATTTTCCTGCAATGGTTGTTCAGTGGGTTTTGACGCTTCCTGATCTGTATTATGTTTTTTTCCACCGAACATTATCCTTATGCCACCGTCCGCGCCATAGGATTTTACTGTGTTGCCGGTTTCGTATGAGCCTGCGACATGGAAGTACATTGCAGGAGTTATCTGCATATTTACTCCAAGTCTGCCTTCAAAAGTTCCTTTCCTGCTTTCGGTTTTCATTGGCCTGCCAGCATATACAAACTCTTCCTCTCCTGCAAGCTCATAGCTATATGATACTTCAGCGAAAGGAACGGTCTTAAGGCCATTGTTTCTCAGGCTTATATATGACATATTCAATGTCGCTATTCCGGTAAGGTAATCTGCCCCATTATAGGACAGTGTTCCTTGTTTGATTCCTGCCGCGTTTTTCACGTCAAATTCCTTTTCCGGTGTCTTTACATACTGTATTTCGGCCTTTGGTTCAAATTTCCAGCCTGTCCTGTTGGCTTTCATAAAGGAATAGCCTGTCTCAATGCTTCCGGCGAACATGGTACGTTTCGTATTGTACTTAAATACATCTCCAGAAGAAGCCTGGGTAATATCATGCTCGCTGTTCATTGCCCTCGCGGTTAGATCCACAAACAATCCACCCTCATTGGCAACTGTCATGTACATTCCGCCAGAGAATCCTTTGCCGCTTCCGCTGTTTGATTTGTCAGATATTTTGGATTTTATTCCGGAAATATTGGTATATCCGCCCATAACGCCCAAATATACGGTATTTTCACCGTCGGAGACATTCCAGTCAAATCCTGCCTCCGTGCCGGATATCTTCATATCGGTATCCGTGAGGCCTTTTACGGTCATGTCCTTGTAATATCCACGGGCCCATGTTCCGAATGAATAATCCTTGCCATTCAGCTCACGCAGTTCTCCAAGACGCTTGTCAAGAGAGTTCATTGCGGCCTGTATTGAGACTATGTTCAACAACGGGGTATTGGATATTGACTTGAATATCGGAGTTGCCTTTCCAGTGCTACGCAAGTAGTAGTTGTAGTTTGATGACTGGGAAAGAATATATTCGTATGCTCCGGCCTCATAAGTTCCTCCTGCGAGGGTGAATGTTCCAGTATGTTCAGCATTATCTCCATATTCAACAAGTGCAAGTTCGTTGTCTTTTATTTCCGTAGGGTTTATTCCGGTATTGGCAATCCTTATTGCGGCTGTACCCTCATGTGTGCCGGAAATAATTAATTTGTCGCCTGTTTTTTCCGCAAGGTTCACATTCATAATGAATGTACCGCTCCCTTCTTCCGTGCCTGTCAGGTTTTCTATGTTAATCGTGGAGGGGGAATCCGTCCTTGCGAAGAATATGATTCCGTTATCATTCAGATCAAGATTTCCTGTGAATGATGCGTTTCCGTATACAGATGCGATTCCGTCCCCGTTAACTGTAAGATTTTCCGCGGTAGCACCGGCAAGGAGATTGAGAAGTCCGCCGTTGTTTATTGAGGTGTTTGCAGCTGTTGCTCCGGTATTGACATTTGTTATTCCATGTTCATTTATTTCCGTGTCATTCGCTTCCGCACCATTCATCAGATTGAGAAGTCCGCCAGCATTTACAGTTGTTCCGTTTGCTGTTCCGTCCTTCTGAACATTTTGCAGGCCGTTATTGCCTATGACGGTGTTTTCCGCCAATCCTCCTGCCAGGATGTTCTGATTCCCTCCATTGCTTATATTTGCCCCATCAGCAGTTCCGGCAAGGACGATCTGTGTGCCGTTGGATGTTATTACGGCATCATTGGCTTCGCCTCCGTCTACAATCTGATAGCCTTCGCTGACATTTGTTCCGTTTGCCTCGCCACCAGCGAATATCATCTGTCTGCCACCGCTCAATACCGCATCTTCGGATGCTCCGCCGTTGGAGACAATCTGAACAGCTCCTGTCTTTATTGTGGCACTTACAGCTGTTCCACCGGCTATATGCTGCCATCCGCCAGAATTTATGGTTGTGTTGGTGGCTACGCCGTCATTTTCAACATATTGCACGCCATTATTGACAATTGCCATATCGGCGACAGCACCGTCCGCTACAGTCTGGGCACCATTTTCTATTACGGTTCTGTTTGCAAGGCCGTTCTCGCCTACTACGATCTGATTTCCTTCCTGTATCAAGGTGTCATTTGTTGTTCCGTTTTCAACATATTGGTTGCCGCCGAGCAATAATGTGCCATCGGCTTGACCGCCGTCTATTACGTCCTGCCAGCCTTCCCGGTTGAGTATAAAGCCAGTGGCTATGCCGTCTTCTGCCTTAAGCTCTTCTCCATTCTGGTTTTGTCCGCCTATGGTTATACCCGTGTCATGACCGGTTATTACTGCGTTTATATTTCCGCCTTCATGCTGTGTGATGCCGGTGGCTATGCCGTTTTCATTTATATCCAGGGCTCCTCCGGACAGGACTTCTACGGTATCAGCGGTTCCACCAGCATGAACACCCATCCAGCCGCCCTCGTTAATCGTCGTATTGTTGGCTACGCCTTCTTCATTCACATTTTGCCATGTGCCGGCATTAAGTATGCTTCCGTCGGCCAAGCCGCCATTTATATCTATGCCTCCGCTGTTTACGGTTGTGTCATTGGCTGTGCCGCCTTTGTTGACTCCAATACGCCCGCCATTTAATTCAGTGTCATTTGCCTCGCCGCCATTGTTGATGTCTACACTGCCGTTATTGACAATTGTTCCATTGGTTGTTCCGCCTCGGAATATGTGCTGTTGGCCATTTTGATTTATTACAGTGTTATTGGCTGTTCCGCCGAAATTGACATGCTGTTTGCCATTACTATTTATGACTGCGTTATTTGCTACGCCTCCTTCACCGATGTCCTGCTGGGTAAAGGCGTTTACAGTTGTGTTATCGGCTCTGCCATTATTGTATACTTCCTGGCTTGCACGATTATCCTCATTTTCAGGATCTGCGTTCAGTATGGTGCCGTTGGCTAAACCGCCATTTCCTTCCACATCCTGCCATCCAGCAACTACGACTGTATCATTTGCCGTACCACCGCTTATCCACTGATGTCCAAAGTAGACCTGTGTTCCGTTTGCCGTACCACCGTCTATAACATCCTGCCAACCGTCAGGATTTACCACGAATCCGCTGGCTACGCCGTCTTCAAGCAGGAATGTTCCCGCACTGACAAAGTTTCCGGGTGTTTCATCCTCTACAAATCTCGTTCCGCTTACATAAGTACCGTCATTTCCCGCTACGACTATGTTTATGTTCGCATTTCCTTTTTGCTGAATATTGTTTGCCTGTCCTCCGTCGTGAACTTCAAGAGTTCCATTTTCATTGACTATTGTGTCATTGGCTGTGCCATTGTTGAAAACATTCTGTGTCCCGCTATTGACTGTGGTACTGTTTGCAATGCCACCGTTAACATGTTCCCAGCCTTCGTTAACAGTTGTTCCACTTGCTGTTGCTCCGGCGAATATGACTTGTTCACCGTCATTGATTATTGTGTTATTTGCCGTCGCACCTTCATGCAGATACTGATTTGCATTGCCATCTATTGTAGTGCTGTTGGCACTTCCGTCTTCCCATACATTTATCCAGCCATTGTTGTTTACAGTATTTGATATTGTTCCATTGGCATTGACATCAATACCTGCTCCATTGCTTAGGACAGTGCCAGTCGCAGAGCCATTGTTCACTTCCTGTCTGCCGCCTGACATGACTGTGTTTTCAGCTGTTCCACTTCTGATTATCTGTTCCGCATCACGGAATATGTTGTTTTGAGCTAATCCGCCCCATATTTCCTGCTGCCCATTGTTGAAAATGCCGTTTATGGCAGTTCCACCGTCATTGACATTCTGATGTCCGCCGTAGAATACGGTGCCATTCGCTGTGCCTCCATCTTGAACTTCCTGCCAGCCACCGTAGACTACAAATCCAGAAGCTACACCATCGCTAAGCAGGAATGAGCCTATGCTGGTGCGTTCTGAGGTCTGCTCGTCTACATGTTCAATTATGCCGCTTGCGTAAGTATCGGGAGCAACATCAATATTTACATTTGCGACGTTTTCGGTAAGACGTATGCCGCTGGCCCAGCCACCCTGGTAGACGTCCAATCCGCCTGAACTGATTATGACGCTATTGGCACTGCCATTGTTGTTTATGCCCATTCCACCGCCGTTTATTTCCGCATTATTAGCTATGCCACCGTCCTGTACGCCAATCCATGCACCCTCATTTGCTATTGTGCCGTTGGCTGTTCCTCCGCCGTTTATATTTTGAAAAGTATTGTCATTGAGTACGGTGCTGTTGGCAGTTCCGCCATTATTGACATGCTGGCCTGCCTGTCCACCATCTGTATTTTTGCTTAATACGGTGTTATTTGTTATACCGTTTTCATTGACATTCTGATTGCCACCATAAAAGACATTGTTATTTGCAGTACCTGCTATGTGCATGTCGGCATTGCTTATGATAGCGCTATCTGCTGTTCCGTTATTATTTACATATATGTTTCCGCCAAACATTGATGTGCGGTTTGCTACGCCTCCGTCGTTTATGTGCTGGTCAGCGTCATGCATTACTGTGTCATTGGCAACGCCTCCGGAATTGATATTCTGGTTTCCATTATAAAACACAGTTCCGCTGGCAGTTCCGCCGTCATTGACATTCTGCCATCCACCGTACATTACAAATCCTGATGCTACGCCATCTTCAAGCAGGAATGAGCCTATGCTGGAGCGGTCGGAGGTCTGCTCGTCTACATGTTCAATTATGCCGCTTGCGTAAGTATCGGGAGCAACCTCAACATTGACATTAGCTACATTTTCGGTAAGACGTATGCCGCTGGCCCAGCCACCTTGATTAATGTCCAAGCCTCCGCCGGAAAGGAGTATGCCGCTTGCCCTGCCGTTGTCATTGACGCTCATTCCGGCATTTTCGTTTATAAGTGTATTGCTGGCAATTCCGCCTCCATTCACTTCCTGCCAGCCATCATGGTTGATTACGGTATCGACCGCGATGCCTCCATTCCATATTTTCTGCCATGACATTTCGTTGATAATGGTGGAGTTCGCAATGCCGTCGCTATTGACATTCATTCCCGCTCCATTATCATCATTGTTTTTATTCAAAATGGTCCTATTTGCAATTCCACTCTCGTTTATGTATTGATTGCCACCTGAAAGGACAGTGTCATTTGCTGTGCCTGCTATGTGCATTTCGGCATTGCTTATGATAGCACTATTTGCTGTTCCGTTATTATTTACATATATGTTTCCGCCGAACATTGATGTGCGGTTCGTCGTGCCTCCGTCGTTTATATGCTGTTCAGCATCATTAAGGATAGTGTCGTCGGCTATGCCCCCGTTGTTAACATCTTGGCGTCCATTGTGGAATACAGTGCCACTGGCAGTTCCGCCGTCATTAACCTGCTGATTTCCACCGTACATCACAAAACCTGTTGCAACACCATTGTCTAGTAAGAATTCATTGCCGTTTAAGGTTCCTTGTACATAAGTGTCAGAGGCAACCTCAATATTGACATTGGCATTTTCCTGCTGTACTATTCCGCTGGCCCAGCCACCGGAATAAATTGCAATATTGCCGTCGTTATTAACAGCAACTTCTGCTGCTGACCCTCCATCATGAACATGAAGTCCAAGTCCACCGCCGTAAATATTTATATTGCTTATTATTCCAGAACTCCATATTTCCGCATCACCGTTATTAATGGTAAGGTTTGATGCAAGACCAATTCCGTTTTCCTCGCTACCGGATATGTTTAGATGACCGGCATACATTGTTATGTTGGAGGCGTAGGCACCATCATGTATGTCAAGATTTCCGTCCTGATTTACCACAATGCCTATAGCCTGTCCGGCGTTGCGTATTTCCAATCCTCCCCCTGAAAGCGTTGTGTCAGATGCAAAACCTCCGTTATAAACATGTTGCCATGCTCCGTCTTTAACCACTGTGTTGCTGGCACTTCCACCTGAATTTATGTTCAGGTTTCCTCCATTGCTGACAATGGTGTCGTTGGCAAATCCTCCATCATTTATATTTTGATTGCCGCCCCAGTTTACCGTTGCCCTGTTCGCCGAGCCTCCTAAATTCACATTCTGATTTGCACCATCATTTATTTCTGTGTCATCCGCGATTCCGCCGTTCACATTCTGATTTGCCCAGTTCAGCACCGTGCCGCTGGCAATGCCGTCTGACAACACGTTCTGCCAGCCGCCATAATATACAAAGCCTGTTGCAACCCCATTTTCTAGTAAGAATTCATTACCGCTTAATGCTCCTTGTATATAAGTTTCAGAGGCAACCTCAATATTTATATTTGCTCCAGAGTGCTGTGTTATATTTGTGGCTCTGCCCCCGCTGAAAACATCTATGTTTCCACCATCATTGACCGTTGTAAGATCTGCACTTCCGCCACTACTTACTGTCTGATTTCCATTAGTATTGATTACTGTTCCGCTAGCTGTTCCGCTATTGTTTACAGTCTGATTCCCGCCATTGCCATTCTCATCTTGTCCTACAGTGGCATTGTAAGCGATTCCACCGTCATTTATGTCTTGTCCGCCACCTTTTATAGTTGTAAGGCTATCAATACCGGTAAATCTTACTGCCATTCCTCCGCCATTGCTTAATATAGTATGGTAAGAAGAGCCTCCTATGATGTTGAGATATCCCTCTTTGACCAAGGTATCGTTTACTATACCACGATAGTTTCCACTTCCATCATCAACAATGTCTGCCCAGCCATTGCCGCTAATCACTGTACCATTTGCTATACCATTGGATACATTCAGATGTCCTCCGCTCATAACGGCATTGTCAGCAGTTCCTCCTTCTATACTTAAATTTCCGTTTTCAAAAATCATTGTCCCTATTGCTGATCCATCTGCCGATACAATCTGTTGCCCACCGTGTATTTCAGTCCCATTTGCTACTCCACCAGCACTGATATGTTCTTCTCCGTTTTCAAGCACCGTTCCAGAAGCGTATCCACCCTGAAGGTGAAGCTGTGCACCCTGATTGACTATTGTATCTAATGAGCTTCCTATGTTCAGTCCATCCCCATACACAAACTGATTTCCTCTGTCAAAGAGAATGAAATTGTTTGCCACGCCATTGGCCAGTGAGAAATCCTGTCCTAGATAATTAGTGCCTGTTGCGGAAGTATTGGCGTCATTGCCTATTACTGCGACATTTATATTGCCGCCTTCACTCTGTACAATGCCGCTTGCATTTCCGCCTGAGTTTATGTTGATTGCACCTCCTTCGCTTACAACAGTCCCACTTGCATTGCCACCGTTGTGAATCTGTTGCTGTCCGCCACTGTAAACAACTGTTGAGAAGGCATATCCTCCGTTGTTTACGTTTTCAAATCCCATGTGGCTGATTAATGTATAACTGGTCTGTCCACCATCATTTATATTAAGTTCTCCGTTTTGGAACAGGGATGTATATAGTGCGGATCCGTTTACATTTAATATTGCATTATCCCCGAATACATAATAATTCTCAAAAGTACTTATAACATCTACGGTGCTTGTTGTGTCAGGTCCAATTACTACGGCATTTGCAGGCGTTGCAAGATTTTGTCCAATCATTCCGGCCATGGCGGCTGTTGCCAAAGCCTTGCGTCCGCCGTCTATGATTATACGGCTTGTGGCGTTATAAAGAGCACAATGGGATGCGTTGCTATATACTGTTTCACTTACGATCAT
>LXOW01279910.1_pt1 | contig 11942 bp, 11 predicted proteins | sample 1368591 | NCBI WGS metagenome assembly LXOW01 (sample SAMN04884650, study PRJNA319009) | bovine gut metagenome | isolation source: Cow rumen | host: Bos taurus | place: Italy: Legnaro (PD) | collected 2014-07-09
ATGCAACTCGTCGAGGCGGCGGAGCAAGTAATTGAGACAAACGGTCTTGCCCGTGTTTTTCTCCAGTCCCACGATCGACAGGCTGCGGTAGCGGCGTATGTTCTCGACAAAAGGCATTGCGGCTGCAAAGATACAAAGAAAAATCGAGAATAGAGGATTGTGCATCGAAAATGAGGGAAAAACTCCCCGAGGTGAAATTTTTTTTGCATCCCCGCGCAATAAATATTATAAGCCGGCGTTAAAGACAGACCCAACAACAAGAGGAATTATTCTTTAACAACAATAAAAAACCTACAGCAAGATGATTACAAAACTTGACGACCTGCTTGAGCTGGTCAAAGCAAAAGGAAAGAAAAGACTTGTGGCAGCCTATGCCAACGATTCCCACACCATCGCCGCTGTGAGCGCCGCCATCGACCGCGGTATCGTCGACGCCACCCTCGTGGGCGACATCGAGACCATCAAGAAGGTCTGCGCAGAAGAGGGTATTGACCCCAACAAGTTTGAGCTGGTTCAGGAGGCCAACGACAACAAGGCTGGTGCCTTGGCCGTGAAGCTCATCAACGAAGGCAAGGGCGACTTCCTGATGAAGGGTCTGCTCTCGACCGACAAGTACATGCGTGCCATCCTCAACAAGGAGTGCGGCCTGATGCCTGGCAAGAAGAACGACATGCTGACGCACATGGCCGTCATGGAGGTTCCCGCCTACCACAAGCTGCTCATCTGCTCCGACATGGCCATCATCCCCGCCCCCGACTTCAAGCAGAAGACCGCCATCATGAACTTCGACATCAGCGTGGCCAAGAGCCTCGAGAACCCCAAACCCAAAGTGGCTGTCCTCGCCGCCACCGAGCAGGTCTCCATCGGTATGCCCGCCTGCGCCGAAGCCGCTTGGCTGGGTATGCAGAGCCAGCGTGGCCAGATTCCCGGCGCCATCGTCGACGGCCCTCTGAGCCTCGACTGCGCCATCGACAAGGAGAGCGCCATGACCAAGAAGCTCACCAGCGAGGTCGCCGGCGACGCCGACTGCCTGCTGTTCCCCAACATCGAGGCCGGCAACATCTTCTACAAGGCCTGCACCAAGTTCGCCCATGCCGAGCTGGCATGCATGGTGATGGGTGCCCGCGTCCCCTGCGTGCTCACCAGCCGCGGCGACAGCGCCAAGACCAAACTCTACAGCATCGCTCTCGCAGCCCTGCAGTGCAAGTAAAACAATCAACCAGGGGTCAGAAGGCACAGGCCTTTTGACCCCTGTATTATGACTTATGGACAAGTATTTTGATGAATTGAAAGGCGTGGCCGTCACCGTCTGCGACAAGGAAGGCAACATCCTGGACATGAACACGCGCTCGGCGGAAGTCAACAGCCACGGCCAGAAGATTATCGGCAACAACCTCTTCAACTGCCATCCCCCCAGGGCTGCCGCCATCCTCAAGGACCTGCTGGAGAACGAGAAACTGAACGCCTACACCATCGAGAAGAACGGCGTCAAGAAACTCATCTACCAGGTGCCCTGGTACGACAACGGCCAGTTCGGCGGCCTGATAGAAATCTCGTTGCCCATTCCTTTCGACATGCCGCACTATGTGCGTGGATAATCCTATTTTTGAGTAACTGAATAATATGAAAATCAGAAAAATAATCACCATGCTCTGCTTGGCGACAATGATATTGCCGGCAGTGGGACAAGGGACAATTACAGGTCGTGTCTTTGACGCCAAGTCGGGGCAGGCGGTGGAGTATGCCACCGTGGCGGCACTCAACCCGCAGGACTCGACGCCGGTGACAGGTGCCGTGACAGGCCCCAATGGCTCTTTTGAGATGAAAGTGAAGAACGGACGCTACCTGCTGCGCATCTCGTTCATTGGATATACCCCTTATTATCATCCGAATACCATCGTCGTCAGTGAGAAGAACCCCAAGGTGAACCTTGGCAAGATACAGGTCTCGCCAGGCGCGGTGATGATTGACGAGGTGATGGTTACCGCTGAGCGCACCATGGTGGAGTATCAGTTGGACAAGCGGGTAGTGAATGTCGACAAGAACCTGGTGGCCGGCGGTGGCACGGCGACAGAGGTGCTGCAGAACGTGCCCAGTGTGGCCGTGGACAATGACGGCAACGTTACCCTGCGTGGCTCATCCAACGTAAAGGTACTCATCAACGGTCGCCCTTACGAGTTGATGGGTAACGACTTGGAGACCTTGCTGGAGCAGATCCCCGCCAGCACGGTGGAGAGCGTAGAGGTCATCACCAACCCCTCGGCCAAGTACGACCCCGAGGGCATGAGCGGCATCATCAACCTCAAACTGAAGGAGCAGACCGCTGCCGCCATGGGCCTGAATGGCGTGGCGACGCTGAATATGGGAGCACCGCTGCCCTTCATCTTCCCCGAGAAAATGCCCAAGTTCATCCCCACCACCATGGGCAGCATCAACCTGAACTACACCACCGAGAAATACAACCTCTTCTTCTCGGCCGACGGCGGCATGCGCAACCGTGGCCATGTGGGGACCTCCTACAGGGAACGTCTGCGCGACGGACAGCCCTGGTCGCGCGACACTGCCGACCAATTTGGCATCTTCGGCGGCAGGATGGGAAGCATGAAGATTGGCGGCGAATACTATTTCGACAAGAAGAACAGCCTGCTGGTCTCCTATCAACTGCGTGGCGGCCAGCGCCTCAGAAGGAGCTTCATGGAGTCGCAGGACCTCTTCAACGAGAACCACCTGCTGGACTACACCCAGACCGATACCAACAAGAACCAGAATGTCAACCACTCGTTCAACCTCAGCTATCTCCGCAAGTTCGACAAGCCCGACCAGGAACTGACCTTTGACGCCACCTACTCCATGCGCCACGTGCAAGGCCATGGCCGGCAGGAACAGGTGTACCAGGGCGACGCCATTTGGGACAACTACTACCTGCGCGAGTCGGAGACGGAGAACTTCCACGATGCTTTGAACTTGAAACTGAACTATGTGCATCCCTTTGGTGAAGGATGGAAACTGGAGACGGGCTATGAGGGACGCCTCGACTGGCCCGACCAGAATGCCCTATACTATCGCACGGAATACGACACAAACCATGCCCTCTATACCTATTTCGACGAGCCGTCAAGCACCCACTTCAGCTACAACCAGCAGACCCATGCCGTCTACGCCACCGTGGGCGGGAAACTGACAGAGAAACTGTCGGCACAGGCAGGTCTGCGGGTAGAGTATTCCTACCTGCTGGGCTATGACGTGAACCACCCCCTGACGGATTCCGTCTACAAGAGTTATTGGAAACCCTATCCCACCCTGCACCTTTCGTATGAAATCAACAAGGAGCAGAGCATGCAGCTGAGTTACAGCCGCCGCGTGCGTCGTCCCCACATGTGGGACCTCAACCCCTACATGGAGGTGCGCGAAGGCCAGGAACTCTCCTTCGGCAACCCCAACCTTGACCCCGAGTTTACCAATGCCTTTGAACTCTCCTACAACCTGTCGCTGGACAAATGGAACATCTACACCTGCGCTTATTACCGCCAGACCAACAACATGATGACGCGCTACGGCTATGTGTGGGACAGCGCCAGCCGGACACGCTACTCGTGGTGGATGCCCTACAACGAGGAATACGACGGCTACTGGGCCAGCACCTGGCAGAACCTCAACCGCGGCTACAATTACGGACTGGAACTGATAGTCGACTGGCAGGTATTCAAATGGTGGAAACTCAATGCCAGCATCAACCTCTACCAGAGCACCATCGAGGGCACGGAACTGCTTGATAACAAGGAAACTGCCGCCTTCCAGGCCAGTGGCAAGTTCACCTCCTTCATGAACCTGCCCCAGGAATGGACCATCCAGTTCTCGGGACAGTATTTTGCCCCATGGCTGGACCTGCAGACCACAATGTTTTCCTCGATGTGGTTCGACTTGGCGGTAAAGAAAGAGGTGCTTCAACGCCGCGGCACCGTCAACCTGCGAATTGGCGACATGTTTGCCACGGGTGGCTGGGGCCATGAGACCCATACGGCGCAGCTGAACCGCATCGTCCATTCGCGCCGCCTGTCGCCTACGGTGACGCTGGGATTCACCTACAAAATCAACAACGGCCTCAAACAACGCCAGCAACAGCAGCAAGGGGACGACGATGAGCAGTCAGAGACCATCTATTAGCATCCGCGAGGCAGAAGGTCGCCGCGAGGTGCTGGACATCGTCCGCAAGCGCTGGGTGGCCCTGACACCCGAGGAATGGGTGCGCCAGCAGGTGCTGCACAGGCTGCACTATGGCCTCGGATACCCGCTGGAACTGATGCAGGTGGAAGGCGCCATCACCCTCAACGGGATGACACGCCGCTGCGACATCGTGGTGTACGACCGTCAGGTGCATCCCCTTATGATTGTCGAGTGCAAGGAAGAACGTGTGGCCCTGACCCAGAAAGTGGTAGATCAGGCCTGCTGCTACAATCTGGTGCTGCAGGTGCCCTACCTGCTGCTCACCAATGGGCGACAGGAACTCTGCTGCCGCGTGGATCAGGAGAAAAAAAGGCTTGTGGCCATGGAAAAAGTACCCGAATGGGTTAAAATTTGTTAAATAATGGGGTGTGTAAGGTTCCGTTTTTCCTTTTCCCCGTCTATTAAGAAAACCGCTATGTGATGCGCGATGCAGATAAGCAATACTTGGTCAATCACTACTACGATTACTTCAGAATGGCCTTGACGATACTCAAGGACCAAGAGGATGCCAAGGATGCTGTGCAGGAGGCGTTGGCGCAGACCATGTCGAGGACATTTGTGCGAGATGTCCATGCCTATTGCATCAAGGTGTTGAGGAATTGCTGTACGAACAGGCTGAGGGAACGTTACCGACTGCAGGAAAGCACCGTGGACATCGTGGATGAAGAGCCTGATATGCAGTATGAGCAGCGCATCCTGCTGATGAACAGAGTCAAACGCCAGCTGCCCAAAGAGTCAAGACGGTTGCTTGACATGCACTATGAGAAGGGGCTGACAGTGGATGAGATTGCTTCCGTCCTCGGAAAGAAGCACAACTGGGTGAAAAAGAAATTGCAGGTTATCCTCGGCGAGATGCGAGAGGAAATGATAAAAGAAGAATCTAAACAGAAAGATATATGACACACTTGGAATCACTCCTGCAGCGTTATGCTGAAGGCAATATTACCCCTGAAGAGTTGCTTGAACTCGACCGCCTCACTCGTCGCGAGGAGGTGTTTGCCGGTGCAGAGGCGCGCGCCAAAGTGCTGCACCGTCGGCGCGTGGCACGGCTCTCGACAGTGGCCTCGCTGCTGATTGTCATCGCCGTGGGTGTCCGCGTTTTGTGGAGCCAGGGACAGGCGTCGTCGGTGGACAGACCTCAGATGTTCGCGCAATTGGATGCCTCGCAGACAATATCCGTCCCCGCCGAGGTCCTTGAGGTTCCCTCTGTCACGCCGCAGAAACCGGCGCGCAAGGCCGCCGCAAGTACTGTGGAGCAACTTCCCGAGGCAATGGACGATACCGACATTGAGGTGACGGTCGAGGAGCAGCCTGTGACCGCGATGACCGTCGAGGCGCTCCGCGATGAGGTGGCGCCGACAGTGGTGATTCGCGAGGACTATCCCGTGGTGGCCTGCAACAGCGCCTGCGACGCCGACTCGGTGATTAACGATATCTGGCGCTTTCTGCACGTGTAACACCATTCTTTATGCGAAAGCTTTTTCTAACATTGATGAGTCTGTTCTGGGTGTCGTTGGCCGGCGCCCAGACAGATTTATACAACCGTTATGCTTCGCGCACCGACATCAAGGTGGCCAGCGTGACAGGCTTTGTGCTTGACAGCACGGGCCTTACCGCCGACGTGACCCTGCTGGAGGCGGTAGACGACAAAGGCTGGGAATGGCTCTGCAAGGAGTTCAGCCTCATCGCCCTCAACGAGGAGCAGCAACGCCAGTTGGCACAAGGCTGGGAGGTCTCGATGTTTGCCCAGCGCGACAGGAAAGACCCCACACGTCCCGCTCCCGTGGTGAATGAGAGAATCGACATCGCCAACTCCTGCTACGTGGGTGTCTCCTACCTCTCGCGTACCCTCTACATCTTCTGCTGCACCACGGAACAACAATCCGACGTGGTGATAGAATATCTGATACGCAAAATGCGCAGTTCCGCAAATCGGTAATTATGAGTACCCGAAGGTATACATGGATACTGGTGTCAATATTGGTATTGTCGACGACAGCCGCCCAAGGGCAGTTGAACTATACTTTCCAGTATTCTGGATACCACCAAATCCCGGAGGTTGATACGGATTGGGTTGACATGTCAAATGCTATATCACTGTTGCCCCAAGCCGACGGGGACACGATGACAGGCATTATCCCGATAGGATTTCCCTTTTATTATTTTGGACAGACATTCCAGACGGTACAGATAACCCATACGGGACGCATCTATTTCGGACAGAGGCACCCAGGAGTGGATGAAATGTGTATCCTGCCGTTCGGTGACAGCTTGATTGTCGACACACTGGGCTATTTGAAGACAAAAGTGATACAACGCCCAGGAGGACGGGTATTTGTGTGTGAGTTCATGAGTAGTACTGGTATTGATGCTAATGATTATTATCAATGTCCTTGGCAGATACAGTTACATGAGTCGGACATGTCAGTGAAATTCCTCTTGTATCCAAATAATTATAATCTAAACATAATAACACGCAGTTGGAAATGTTCTCATATTCAGATAAGAGGTCGTTCACCAGATGAACTGTTTTTTGATTATCTCTTTGGACATTTTGTGACCTACGAGGAATTATTTAACACCTTATATTTTTCATGGCGAGGTAATAACTATAGATTGATTTTTTCACTAACCCCTAATATTTATTGCTGGCATCCCTGTCATGTCAGATTTTCACAGGTGACAGATGTCTCGGCTACAATCATGTGGGATTTGGTCGAGAATGCTGACCACTATGAACTGATATACGGTCCCCTTGGCTCACCACCCGAGGGGGCTGTCACCACCACACAGGTTTCCTATCCATTGTCGGGGCTCTCTCCGGGGACACTCTATAATGTCCAGTTGCTCTCGGTATGTGCCAACGGGCAGCAGAGCGACACGGTGTCGTGTAAACTGTATACCCTATGCAACAATCATGCAGAGAATCCATTTCGCTACTGGGATTTGTCCGATACCTCGGTCTCGTGCCTGGCGTCATCTCATAGGAATGATGTCATAAGTATAAGAGGAGGAATAGACTATGGAAGCAGTTCGTCGCAATCGCGCCATACGGTGCACATGGACCCTAACGAGCGAGACCCAAGGACAGAAGGATTGTTGCGTATGGTGCCCGAAGGATATTGCTATTCTGTACGTTTAGGAAACTGGCTCAGTGGAGCCCAGCAAGAGGAAATAGTCTATCGGGTGCAAGTGGATACGGGCGAGTCTGACTTGTTGATACTGCGTTATGCCATTGTAGAAGAGGATCCAGGCCATAGTATTGCAAATCAACCCCATTTTATCTTCTCCATCACGGACCGGCAGGGGAACCTGCTCGACTCATGTCTTTACACCAACTTTGTGGCAGGAAATCGCTTCGGGTGGAATGAGAACCTCTCACAAGGCCAAAGAATCGTTTGGCTTGACTGGATGTCGGTGGGTGTCGACCTTACCCCGTATCATGGACAACAGATACAGATACATCTGGACAATTCCGATTGCACCCAAGGGGGACATTATGGCTATGTCTATTTTGTGATAGAAAACGCGACCAAACGCCTTGCCGCAACCACTTGTGGCAATGCGGTGGAGAACACCTTCACCGCCCCGGCGGGCTTTGGCTACCGTTGGTACAATGCTGACAATCCGTCAACGACACTCTCCATTGGGCGGCATCTGCACGTGACCTCGCCGGGCAACTACTGCTGCTGGGTATACTATCTGCACACATCCCCCAACTGTGGCTTCACCCTCTCCACCCGTGCGGGTCCGCGCTATCCTGTGGCCATGTTCACGATAGAATCTGTCAACTCCTGCGCGTCCGAGGTGAAGTTTGTCAATCAAAGCGTTGTGGCTGCAGACTCGGCGCACGAGACCATCACCAACGAACCGTGCGAATCCTATCTCTGGGAGTTCGACGATGGTACCACCTCGACGTTGGTCAGCCCCACCCATACCTTCTACGGGGAAGGCACCCATGGGGCGCGGCTTACGGCCATGCTGGCCAACGGTACCTGCAGTGACGAGTACACAAGTTACTACACCCTGCAATACCCGCGAGACACGGTATATGATACCATCTGCCCAGGGGTGCCTTACGAATTCTATGGACAGGTTTTCTACGACAGCGGTCTCTACTCTGTTCAGGAGGTTTGTGGCCCCCACTGGCTACATCTCTCTTATTACGAGAAGAACACCTCCTCGCGCTACGACACCATATGTACGGGCGACACCCTGTGGATTAATAACCATGCGTTGGTCGATTCTGGCACCCACGAATTCGTTGTCCTTGACTCCCTTGGCTGCGTCGCGTCGCTGTATGTGCATCTCACGGTCCATCCCACTTATTTCGTGAGAATTAAGGACACCTTGCCTGTGGGCGAGAATATAACCGTTGGGGATACCCAGTTCTTTGCCCCCGCATTGGGTGGAACCACATTGCATACCGTCCATGGTTGCGACTCGACGGTATGGCTGCGGCTCAGCTGCATCTTTACGGAGGACAGCACCGTATGTGTCGATGACCTGCCTCTGGTGTGGGGAGATGTTACTTTTACGGAAGAGGCTGTCGACACAAGCTACTACCTCAACCATTTGTGGACCGACAGCATCCATGTGCGTAATCTGCATGTCCGTCAGCGTGCCAATTCCCTGCTCTCGGTTGTGCCCTATTGCGACTCCGCCCGGTTCTATATTGTCACCCTTTCCACCATGGACTGCAACTATCAGTGGAGCTCCAATCCCCCCATTAGGCCCATCATGCAGGAAAACCTCGACAGCCTCGACCTCCTCTATTTCCGTCCGACGGAAAAGACACAGCTGTTCTTCCTCTCCGACTATGTCGATGCCCCCTCCTGCCCGGGAGCTGATAGCGTGACCATCATTCCGCCAGACGATTACTATCTGGAATTGGAAGTAGAGCCCGAGACGCTCTTCTCCGACAACCTCCACTTGGTGGCCTACGACCGGGGTGGCTATCTCCGTTACCGCCAGTGGATTGTGGACTCTGTCGTGCAGCAAGAGACGGGACCGCGCCTGGAATATGAGGCCTTGCCGTGGGTCGACAGCGTCGTCATTGTCCTGATGGGAGGCGACAGCGTATGCGTCGACACGGTCATCAGGGTGGTTCCCGTCATCAAGGATTACCTCTTCTTCCCCAACGTCTTCACGCCGGGCGAGGCGGAAAACAACCGTTTCCGCGGCCTCGGCACAGAGATGAAGAACTTCAACCTCTGGATTTACGACCGTCGTGGGGTTCTTATGTTCCACACCGCTGACATGGCAGAAGGCTGGGACGGCACCTGCAACGGCATGGCCTGTCCCCAAGGCGCCTACGCCTACGTGTGCCACTACACCCTCCCCAACAACCTCATCCGCACCAAGGCCGGCACGGTGACATTGCTGCGGTAAACCTTACACAAACTGTATCTCTTTCATCTGGCAGGAGAGCTTTTCTCCTGCGGGGGTGACTAGTTGCAGGTGGCCGAAACGGTTCACGCCGGTGATAGTGGCCTCGATTCTTTGCCCGTGGAAAGCGTAAGAAGCCTTCTCGCCGCGTCGCAGAAGCCTGTCGAGGTATTGGGCCTCCAAGGTCCCGAAAGGCCCGTAGCGGAGCTCTTCGTAACGTTCCCGCACATGGCACAGCAAATGCTCCAGTGTCTCCTCCAGCGGCCATTGCCGGCCCGTCAGCAACGCCAGCGAGGTGGGGTTGGGCACCCAGTCGGGGAACGTCCGTTGGTTGATGTTCACCCCAAAGCCCGCGACGCTGGCCGCGATGCCCTCTCCCGCCACGCGGTGGGTGATGAGCATCCCGCAAATTTTCTTGTCGTCGACGTAGATGTCGTTGGGCCACTTGATTTTCACGCGTCTCCCGCCTTGCGGCACCAGGGGTGTCAGCCAGTCCGTCACCCCCAGCGACAGCGCCATGGTCAGCCGGTACTGGTCTACCACAGGCAGGAAGGCGGGCTTCAGCACCAGGCTGAATGTCAAGTTCTCGCCGGGGACCGACGCCCAGCGGTTGCCACGCTGGCCGATGCCTGCCGTCTGGCTGCGGGCCACGATAACAGTGAACTCCTCAACCTCGCCGAGGTTGAGGAGTTCGCAATACTTGTTGGTCGATTCTAACGAGTCGAACTGTTGGATGTGGAATCTGTAGTCCCCAATGGAATTCTCAACGCTCAATTCTCAACGCTCAATTTGTCAGACGGTCATGATTTCCTTCTCCTTGGCGGCGAAAATCTTGTCGCACTCGCCGATGTACTTGTCGGTGATGTCCTGTATCTCCTTCTCCACCTGCTTCACCTCGTCTTCTGGCACCGACTTGTCCTTCAGTTTCTTCACCTTGTCCATGACGTTGCGGCGGGCGTTGCGGATGTTCACCTTGCTGTTCTCCACCTCCACCTTGGCGGCTTTGGTCAGTTCCTTGCGGCGTTCCTCGGTCAGCGGCGGGATGATGATGCGCAGGATGTCGCCCTCGTGGCGTGGCGTGAAGCCCAGGTTGGCGTCGAGGATGGCTTTGTTGATGGCGCCCACGATGGTCTTCTCCCACGGCTGGATGATGATGCTGCGCGGGTCGGGGGTGTTGATGTTGGCCACCTGGCTGATCTCCGTGGGAGTGCCGTAGTAGTCAACCTTCACGCCGTCCAGCATTGCGGGGTTGGCCTTGCCGGCGCGGATTTTCTCCAGTTCTTTGTTGAGGAAGTGGATGGCGCTGTGCATGCTGTTCTTTGCTTCCTCGATACAGGCTTTAGATAACTCGTTCATATTCTATGTTTTTGATTGTCAATTTTCCACCAGTGTGCCTATCTTCTCGCCTTCCACCACCTTCAGCAGGTTGCCCGGGCGGTTCATGTCGAACACGTAGATGGGCAGATGGTTCTCCTCGCAGAGGGCGAAAGCCGTGAGGTCCATGATTTTCAGTTTCTTGCCGAGGGCTTCGGCGAAGGTGAGGGTCTCGTACTTCGTGGCCGTGGGGTCCTTCTCGGGGTCGGCGGTGTAGACGCCGTCCACGCGGGTGCCTTTCAGGATGACGTCGGCCTCTATCTCTATGGCGCGGAGCGTCGACGCGGTGTCCGTCGTGAAGAAGGGGTTGCCCGTGCCGCCGCCGATGACCACCACGCGCCCTTCGCGCAGGGCCTCCTGAGCGCGCCGACGGCTCATCGCCTTGCATATGGGCTCTATCGACAGCCCGCTGAGCAGTTCCGTGCGCACGCCCTTCTTCTCCAGCTCCGCCTGCAGCGCCAGGCTGTTGATGAGGGTGGCCAGCATACCCATATAGTCGCCCTGCACGCGGTCCATGCCTTTCGCCGACCCGCTCAATCCGCGGTAGATGTTGCCGCCGCCGATGACAATGGCCACCTGCACGCCTCTCTCCACCACGGCCTTGACATCCTTCACATACTGCTCCAGCATGGCGGGTGCGATGCCGTAACTCTGCTCTCCCATGAGCGACTCGCCGCTCAGTTTTAGTAGTATTCGATTGTATTTCATTGCTGTTGCTGTTTTTTTATACTCATTTCCGCAACGCAAAGATACAACTTTTTTTTGAATACAAGTTTTTTTTTGCATCCTTCCCCACTGACCACTGACTACTGACCACTGACCACTAGCCACTGACTACTTCAGTATCAACTTTTGCGTGGCTGATATCCTGCTGGCGCGGACATCCCCGTCCGCATGGGTGCTGGCGGTGAGGGTCACGAAGTAGGCGCCGGCGGGGAGGGAGGACAGGTTGAGGG
>LXOW01299028.1_pt1 | contig 11941 bp, 5 predicted proteins | sample 1368591 | NCBI WGS metagenome assembly LXOW01 (sample SAMN04884650, study PRJNA319009) | bovine gut metagenome | isolation source: Cow rumen | host: Bos taurus | place: Italy: Legnaro (PD) | collected 2014-07-09
AACGCCCGCGATGCGATTACGGACTTGAATGGCTACAGCAACACGCAGAAAATCCGCAACGCAGGCAATGCCACAAAATATCCGGCAGCATACGCAGTGGATTTCGCCAATGGCTGGTACCTGCCCGCCGCCGGACAGCTGCGGTTGCTGTTCGGTGAGATAGTAACCTTGAACGCCTCTTTGCAAGTGGTGGGTGGCACGCAGTTTCCTATGGATAATAATTTTTACTATTGGTCGTCAACAGAGTATGGACAGAGCTTCGCGTGGGACGTGCACTACGATGGGAGCGTGATCGACTACTATAAGATCTTCAACAGTAGGGTGCGTAGTGTGCGGGCTTTTTAGTCAACTATTTAACAATTAAACAATTTAAGATAATACCGCCGAAGGCGGTTGAAATTTTTGAAAAAATGGCATTATACTATAATTTGCCGGTATATAAAGACACGTATCAGCTGATTATGCTGATTTATGAGGTGACGAGGCAGTTTCCTCGGGAGTACAAATACTCGTTGGGGCAGGATATGAAGCGGGATGCCATGGAACTGGTGAGGTCGATATACAGGGCGAACCGAAGTGACGCAACAACTATCCTACCGATAGTAGCGTGTCTTCGACACGCAGGGATGGAGGATGATACGTGCACCCCACACTGACGTGCGGGGTTAATAGGATGGTGTGCCGCTGGCACACTCTTGTTTCCATCTCGCCTTTGGGTATATGAAATAGTAATCTTTCAAAGACTCGAGAGAGGCTATTAGTCTTTTCTTTTTGGCCATAACGGTCTCCTCAGACAACGTAATGTGCCTGTTCATCGCAGCGATATAGAAATCGTCAATCGTTTTCACAACAATATCATCGACAATCACTTTCATTATTTATTGTAATAATGTTGATGGATGATTTCTGTTAAATGTGCGTCAAGTTCTTCAAGCGTCATGCTACGCTCNNGCCATAAAATATAATTTTTTACAGTGCAAAGATATGTATATTTTTAATACTTTGCAAGTTTTTTCTCCAAATATTTCAAAAATAGGAAATTGTCACGATTCTTTGTGCTTTCAGATAGTATCGACAGACACACGGGGAGGGGGTTGTGCAGCTACCATTCTCAGAGGCATCACAGAGGAAAGGATGGTATATGGTTGGAGGGGGAAGGATTAGGCGCACACTGGCTGCTTGTATAGTAGGGCGCAACGGTCGATGATGGAGTTCGCTCTCTCAAATCCAGCATCGCACACCTTCCTCTCTTTGTTCCCGTCGTAGCCCATCACAAGGTGCATGGTGTCGTAGCCGAGATTCACGAAATGAAGCAGCTTACGGTCGCGCTTGCCGGCGGCTTCCTTGTATTTCTCAATAGAGGGGCGGCCTTTACCTTTGTGAATATCCAGTACAGCGTCCAATGCAACAAGGCAGCCGCTCCAAAGGATATTGCCTGCTGTCTTGATGTATTTGCTGTCGGTGTAGCTTCTTAGTTCGGGGTCATAGTTGGCGTGCTTGATGACCTCCTCGGCGTTGGATACATATCTCCGTGCCTCTTCAATGGGATTTTCCTGTTCCATAGATTCTTGTTTTTGTTGTTTGATACTTTTTTTAGCGCTGCAAAAATACAAAAAAATCGATAACTGAGAGGAACTTTTAAGTATTAATAGTGGTTAAAGTGTTTGAAAGGTGCTTTCAACGGTGTTGGGTTGGAGTTGTATAGGACCTGTATCGGTGTTGTATCGGACTTGCATCGGAGTTGGAAGGGAGTTGGAAGGGAATTGGAGCCTTGTTTGAGCCTAGTTGGAAGGGAGTTTGAGCGGAGTTTGAGCCTTGTTGGAGCCTTGATTCTTAAATTTTTGCAAAGTTTTCTCTGGTTGAGACGGTGCATGCACCGTCTCAAAAATGACCGCCTGCGACTGCGGGGACGCAGTCGCCTACATTGAGGTTCCGCTGGTGCTCAGATGGAGACGGGGCATGCACTGTCTCAACATTGGGCTGTTAATTGTTTGTATATATTATTGCTTTGTACTATAGAAAATATTTGTATCTTTGCAAGTTAATATAATTAGCAAGGGGGCATGCCCCCTTGTCTTGAGTGAAAGGAATGAGGAAACTATTGGCCATATTGCTGTTGTGTTGGTGTGCTTGGGTGAGTGCGCAGAATTACCGTGTGGGCGATGTATATACCGCGCCTGACGGCAGCAGGGGCATTGTGTATTACCTGCATCCTGACGGCAGCGGCGGCTGGGTGGTGGCGCTGACCGACGCCTCCGCGGGCTGTGCTTGGGGAACGGCTAACGATGTGCCGGGACTGACTAACCAGAATCCATCTTATTACCTGCAGTTGTTGAATGACACGTCGGGTTATGCTAACACACAGGCCATACGGTTTTATCAGAACAACAGCACTACTTACGCCGCTGGCAAAGTGGATTTCGCCCACGGCTGGGTATTGCCTTCTCCTGCGCAACTTTCCATGCTATATGGCCAGCTACCGTTGATGGCCTCAGCTATTACGGGTGCGGGTGGCACATCGTTAGCATATACTAATTATTGGTGTAGTGCTGAAAATAGCGCTTCTAATGCTTGGTGTGTGGAATTTGGTACGAATTATTGGTCAGGCTATTTCAATTATGTCGCCAAAACCACTAATTGCCGTGTCCGTGCGGTACGTAGCTTCAGTAATACGGCTGTGGTGTATGACACTTCGCTGACCTACCTGTGGAACACGGGTAGCACACAACCTTATATCAATGTGTCGCCTACGCAGACCACCACCTATACGGTGACGGGCACGACGGACTACGGTTGCAGCAACACGGCTGAGCAGACCATCATTGTGGGCACAGGCTCGGCGCAGACCATCTACGATACCATCTGCAGGGGGGAGGGCTATGAGGCCAACGGCTTCAGCCTGACGGCGGCGCAGACCAACACCATGGGCATAATCACCCGCAGCCGCACCATTACAGCCAGCGGCTGCAGCTCGACGCTTACCCTGCGCCTGCTGGTTAGAGCCAAAAACTCCACCAACATCACCCGTGTTGCCTGCGGCAGCTATACCTGGAACGGCGTGACCTACTACGCAAGCGGCAGCTATACGCAGACCTTCACCAATATCAACGGCTGTGACAGCGTGGTGACACTAAACCTCACCATCCATAACCCCACCCATACAGCAACCACTATCACACATTGCGACAGCTATACCTGGCACAACGTTACCTATACCTCTTCCGGCACTTACATCTACAGCTTTTCTGACGCCTACGGTTGCACCCAAGTGGATACCCTGCACCTGACGATCAGATACTCCACTCATAATGTGGAGACGGTGGATACCTGCGACAGTTATACTTGGCACGGAGTGACCTATACTGCAAGTGGTACGTACATGTATGACTACACCAATGAGTCAGCTTGTCCAAGTACTGATACCTTGCATCTGACCATCAGAAATTCAATGCACAATACTGTAACGGTCACTGCCTGCGAAAGCTACATTTGGAATGATTCTACCTACACCGAAAGCGGCAGCTATACGCAAACGTTCACTGCTACCAACGGCTGCGACTCTGTGGTGACGCTGCAACTGACAATTATCTCACTGCCGGAATTAAGCCATACTCCCGATACGACTATTATTGCCGGTACCTCAGTGAATTTGTGGGCATCAGGAGCGGATGTGCTTTCATGGACTGACAGTGATGGCAATGTCTTGGCCAGTGGTTCGTCGTTGACGGTGAATCCGACAATTCCTGCTACGTACTACATCACTGGACAGAATTACGGTGCCGCTACTAGCAATAATTTGGTGGCGAACGGAGATTTTGAGCAGGGGAATGTGGGATTCACAAGTGATTATACGTACGTCGCAGGATATAATAGCATGTATTTCGGACGTTATGCCATCACCACTGATGGACTTTTGATTTGGGGAGAAGATCATTTGTATGGTTATGCTGAAACAGGACAGTTCATGTTGGTGGATGGGTCAGAAAGCCCCTATGCTGTAGTGTGGCAACAGACGGTTTTTGTCAGCCCCAACACCTACTATGCTTTTTCAGCACAGGTTGCTTCCACATTGGCTTCCTATACGGCTGATTCGTGGGCGTTGTTGCAGTTTAGTGTCAACGGCACTCAACTCGGTTCTCTTTTCCATTCTCCCGATGTGCTGAATGTGTGGCGACCCTATTATGAGGTATGGTACAGTGGAGATAACACGTCTGCCACACTGACTATCCTCAATCAGAATAATAGTGGAATCGGCAACGACTTCGGCCTTGACAACATTGTGTTCGCCCCGTTGGCCGAGTGCTCTGCCACCGATTCGGTATTTGTATCTGTAATTTATAACGTAACTGATGAAAGGACCATTTGTGAGAGTGAATTGCCATACGTATGGAATGGGGTGACGTTTGAACATGCGGACACGTTGGAAGTTGTTTTGCAAGCGACTAACGGTGCGGACAGTGTTGTGGTGATGCATCTGACAGTACTTCACGGCACGCACAACATGCTTGATACTACTGTCTGCGATAGCTACCAGTGGCACGGGCAGACCTTAGATGCGTCGGGCACCTATACCTACGATTACACTAACGCCGATGGCTGTGCCAGCACAGATACCCTGCACCTGACGATTCTGGAAAGCCCGGATGCTACCATCACCACCACCACCGACACGATTTGTGTGGGGGCTGGGGTGACGCTGGAGGCAGAGGTGCTGAATTTCGACACTTTCGTCACGCCTCCCGCACCACCCGCTGTGGCGGTGGGTGACATCCTCTGCTCTGATGGCTCCACCGTAAAACCCTCGGCATACGCCGCATCAGGCAGGACGGCCATAGGGGTGGTGCTCTATGTGAACGACAGCGGGCATGGTTGGGCTGTCAATCTGCACGAGGATGGTGAATATGTGTGGAGCACCACCATTAGCGGGAATATCCCCGGCGCCATTATCCACGATTCGGCACTGGAGGCGATAGCGGATTACAACGGCTCGTACAACACCTACGCCATCAGGTCGGTGAGCAACACCAGCTTGTATCCCGCGGCTATGGCGGTGGATTACGCCAACGGCTGGTATCTGCCGGCCTCCGGTCAGCTGTATCTGATGTACCCCCTGATGCCCATCCTGAACGAGTCGCTTGCGCTTTGTGGAGGCACCCCCTTCAATTTGAATTCTTCTTGGTATTATTGTTCCTCTTCCGTTGCCTCCGCCCGAAACATGTGGAGCCTGGATCACAACGGCTATATCATACATTACCTTCCCACGCTTCCCTATCGTGTTCGCAGCATGAGGAATTTTTAATCCATAGAAAATTGATGAAATGAAAAAAGTCCTGCTCATATTAATGTTGGTGTTCGGCGGCCTTGCGCTGTGGGGACAGACCTATCAGGTCGGTGACCTCTACACGGCAGCCGACGGTAGTCAGGGCATAGTGTATTTCATTCATCCCGATGGCAGCGGCGGCTGGGTGGTGGCGCTGGGCGATGCCTCTTCCGATGTCGCCGGACTTGAGAACCAAAACACGCTGTTTTACGCCAGCTTGATGACCGACACTTCGGGCTACGCCAACACGCGGGCCATACGGCAACATCAGAACAACAACACCAGTTATGCTGCGGGCAAGGTGGATTTCGAACACGGATGGTGTCTGCCGTCGCCAGCCCAACTGCGTCTGCTATCCGCACAACTTCCCCATATTGCCGCCTCGCTGACCGCGGCAGGGGGTAGCAGCCTGGCCTCAGCCATCTACTGGACAAGCGCGGAGTTCTCAGCCTCACAGGCCTGTGCGTATTACCTAGGACCGCAAAATGGTTTGTTGGGAGGAACTTTGAATGAGAGCAAGGGCGTCAGCCATTGTGTACGTGCCGTCCGCAGCTTCACGTATGAGACGATAGTGGATTTGAGCTATGCATGGAGCACCGGCGACACCACCCCCAACATCACCGTGTCGCCCACCCAAACCACCACCTACACCGTGACGGTTTCCACCTCTGGTGGCTGTGCCGACACTGTGGCTCAAACCATTGTGGTGAACACTCCGGTGACCTCCGAAATCTCAGCCACCACATGTGGCAGTTACACTTGGAACGATACCACTTATACGGAGAGTGGCAGCCACACGCAGACCTTTATAGCAGCCAATGGCTGCGACAGTGTGGTGACGCTGCACCTGACCCTATTTCCGTTGCCCGAACTCAGCCATACTCCCGATACGGTCATCCTTGCCGGTACTTCAGCGGATTTGTGGGCGTCGGGAGCGGATGTGCTCGTGTGGACGGATGTCAACGGCAACATCTTGGCCAACGGACCGTTGCTGACGGTGAACCCTGCGATTTCTACCCTGTATTATGTCACTGGACAGAGTCAGGTGGGCACAGGCAGCACCGGCTCCGTTCTTGATGATGACGGGTGCTCTGTCACCGATTCAGTGATGGTTTTTGTGACAAATGTTATTGTTGTTGACAGCACTATCTGCGAGGATGAGCTGCCTTTCACATGGAACGGGGTGACTTTCGTGACGGCGGATGTNNTGCATGTGAATACTGTCACCTACGGCAGCTTGGACACTGCGGTGCTTCAGAACCACTTACCGTGGGAATATTACGGCGTGTCTTATTCGTTGCCGGGAATCTATGTGCAGACCATCACGAATGCGGCGGGTTGCGACAGCATTGTGACCATCAATCTGACAGAAATCTACAATGTGGTGGCCTACGCCGACACCGTTATATGTGCCTTCAACACTCCTTTCGTATGGAACGGCTGTACTTTCACACAAACCAGAACGCAGATGGTTACCCTTACCGCCTCGACGGGTGCGGACAGTCTGTTGGTGATGAGTGTGACGGTGATTTATGCCACCTACGGAAGAATAGACACCACGCTGGTGGAGAACGACCTGCCGTTGGTGATTAACGAACAGCAATACTATACCCCTGGTTATCATGTGCAGTATCTGTCGAGTTATGTGGACTGCGACAGTGTGCTGACCATCAATCTCACGGTTCTGTATAATGTGACTGTCCAGGCTGACAGCACAGTATGCGTGAGTGAGCTGCCGCTGGTATGGAACGGGGTGAATTTTGAGCTTGAGGAGGTGTCGGCCGCTGACTTTATCACCCACACTGCCACCCTGCTGGCCTCCACGGGAGTGGACAGCACGGTGGTGATGACACTGCATGTTATGTACCCCACATACGGTGCGTTAGACACCATTGTGGTGGAGAACAACCTGCCCTTGATGGTGAACGGAGAGCAATATGATACCACGGGTGTTTATGAACAAACACTCCCCAGCGCCAATGTAAATGGTTGTGACAGTGTGTTGACGGTGAACTTGACGGTGTTGTATAATGTGACGGAAGAGGTTGATTCCTCCATTTGTGAGAGTGCGTTCCCGTTTGTGTGGAACGACAGCCTGTTCACGGAACCTGGTGAGAAGAGTGCCGTTCTTATCGCCTCCACGGGTGTGGACAGTACGGTGGTGATGCATGTGATGGCGGTTCCTACGACTTACGGCAGCTTTGACACCACTGTGGTGGAGAATTCCCTGCCGTTTGTCTACAATGACAGCCTCTATTACGGAGCGGGAAGCTATACCCAATACCTTACGAATAGAGCAGGATGCGACAGTGTCCTGATGGTAAACCTGACTGTCTTCTTGAACGATACGGTTGAGGTTGATTCGGTTATTTGTGAGGGACTGTTGCCGTTCACTTGGAATGACAGTGTGTTCACAGAGGCGGGCACAAAGACGACTGTCCTGCTGGCACATACGGGAGCGGACAGTTTGGTGGTGATGACGGTGACATTGATTCCAACAACCTACGGCAGTTTTGACACTATCATCAATGGAAACAGCCTGCCGTTTACCTACAATGACAGCATTTACCAGGAGGGGGGAGTCTATACACAGTATCTCACGAATGAGGCGGGCTGCGACAGTGTGCTGACGATCAACCTCTCAGTGTTGTATAATGTGAAGGTTTATGATGATTCGGTGGTGTGTCAGACCGAATTGCCCATAGCGTGGAATGGGGTTGATTTTGAACTTGATGGCGAAACTGTTTTGACGGCTCCCGTAATCCTCACGGATTCGGTTGTTTTGACGGCCTCCACGGGAGTGGACAGCATGGTGGTGATGAGGGTGACAGTTAATCCTATAACATACGGGACGGTTCATCTGACCACTGTGGAGAATGCATTGCCATACACATTTAATGACAGCACCTATTGGGAAGGGGGAAGCTATACCCAACACCTTACGAACATGATGGGCTGCGATAGTGTGCTGACTGTCAACCTGTCGGTCTTCATGAACGATACGGTTGAGGTTGATTCAGTCATTTGCGAGGGCGCGTTGCCGTTCACATGGAATGACAGTGTGTTCACGGAGGCGGGCACAAAAACTACTGTCCTGTTGGCGCATACGGGAGCGGATAGTACGGTGGTGATGACAGTGACCTTGAACCTTACGACCTACGGCATTTTCGACACTCTTGTAAACGGGAATACTTTGCCGTTTGTTTACAATGACAGCATATACCAGGAGGCGGGAAGCTATACACAGTATCTCACAAATGCAGCGGGCTGCGACAGTGTGTTGACGCTTTATCTGTCAGTTTATGGGGTTGTTTCGGTGGACACATGTGATGATTATCAGTGGCACGATGTGACCTATGATTCAACAGGTGTCTATACCTATATCTATCCTGATTCCAATGGCTACGTTCAGGTGGATACCTTATTCCTGACCATATATCACGCCACCAACTTGGCGGAGACGGTGGACACCTGCGACTGGTACACTTGGAATGATTCGACTTATACAGAAAGCGGCACCTATACATACAGCCACCCCGACGCCAATGGTTGTACGCAAGTGGATACGCTGCACCTGACCATATATCATGCCACAAACCTGTCGGAGACAAAAGACACTTGTGATTGGTACAGCTGGAACGACTCCACCTACACCGCCAGTGGCACCTATACTTTCAGTCATCCTGACGAGCACGGTTGTACACAGGTGGATACGCTGCATTTGACTATCTATCACGCCACCAACTTGGCTGAGACCAAGGACACTTGCGACTGGTACAGCTGGAACGATTCGATTTATACAGTAAGTGGCACCTATACCTTCAGTCATCCCGATGAACACGGCTGCACTCAGGTGGATACCTTGCACCTGACCATCAACCGTCCGATGAATATGGCCTTCACGGTGGATACCTGTGAGAGGTACAGCTGGTACGGCACCACTTATACTGAGAGCGGCCTTTATACTCATAGCCTCGGCTGCCGCAGGGTGGATACACTGTACCTGACGATCAATTATAGTGTGACCACGCTGGATACCCTCATTCTGGTGGAGAACCAGCTGCCGTATTACTTTGCGGTAGCCGACACCACCATCGGCAACGGTGCTCCCGCTGCATTCCAGTTCAGCTACCATCTGTCCACTATTCATGACTGCGACTCGACCATACAGCAGACGGTGATTATCCACTATAACACCTCCGAGACAGTAGATACTACAGTCTGCGCCAACTCACTGCCTTATATTTGGCATAACCACCAATATACGCAAGCGGGCTCGCATAATGACACCATATTGAACACGGACGGCAGCGATCATATCATCACCTATCAGTTGGCGGTGAGCAGTCCCACGGCTTTGATGCAAAACATCATGCATGTCAGTTGCTATGGAGCCTCCACGGGCAGTGCGAGCGTGTTGGTGAGCGACGGAGTGCAACCCTATACTTGTCATTGGGAGAATGCGGTGGGCACTACGGTGTCGTCGGTTGCCCAGCTGAGCAACCAGCCGGCGGGTATGTATTACTTGTATGTGGCGGACGCGCTGGGTTGCCAGATAGTAGATAGCGTGACGCTGACCCATCTGAACGATAGTATGGTGCCGGGTGTGATAGCCAACGACCAGTCGGTGTGCGTGGGCCACCAGCCCTCGGCCTTTACAGGCACACAGGCAACAGGTGGAGCCAGCAGTACTTACCAGTGGCAGGTTTCAACCAACGGCACTACTTGGAACCCAGCCCCGACCCCCAACAATGCCCGTAACTACACCTATCCAAACAATGTGACATCACCCATCTCGCTTCGCAGGGCTTGGATCAGCACCGCATGTGGTACTGTATATAGCAATGTGGTAACCGTTAATGTGCAGCAGAACTACTCTGATACGATAACCGCCTCCGTATGTCAGGGTTATTCCTATCAGGAGAACGGCTTTGACATATCCGCGGAAGCCACCGCTTCTCCCGGCACTATTAGCAGTATGGTGCATCTGCAGACCGTGAGCGGCTGCGACAGTATAGTGACCTTGTTGCTGACCGTTCAGCCTTCAACTTATTCTGAAGAGCAACTGACGATATGTCAAAACGAACTGCCCTATATCTACAATGATACTGTATTCGATGTGACTACTCCCCAGTTCTCCACTGTCAACTTCCAGTTCACAACTGCTGGAGGCTGTGACAGTGTGGTGACTCTCCACCTGACTGTAAATCCTATGTATGAACAGGACTTGAACGACATGATATGTGAGGGTGAGGGTTATAACCAAAACGGCTTTGTGGTGTCACCTGAACAGACGCAGGGTTTGACCGAATTGGATTTGACGCAACAGTTGCAGAGTCAGGATGGTTGCGACAGTGTGGTGAACCTGCACCTTACGGTGATAGACACCTCGGTGTCCATTGTGTCCCTCACTGGGGATTTCTGTGAGGAATATGCTGCCGAGCTATCGGCGGAGACCAACGCCACCAGCTATCTGTGGAGCACGGGCGAGAGCAGCCAGACCATTGTGGTGACGCAGCCGGGTCTCTATACGGTGACGGCCACCCAGGGCAACTGTAGCATGTCGGCCTGGTATAAGATAGAGAATTGCGAGTTCAATGTGTATCTGCCCAACGCTATCACGCCAGGTATGGGCGACGGGCTGAACGACTACTTCTGCATCCACGAAAAGTATCAGCCTCTGATTGAGAACTTTGAGATTAGAATCTACACTCGTTGGGGCGAATTGATTTATCACTCCAACGACAAGGCCTTCAAGTGGGAGGGAGTACGTAATCCACATACAGGAGAGGTTCTCAGAAACAATATCTATACTTACCTGATTAACTTCACTGACAACCGAGGTGTTCCATATCAGCTGACTGGAACTATCACGGTGTTGTAGTTTACGTGGTGTGCCGCTGGCACACGTACTTTAAGGGAAAGAAGGGACTATTGCAGTTCGAAATCCTCTTCGATGTCCCAGTAGCCGCGAATGTTGATGGGTTTGGGGAAGAAGAAGATTTCCTCGGGTTGGCGTTTCTCGCGGTAGCGGCCAGTGTCCCAACGGCCGTTGTTGTTGCGGTCTTTCACCACTTTGATTTTGTAGTTGCCAGGTTCGAGATGCATGTAGTGGATGGAGCGGGGAGCGCTGAGGATGTCGCATTGCAGTACGGAGCCTTTGTTGTTGAGCAAATAGACCAGATATTGGCAAGAGGGGTCACTGATGCTGTAGTTGATTTGCAAGTTGCCGTAGTCTTTCTCGGTTTTGGTGGTGAAGCGCTGGCTGATACTGTCGTTGGTGAGCCCGTTATAGCCCCAGAATACCGAGTCGCGGATGAGGATGCTGTAGGGCATTTTCTCTTCAAAGGCATAGTCGATGGGGAAGCTGCGTAGGAAGGTGTCGGGCAGGGTGAAGGTTTTGATGAGGGTGTCGTTACCGCTTTGCATCAGTTTGCATATCATGAGACTGAAGGTGCAGGCTTTCACAGGGTAAGAGAAATGGAGGGTAAGGGGTTGGAAGATGTTCTCCTTGTTGCTGAGGCTGACGTTGAGTTTGGGCTTCCCGCTATCTTTTTTAACACGCCCGCCGCCTTGTTTGCTTTTCTTGAAGGGAAGGATGTGGACGGTGTCAATGTGGTG
>LXOW01107880.1_pt1 | contig 11938 bp, 5 predicted proteins | sample 1368591 | NCBI WGS metagenome assembly LXOW01 (sample SAMN04884650, study PRJNA319009) | bovine gut metagenome | isolation source: Cow rumen | host: Bos taurus | place: Italy: Legnaro (PD) | collected 2014-07-09
GACTCCACGTTGGGACCTCCCCAGAGGGCCTGCTGTGCAAAGGCCGAAACAGTCAGCATGAGTGCTGCGAATATTGCAATTGTTCTTTTCATAATTCTTATTTAAAACTTTCACCTGCCTTCTTCAAGGCTTTCGGAAGACATTCCTGCCAGAAATTCCAGTAGTGGATGCCGCTGCGGGCGATCCATTCGCAGGTCAGGCCTTTTTCTTTCATGTAGTTGGCCACGGTTTCGGCGTCGGCGTTGTTGACCGTGGTGTCTTCCGTGCCCACTTCGATCGTGAAGGGCGGGAAGATCTTCTTGTCGGACTGTGCGTCGATCATGGCCTTGAACGAATTGACGTCGACCGCCGGGCTCATCGCATAGGCGTACGTAAACTTGGCCGGATACTTCAGGGCGTGATACAGCGTACCGTAGCCACCCATCGACAGGCCGGCCACGGCCCGTTTGCCGCTGAACTTGTACTTTGCCTCGACCGCCGGCATCAGCTCCTCTTGGAAATACTTCTCAAAGGCGCCGACATAGAACGTCATCTGCGCATCGGGCATGACGATGATCATCGGCTTTCCGCCCGTCTTGACGTACTTGGCCGCAATCTGCATCGCGTTGCCCTTGTCGAGCCAGGCGTTCTGGTCATCCCCTGCCCCATGGAGCAGATAGAGGATCGGATAGGCCGTATTCGCATCGAACTTCGGCGGCAGCCAGACGTTGTATTTCATGGTCTGCTTCATCGCCTGGCTGTCAATGGTCAGACCCCGGAGCGCCTGTCCGTCGGGATTGATCAGATCGCTGATATCAATGGGCGTGACAGGCTCGGGATCCACATGACCGCAGGCACTGAGCGCCAATGCGCCCAGTGCCACGACGATCAGAATGGATAGAATACGTTTCATTTATTCGAATCTGCCCACAAAGGTATAACCCGTGGAACCGACGAACTTCCAGGCATCACCCACAGCGGTGACCGTCAGGGTTTCGCCAGGATTGACGAGGACAACACCATCTGCCGTGACATAGCGGGTGCCACCCATGCCCATGCCCCACATGCTCAGGTCATAGCCGTTGCCGAAGGTATGGTCTTCGTGGGCGTACTCCTTGCAGACATACTCGCCACCGAAATCATCGGAACCTTCGGTCAGGACCAGCTGGAACCAGGCGATTTCCTCACCGGCTTCATTCTTGAGCGTCAGGTTGTGCGTCTTCACGCCAGCCACAGGTGCGAAGGTCTCATCGACCGCGTCGCTCAATTCATCGGTCATGACATAGACGGGTTCATCGCTGCCACCGCCATTGCCGAAGATGAAATCGTAACCGTTGCCGGAGATTTCCCAGATGTCGTCGCCCAGCTTGGAAACCGAGAGGGACTCGCCGGGATTGATGAGAACGACACTGCCGTCAGCCTTCAGGTAGCGCGAGCCACCCATGCCCATACCCCACATGCTCAGGTCGTAACCGTTGCCGAAAGTATGGTCTTCGTGAGCGTATTCCTTGCAGAAATAATCACCGGAGTAGTCGCTGACCCCTTCGGTCAGAACCAGCTGGAACCAGGCGACTTCCTCGCCGGCCTTGTTCTTGAGCGTCAGGTTGTGCGTCTTTACGCCGGCTACCGGAGCGAAGGTCTCGTCGACCGCGTCGCTCAACTCATCCGTATACGTATAGTTGGGGGTCGGCACATCGCCGGGCGTCAGTTCGGGGATTTCACCGGTGAAGGTAGCCCAGTGCGGATAGGTTTCCTCGCTACCCCAGGTGATGGTGAACTTCGAGCCTTTCTTGGTGACGGTGATGGGTTCCTTGTCGATGTGCGTGACAGTGGGCCATTCCCACCAACAGGTACCCCAGTGCATGATGCCCATGCCCCATTCGCTCAGGTCGTACTCGTAACCGGGTGCGTACTGGCCGGGACCTACGTTGTCATGATCTGCAGCAGGCGTATAGACACCTTCGGCCAGGAAGCCGTCGGCGCTGTAGACATCAGCCGTCAAGGCATAACCGTCGCCCTCGGGCGTACCCATCATATCGAGTCTCATGTCGTCGGTACCCAACTTGAAGGTCACAGTACTGTTGGCGTTGGCCTGTGCGACCAGCAATTTCGTCAGTACCACCGGTTCCGGATCGGGTTCATAGATGATATCGCCTTCCCATTTGGTGCGGTAGGCATTGCCACTGGCATCGAAGAGGACGAAGGTAAGTTTATAGTAGTCACCCTCCTTCTTCTGGACAGTGATGGTACCGGATTCGACGGTGTTGCCGTTGATCTGGGTCGGACCGACCAGGAAGCAGCCGTTCGATTCACCGGGGCCGTATACGTTGGGCTCCAGGTAATACTGGGCGCGCGGGCCCACCAGCTGGGCGATCAGTGTCGCGTCGTTGCCGACGAAGTTCAGGGTGAAGATACGGTTCTTGTCGGTCTTCTGCGCTGAAGACGAGACGAGCGAAGTCAGGACGGGTTCTTTCGCGTCCGGGAACAGGCCAACCAGCGGGTCCAGTGCGGTATTGGTGCAGGAGACGAGGGCCAGGCAGGCCACCAACATACTGAATATGAATGTTCTTTTCATGATATTCATCCTTTAAAGTATCAATAACCGGGGTTCTGCTCGATGTTCTCATTCAGCATCACTTCCGTGTAAGGATAAGGCAGGTGTTCATGCTTGCCAGTCTTGAAACCATAGACGGAACGGCCACTGGGCACATAGGTCACGGTGCCGTTGGGCTCCATCTTGGGATAGTCCTTGCCCATATCTTTCAGGCGGTCGGCAGCTTCACCCCAACGGAGCAGGTCCTGGAAGCGCTGGCCTTCGCCGCAAAGTTCCAGACGTTTCTCCGTCTTGATGTCGTCGAGCGTAATGCCGTTGAGAGCAGGCAGTTGCGCACGAGTGCGGATACGGTTCACATACTGGAGCGCCGTAGCCTGATCGCCGGCCATGAAGCTGGCCTCTGCTCCGCAGAGCAGCACCTCGGCGAAACGCATCCAGAGCGGGTTCTTGGTGTTGATCATGCCGTAGTAGGAGATCTCGTCGCTCATGAAGCGGCCCTTCCAGTTGAAGATACCGGTCGACAGGGTGGTCGTGTTCCAGACCACACCCATGTCGCGAAGTTCCGCATAGGTCTTCAGGGTTTCGGTGCGACGGTAGCTGTTCTTGCCTTCATATTTCTCGAAGGTTTCCAGCAGGTCGACGGTCGGGACCATGAAGCCCCAGCCACCGGTGCAGCTGACCTCCGCGGGGATGGTCATCTCGGAACCGGAGCTACGCCAGGAAACCATGGCGCCGTAGAAGTCGAAGTTGTCGAACTGGTTGTTCAGGTCGTTGACGCGGATGCTCTCGAAGAGGTCTTCGCAGTTCATCTTGTAGGTCGCGTTGCGCTGGTCGCCGTACGGGCCGGCCGTGAACAGGTCGTAGAGGTTGGAATTCACCACGGCGGCAAACTGGTCGGCCGCTTTCTTGTAATAGGAGTTGTCTTTCAGTTCCCAGGCCATCCAGAGGTAGGCCTTGCCCAGCAGGGCCTGACCAAACTGCTTGGTGACGCGCCAGCAGGTGGCATCATTTAGGGAAGCTTTCTGGGCCAGCATGCCGGAGTTGATGGCATAGGTCAGGTCGCTTTCGATGAGGGCCCAGAGGTCTTCGGTGCTGCCGTTGGGCTGTGCATACTCAGACGGAGCCAGCTCGTGGTCCACGATCGGCGGGTTGCCCCAGAGGGTGGTGAGTTCGAAATAAGCCCAGCCGCGGAAGAGGTGCGCCTCAGCGACGGCACGGGCAGCCGCCTGGCTCTGTTCCGGATCGATATGGCCGATCACCACATTGGCGTGATAGATCAGGCCGTAGTAGCCCGAGAAGGAACCCTCGATCTGGCCGGTTTCGGAGTTGAAGGCGAATTCGCCGAGGGCGTCCATGTCCACGTTGTCACCGTGGGCGGCGCCGCCCGGATAATAGTCGTCGGAGATGATGTTCTTCACGAGCATCACGTTGTAGTACCAGCCACGGACGTCACTGTACATGGTGATGGCACCCGATTCGATCTCTTCGTCGTTCTTATAGTACGTATTGTAGTCGATGGCGCCCTTGCGGGGGATATCGAGCAGGCTGTCGCAGGAAGACAGGGCCATGACGGCCGTCAGAAAAGAGAGAATGATATATTTGGTTTTCATAAGGCAGTCAGATTAGAAAGTGATGTTGACACCGAAGACCACCTTCTTGGAGGTCGGATAGTTACCCTTGTCCACACCCATCGAGGAACCGACGCCCACGATCTCGGGATCGAAGCCCGGATACTTGGTGAAGGTGAACCAGTCATCCATGGAGGCATAGATGCGGAGATTATCGATGAGGATCTTCTTGAGGAGGTGCTGCGGGAAGTTGTAACCCAGCTGGATCTGTTTGATCTTCAGGTAGCTGGCATCCATCACCACACCGCTCGAAGTGAGGAACTTCGCATAGTTGGCAGCGCCGGCGGCCGGCATGGTGCCGTTGGTATGGGTCGGGGTCCAGCGGTCTTCCGTCAGATAGAGGAGACGGTTGGACGTGTAGTCGATGTTGTTCAGGGCGTTCAGGATCTGGTTTCCGCCAGCGCCTGCGGCGAACACGAGGAAGTCAATGCCTTTCCAGCCCATGTTGATAGTCAGACCATAGTTGTAGGTCGGGATACCGGAACCCAGGTGACGCTTGTCGCTGTCGAGCGGGTCGGTGGTCGGCTGGCCGAGCGTGCCGTCTTCGTTGTAGTGGTTGAAGAGCGCTTCACCCGTGCTGGGCTCGATGCCGGCGAATTCATAGCCGTAGAGGTGCCAGGCCGGATAACCGATCTCGAAGCGGGTGACGGTGCCGTAGTTACGGACACCCACGCCGGCGAGACCGTCTTTCAGGGTCGGGTGGAGATAGGTCACACGGTTGCGGAGCGAGGAGAAGTTGCCACTGATGCTGTAGTTGAAGTCACCGATCTGGTCACGCCAGCGGACTTCCAGCTCAACACCCTTGTTGTCCACGTTACCGGCGTTCATCGGAGATGCGCTCACGCCCACGATGGTGGAGGTGGTGATACCGGTCACGATCAGGTCCTTGGTCTTCTTGTCGAACCAGTCGAAGCTGACGGTCAGGCGGTCGCGCAGGAAGCGCATGTCGATACCGACGTTGAACTGCTCGGAAGTCTCCCACTTGAGCTCTTGGTTACCCGACATTGACGGCGCATAGCCGATGATGTACTGGAAGGAGCCGTCGGAGTTGACCACACCCGTCGGATACTGGCCGGTGGAGGTGATGTCGTTGGCATAGGAGTAATTGCCCAGGCCGGCGATGGAACCGTTCTGGCCCCAGCTCAAACGCAGCTTGGCGAAGTTGACGGCGCGGCGGATCGGCGCGAAGAACGGCTCTTCGGAAATCGTCCAGCCACCGGATACGGAGGGGAAGAAGCCCCAGCGCATCGGCTTGGGAAGGACGGAGAGGTCGGCGGCATCCGCGCGGAAAGTAGCCTGGACGTTATATCTGTTCAGGAAGTTCCAGCCCACACGGCTGAAGTAGGAATACTTGCGGCTGAAGGTCTCGACACCGCCACCGACAGACTTGGTGGCCGTCGGGGTGGCCTGGCTGATATAATAGAAGAGCGGATCGTCGCGTTTGATACCGAAATCGATCACGCCGCCCGTATCGGAACCGCTGATGCCGGCATTGGCGCCGTAGCTGCGGTTCTGGCTGTAGGAAACACCGGCCATGGCCGACACGGTGTGATTGCCGAACGTCTGCATCCAGTTGACGAAGTTCTCCCACTGGTAGTACATCGAGTTGTTGGCGCTGGCGCTCACAGACATGTAATATTGCTTGGCATAGCCCTCGTTCACGAAGTAGTCGTGGGTGTAGCCGTAGCTGTCACTCGAGCTGAAGCGGTAACCCAGGCGGGAAGTGATGGTGAGCACCTTGAGGGGACGGAGGTTCAGTGCGGTGGAACCGTTGATGTTGAAGCCCTTGCTCTCGGAGAAGGCCCGGTCACGCTGGACCAGCGGGTTGATGTTCTCGGAGAGGTTGAACTGGGAGATACCGTAGATACGACCCTGTTCGTCGGTCAGGAGCACTTTCCCTTCTTCGAGGTAATCCTTGACGAAGTCGGGTTCGAGGCCCTTTTCGTACACGACAGGGGTCATCGGGTCGAGCTGCAGGGCGGCCAGCACGGCAGAGCCGTAGTCGCTGCCTTCGGAGATGCTGCGGGCCTTGTAGTATTCCACCTGGTTGTTGGTCTGGACATCGAGCCAGGGTTTGAATTTCCAGCTGGCGTTCACCATGCCCGTGACACGGTTGTAGACATCGGCGTCACCGACGAACATACCGTTGTTGTTGAGGTAGGAGCCCGAGATGTAGAGGCTTCCCTTGTCGTTACCGGCCTGGAAGGTCAGGTTGTGGTGGTGCATGAAGGAGTTCTCATAGGAAGCGCCCAGCCAGTCGGTGTTGGTGCGCTGGTCCCACTTGCCATACACATCGTTGAGGCTAATCGTGCCTTTCTCGAGGTAGTACTGCAGGAACTGCTCGGAGTTCATGACCTTCGGGGTCTTGCCGAGGCTCTGGGAAGAGAGCTGGTAGCTATAGCTGATCTTGCCGTCGCCCTGGCCTTTGCGGGTGGTGATCATCACCACACCGTTACCGGCTTCCGCACCGTAGATGGCGGCGGAGGCACCGTCCTTCAGCACTTCCATCGACTCGATGTCGTTCGGGTCGATGCCGGCGATGGAGGTGGTCAGACGACCGTCGACCACATAGAGCGGGTTGGCGTCGTTGTTGGAGGAAATACCACGGACGCGGATGGCCGGGGTGGCACCCGGGCGGGCGGAGGAGGCGAAAGCCTGGACACCGGCCGTCTTGCCCTGAAGGGCAGCTTCCGGCGAAGTGATGGTACGGTTGGCGATGTCTTCCGATTTCACCTGCGAGATGGCGCCGGTGACGTCAGATTTTTTCTGTACGCCGTAACCCACGACGATCGTTTCCTCGAGCATTTCCGTGTCGGGAAGCAGTTTGACGTTGAGGGTCATGGTTTTCTCGGCCACGAAAGTCTGCGACTTGAAGCCGATGTAGGAGAACTCGACGACGGTTCCGGCAGGAACGGTAATGGAATAATTACCGTCCAGGTCGGTTGCCACGCCGTGCGTGGTCCCCTGCTGAATGACACCGACACCCATGAGCGGTTCGTTGAAATCGTCAACGACCGTTCCGGAGAGCGTCACCTGAGACTGTGCGTTCAGCGACCAGCCGACCAGCAGGGCCAGGCAGGCGAGCGTCAGTCTTTGAAAGAGGGATTTTCTCATAAGATCTGTTTTTTAGGTTATTTGATAGATGATTCGATGTTCAGGATCATTTTTTTCGGATAGGGTTCCCAGGTCGGGATGCCTTCCGCTTCCGGAGTACCGGTCTTGGCGAAATTCGTCCAGAGACGGCTGATGCGGTGGCCCAGCTCAGCGGCTTCGTCGCTGCCGCCCGTCATGGTGCGGTGCAGGACCACATTGTCGAATACGAAAGGAATCTCCATGCAGTGCGTGCTGCCGAGCGCACCGTCGAGCACGGGCGATTCCCAAGTAAATTGATAGAGGTATATGGGAGCGCAACCCGCTGCGGTGCGGTCGGCAGCCTGCTGGAGGGCCAGCGGCTGGAAGATCGGATCCTCGCGGTCGCGCGTGAATTCATGATAGGTGGTGCCGATGATCACCGGAATGTCTTTCGAGAGCGCCAGAGCTTCCGCGGAAGCAGGCTGGGCGGGGATAATCTCGCCGTCCACCACGGGAACCTGTCCGAAGAGGATGGCGTTCAGGATATTCTCCGGGAAGGCGCCGTCCTGCTGGGCTTCTTCGCGCACGGCTGCAATGGCGCCGTTGTAGGCTTCCAGCAGCTGTTCGTAGGGAACCTTCTCAATCTCGGCGATGCGGGAAGGATTCAGGTGCAGGGCCTCGACGGTCTTGGCGCCGATGCGGCGGGAATACTTGGGATCCATGAGCTGCGTGATGGAACCGCTCTGCACGATGGCCTTGTTGAAGAGTCCCTTGGCGGAAGGCATGGCCATCAGGGTGGAGACCTTGCCGCCACCACCGGACTGGCCGAAGATCGTCACGTTGGCCGGATCACCGCCGAACTGGGCGATGTTGTCGCGCACCCACTGCAGGGCCTTGACCAGGTCCATCATGCCGAGGTTGCCGCTGTGGGCATACTTGGCACCATAGGCCGATAGGTCGAGGAAGCCGAGCGCGTTGAGGCGGTGGTTGAGCGAAACGACCACGACGCCGTGGTCGCGGGCCAGGTTCGTGCCGTCATAGCCGATCTGTTCCTGGCCGCTGCCGGCACGGAAACCGCCGCCGTGCAGCCACACCATCACCGGGCGCTTGCCGCCGTCCTTGATGCCGGCGGTCCAGACATTGACACGCAGGCAGTCCTCATCGGGGAAGCCGTCGTCCCAATGCATCGCGAAGGCCTGGTTGTCGTCGTACCAGCCCATGCGCTTGTCCTGCGGGCAGGTCGGACCGTAGGCCCGGCTGGCGCGGACTTCCGTCCAGGGATCGGGATCCTCGGCCGGCATGAAGCGGGCTGCCTTGGCGTAGGGAATGCCTTTGTAGATGTAGACACCGTCGTCGATGTAGCCGGCTACGGGGCCGGATGAAATCTGTACGGTCGTAGCCTTGGCAGATGTCTCCAAGGCGGCCGGAGCGGCCTTTTCAGGCTTGTTTCCGGACGGGCAGCTGCAAGCTGCGGTCAGGAAGACCGCAGCCGTCAGCGAAACAACAGGAAGTATGTTCATAGTGCAACCAAAAAACTTATTGCAAATTTCGCCAAAGCAATCTGCAAAGTCTTTCTCCGGGTTACAACTTCTTATCTATACGTCCGGTTTTGCAAAAAATCTTTGTTCAAAAATCTTTCTATTTGTTAAAAAACAGGGCCAATTCTGCCGATTTATGTTTATATTTGGCATATGAAACGCTATTTGACCCTTCTTTGCCTCCTCTGCAGCCTGACCGCCTGTCATTCCGAGCGTCCGGCGGGAGGGAATCCGCAGCATAATGCGGGCGTCGTATTGTCCGACGCCCTCTCCAACCAGAAAGTGAACGCCTTCACCGAAGACGCCGACGGCCATATCTGGATGGCGACATCCCGAGGCCTCAACAAATACAACGTCCACGAATACCACCAGTATTTCTGCACCGACGACACGCTCGGGCTTCCCGACAACCAGATCAACGACGTCTACTGCGCCCGCGACGGGCGGCTGTGGGTGACGACAGTCAACGGGGCGGCCTACCGCACGGAAACCGGCGAATTCCGGCGCATCCCCTATGAAGGAAAGTTCGGCAACTTCCGGGAGGTCCTCGAGGCCCCGGACGGCCGCATCCTGATGAGCAACGCCGTGTCCCTCTTCGCCTTCGATCCGGAAAAGGAAATGCTGCGGACCGTCGTCCCGGACTACAATGCCTACGGTCTCCCGGCGGAAGCCTGGGTGGGTGACCGCCTGTACAGCCTCTGGGGCCGGACGACGCTCAAGGCGTACAACAGCCACGACTTCTCCGTTATCGAAACCATTTCCCTCCCCTTCAACGCCTACCACATCTGCCACGCCGGCAATGGGGAGCTTTGGCTCTCGGGCGTCGGCAAGCTGCAGATCTTCGACACCCGCACCGGAAGCTGGAAGCCGCTTCCCGCGGCCATCCGCAACGAACGGGGCATCATGGGCGGTGACGTCGACCTTCTCTTCTCTGTCGATGACAACACCCTGTTGCTCAATGTCATCGGGAAGGGCATGTACTGCTGGCAGCGCAACATCGACCGCGTGCTGTTCCAGGATGAACCGGGCTTCCCTTACGAGATTCCCGGCTCCGAGATCCGCACCATCTTCAAGGACAGTCGGGGCAATCTCTGGTTCGGCACGGTGGACCAGGGCTATACCACCAGCTACCATTACCGCGACGGCTTCAACAACAACAAGCACCTGACCGCCGCTTTCGAGCACAAGACCGTCGTCTCGCTCTGCCGCGACAAGGCTGAACGGCTCTGGATCGCCACGATGACCGACGGACTGTGGGTGCGCGAACCCGGCACGGAGCAGGTCCGGCGCGTGGACGTCTCGCACCTGGTTCCCGACGCACACATCGGTTACCTCCGCTGCGGGCGGATTTACTGCGACAAGGATGGCGAGCTTTGGCTGCTGTTCAGTGACAAATACCGCGTCGTACGCTGCCGCTATGCGCAGGGACGGCTCCAGCTCATCGACAGTTTCTTCTTCACCCACCCCGCCGCCATCGCAGAAGACGACCTGGGCCGCATCTGGGTAGGCGGCAACGCGATGGAGCTGGCCCGCTACGACAAAAACACGCGCAGCGTCACGTCCATCCCTTATACGGAGCAATCTGACTGGCCCATCGTCTCTGACCTCATGCTCGCCGAGCCGGGGCGCATGTTCATCGCCGCCAACGGCACCAAATTGCTGCAGATCAACACCAATACCGGTCTCGTCTCCCCCATCGTGCTGACAGACGAGGAAACAAAAGCCTGTATCAATCGTTCTGTCCTGATCCCCAACGTGCTGTTCCGCGACAGCGGCGGCGACCTCTGGGTCGGGACCATCGCCAACGGCCTGCTCCGGCACGACTACCAGCGCGCGGTCACCGAGCCCGTGCCCGGTGCCCCCTGCGCCGACATCTGCGCCATCCAGGAAGACCGCCAGGGCAACATCTGGGTGTCGACCATGTACGGCCTCGGCCGCTACGACCGCACCGTCAACGAATTTGTCAACTACTATGCAGCCGACGGCATCGGCGGCAACCAGTTTTCCGACCGGGCCGCCTGCCTGCTCGGCGACGGCACCCTCATCTTCGGCGGCACCCACGGCCTGACCGTCTTCAATCCCATCGACGTGTCACAGCGACGCACCGTGCCCCTGGTGTTCGAAGACCTGAAGATCCACAACCAGCTCGTCGTGCCCGGCCCCGACGCACCCATCGACCGGGAACTCTGCACGAAACCCGACATCACCCTGCGCCAGGACCAGAACGGCTTCAGCATCTCCTTCGCCGCGCTGGACTACAGCGAGCACGAACGCTCCCACTATTACTATAAGATGGAGGGCTTCGACCGCTACTGGATCGATGCCGGCAACAACCACGAAGCCTACTACGCCAACCTGCCCGCCGGGCGCTACCAGTTCAAGGTCCGCATCACCAACAACAACCGGAGCATCGTCGAGACCGAAGATTCCCTGCAGGTCCGCATCCTGCCGCCGTGGTTCCGCACCGGGTGGGTCCGCCTCCTCTTCTGGTTGCTCACGCTGGCCCTCCTGTTTGGTTTCTGGTTGCTGTTCCGCCGCATCCACCGGCAGCAGCAACTGCATGCTGCACACATCCGCGAGGAGCGGGAACAGCGCGAAAAAGCACAGCAGGAAAAAGAACAGGAGCAGCGCCTCAACAAGATCCAGATGAACTACTTCTCCAACGTGGCCCATGAGTTCCGCACGCCGCTGACCATGATCGCCGGCCCGGTGGCCGAACTGGCCGAATCGGAAGGCGTCAAGGGCCGCGACCGGAAGATGGTGGGCATCATCCAGCGCAACGCCAACTGGATGCTCTCGCTGGTGGGCCAGCTGCTCGACTTCAACCGTATCGGCAACAACAAGTTACAGCTGAAAGTGGCCAAGACCGACATCGTCGCCCCGTTGCAGAACACCGTGGAGCTCTTCCGCTTCAACGCCGACTCGAAGAAGATCGAGCTCAGCGCCCAGGGCCTGGAAGAGCCGCTCGTCATGTGGGCCGACGTCGACAAGGTGCAGAAGATCACGATGAACCTGCTCTCCAACGCCATGAAATACACGCCGTCCGGTGGAAAAGTGACGCTTTCGTTCGACGTGCTTCCGCGCGAAGAACTGACCGATCTCTTCCCGCTGACGGAAAAAGATACCGACCACCAATATGCCTGCATCGCCGTCTCCGACTCAGGCAG
>LXOW01394201.1_pt1 | contig 11928 bp, 11 predicted proteins | sample 1368591 | NCBI WGS metagenome assembly LXOW01 (sample SAMN04884650, study PRJNA319009) | bovine gut metagenome | isolation source: Cow rumen | host: Bos taurus | place: Italy: Legnaro (PD) | collected 2014-07-09
GGCATCTCCATTCCCCCGGACGCCATCCACGTCATGAAGAAGACCCGGGAGAAGAACATCTTCGACGCCGAGGTCTGGCCCGGCGAAGGCATGATCTATATCGACAACGTGGGCTTCGCCGCTAACGAGCTGGAGGGCTACGAGAACAAGGAGATCGCCATGGTGGAGATCGACCCGGAGAAGGTGCAGATCGTGAACCCCCAGGACGCCAAGCTCACCGGCACCATCAAGAGCTGCATGTTCCTGGGCACCCACTACCAGATCACCATCTCCTGCGAGGAGAACGACTGGATCGCCCATTCCGAGGAGTTCATGGAGGACGGGGAAGAGGTGGGCATCCTGGTGGACGCGCAGGACCTGCTGCTGACGGACAAGAAGGAGTAAGGGCCCATGAAGCGCAAGTTCTTTGCCTATCCATACATCGTGTGGATGATCCTGTTCATCGTGGCGCCCATGCTGTTCATCCTCTACTACGCGGTGAACGTGGGCGGCGCGTGGACCATCGCCAAGGCCTGGGCCACCCTTTCCGACCCAGGCAAGTGGAACATTCTCTGGACCAGCGTGGTCATGGCCTTCAAGACCACCCTGATCTGTCTGCTTCTTGGCTACCCCATCGCCTACATCCTGTCCAACATGAGCAAGACCGTGGCGGGGTTCCTGTCGGTTTTGTTCTTCGTGCCCATGTGGATGAACTTCGTGCTCCGCACCTATGCCTGGCAGGCCATACTCGAATACTTTTTGCCGAACCTGCTGGGCATGAAGGACGGCACCCTCACCGGCACGGAGGCGGCGGTGCTCATGGTGCTGGTGTACAACTTCCTGCCGTTCATGATCATGCCGCTGTATAACACCCTGGCTAAGCTCGACAAGTCCCTTCTGGAGGCGGCCCGGGACCTGGGGGCCAACGGCTTCGTCACCTTCACCAAGGTGGTGCTGCCGCTTTCCGTGCCGGGCATCGTGTCCGGCGTCACCATGGTGTTCATTCCCGCCATCACGGCCTTCACCGTGCCCGCCCTCATCGGCAACGGGAAGTATTACCTCTACGGCAACGAGATCGAGCTGGCCTTCAAGACCCTCTCCGGCCAGGGGGACTACGCCGTGGGCTCCACGCTCTCCATCATCCTCTTGATCTGCGTGGTGGTGTCCACGATCATCATGAACTACTTTGACAAGGACCAGAAGGAAGGGGGGCAGATGTGGTGAAAAAGGCGGCTCGCTCTTTGAAATACGTGTATCTGGCGCTGATGATTCTCTTCCTCTATATCCCCATCCTGTATTTGATCGTGTTCTCCTTCAACGATTTCTCCACGGGGCGGCGAATCAGCTACGCCAATTTGGGCGCCTGGAAGGGGTTCACCCTTCATAACTACACCACGCTGTTCACCGGCGAGGCGGGCCAGGCCCTGCTGCTGACGTTGGAGGTGGCGGGCATCACCAGCGTCCTGGCCACCCTCATCGGCACCGCGGCGGCCATCGGCATTTACAGCATGAAGAAGCGCACCCGGAACCTGGTGCTCAACGCCTCCCAGCTCCCCATGGTGAACCCGGATCTGGTCACGGGCATCACCTTCATGATGCTCTTTGCCTTCGTGAACGGGCTCTTGGTGAAGCTCAGCATGAAGCAGGTGGGGGATATGGCAAAGCTCCTCATCGCCCACATCTCGTTCAGCATCCCCTACGTGATCTTCTCCGTGATGCCCCGGCTCCGGCAGAGCTCGGACCTTCTGTATGAGGCGGCCATGGACCTTGGCTGCTCCCCCATGCAGGCCCTCTTCAAGGCGGTGATCCCGGACATTATGCCGGGCATCACCTCGGGCTTCGTCATGGCGCTGACCATGTCTTTGGACGACTTCGTGGTCAGCTACTTCGTGAGCGACCTGAAGAGCGTCCTGTCCGTCTACATCTACTCCGCGGCCCGTGGGGCGAAGGGCGTGAACCCGGCCCTGGCCACGGTGATATTCATCCCGCTGGTGACGCTGCTTCTGGGCGTGAATTTAAGGCGCATCGCCAAGGAACGGGAGTATGAGATCCAAAATAAGAAAGTGAAACTGAAGGATAAGGGAGGAAAATGAAATGAAAAAGTGGCTTGCTATCCTGCTGTGCGCCCTGATGGTGCTCTCCATGGCCGCCTGTTCCAAGAAGGACGAGGCGGAGGAGGAAGCGGCGGATTACAGCTTCGCCGACGGGGACCAGTATGACCACATCGGCGGGGAGCTGAACGTGCTGAACTGGGGCGAGTACATCGACCCGGAGCTCATCGCCATCTTTGAGGAGGAGACCGGCGTCAAGGTGAACTACACCGAGATGACCAGCAACGAGGAGATGCTCATCAAGCTCCGTTCCGCGGACAACCCCTACGACATGTGCTTCCCCTCCGACTATATCATCGAGAAGCTCATCAAGGACGATCTGCTGATGGAGCTGGATATGACGAAGATCCCCAACCGCAAGAACATCGCCGAGCGCATGTATGGGGTGACCGACACCTTCGATCCCGGCAACAAGTACTCCCTGCCCTACATGTGGGGCACCGTGGGCATCCTCTACAACACCAAGATGGTGGACGAGGAGGTGGACAGCTGGAACATCCTGTGGGATGAGAAGTACGCCGGGAAGATCTGGCAGTACGACTCCGTGCGGGACGCCATGGCCGTGTCGCTGATGCGGCTGGGGTACAGCCTGAACAGCACCGATCCCGACGAGATCGCCAAAGCCAAGGACGAGCTCATCAAGCAGATCCCCCTGCTCAAGGGCTTGGGCACCGACAACATCCGTTCCTCCATGATCAACGGCAAGGCGGCCCTGGCGGTGATCTACGCCGGCGACGCCATCCTCTGCATGGAGGAGAACGAGGACCTTGCTTACGCCATCCCCCAGGAGGGCAGCAACGTCTGGTTCGACAACGTGGTCATCCCCAAGACCGCCAAGAACGTGGAGGCGGCCCACGCCTTCATCAACTTCCTGAACGACGCCAACCTGGCCGCCCGGAACACGGAGTTCATCTACTACTCCACCCCCAACCAGGGCGCTATGGATCGGATGGACGAGGAGCTGGCGGCCAACGAGACCTTCAATCCCACGGACGAGACCTTGGCCCGCTGCGGCGTGTATCACGATCTGGGCGACGCCATCAACCTCTACAACAGCGCCTGGGAAGAGTTCAAGACCGCCATGGGCAAGTGACGCTATGGAAGAATCATTGATCCAAGACCTGCGGGATCTGCTGGCGGTGGACAGCACCACCGGCTTTGCCGGCCCCCTGGACGAGCTGCTGATGGACAAGTGCCGCTCCCTGGGCTTCGCGCCCCGGCGGCTCAACAAGGGCGGCGTCCGGGTGGATCTGGGCGGCGAAGGCCGACCCATCTTCATCACCGCCCATGGGGACGACATCGGCCTCATGGTCCGGCGCATCCTCTCTGACGGCACGCTGGAGGTCTACAACGTGGGCGGCAATCCTCCCGTGCAGACCATCCATGAGAACGTGCGGGTGTATACCCGCCGGGGCCGGGTGCTGACGGGCACCGTCCGCCTTCGCAGCCCCAGCCTCCACATCGTCCCCCTGGCGGATCGGAACGAGCCGCTGGAGTATCGGAAGAACGTGTGCGTCACGTTGGACGAGCCCGTGTATACAAAGGCGGATACGGAAGCCCTGGGCGTGGAGCCGGGGAACATGGTGGCCCTGGACCCCCGCCTGGTGGAGACCGAGGGGGGCTACATCAAGAGCCGGTTTTTGGACGATAAATCGAGCTGCGCCGCCGTCCTCGCCATGATGCGCATGGTGGCGGCGGGGAAGGTGAAGCTGGGCAGGAAGGTATACGTGTTCTTCGGCCAGCAGGAGGAGATCGGCATGAGCGGCGCCTGCGCCATCCCGGAGGACGTGGCGGACTATCTGGCCGTGGACATCGGCTGCGTCAGCCCCGACACCAGCTCCGACGAGCACAGGGTGACCATCACCGCCCAGGACGCCGCCTCCCCCTACAACGGCGACTTCGTGAAGGAGCTGGCGGACCTTGCGGAGGAGCGGCACATCCCCTTCGCTCTCGACGTGATGGTGCCCCACTACGGCTCCGACGCCAACGTGGCCATGCGGGCAGGCTTCGACGCCCGTCATGGGCTCATCGGCCCCGGGGTGCTGGAGACCCATGGCTATGAGCGGACCCACCGGGACGCCCTGGTGAACACGGCACGGCTCCTGTGCGCCGTCGTGGAGGGATAGGATATGACCGACGAACGGATACTGCGGCTCAACGAGCTGGCGAAGAAGTATAAGAGCGGCGAGCCCCTCACAGAGGCGGAGCTCCGGGAGCGGGACGCCCTTAGAAAGGAGTACGTGGCCGCCTTTCGGGAGAGCCTGAGGGCACAGCTGGATAACACCTACATCCAGCGCCCCGACGGCCGGCGGACCAAACTCCAGCCCAAGTCAGACTGTCAATAAAGGCGCAGACCATTTGCGGCAAATGGCCAATGAATATATAGACGTGTAGAAACGGCACCGTTTGGTGCCGTTTCAGGCTGTCGAAAAAGGCGGCAGACCATTTGCGGCATATAGGAATTGAAATATGCNNCGGTGCTTTTTCGATGCTGTGCGTTTTACTCGCCCTTCACCAGGTTGAAGACGACGCCGTCGTAGTCGATGGACATGACGCCGTTCTCCAGGGTGCCGCTGCAGTCGATGCCGCCGCCCTCCACGTGGAAGGCGGTGCCGTCCAGCGTCCACTTGCCGCTGGCGCTGGTATCGTCGGCGATCATCTTGCATTTGCCGCCGGACTTGAGCTCGATGGTGAAGCCCTTCTCGAAGAATTCCTCCACGGAAAGGGTGATGCCGCCGTACTCGGCCGTCTTTGCCGTGTACACGCCCAGGTTGGGGTCGTCTTCCTTTTCGCCGGAGCAGGCCACCGCCATCGTCAGCAGCAGGACAGCCAGCAGGCAGGATAGAATTTTTTTCATGGTATAGATGCCTCCTTCATAGATCTCTACAAATCCAGTATATCAGAACCTGCTGAAAAAGCAAGAAATATCAGGTCTGGGCGAAGAAATTCACCATGGCCTTGATGGCCTCGTCCATGGCCCTGGGGTCCTGGAACCGATGGTCGGCGTTTTCCACGGCCACCAGCTCCATGAGCTGATCGTCAGTGAAGCGGCGGATCGTATCCGCATCCACGATCTCGTCCCGCGTGCCCTGGAGGATCAGCACGTCGTCCATATAGGCGGTGAAGTCCCCGTGCAGGAGGTCCACGGCCCTGACCTCGTCCAGATACGTTTTATCCAGGGGCACCTTCCTGTCGAAGCCCACGGCCACCTCTTTGCCCTTTTCCATGCGCAGCAGATCCTCCGAGGACATGATCCTTTCGGTCAGGATCCTGTATAGATCCAGGGCGGGGCAGCGAAGGGCCATCTTGACGAAGGGGCTGCCGTGCTCCGAGATATACTTCAAAAACAGGAACGCCCCGAAGCTGGTGCCGTAGGCGTAGAGGGCGGGATCGCCGTACCGCTCCCGGATATCCTCGATGACGGCGGCAAGGTACCCGTCGCAGTCTTGGAGGCGCAGCTTCTTACGAACGTCGTCCCCGTGGCAGGGCCAGTTGAAGGTCACCGTGGCCATGCGGAGCTTGTCGAGGGCCCGCTCGGCGAACCGCTCCGCCGCCTTGTTGTCCTTGTGGCCAGCGAAGCCGTGGCCGAAGAGGACCACCGATCGGATGGCCTTTTTGTCTTCATAGTAGAGCTTGCAGCTCACGTTGTACCCGCTGCGGGAAACGGTATAGTTCTGTATCTTCATGGCTTTTAGAAAAAGCGCCCTGCCCGCAGGCAGAGCGCCGGTCTTGCTGTGATCATTGAGCGTCGTTCCGGACTGCGTCCAGCGCGGCCCGGCGGGCGGCCCGGCGCATTTCGGCTTCGGCCTGGGCCTTCTGCTTCTCCTCCTCCACCTGCTGGCGGATCTTTCCTTCGATCTCGTCGCAGAGCTCCGGGTTGTCCTTCAAGAACTGGCGGGCGTTGTCCCGGCCCTGGGCGATACGCATCTCGCCGTAGTTGAACCAGGCGCCGGACTTTGTCATGATCTTCCGGGCCACGGCCTGGTCGATGACGCTGCCCTCCCGGGAGATGCCCTCCCCGTAGAGCATATCGAACTCCGCCGTGCGGAAGGGCGGGGCGACTTTATTCTTGACCACCTTCACCTTGGTGCGGCTGCCCACGGCTTCGCCGCCCACCTTGAGGGTCTCGATCCGCCGCACGTCCAGGCGCACCGAGGCGTAGAACTTCAAAGCTTTGCCGCCGGGGGTGGTCTCGGGGTTGCCGAACATGACGCCCACCTTCTCCCGGAGCTGGTTGATGAAGATGACCACGCAGTTGCTCTTATTGATGGCGCCGGTGAGCTTGCGAAGGGCCTGGCTCATGAGCCGGGCCTGCAATCCCACATGGGAGTCACCCATGTCGCCTTCGATCTCCGCCTTGGGCACCAGGGCCGCCACGGAGTCCACCACCACCACGTCGATGGCGCCGGAGCGGACCAGCGCTTCGGTGATCTCCAACGCCTGCTCGCCGGTGTCGGGCTGGGACACGTACAGATCGTCCACGTTGACCCCCAAACTCTCGGCATAGACCGGGTCCAGGGCGTGCTCCGCGTCGATAAAGGCCGCCGTGCCGCCCCTCTTCTGGGCCTGGGCCACCACGTGCAGGGCGATGGTGGTCTTACCGGAGGACTCGGGCCCGAAGACCTCGATGATCCGGCCCCGGGGGATGCCCCCCACGCCCAGCGCGATGTCCAGGTCGATACAGCCCGTGGGGATGGCGGAGATGTTCAGATTGGCGGAGTTGTCCCCCAGCTTCATAACGGCTCCCTTGCCGAACTGCTTTTCGATCTGTGCAAGGGCTATTTCAAGGGCTTTTTCCTTATCCAGCATAATGATACCGTCCTTCTCGTTTCTTCTTTCGATTATACCATAAATCTATTGCTTCGTACAGCTTTTTCTGCCCGAAAGGTCCCATAAACCGCTCATTTTCCCAGGAGCTTGCGCCGGAGCATATCGAGGGCGTGGAGGACCGCCAGCCGCCGGATGCGGCTCCGATCCCCGGTGAGGTGCAGCTCCTTCACCTCTACGCCGCTCGCTGAGGATAGCGCCACGTACACCAGGCCCACCTGCTCCCCGTCGGGGCCCGCATAGCCCGTGGTGGCCAGGGCGTAGTCCGTCCGGGCCTTTTTTCGCATGCCCGCCGCCATCTCCCGGGCGCATTCTTCCGACACGGCGGTAAACTTTTCCAAGGTCCCGGCCTTCACGCCCAGGGAGGACATCTTCGCTTCGTTGGCGTATGTCACGTCTCCCTCCATGAAGTAGGCGGAGCTGCCGCCAAGGTCGATGAAGGCGGAGGACAGGAGCCCTCCCGTGCAGCTTTCGGCGCAGGAAAGGGTGGCTTTTTGTTCGAGGAGCAGCCGATGGCATACCGCCGAAAGCTCCTCGTCGTTCTCGGAGTAGACCACGTCCCCGAACCGCTTCTCCACCTCCCTGACCACGGGGGAGAGGAGGGCTTCGCCCTCTTCGTCCGTCTTGGCCTGAGCGGTGATCCGAAGCTTTACCTCGCCAATCTCGCAATAGGTGGCCAGCGTGGGGTTGGTCTGGCTGTCAAAGAGGTCCTTCAGCTCATATTCCACGTCGCTCTCGCCCTTGCCGAAGATGCGCAGCATGTGGGTGTACAGCCTGTGGCCGCTGCGCTGTTCGAGATAGGGCATCACGTAGTCCGTGAACATGGGCCGAAGCTCCCTTGGCGGTCCCGGCATCAATATGGCGGCCTTTCCATCCTTCTCCATAAGGCAGCCGGGGGCCGTGCCCCGGGGGTTGGGCAGGATGGTGCAGTTGGTGGAGGGGAACATGGCCTGCTTCCTGTTGTTGGGGGCGGGGGCTTTGCCCCGGCCCTTGAAGTAGCCCACGATCCTGTCCCATTCCTCGGGATACAGAACGAGATCGAGGCCCAGCGCCGCGGCCACGGTNNAGCCGCCGGGGGTTGTCGCCCACCACCTGCTGGCGGTACAGGTCCACCCCCAGGGGGGCCAGCTTCTCGGCCATGAACTGGGCGTTGGTGTTCACGATCTGTCCCATGAGCAGCTCCGTGCCCACGCAAATAATCTCTGCGATCATCGTTTTACTCCTGTGCGATCAGCTGTCTGTTCTTATACACGTAATCCCAGCCGGACCATACGGACATGACCAGGGAGGCGTAGAGAAGGATGAGGCCCGCGATCCGAAAGACCTTCCCCACGTGGCCCACCATGAGGAATGGCAGGGCGATGTCCTGCAAGGTGGTCTTGATCTTCCCAAGGCTCCCTGCCGCCAGCACCACGCCCTTTCCCGCCGCCACCAGCCGAAGGCCGGAGACGACGAACTCCCGGGCGATGAACAGGATGGTCGCCGCCGGATGCACCTTTAGCTGGGCCGTGAGCATGACCAAAACGGAGTTCACCAACAGCTTGTCCGCGATGGGGTCCATGAACTTGCCGAAGTCCGTGACCAGGCCGTGGGCCCGGGCGTAGCGGCCGTCCACCGTGTCCGTGATCGCGGCGGCTATGAACAGCGCCACCGCCACCCACATGCCCCAGGCAAGCGGCAGATAGAAGCAGAGGACGATGAAGGGCACCAGCAGTATCCGCAGCATCGTCAGCTTGTTGGGAAGATTCATTTTCTTCACAGGCCCTCTCCTTTCATGTCGTACCGGCCGGCCTGGGTCAGGACGATGGGCTCGTACTCGCCCACGGCGTGGTAGCTCCTGCGGGGGATCATCACCCGGCCGTCCACGTCCGGAGCCTCCCGGGGGGTCCGGCCCACGGCGTGGGTGCGGGTCAATTCTTCGATGAGCAGCTCCGTCTGCCGACCCACCCAGCGCTGGTTCCGCTTCAGGGAGATGGGCCCCTGCTGGGCCATGAGGGCGGAAAGCCGGGCCTGCTTCACGTCATCGGGCACCTGATCCGGCATGATCGCCGCCTTGGTGCCCTCCTCGGGGGAGAAGGCGAAGGCCCCCACCCGATCGAAGGGGTAGTCCCGGAGGAAGGTGAGGAGGGTGTCGAACTGCTCGTCCGTCTCCCCGGGGAAGCCCACCATCATGGTGGTGCGAAGGGTGAAGTCGGGATAATTCTTATAGAGGTAATCCAAGAGGGACCGGACGTAGGCCCCGCTGCCTCGCCGGTGCATGCGCTTCAATATGTCGTCGTCGATGTGCTGCAGGGGGATGTCGAGATACGGGATCAGCTTCTCGCCCTGGGCCAGGGTGTCTAAAAGCCCCTCGTTCACCGTGTCCGGGTAGGTGTAGAGGACCCGGACCCAATGGAGGGCGTCGATGCCGTTCAGCGCCTTTAGAAGGGGCACCAGCATGGACTTGCCGTATCGGTCCACCCCGTAGCCCGAGGTGTCCTGGGCGATGATCGTGAGCTCCGTGACCCCCTTGTCACTGAGCCGCTTCGCTTCGTCCAGAAGCTCCTCCATGGGCTCGGAACGAAGGTTCCCCCGGATCAGGGGGATGGCGCAGTAGGTGCAGCGGTTGTTGCACCCGTCCCCGGTCCGAAGGAAGGCCCGGTAAGGGGGCGTGGTCAGCAGCCGATCGGTGAGGCCGCAGTTTAGCGACCGCAGCGGTTCCCCCAGCTTTTCGGCCAGCAGGCCGGGGAGCTTTTCGTACTCCCGGACCCCCAGCAGGATATCTATCTCCGGCAGCTCCTCTGTAAGCTCCTGCCGATACCGCTCTGTCAGGCAGCCGGTGGCCGCCAGGACCCGGCAGCGGCCCGTTTCCTTATACTGGGCCATCTCCAGGATGGTGTTGATAGATTCCTCCTTGGCCGGGTCGATAAAGCCGCAGGTGTTCACGATGAGCACCTCCGCCCGGGCCGGGTCGGGGGTAAAGGTGTAGCCGAACCGGCTGAGAAGCCCCAGCATCCGTTCCGTATCCACCTGATTCTTGGCACAGCCAAGGCTGATGACGCCTACGTTCATTCCTTCTCCTCTTCCTCGTCCCAGGGAGCTTCGTCCTCCTCGGCCGCCTCGTCCCCCTCGGGAACGTAGCTGCCGTCGCCGAAGATGGCCTCCCACTGGGAGCGCTTGATGAGCACCTTTCGGGGCTTGCTGCCGTCGAAGCCGGATACGTAGCCCTGCTCCTCCATCATGTCCACCAGCCGGGCCGCCCGGGCGTAGCCCACGCGGAGCTTGCGCTGGATCATGGAGATGGAGGCCTGGCCGGAATCCAGCACGATCCGGACCGCCTCGCCCAGCAGCTCGTCCTCCTGCTTGCCCTCGCCGAAGACGCCGCCCTTGGCCCCGCCGGTGGCCCCGGACATGGCCTGCTCCACTTCCCTGTCGTACTGGGGCTCGGTGCCGTTCTGGGCCTTGATGTCGCTGACCACCGCCTCCACCTCCTCGTCGGAGACGAAGGCAGCCTGGAGCCGGGTGGGCTTGGCGGCCCCGTTGGGATGGAAGAGGCAGTCGCCCCGGCCCAGAAGCTTCTCGGCGCCGGTGCTGTCCAAAATGATGCGGGAGTCGATGGCGGAGCTGACGGCGAAGGCCGCCCGGCTGGGTATATTGGCCTTGATAAGGCCCGTGATCACGTCCGCCGAGGGCCGCTGGGTGGCCACGATCAGATGGATGCCCGCCGCCCGGCCCAGCTGGGCGATGCGGCAGATGCAGTCCTCCACCTCGTCGGGGGCCACCATCATCAGGTCGGCCAGCTCGTCCACGATCACCACGATCCGGGGCAGCCGGTCCTTCTCCTCATCCTGGATCTCGTTATAGCGGGCCAGGTCCCGGGCGCCTCGGTCGCTGAACTTCTTATAGCGCATGGTCATCTCGTTCACGGCCCACCTGAGGGCGCTGGCGGCCTTCTTGGGGTCGGTGACCACGGGGATCAGCAGGTGGGGCAGGGTGGCGTACACGGAAAGCTCCACCTGCTTGGGGTCCACCATGATGAGCCTGAGGTCCTGGGGGGCGGACTTGTAGACCATAGACAGGATGATATCGTTGATGCAGACGGACTTGCCGGAGCCCGTGGAGCCGGCGATGAGCATGTGGGGCATCTTGGCAAGGTCAGCCACCACGATCTTGCCGCCGATGTCCTTGCCGATGGCCATGGTCACGGGAGACTTCATGTTGCGGAACTCGTCCGTGTCGATGATCTCCTTCAGCAGCACCGTGGCAGCGGTCTTGTTGGGCACCTCCACGCCCACGGCGGCCTTGCCGGGGATGGGGGCCTCGATGCGGACCCGGGGGGCGGCCAAAGCAAGGGCCAAATCGTTAGAAAGGGTGGTGATCCGGTTCACCCGCACGCCCCGGGCGGGCTGCAGCTCATATCGGGTGACCACGGGGCCCACGGACCAGCCCAGGGGCCGGCACTCGATGTTGAAACTGGCCAACGTCTCGATCAGCAGCTCCATGGTCTTCTCCGGGGTCTCAGAGGCCGTGCGATAGTTCCTCTCCGGGGTCTTTAATACGTCCAGGGAGGGCCGCTGATACGCCTTCTGAGGGGCTTCCAGAGGCTCCGGAAGGGCTTCGCCGGTGACCTCGTCGTGGTAGACAAACTTCTTATCGGGGGCCCGCTCCGGCACGGGCAGGGGCTCTTCGCCTTCCGCGTAGGGCGTGGCCTCGGTGAAGGCCTTCAGATCGTCCATGGTCATGTTCAGGGGGTCGGCAGGCCGTACCGTGGAAATAGTCTCCGGCTCGTTCTGAGCAAAGAGGGACGCCTCCTCCGGCGACGCAGGCTGCTTTACGTCCTCCGGAGCGCTCTGCTTGGCAGCGTCAGAAGGCCGGCTCAATTTGGACCGGCGGGGCGGGAGCTTGAACATGTCCTCCCGGGGCAGTTCGGGGGTCAGCTCCGGCACGGGCTTGTTGGCGGGCAGAGGCCCGTCCCCCGGCAGCCGCAGCACGTCGTCGATGGGCTCCTCCAAAAAGGCGGGGCCGGCGGACC
>LXOW01051630.1_pt1 | contig 11927 bp, 10 predicted proteins | sample 1368591 | NCBI WGS metagenome assembly LXOW01 (sample SAMN04884650, study PRJNA319009) | bovine gut metagenome | isolation source: Cow rumen | host: Bos taurus | place: Italy: Legnaro (PD) | collected 2014-07-09
AAGAAGCCCTTTGCTGCTTCTCAATGGCCAGCCCGATTCCATCGCTATAGCCTTGCAGCCAATAACGAATATTATCGGGCATACCTTCGGTGACAAAGCATCCGGTCAGCGAATACGCGAGAATGGGTTGCACGCAGTCGTCAGCAGATAAAATTACAAAACTCTCACCTGTGGTAAACACATACAGATGAGCAAATCCAGCTGAAGCTGAAACATCAGTCAATCCAACCGATTTGGCACCGTTATTATTCAGAAAAATGGTGGCTGCTTGACGCGCCTTTTCAGAATCGATGGGGTTGGCCTTTGCAGCAACAATGGTTACAAGCAAAAGCGCCGTAAACGAAAAGAATCTTTGTAGAATTTTGCTATTCATGGTATTATAGATTTAAGAATTAAATATCAGAATTATCAAACGCAAAAATAGAAAAAAAATAATGCTTTGTGGGAATTTTACTAAAAATTTCCAATAATTTTATTTTCAGCAATCAACGGTTCTCGGGATAAATCAATGTGCCCCCAGCAGAGGAATAATACATCAGACCCATGCCAGGGGTAATTTTCTGCAGATTTCCCATCCAGCCGAATCCAGAGTAGTAGACCGCATAGCCTTCCTGCGATTTCACCTCATCCCCGTTGGAGGGTGTGAAATTCGAGAAAGCTTCGTCGAGACTCATACTAATGGTGCAGGGATAGCCTATCCAGTTCCAGCCTGCTGTCAGTATGATGGGGTGATTGGAGGGATGAGTCATTATGCCGGTAAGTTCCATAGTGAAGGAAGTATTGGCCTCCACTAAATAAGTATCCTCATTGGTAATGCCATCGAGCGTACCCATCCACATCCCGCCGTAGTTCATCACGAAGCCGTTCTGCGCCTTGATTTGCACACCAGCATTGCCCAATCCTTGCTCAAACAGGTTGAGGCTGTTGGCACCATCCAATTCCACATAACTACTCCACCAGTTCCAACCTTGGGCAATGTCAATGGTTTGGGTCATCTCATCATCGACCATCGGTTCATGCGCCTCCATAGTGAAATGATGCGGATCGAGTTCGGCGAAAACGGGCTGTGTGTAGCGGTGTCCCGACTCATCGGCACCAAACACATAGTAATTGATGGACGATTCGTCCTGGTATCCTTTGATGTAGCCAACATACTCGTCAGGATTGCCAGTAGTGGTCATGTTGGCCACCTGATAAGCTCCGTTGTCAATGCTATAATACACGAGGAGCGAGTCCTGCTTCAGGTTTGCTCCGCTGTAGGCGATGAACTTAGAAATCACCGGGATGGAGTCCTGCCATTCCTGCTCACCGAAAATCACGTTGCGGTGGTCGACGAAAAGCATGTTGAAGTCCATCACGCCACGGGTGCGGCAGTGCAGGGCATCGGTATTCTGCCAAGCGGGTGAGCCACTGCTCACGCCAACGATGTTGTAGCCAGGCATCGCTTGCTGATAAACAGTTAAGGCGTTGTTATTATAGGTGCTGTTGGTGCCAAGCGGCACATAGACAGTTTTATTAAGGATCAGACTGTTGGTGTAAGGTGCGAGGGTGTTACCTCCCGGCTCATCAACGCGATAGACATGGTAAGGATAGCCCCAACAGCAATTGGTTGTGGCGAAGTAGTTGGCCACATTCTCGTAATCATTGTAGTGGGAGTTGCTCTGCGGCACTCTGGCAATCAAGATCTTGTCGGGAGCGAGATACTTACCCCAGCAGTCCACATGGGCAATGTAGTCGCCCTGTGGGTCGATAGTGATGTGGTAGGGGTCAATACCCAAATAGTCTCGCATCTTGTTGCGGACATTGGTCTCGTTATCGTTATTTTCTTGCAGCACAAGGTTGTCGCTCACCCCGTGGCCTCTACCATCCTCCATCATATTGCCTCCAGTGTGTTCGAGGTTCATGCCGTACATGGGGATGTCCCAAAAGTTGGCGAACACGCCCGACATATTATCGTCGTTGGGACGTGGACGATTGTATACGTTGTCAACGATGGCAGGGTTGCGGTCTTCAAAGATGTACCAAGGACCATAGTCGCGTACCCAGTAGGAATCAGACGAGGCATTCACAAAGGTAACGTTGTTCATATTGACGCCTGCGTTTTGGAAACTGCTCCGTGCCTGATTTTGGTATGAACTGCTGACGATACAATATACCATGCAGTTGTTCGATAGTTGTACCACAAGGTTCGTCGGGATGCCCAAGGGATAGCGAATCATCACGCCCTGCATGGGTTCGAACTCAGCCACAAATCGCGGCTCGCCTGCAGGCGGATTTGTCTCCACAAAATTCCTGCCTCGCGAGGTGTCATACATTTCCTCTTCGGAAAGATAGTGCCATCTCGCCCAATCTGGTGTTTCCACTCCTGAAGGGGTCTGGGGAAATTCCTCCTGTGCCTGCATCGTTGCAACGACCATGAGGAGTAATAAGGTAATGACAGTGAGCCTTTTCATAGAGTTCATATTTTTGTAAATTAGTAATCATTCTTTCGGAAAATATCTTCACACCAACCGCACAATCTCCCCAACAATCGCCCGAGAATACGCATTCGCCACCTCAGCGATGAATTTGCCGAAGTCGACGCGGGCGTTGTGGTCGGCGGTGTCGCTAATGGTGCGGATGACAGTGAAGGGCGTGCCAAACTCCAGACAAACTTGTGCCACGGCTGCGCCTTCCATCTCGACACACAACACATCGGGCAACAGACCGAGAATCTCATTGCGTTTCTCATTGCTGTTGATGAACTGGTCGCCGCTGGCAACGTCACCGTAATAAAGTTTCGGATTGAGGTTAAACTCCTTGACGGTCTCCTCGCCCACCATGTTCACCACACCTTTATCAATAAGGTTGCTGACGGCGCGACCTGCCAATTCGGTCAGGGCGGAATCGCTGTCCACATAAACGCGGTTCAGCAGCGGCAACTCAAAGCGCGAGATGATGGGGCGGGCATCCAAGTCGTGCTGTACGAGACGCTTGGAGATAACGATATCGCCGACTTTCAGACCGTCAGCCAAAGCACCCGCAGTGCCGATGAAAAAGAGGTCGGTGACGCCGAACTCCTGGATTAATAAGGTAGCTGTAATCGTCGCCGCCACCTTGCCCCATTTGGAGAAGGCCACCACGCAGCGTACGTTACCGATTTTTCCCACAACGAACTCACGGTTCGCAATTTTCACAGTGGTCTTGTCTGTCAGCAAGGCTTTCACTTCGTCAATTTCTTGCGCCATAGCGCCAAGTATTCCAATGTTTCTAGTCATAATGTTCATTTTCTGGATTGCTTCGTCGTACCTCCTCGCAAAGACGCAAAGCGTGTCCATGTCATTGCGAGGCACGAAGCAATCCATATTATTTTTCTGGTTGCAAAAATAAAAAATCTTACCTTTGCAAAAATTTATAGAATGAAGAAGATTTGCATTTTTTGTGGTAGCAGCATGGGCTTCGACCCGATTTACAGGGAAAAAGCCGCTGAATTGGGCCGTGTTTTGGCCGACAACGACTGCGAGCTGCTCTATGGTGGCGGCAACGTGGGACTGATGAACATCATCGCCGAGGTGATGAAACAACGCCACTGCAAAATCGTTGGCTCCATCACGCAACACCTGTTGGACATGCGGGTGGGTCGCCCCGACATCGACGAGCTGATTGTAGTGGAGACTATGGCCGAGCGGAAAAAGATCCTCGAAGATATGGCCGATGCCTTTATCGCTATGCCAGGCGGCGTGGGTACTATGGATGAGTTTTTCGAGGTGATGGTCCTCAGCCAACTGCGCGTCTTCGACAAGCCCGTTGCCCTCTTCAACGTGAACGGCTACTATGACGACATCGTCCGTTTCCTCGAACGCGCCACCAAGGAAGGCTTCATCCACAGCGAACACGCCAACAACATCATCGTCAGCGACAACCCGAAGGCCCTGCTGGAAGGGATTGAACGCTTTGAACCTGTCCAAATCACGAAATGGGTTCATGACCTTAAGAAACAAATAAATAACTAAGGCCCCTGAGCTTGTCGAAGGGCCGACCAATAGAATGACGGTGCTTCGATCCTTCAACAAGCTCCGGACTCAGCAACCTGCTAACTGAACAACTGAACAACTACAAACTGAACAACTGATATGATAATCATAGGAATCACAGGAACACTAGGCGCCGGCAAAGGCACCATCGTCGACTACCTTGTCAAGGAGAAGGGCTTCGTACATTACTCCGTGCGGGCCTACATCACGGAAGAATGCCAACGTCGTGGCCTCGAGGTGAACCGCGACACCCTCACCCTCGTCGGCAACGACCTGCGCGCCGCCCATTGCCCAAGCTACATCACCGACCAGCTCTTCGAGCGCGCCAAGGCCGAAGGCAAGAACGCCATCATCGAGAGCGTGCGCACACCGGGCGAAATACACTCGTTGCGTGAAAAGGGCGAGTTCTATCTCTTCGCCGTCGACGCCGACAGGAAAATCCGCTACGACCGCATCTATCTGCGTGGCTCCGAGACCGACCACATCGACTTTGACACCTTTGTGGCCAACGAGGAACGTGAGATGAGCGCCACCGACCCCAACAAGCAGAACCTCGGCGCCTGCATCAAGGAAGCCGACTTCGTGTTCATGAACGACGGCTCCATCCCCCAGCTGCACCAACAGGTGGAGAAGGTGCTGACGCAACTGCATGTGCGCCCGTCGTGGGACGACTATTTCCTCAACCTCGCCGACACCGTCAGCGAGCGCGCCACTTGCAACCGTGGCCGCAGCGGCTGTGTCATCGTCAAGGACAAGCAAATCCTGGTGACGGGTTACGTCGGCTCGCCACGTGGACTGCCGCATTGCGACGACGTGGGACACTTGTTCCGCAAGACCATCCACGAAGACGGCAGCGTCACCCAGCACTGCGTGCGCACCGTCCACGCCGAGCAGAACGCCATCTGCCAAGCCGCCAGAAGAGGCATCGCCTTGGATGGCAGCACCTTATACTGCCGCATGACCCCCTGCCGCACCTGCGCCATGCTCATCATCAACTGCGGCATCGTGCGCGTGGTGTGCGAACGCCGCTACCACGACGGTGCCGAGACCGAGGAGATGTTCAAGACGGTGGGCATCAAGCTGGAGTACAAATACGATGAAGTGCAGCAATACGAAGGTCAACGCTGCGATAATACCAATCCGATCAAATAACAACATAAAACATAATCAGCATTTACCAAAGCATTTTGGTCTGATTTTTGCACATACCATCTATTTGGCAAAACTGTTTTAGACTATAAAAACATCAAACCATGAAAAAAACACTGATTATCGCATTGTGCTGCTTCGCAGTAGCCTTTGCGTCGTGCAAGAAAAAACCCGTGGACCCGACTCCCTCTGAAGATGTGAACTACGCTCCCAACTATGTTGGCGACTACAATGGCAGCTACGCCTTCGACATCACTTCGATGAACAACCAACCTCAAACCTTGAGCTTCCTCATGGACAACATCGTCATGAACATCGTTGAAGGTTCGGAGAGCAACACCATCACAGCCACAGTGACTGTCGACAACGAGACCCGCCAGACCACTGGAACGACCACACAAGAAAAAATCAATTTCGACTTCGTACACCTGACCATCGACAAACCCGACCAAGGCTACAAGTTCGCTTTGGACCTCAAGATGGAAGGCACCAAGGCTGAAGGTAACACCATGAACATCACCGGTAACTTCACCGGTGACGGCGAATTCTTCTTCGGTGGTGTCAACAATGTCCTTGAAGAAGTGTCGGGCACCCTCAGCGGAGAATTAGTAAAACAACAACCAAATCAATAACAACATGAAAAAAAGCATTTTGTTCATGGCTTGCTGCATCGGCCTGATGCTGTTTGCCAGCTGTAAGAAAAACGTTCAACCTACCATCACTGTCAACTCCGAACCCGGATACATAAGCCAAGGCTCAGAAGTGTTCACCGGTGACCAATTGCTCGTTGGCTTCAACATGACTGGCGAAAGCCTCATCCAAATCATGATCATTGCCGAGCAGAACGGCGCCGCCCTCTTCACGCACTCCGAACCGCTTGACAACGTGGCGAGCTTTTCCTACTCAAAGACCTTCACCCTTGATGCCACCGGCACCGTCACCATCAGAGGTACTGTCACCGACGCCAAGGGCAACACTGCCACGAAGAGCTTCGACATTCACATGAACGAGAAGCCCAACGCCAAGTTTGTGGGGCATTACGAAGGCAACATCCTCTTCTCAGGCACCGCCAACCTCAGCGTCACCGGCTTGGACCCCATGAGTGAGACTTTGACAAACGAGCCTTTCCCCACCGTCGTCGACATCGTCCCTGGTGAGAGCATCATTGAGGTAATAACCACCATAACCATCAACGACCAGCAGAGCACGGTGAAAGGCACCGTCGAAGGTAACAAGGTCGTCTTTGAAGCCGTCAACGACACTTTCGTCTACACTTACGAATACCAAGGCCTCAGTTTTCCCATCCCGGTTGACATGACTTACGCCATCACTGGTTTGCTCAACGACAACCTGCTCGGCATCGAAGGCACCTGCAGAGGCAGAGGCGAACTCAATCTGGCACTATTCAATATTCATGGCACCGTCGATATGGAAGGCACACTCGGTGGCAGTTTGAATAAGACTAGATGAATGTAACTATACTGGTAGAGACGGTGCATGCACCGTCTCTACATACGAAAAACGGATGACCAGGTCATCCGTTTTTTTATTGGGATATAGGATTGCGACTTCGTCGCGATCCTTTGGGGAGGGCTTTACCAACACCAAAACAAGCGGCATTCTGCCTCTTTTTTTACGCAACCATACAGCTGAAAGCAAGCTTTCGCTGCATGACTGCATAAAAAAAAGCAGGACTATCGTCCTGCTCGTTTTGGTGTTGGTAGCGGGGGAAGGATTCGAACCTCCGACCTCCGGGTTATGAGCCCGACGAGCTGCCTCTGCTCTACCCCGCATCGTGTCAAAAATCTCGGTCAGCGAAATAATTTCGTCCCGAAATCGGCTGCAAAAATAATAATTTTGTTTCTTTGCAAGGTGAAAATCAGGAAATTTTTTTCATCATGACGCATAAAGCAGGCTATGTCAACATCATAGGACGCCCCAACGTGGGCAAGTCCACCCTTATGAATCAGCTCGTTGGAGAGAAAATCTCCATCATCACCTCGAAGGCGCAGACCACGCGCCACCGCATCCTCGGCATCGTCAACGGCGACGACTTCCAAATCGTCTTCTCCGACACGCCCGGCATCATCAAGGACCCAGCCTACAAGATGCACGAGGTGATGAACCAGTTCGTCAACGTCGCCCTCATCGACGCCGACCTCATCCTTTTCGTGGTCGACATCACCGACAAAAAAATCGAGGAAAAGACCGTCGAACGGCTGAAAACCACCGACATCCCTGTCTTCGTGCTCATCAACAAGATCGACCTTTCCACCCAGGAACAGGTCGAACAAGCTGTGGAGCAATGGCGCGAAATCCTGCCCAACGCCACCGTGTTCCCGCTGTCGGCACAATACAACGCCAATGTGGAGTTCATCTTCAAGCAAATCCTGGAGAAACTGCCCGAGTGCCCGCCCTACTTCCCCAAGGACGAACTCACCGACCGCTCGATGCGCTTCTTCATCACCGAAATCATCCGTGAGAAGATTCTGCTCAACTACCAGCAGGAAATCCCCTACTCCGTGCAAGTCGAGGTGGAAAGCTACGAGGAGACCGAGCACCGCATCCACATCCGCAGCGTCATCTATGTGGCCCGCGACTCGCAGAAGGCCATCATCATCGGCAAAGGCGGCAGCGCCATCAAGAAGCTCGGCATGCAGGCCCGCACCGACATCGAGGAATTTACTGGAAAGAAAATCTTCTTGGAATTGTTCGTCAAAGTCGATAAGGACTGGAGAGACAACGAAGCCGAACTGAAGCGGTTTGGCTATGAAGCATAAGCTCTTCTGGGAAAATCGGTTAGTCGAATAACCAAAATTTTACAAAAGGCCATTAGCCGTTTACACAAAAATTTCTTCCATAAAAGAAGAATTTCTACTTTTTGATGAAAATTTCTTTTATAAAAGAAATATTTTCTATTTTTGCAGAAAATTTCTTCTATAAAAGAAATAATTATGGACAATATCATTCGACAACACTACCTGAACAAGATCGAAAAGTATTTCGGAAAGAATACGATTATCGTTCTGACGGGCCAAAGACGGGTCGGGAAAAGCTATTTGTTGAAGCAAGTGCGCGATCAAAAGCAGAACGAGCCCAATTCCAATGTGATTTTCATCGACAAGGAAAAACGGGAGTTCGATTCCATCCAAACCTATCGGGAACTGAATGACCACATCGAGAGCCTATACCAAAAAGGGAAGAAAAACTATATTCTCATCGATGAAATTCAGGATATTGAAGAATTCGAGCGCAGTGTAAGAAGCTTTCACACAGAGCCTGATGCGGAAATTGTCATCACGGGAAGCAATGCCAAGATGTTGAGCAACGAATTGAGCACGCTCATCGGAGGTCGTTACAAAGAGATTTACATCCAATCGCTCACTTACCAAGAGTTTCTCACCTTCCACCATCTGACCGACAGCGATGATGCCCTGTCTTTATACATTCAATTTGGAGGCTTGCCTGGCTTGGTGAAAATCGGCCTTGACGAAGAAGATGCTCGCGAATACCAAATGGACATTTACCATACTGTGCTTTTGAAAGATGTCATCTTGCGCAACCAAATCCGCAACGTGACATTCTTGGAGAACTTGGTGCGTTTCCTTGCCGACAACACTGGCAAACTCATTTCCGCCAACAGCATCGCAAAGTTCATGAAGTCACAAGGTGAAAATGTGACCTCCACCGTTGTCTCCAACTACACCAAGTATCTGACCGAGGCGTTCATGATCCATCAAGTGAACCGATACGACATCCATGGGAAACGCCTGTTCGAAAACAACGACAAGTTCTATTTCGAGGACCACGGCATCCGCAACGCGCTGGCAGGTGGAAGTCGTGAAGGCGACATTGAGAAAGTGATTGAGAACATCATTTACCAACACCTTATCCATTTAGGCTACACAGTGACCGTCGGCCAGTTACAAGCGGGTGAGATTGATTTTGTGTGTACTGCAAAAGGCGGGCAACGGAAATATATCCAAGCCTCGTTCATCATTGCCGACGAAGCCACACGCGAACGCGAGTTTGGCAACCTTCGCGCCATCAAGGACAACTATCCGAAATATGTCATTTCGATGACGCCGCTTGTCACCCGAAACGATGACAATGGCATTATCCACTTGCATTTGCGGAAGTTTTTGATGGAAGGGTTGAAATAAATATGACGGCCTTGTACAACTGAGACCGTAGAGGGGTGTCACACTATGCCGCTGACAAGATTTATTGCCAGTTTTACACCAGATTTGCGTTTAAATCCCTACCTTTGCAGCCGATTTCNNGGGAGACCCAATGTGGGAAAATCGACGCTCTTCAACCGTCTGCTGAAGCAGCGCATGGCCATCGTGGAAGAGACGAGCGGCGTGACGCGCGACAGGCACTACGGCAAGAGCGACTGGAACGGAAAGGAATTCACCGTCATCGACACTGGCGGTTATGTGGTGGGGTCGGACGACATCTTTGAAGAAGAAATCCGCAAGCAGGTAGACCTGGCCATCGAAGAGGCTGATGTCATCGTCTTTGTGGTGGACGGCCGTGAAGGCGTTCACGTCCTCGACGAAGATGTGGCGGTCATCCTGAGACAACAAAAGAAGCCCGTCCTGCTGGCGGTCAACAAGATAGACGAGCCGAGCAAGGAAGTCCTGGCCAGCGAGTTCTATGCCCTCGGTCTGGGCGAGCCTTTCCCGATGTCGGCTATGACCGGCACGGGCTCTGGCGAGCTGCTGGACAAGGTCTGCGAACTGCTGCCTTCAGATACGACAGATTTCGACACCGACCTGCCGAAGTTTACCGTGGTGGGACGACCCAATGTAGGCAAATCGTCATTGATTAACGCTTTCCTTGGCACCGACAGACATATTGTCACCGATATCGCAGGCACAACGCGCGACGCCAACTACACCCGTTATAATGCCTTCGGTATGGAGTTTATGCTCGTCGACACGGCAGGATTACGCAAGAAAAGCAAGGTGGAGGAAGACATCGAGTTTTACAGCGTGCTGCGTTCCATCCGCGCCATCGAGGACTGCGACGTTGCTATCCTTATGCTCGACGCCCAGAACGGCTTCGAGGCCCAGGACATGAACATCCTGCGCCTCATCGAGAAGAACAAGAAAGGTTTGGTGATGGTCGTCAACAAGTGGGACCTCGTGGAGAAAGACTCCAACACGCACAAGGCTTACGAGGAGCTGATTCGTTCCAGAACAGCGCCCTTCACCGACTACCCCATCATCTTCACCTCGGCCATCAACAAGCAACGTATCTATAAGGTGCTGGAGACTGCTCACAAGGTCTACGAAAACCGTGAGCGCCGCATCCCCGTCCGCGAGCTGAACGACAAGATGTTGGAAATCATCAACTCCGTGCCGCTGCCGACGGCTTCGCGCGGACGTTTCCTGAAGATCAAGTACATCACCCAGCTGAAGAGCATCGCGCCACAGTTCATCTTCTTCTGCAACCTGCCCAAGGACGTGAAGGAGAACTACAAGCGCTTCTTGGAGAACAAGATTCGCGAGACTTGGGATTTCAATGGTGTGCCGATTCAGTTGATATTCAAGGAGAAGTGATTTGACTCGCTTCGCGTCATTGCGAGGAGGAACGACGAAGCAATCCAGATAGCAAAGCTGGTTTTCTAGACTGCTTCGTTCCTCGCAGTGACGCAAAGCGGCAGAAAAAAGCTAACCAATGGCAAACGAAGAAAATATCGTCCGGATAGACAAATGGCTGTGGGCGGCGCGCTTGTTTAAAACGCGTTCGTTGGCGGCTGATGCCATCAAAGGCGGCAAGGTGAAGGTGGACGATAGCCCCGTGAAGCCCTCGCGCGAGGTGAAGGCGGGCGACGTCATCCAGGTGCAGATTGAGCAGTTGCACAAGGTGGTGCAAGTGAAGACCGTCATCAAGAACCGCGTCTCCGCCAAGCAGGTTTCCGATGTCTATAACGACCTCACACCCAAGGAAGAATACGAGCGCATCGAGTTTATGCACGCCTACAAGGCCGAATGGCGCGACCGTGGGGCTGGCCGCCCAACCAAGAAAGAACGCCGCATGATTGAGCGGATGAAAGACGAAATGTAACATGAAGAAACTGTTACTGATTACATTTCTGTTTGCCGCAACGCTTCCCGTTTCAGCACAAAACTTTTGGCAAAGCTTCTATTACGAACCCGGATTCGATTTCGGACACTACACTCCCTTTAGCGAAAAGCACAAATACATCGACAAATATTTCCAATACGGCCTGAATGTGCGTATCGGCAAAGGACAACAAGGTCTGCTGATTGGCTATACCCACAACACACTCGACAGCGTGATTTATTACACGCATGAAGGCAACCGATATGGCCCCATAGGGGAGTGTTTCTCCTTGGCCTATTTCGTGGAAGACCATATCTACAAGGGAAAGCGCTGGTCGTTTGACTTCGACATCATCTTTGGTGCCGACCTTTGGACGCGTCATGGCAACGAGATGTTGGGCTCCGCCTTGAACTTCCACGTCAGCTTTGACTTGGGTCCAACCTTTCGCTTGACAGACCAATTGGAAGCCGCCATCCGCTATGGCTACTACCATTCTTCCAATGGTGCCACCTTCCTTCCCGATAATGGCATCAACAGCCATTTCCTAAGGCTGGCGCTACGCTATCATCCCAACGGACAAACAGAGGTCATTCAACCTGACAACCAGCCCTTCAAAAAGAAGAATAATTTTATGATTTCGGAAGGCATCGGATGGCTTCAGACCTACACCCGCTTGGAGGGTCAGCTACC
>LXOW01117104.1_pt4 | contig 11926 bp, 13 predicted proteins | sample 1368591 | NCBI WGS metagenome assembly LXOW01 (sample SAMN04884650, study PRJNA319009) | bovine gut metagenome | isolation source: Cow rumen | host: Bos taurus | place: Italy: Legnaro (PD) | collected 2014-07-09
CTTGACCGGCGAATCTCCTGCCCTTTGCAATAGTTTTCCGATGGCGGAGGTACGCTGGACGCCGAGGGAGGATTTATAGTTGCTCCGCTCGACGCTGCGGCCCGACTCGGGCAGGAAGAAGACCCGGTCCCCCTCGATCAGATGATACAGGTCGGCCGCACAGTATTCCGCCGCTTCCCGATTCGGGAGAATGACGACCTGAACCCCTTCCCGGACCACCTGGGAAAGGACGAACCAGCGGGCAGACAAAAACAGCCCGCGACAGAATACTTCCCGCGAGGTTTTTATTCTGTCACGAAGGAGTTCAGTGGATTTTGAACTTATCAACATGCTATGTAAAAAAACGGTTGAAAAGTATGTTGAAATCCTGTTTACTGCCGGGTTTTTTCAGTGGATAAAATTCACCGGAAGCTTTTCAACAACGCCACACACAGGGAATCAACAGACTTTTTAACTTTCCCTCTTTATCTTAAAAATTTGATAAATAACTACTTGATTGAGTTATCAACATTTCAACAAGCGAATAAGAAATATCAGATTTTCAAAATAAAAGAAGTATATTTGTATTCTAAAAGTCAAGCCCCTCGCATGCAGGAATTCGACCCTCATAACGCAAACGACTGCAAAGATAAGGATTTGGACGGAATTATCCGGCCCCAGGAGCTGGAAGATTTCACCGGACAGGGTGAAATTGTGTCCCGTCTGCGCGTCTATATCCAGGCGGCCAAAATGCGCGGTGAGTCGTTGGACCACACGCTTTTCCACGGCCCTCCGGGTCTGGGAAAAACCACGCTGGCGCATATCATCGCCAACGAGATGGGCGTCAATATGAAGATTACTTCCGGTCCCGTCCTGGACCGTCCGGGCGACCTGGCCGGTCTGCTGACTTCCCTGGAGACGGGCGATGTCCTGTTCATCGACGAAATCCACCGCCTCGCGCCCGAGGTCGAGGAATACCTCTACTCCGCGATGGAGGATTATGTCATCGACATCATGATCGACAAGGGACCCGGTGCACGCTCCGTGCGCATTTCCCTCAATCCTTTCACGCTGGTGGGCGCCACGACGCGCGCCGGTCTGCTGACCGCCCCGCTCCGCGCCCGTTTCGGCATCACCGAAGGACTGGAGTATTATGATACGGCCGACCTGATCAAGATCGTGAAGCGCAGCGCCGGCATCCTGAAAGTGGAAATCGAGCCGGAGGCGGCCGAAGAGATCGCCCTGCGCAGCCGCGGCACGCCGCGAATCGCCAATTCCCTGCTCCGCCGGGTGCGCGACTTCGCCCAGGTGATGGGCGACGGCCACATCGACCTGAAGATTGCGCGCTATGCGCTGGATAAGCTGAATATAGACAAGCGCGGCCTGGACGCCATCGACAACAAGATCCTCCGGACCATCATCTCGACCTTCAAGGGCGGCCCGGTGGGTGCCAATACCCTGGCGACGGCCATCGGCGAGGACCAGGGGACCTACGAGGAAGTCTATGAACCTTTCCTGATCAAGGAAGGCTTCATCGTCCGGACGCAGCGCGGCCGCGTCGCGACGGAACTTTCGTATAAACACATGGGCCTGGATCCCTATCAGAACAACGCCAATATGCTTTTTTGAGCAAAGAAACAATATATAAACACCTAACAATGTCAGACAAGTTAAATTCCAAAATTCCTGCAGGACCGCTCGAAAGCAAATGGACCCGGCGCAAGTCGGAGATCCGTCTGGTGAGTCCGAACAACAAGAGAAAACTTGAGATCATCGTGGTCGGTACCGGTCTGGGCGGCGCTTCCGCAGCTGCCTCCCTCGGCGAACTGGGCTACAATGTCAAGATTTTCTGCATCAGTGACACGCCGCGCCGCGCGCACTCCATCGCTGCGCAGGGCGGTATCAACGCTGCCAAGAACTACCAGAACGACAATGACTCCGTCTATCGTCTGTTCTATGACACGATCAAAGGTGGTGACTACCGTGCCCGCGAGGCCAACGTCTACCGTCTGGCCGAGGTGAGTGCCTCCATCATCGACCAGTGCGTGGCTCAGGGTATTCCTTTCGCCCGTGAATACGGCGGATACCTGGCCAACCGTTCCTTCGGCGGCGTGCAGGTGAGCCGTACCTTCTATGCCCGCGGTCAAACCGGCCAGCAGCTGCTCCTGGGTGCATACGCTTCCCTGAACAAGGAGATTGCGAACGGTTCCGTGAAGGCATATCCCCGTCACGAAATGCTCGACCTCGTGGTCGTGAACGGCCAGGCCAAGGGTATCATCGCCCGCAACCTCGTGACCGGCCAGCTGGAGCGCTTCGGCGCCCACGCCGTCGTGATCGCGACGGGCGGCTATGGAAATACCTATTTCCTGTCCACGAACGCCATGAACAGCAATGGTTCCGCTGCCATGCAGTGCTACCGTAAGGGTGCTTATTTTGGAAATCCCTGCTTCGCGCAGATCCATCCGACCTGTATTCCGGTCCACGGCGACCAGCAGTGCAAGCTGACCCTGATGTCCGAGTCCCTGCGTAACGACGGCCGTATCTGGGTGCCGAAGAAGAAGGAGGATGTGGAGAAGCTCCGCAAGCACGAAATCAAGGCTTCCCAGATCCCTGAGCAGGACCGTGACTACTATCTCGAGCGCCGCTACCCGGCCTTCGGTAACCTCGTCCCCCGTGACGTGGCTTCCCGTGCCGCCAAGGAGCGCTGCGACGCCGGCTTCGGCGTGAACGAGACGGGCAAGGCCGTGTTCCTCGATTTCGCGGATGCCATCCAGCGCCTGGGTCACCAGCGCGTGGCTGAGCGCTACGGAAACCTCTTCGACATGTATGAGAAGATTACCGCCAGCTCCCCTTGGAAGGAGCCGATGATGATCTATCCGGCCATCCACTACACCATGGGCGGTATTTGGGTCGACTACGACCTGCAGACCACGATTCCGGGCCTGTACGCCATCGGCGAGGCCAACTTCTCCGACCACGGTGGAAACCGCCTCGGCGCCTCCGCGCTGATGCAGGGTCTGGCGGACGGTTATTTCGTGCTGCCGGTTACGATCGGCGACTACCTCTCCTACAAGTTCGCCGAGCCCAAGACGGACGTCAATACGAAGGAATTCGACGACGCCGAGAAGGCCGTCCAGGCCCGTATCGACCGTCTCTTCGCCATCAAGGGCAAGGAGACCGTGGATTCCATCCACAAGCGTCTCGGCAACATCATGTGGGACAACGTGGGTATGGCCCGCGACGAGGCCGGCCTGAAGAAGGCCATTGCCGAAATCAAGGCCCTCAAGAAGGAATTCTACGAGAATGTCAACGTTCCCGGATCGCAGTTTGAATTCAACCAGGAGCTCGAGAAAGCCCTTCGTCTGGAGGACTTCTTCGACATCGGCGAGCTGATGGCGCGCGACGCCCTGAACCGCACCGAGTCCTGCGGCGGCCACTTCCGTGTGGAGAGCCAGACCGAGGAAGGTGAGGCCAAGCGCGACGATGCCAACTTCATGTATGTCTCCGCCTGGGAGTACAAGGGCGAAGACCAGGAGCCCGAACTCCACAAGGAGCCGCTCAAGTATGAGTTTATCGAGGTGAAAACGAGAAATTACAAAGACTAAGCGAGATGGAATTCAATCTGAAAATATGGCGTCAGAAGAACGCCAAGACCAAGGGTCATTTCGAGACCTACCATATTGCCGGTATCGAAGAGGACGCCTCCTTCCTGGAGATGCTCGATATCCTGAACGAGCAGCTCATCCGCGAGGGTTGCGATCCCGTGGCGGTGGAGCGCGGCTGCCAGAGCAGCGGTCCCGTGTCCTTCGATCACGACTGCCGTGAGGGCATCTGCGGCGCCTGTGGCCTGTATATCGACGGCCGTGCACACGGTCCGGACGATCACGTGACCACCTGCCAGCTCTTCATGCGTCACTTCAAGAACGGCGCGACCATCACCGTGGAGCCCTGGCGCAGCGCAGGTTTCCCGGTCATCAAGGACCTCGTCGTGGACCGCAGCGCCTTCGACAAGATTCTCCAGGCCGGCGGCTTCATTTCCGTGCGCACCGGTTCCGCGCAGGATGCCAACAACATCCTGATTTCGCACGACCAGGCGGAGGAAAGCATGGATGCAGCGGCCTGCGTGGGCTGCGGCGCCTGTGTGGCTACCTGTAAGAACGGTTCCGCGATGCTGTTCGTGGCAGCGCGCGTCAGCTCCCTCGCCCTGCTCCCGCAGGGCCGTCCGGAAGCGAAGCGCCGCGCCAAGGCCATGGTCGCCAAGATGGACGAACTCGGCTTCGGCAACTGTACCAACACGCGTGCCTGCGAGCTCGAGTGCCCGAAGGGTATCAGCGTGACGCACATCGCCCGCCTGAACCGCGAGTTCCTGAAGGCGAAGTTCTCCGACTAAGGATTCGCCGGTCAAGCCGGCGAAAGACGAAAAAAAGGGCTGCAAATCGTTTTTGCAGCCCTTTTTATTTACCAAAGGAAGTTATTGAAAGGATATCTTCCGGCATGAATCTCCGCAACCATCTTATAGATGTCGTCGCGGAGTTTATCGATATTCTCCTTCTTGATGGCGGAGATGAAGATGCACGGGATCTTACGCCCGTTGATCCATTTGTACTTCAGCTCGTCGAGCGTGAAATTCCGCTCTGTTTTGGGCTCCAGGGAGAATTCGTCGTAGGGTTCGTAGGTGTAGGCGTCCGTCTTGTTGAAGACCACGTAAACGGGCTTATCAGCCGCGGAAATGTCCTTCAGCGTCTTGTCCACGACCTCCATCTGCTCCTCATAGTCGGGATGGGAAATATCGACCACATGGACCAGGATATCGGCCTCCCGGACCTCGTCCAGGGTGCTCTTGAAGGCCTCGATGAGCTGGGTGGGCAGCTTGCGGATGAAGCCGACGGTGTCGCTCAGCAGGAAGGGAACGTTGCCGATGACGACCTTGCGGACGGTCGTATCCAGGGTCGCAAAGAGCTTATTTTCAGCGAAAACGTCCGATTTGGACAGGAGATTCATCAGCGTGGACTTCCCCACGTTGGTGTAGCCGACCAGCGAGAGGCGCACCAGCTGACCGCGATTGCTGCGCTGGGTAGCCATCTGCTTATCCACCTTCTTGAGTTGCTCCTTGAGCTTGGAAATGCGCTCCCGCACGATACGGCGGTCCACTTCGATCTGGGTTTCACCCATACCGCCGCGCGTGCCCATACCGCCGCGCTGGCGCTCCAGGTGGGTCCACATGCCCGCCAGACGGGGCAGCATGTAGTTGTAGCGGGCCAGTTCGACCTGCGTCTTGGCGTAGGCCGTCTGGGCGCGCTGGGAGAAGATTTCCAGGATGAGACTGGTTCGGTCAATGACGGCGGAGGTCTTGATTATCTTCTCGATGTTACGCTGCTGCATGCCCGTCAATTCATCGTCAAAGATCACATAATCAATATGATTCTCCTCGCAGTAATCGGCGATTTCCTGGAGTTTTCCGCTCCGGATGTAGGTAGCCTTGTCGGGCCGGTCCACGCGCTGTACGAACTGTTTGTCGCCCATGGCGCCGGCCGTCTCGGCGAGGAACTGCAGCTCGTCGAGGTATTCGTAGATCTTACGCTCGTCGTCATCCTGCTTGATGATGCCGACAAAGACCGCTTTCTCTTCTCTCGTATTGTCCATATTTTAATCAAAAAAAGGCCGTCCGCGGGGACGGCCTCTTATTCTTTAGAGCTTGCTTATCGCAGCTGGAAGATCACAGGGAACTGATAGGTAACCTTCACAGCACGGTCGCGCTGCTTACCCGGCGTCCACTTCGGGGAGCTCTGGATCACGCGGACAGCCTCTTTGTCAAGGGACGGGTCCACGCCACGGAGCACCTTCACGTCGGAGACGGTACCGTTCGGGTTCACGGTGAACTGCACCATGACACGGCCGGAAACGCCATTCTCCTTGGCGAGTTCAGGATAGTCGAGATGCTGGGACACCCACTTGGAGAAGGTGTTGGCATCGCCACCCTGGAACTTCGGCTTCTCCTCGACGAGGGCGAACGGAATCGCTTCCTCTTCGACGACCTCTTCCTGAACCTCCTCTACGTAGTCCATGATCTCGACACCGAGGTTGGAGTCATCCTCGAGGTTGAGGATATTGTCGTCCACTTTGATGTTGTCGTCCACGATGTCGATCTGGTCCGAAAGGATCGGGATCTTCGGGGTCTCGGGGGGCGGCGGAGGGGTCTCCTGGGTGATAGGAATGATCTCCTCCTCAATGAGTTCGGTGTTCTCAGCCTCAAAGAAGCTGTCTTTCTTCTCCTGGGTACGATACTCGAATGCGGCAATCGTAATCAGAAGGGAAAGGACTAAACCAATCTCGACAAACAAGAGCTTCTTGTTGTTCAGATCAGCCTTGGGTGATTTCTTGACTTCCATATGTGTGGTTACATTAAATATTCTGTTTGGGTCTCAAAGATAGAAATATTTATTCTCAATTCCAATTATTTCATTTTATAGATGTAAATTTGCAAAAATTTTGACGATGATACGCTACTTTCAGGAGGACATCCGCTTCGAGCTGAAGCAAAAGATGCTGAACAACCGCTGGCTGAAAATGGTCGCCGGCAGTGAAATGCGCCGGCTGGGCGCGATCAACATCATTTTCTGCTCGGACAACTACATCCTGGACGTCAATATGAAGTACCTGCAGCACGACTATTTCACGGACATCATCACCTTCGATTACTGCGAGAAGGACGTACTCTCCGGGGACCTGTTCATCAGCATCGACTCCGTGCGCGAAAACGCCCGGTTCTACGGGACCGAGTTCGCGGACGAGCTGAACCGCGTGATGGTGCACGGCCTGCTGCACCTGATCGGCTACGACGACCACAGCGAGGCGGACATCGCCGTGATGCGGCAGAAAGAGAATTACTACCTGGAGATGCGGGCGTCTTTGTGATGGAGCGGGTGTATGATATAATAGTGGTGGGCGGGGGACACGCCGGATGCGAGGCCGCGATGGCGGCCGCGACGCTCGGCTCGTCNNGGATGGACCGGCATCGTGACCGACCGCTCGACGCTCCAATTCCGGATGCTGAACCGCTCGAAGGGCCCGGCGATGTGGAGTCCGCGCGCTCAGTGCGATAAAATCCAGTTTTCACTGAACTGGCGCAAGGTGCTCGAAAGTGCCTGCAACTTAGATATTTACGCGGATTCTGCGACCGAATTTCTCTTTGAGAATTCAAAAATCTGCGGAGTCAAGACCAATACAGGGGCAATTTTTAAGTCTCGGGCGGTTGTTTTGACCGCCGGAACCTTCCTTTCGGGGAAATTGTTCATCGGTCGTCACCAGATGGAAGGCGGACGCATCGGCGAGCCGGCGTCCTATGGTCTGACCGAACAGCTCGTCGAGAGGGGACTGACGACCGACCGCATGAAGACGGGAACCCCGCCGCGGATCGACATCGCCTCCGTCGACACGACCCGGCTCCCGCTCCAACTCGGCGATCCGGACCCGGCGCGTTTTTCCTTCCTGCCGGAGCGGTCCGCCGTTCAGGGGGAGGGTCGGGAGCAGATGCCCTGTTTTATTTTGCACACGAACGAGCGGGTGCATGAGATCCTGCGGAGCGGCTTCGGCGAGTCTCCGCTCTTCACCGGCCTGATCCACGGCCGCGGCCCGCGCTACTGTCCGAGCATCGAGGACAAGCTCCGCGTCTTCCCGGACAACCCGGCGCACCAGCTCTTCCTGGAGCCGGAGGGGAGGAGTACGAACGAATACTACCTTCAGGGTTTCTCCTCGTCGCTGCCGCTGCAGGTCCAGCTGGACGCGCTGCACGCCATCGAAGGCCTTGAGGAGGTCAAGATCTTCCGCCCGGCCTACGCCGTGGAATATGATTTCTTCGACCCGACGGGTCTGCGCCCGAGCCTGGAATCCCGCTTCGTCGAAAACCTCTTCCTGGCGGGGCAGGTGAATGGTACAACAGGATACGAAGAAGCTGCTGCTCAAGGAGTTATGGCCGGAATCAACGCGCATCGCAAGCTGCACGAGCAAGATGCGCTCGTCCTGCGGCGCGACCAGTCCTATATCGGCGTCCTCATCGACGACCTGGTCACGAAGGGTGTGGACGAGCCGTACCGGATGTTCACTTCGCGGGCGGAGTACCGCATCCTGCTACGGCAGGACAATGCCGACCAGCGCCTCACGCCGGTCGGCCACGAGATCGGTCTCGCGAGCGAGGAACGATACGCTGCGACGATGCGTAAGTACGAGCAAGTCAAAGAGTTACAAAAATATTGCGAGCAAAAGAACCTGACCGCCAAACAGGCCAATCCATACCTGGAATCCGTCGGGTCCAGCCCTATTTCCGAGTCGAAAAGAATCGCTGATCTGGCCACCCGTCCGGAGGTTTCTCTTGGGGAACTATTGAAAATTGTTCCACGTGGAACTTATGAACAGGAGGCGGTGGAAAGCGTCGAGATTTCGCTCCGCTACCGGGGCTACATCGACCGCGAAATGCAGATGGCGGAGAAGATTCAGCGGCTCGAGGATCTCCGGATTCCGGAGAACTTCGACTTCGACCGGGTAGCCGGTCTGACGATCGAATGTCGGCAGAAATTTAAAAAATATCATCCGCTGACGATCGCCCAGGCTGCTCGCATCTCCGGGGTCTCGCCAGCGGATATATCCGTCTTGCTGGTCTATTTCGGCCGCTAGATTTACAGGCGCTGGAGCGCCGTCTTGATCAGCTCTTCCACAGAAGCGGAAGGGTTCTCCTTGAGGATTGCCTGCAGGGCCTTGTTGATGTTCGGCTTGGAGAAGCCCAGCATCTGCAGTGCCGTCGTGGCTTCTTCCGACGCCGCGCCGGCGTCGGTCCGGAAGAGCACGTCGCTGCTGGCGCCGTCGCCTTTCACGATCTTGTCCTTCAGCTCCAGAACCATGCGCTGGGCCGTTTTGAGGCCGATTCCCTTGACGCCTTTGAGCCGGTTGACGTCCTCGCTCAGGATGGCATTGCGCAGTTCCTCTGCCGACAGGGAAGAGAGTATCATGCGCGCGGACGCGGCGCCCATGCCCGACACGCTCGTGATCTGGCGGAAGAGTTCGCGCTCGTCCTGGGAGGCGAATCCGTAATCCACCTCCGATCCGTCGCGCGGGTTGACCTGGCGCTGGATATAGACGGTTGCATTGTCCTTGCCGCGCAGGACATCATAGGTTTGCAGGGAGATTTCTACGGCGTAGCCGATGCCCTGATTGTCGATCACCGCCATCGTAGGGGTCAGTGTCGCAAGCTTTCCGGAGATGTAATCTATCATATCACAAAAATAATATATAAATTTGCATTTCCTTATGACTCAGATAGAAAAAATACGACAGGAGTTCCCGGAACTCGGGGAGCAGGTGTACGGCAAAGCGCTTGTCTATCTGGACAATGCCGCCACGTCACAGCGCCCGCTGTCCGTCATCCGCAAGTGGACCGAAATGTCGGAGAAATACAACGCCAACCTGCACCGCGCGGTGCACCGGATCGCGGACCTGGCCACGTCGGAGTACGAAGCCACGCGGGATGCCGTCCGGGCGTATCTGAACGCAGAATTCCGCGAAGAAATCATCTTCACCTCCGGGGCCACGGCCTCGCTGAACCTGGTGGCTTACAGCTTCGGGGAAGCGTTCATCCACGAGGGGGACGAGATCCTCGTGGGCGAGGCGGAACACCACTCCGACATCGTGCCCTGGCAGCTGCTCTGCCAGCGCAAAGGCGCCACGCTGAAGGTCCTTCCGGTGGACGACGGGGGACAGCTGCGGGTGGATCTGCTGCCGGGTCTGCTGACCCCGCGGACCAGGCTCTGCTGCGTGGCCCATATCTCCAACGTGCTGGGCCTCGTGAATCCCGTTAAAGAGATTGTAAATATTTGTCATTCAAAAAATTGCGCGGTTCTTGTCGACGGCGCGCAGGGGATTGTCCACGAGCGTGTGGACGTCCGGGACCTGGGCTGCGATTTCTACGCTTTTTCCGGCCACAAGGTCTACGCCGCGCCTGGCACGGGCGTGCTCTACGGCCGCCGCGAGTGGCTGGAGCAGATGCCGCCCTTCCTGGGCGGCGGCGAGATGATCGGGACGGTTCGCTGGTCCGGCTCGACCTGGGCGCCGCTGCCGCAGAAGTTCGAGGCCGGCACGCAGAACATCGCCGGCACGCCGACCCTCCGGCCGGCGCTGGAGATGGCCGAGGCGCTGCGCGACCCCGCCATCGAGGCCGAATCCGAGAAGATTAAAGAATTGATTTTAAATAAATTACAGAACGACCCCCGCATCCGTCTCTATGGCGTCTCGAAGACGCCGGAGGAGAAGATCCCCCTGTTCTCGTTCTCCGTGGAACACGTCCACCACGAGGACCTGGCGCTGATCCTGGACAAGATGGGGATCGCCGTCCGCTCCGGACAGATGTGCGCGGAGCCGCTGATGGACCGCTTCGGCGTCACGGGCATGCTGCGGGTGTCCTTCGCCCCGTACAACACCGTGCAGGAGGCGGAATACTTTATCGCATCGCTCGACCGGGCGATTAACATGTTGGTAGGATGAAAACTTTACAGGAAGTACAGGCCGAAGTCGTCGCAGATTTCTCGATGTACGACGAGTGGCTGGACAAATATGAGTATCTGATCGATCTGGGGCGCAACCTGGAGGCGTTCCCCGAGGAACGCAAGACCGAAGACCGTCTGATCAAGGGCTGCCAGTCCCGCGTGTGGCTCGACACCACCGTGGAAGGGGACCGGCTCTATTTCCGCGCGGACAGCGACGCCATCATCACCAAGGGCATCATCTCCCTGCTGATCGGCGTCTATTCCGGCCGGACGGCCCGCGAGATCGCGGAGGACGATTTCTCCTTCGTGGACCAGCTCGGCCTGCGCGAGAACCTTTCGCCGACGCGCGCGAACGGCCTCGCCTCGATGATCGAAACCCTTCGCCGCACGGCGCAAAATCTGCTTTGAGATGGCACAGGATAATGTTTTGACTCCGCAGGACGTCAAGGAACTGACGCCGCTCTATGAAGATGTCGTGCTTGCGCTCAAGCAAGTGTACGACCCGGAAATCCCGGTCAATATCTACGATCTGGGCCTGATCTACGAGCTCCACATCAACAAGGAGCACGAGGTCTCCATCAAAATGACCTTCACTGCGCCGAACTGCCCGATGGCGGACGAGGTGCTGGCGGAGGTGAAGCAGATGGTGGAGGACACGCCGGGCGTGAAAGGCTGCACGATCGAACTGGTCTTCGACCCCGTCTGGGACCAGAGCATGCTCTCCGACGAAGCCCGGGTGGCCCTGGGCTGGGATCCGGAGTTCTGACGAAATGAAAAGCGTTCCCGTATATTTCTCCCTCGGTACCAACCAGGGCGACCGCCGCGCGCAGATTGACGAGGCGCTCCGGCGCCTGGACGCGGCCATCGGCCGGCCGTACGAGGCGCTCTCTTCCATTATCGAAACGCCTTCCTGGGGCTTTGAGGGGCCGGATTTCCTGAATTGCGTGGTGCGCTACCGCACCGCCCGCCGGCCGCGCACGCTGCTGAAGATATGCAAGAAGATCGAGCGGGCGATGGGCCGCACCGGCGGGCCGGAATACGACGCCGAAGGCCGCCGGATCTACCACGACCGCCCCATCGACATCGACATCCTGCTCTACGGCGACGAGCGCGTGGACGAGCCCGATTTGCAGATTCCGCACCCGCTGATGGAGCAGCGGGACTTCGTTATGCGCCCCTTGCGGGAGATTTTCGCGCAGAAATGACTATATTTGCACGATTTAAGAATAAGTTAGTAATAAAGATATGACACAAGACGAACTGTTCAAGGTACTCGTAGCGCACTGCAAGGAGTACGGTTTCATTTTCCCGTCCAGCGAGATCTATGACGGCCTGGCCGCCGTGTACGATTACGGCCAGATGGGCGTTGAGCTGAAAAACAACATCAAGCAATACTGGTGGAACGCGATGACCCG
>LXOW01125037.1_pt1 | contig 11926 bp, 8 predicted proteins | sample 1368591 | NCBI WGS metagenome assembly LXOW01 (sample SAMN04884650, study PRJNA319009) | bovine gut metagenome | isolation source: Cow rumen | host: Bos taurus | place: Italy: Legnaro (PD) | collected 2014-07-09
GCTTGAGTCTGTTTTCCTGATTGATCCTGGATGCACCGGGGTCGTAGTCGATAGCAACGATATTGGCCTCGGGATTGCGTTCCTTGATGGGCCTCATCATGCCCTTTCCGATTATGTGATTCGGCAGGCAGCCGAAGGGCTGTGTGCATACTATGTTGTTTACGCCCATGTCGCAGAGCTCCATCATCTCGGCAGGAAGCAGCCAGCCTTCGCCCATCTTAAGACCTGTTCCGACCAGCTTTGTTTCCTCGGCAAGTTTGATCAGGTGTTCATAGGATGAGAAGGCCTGGAAATGGCCCGAGCCTCCGATGATCTCGTTCATATCGTTTTTCAGCTTTTCCACGAATTTCTTTGCGGCTCTCCATACCCAGATATATTTTTTATTCATGCCGTAAAGTTTGTAGTCGTTGACGCTGTTGTAGATGCAGTAATAGCAGAAATCGAGTACTCCCGGAACTACGGTCTCAGCGCCCTCGCTGTGGAGGAATTCTTCGAGGCCGTTATTGCCGAGCGGACTGTATTTTACATAGATCTCGCCGACTATGCCGACGCGCGGGACCTCGGGTCCTCTTTCGATGGCCTCGTAGTCTTTTTCGATGAGACGCATGGTCCTCTTGACTTTTCCAAGTGACGGCGATGAAGTCGCAAGCTGCTTTGACAGTTCGTCGAGCCACTTTCTTGTGACACGGTCGGTCTCACCTTTGCTCACCTCTCTTACTATGCACTGATTGCGGAGGGCCATCATGAGGTCACCGTAGAGCACTGCCTTTGCGATGTTGATGAGCATAGGGGCCGAGAGCTTAAAGCCCGGCTGTTTTTCAAGACCGGAGAAGTTTATCGCGATGACCGGGACCTGGGGCATGCCCGAACGCTCGAGCGCCTTTTTGAGCAGGGATACATAGTTGCTGGCTCTGCAGCCGCCTCCTGTCTGAATATAGATCAGGGCGACCTTATCAAGGTCGTACTTGCCGGACTCCAGAGCCTCGATGAACTGACCTATAACGCAGATCGCGGGGAAGCAGGCGTCGTTATGTACATAGCGTACGCCGTGGTCTATAGCGGTCTTGGTCTCATTGGAAAGTCTTTCGACTTTGTAGCCGTAACGCTCCATTACCACTTCCATAAGTTCGAAGTGTATGGGCAGCATAGAGGGCATCAGTATGGTATATTCCTTTGCCATCTCTTCCGTGAATACGGCAGCCTGTCTTTTGTTTTCAATAAATTCTCTATCTGGCATTTTTCTTTTCTTCCATTGCGCCCATGAGACTTCTGAGTCTGATCTTTGCGGCGCCGAGATTACTGATCTCGTCGATCTTTATCTGTGTGTAGAACTTGTCGTTCTTTTCGAGTATAGAGCGGACCTCGTCTGTGGTTATAGCATCAAGTCCGCAGCCGAAGCTTACGAGCTGGACCAGCTGGCAGTCATCATGCATGGCTGTATATTTTGCGGCATTGTAAAGTCTTGAGTGGTATACCCACTGGTTGATGACGTTGACTCCTACCGGATCGACCAGGTCTGCGACGCAGTCTTCGGATACGATGACAAAGCCCAGTGATTCTATCAGCTGGTCTATGCCCTGGCAGATACCGCTGTCTACGTGATAGGGTCTGCCGCAGAGGATTATGATATCCTTTCCGTTTTCACGGGCGAATTCAAGAGCCTTGCGGCCTTCCTCCTTGACGTCTTTCATGTGATCCTGATAGTCCTGCATGCCGAGCTCAACAGCCCTCTTTACATCGGCCTTTGTGCAGCCGAAATCAGAAAGTGCTTCCGCCAGCTTTTCAGCAAGCTTATCGGGATTGTTTATCGTAAGGTAAGGGAAAAGGAATTTCACGTCGCCGTGAAGATTCTGCATATTGCCGTTCAGTACCTCCGAATAGTAGGCAACTACTGGACAGTTGTAATGGTTGTCGTTGCTTTCCTTTTCGTTGATGTTATATGTGAGGCAGGGATAGAAGATGGCATCAACGCCCTTTTCTATCAGCTGTTCTATATGGCCGTGCATCAGCTTTGCCGGGTAGCAGGCGGTATCGGATGATATCGTGTACTGGCCCTTGGCATAGAGCTGTTTGTCGGAGAAACCTGTCATTACGACCTTGAATCCGAGCTCCCTGAAAGTCCTGTGCCAGAGAGGCGCAAGTTCCAGAACGCCCAGTGACATCGGAAGGCCAACGGTATATTTGCCCTCGCCCTCGTCATCCTTGAGTTTTAAGAGCTGCTCTCTCTTGTATCTGTAAAGGTTGGGCAGCTGCAGGGCCTTTTCCTTGGATCCCACAGCCATGAGGCCGCCCTTGTCGCACTTGTTGCCGGATACGAATTTCTCGTTGCCCGGGAAGGTGTTTACCGTGAGCGCGCAGTGGTTGGTGCAGCCGCGGCAGGTCAGTGTCCTTGATGTATGTGTGAAGGATGCGAGCTGCTCTGCGCCTATGACATCGGACTTTTCGAGGCCGAGCTTGATAGCAAAAAGAGCTGCGCCGAAGGCACCCATGAGGCCTGCGATCTCGGGTCTTGTGACCTCGCCCTGAAGTTCCTTTTCAAGGGAACGCAGAACGGCGTCGTTAAGGAAGGTGCCGCCCTGTACGACTATGTTGTTGCCCAGTTCTTTTGCGGTCCTTACACGAAGGACCTTAAAGAGTGCGTTCTTTACTATACTCATCGAAAGGCCGGCAGAGATGTCGGTGACATCGGCACCGTCTTTTTGNNTTCATGTCCTGTCCGCCTATATCGATGATGAAATCAACATCGGGGTTAAAGAATCTGGCAGCGCTGTAATGCGCCATGGTCTCAACAAGACCGCCGTCAAGGTGGAAGGCCTTTTTGATCAGTTCCTCGCCGTAGCCTGTTACGGCAGAGCCTGCGATGACTATGCGGGATGCAGCATCGTTGGGCAGGAAGGAATCCTGGATCAGGGTATAGATCTTGATCAGCTGGTCCTTTACTACGTCGACGGGATTGCCCTTGTTGTTTCCGTAATATGAATAGAGTATCTCGCCCTTTTCGGTGATGAGGACGAGCTTGGTAGTCGTGGATCCGCAGTCTATGCCGAGATAGGCCTTGCCTCTGTAGGATGAGATATCGACGCGCTTTACGTCTGCCCTCTTGTGGCGGGCCTTGAATTCCTCGTATTCCTTTTCGTCTTTGAAAAGCGCTTCTTTGCCTGCTATGACGGGCTGGGTAGCAGCCGACTTTTCGAGGCGGGCAAGGAAGTCGTCGTATTCGTAGATCATGTTCTGCCTTGCAGCATAAAAGGATGCGCCCATGGCAACGGAAAAGCGTCCGAATTCGGGGAATACGGCGTCATCATCGGATAGTTTCAGGCTTTCCTTAAAGCGTCTGCGAAGACCCTCGCAGTAGTGTAAGGGACCGCCCAGGAACATAACATGTCCCTCGATGCGTCTTCCCTGAGCGAGGCCTGCTATGGTCTGATCGACTACAGCCTGGTATATGGATGCTGCGATATCGGCCTTTTTTGCGCCCTGGTTGAGCAGAGGCTGGATATCGGATTTTGCGAATACGCCGCAGCGTGATGCTATGGGGTATATCCTTTCGGACTTGAGCGATTCCTTATCAAGTTCATCGACGGTCATCGAAAGCAGGGTCGCCATCTGATCGATGAAGGCGCCTGTGCCGCCGGCGCAGGAACCGTTCATCCTCTCGTCGAGGCCGCCCTTAAAGAAGATGACCTTGGCGTCTTCTCCGCCGAGCTCTATGACAGCGTCTGTATTGGGCTCAAGTGCCTCAACTACCTGGGCTGTTGCAAATACCTCCTGAACGAAGGGAACGTCGGCTGCCTTTGCAAGACCGAGGCCTGCGGAGCCTGAGATCGCGGCATAGAATTTTTCACCCTTAAGGAAGGGCTCTGCCTGCTTTAAGAGCTCGACAGCCTTGGTCCTTACCTGGGAGAAATGTCTTTCGTATTTTGAAAAAACGATCTCGCCGTCTTTTATAACAACTATTTTTGCCGTGGTGGAACCTATGTCCAGACCCAGCAGTATGTGTTCGTATTTTGATGTAAAGTCTTTAAGTTTATTCATTAAATCTTTTCTTTAATATATGTTCGGACAAAAAATACCTTACCATTATACTACAATTTGCGGCCACTTGTATTACTTTTTGATTTCAGCGGCCACATTTAGTATTTCGGGCGCGATGAGTTCAAGAGCAGCATCGTCCGCCATTATACTGTCGTGTTCGCAGGGAACGGGGATGACCTTAAGATGCCCTTTTGCGACGTATTTTTCGAAGTTTCCGGCCTCGTAGGCCATCATGTCGTGCCAGTATTTATAGCTCTCGCCTTTGGCGCCCGCGGGGATCTCTACGGCCTTGAAATAAGTCGTATCGCCGGTGTAAACATCCGGTGTATGAGACAGTATGTCTTCCGATACATGGGCAGCGTTGTCTATCATCGCATCCAGCATGCCCGCCGCTATCAAGTGTGAAAAAGCGGGACTGGTCTCGAAATAATCCCTGTTGATGCCGGACATCATGCCCTTTGACATTGTGCGCAGCTTTTCGTCATCACCGTAGATATGCGAATCGAACATGAAAAGATGAGTGACCATCTCGCCCGCAGCTTTGAGCTGGCAGGCCATCTCGTGAGCTACTATCCCGCCGTAGCACCAGCCGCCTATGATATAGGGACCCCGGGGCTGATACTCTTTAAGTATCCTGATGTAGTTTGCCGCGATGTTCTTTATCCCATAGCAGGCCTCATCGGGATGATACATATTGAACTGCTCTATGACGGCAAAGGAAACGCTCTTTCCTATCAGTTCCGCAAGGCGGTAATAGGCCTCGCTGCCGGCGTTGCCGCTGTGGATGAATACGACCTTGGGGCCATCATTTTCAGAATATGCATGGATCTTTTCCGGTATGTTTTTGGACGGACTCTTCTTTTCGCCCGGTCCTGCAGAAGGCTTTGATACTCCCTCCTTTGAAAGCTGCATTTCAAGCAGCTCTTTCCAGCCGCTGATAGAAGCATCGTCCGGGTATTTTTCCGAAAGCAGCAGCATCAGGCGGGCCACGCACTGTCTTAAGAGAGCCTTATCGACAGCGATCTTCCGGCTGATGATATAAAGAAAACTCATGCCATCCGAATGAACGCAAACGGCGCTCATCATGCTGCCGTACTGCAGGTCATTCCTCTCACGCATCAGGCTCTTTCTTAAAGCGTCCATTTCTTCGGATGTGAAATCATCGTCCCTTTTCATGACAAGGGGTATCTTTCTGTCTGTTATCACCTGCTGGATGACAGTTACATCATGGAATACGACGGAGGCTCTTAAGGCCTCGTTTTCATTCGAGATCACATCAAGTGCAGACCTTAGGTCCACCTCTTTTATCTCACTGTCAAGCTGCAGGCAGAGCACATTTGTATTTGCCGGCGCATCGGGATAGATGAGGCACTCAAAAAGCATCTCGTCCTGCTGCGCAGTTATGGGCAGGACCTTTTCGATAGTTTCGCCTCTTTTGGCAAAGCTTCTGATAACTCTTCCGTATTCGTCGGCTGACCAGAGCTGCCTGTAGTCTACCTCGGCAGCCTCGGCTATCTTTCTGAGGCTTTCAAGCTGCAGTATCTGTGCGGTGTTTATCTTTATGCCCTGCTCGCCAAGTTTTACGGCAAGCTGCATGGCGGTAAGAGATGTACCGCCGAGCTCAGCAAATCTGTCATCGGGGCTGATGTAGTCATCTATGTCGAGGACAAAGGCAGCAGCGGAAATGACGCGTGACAGTACCTCGCTGTCTATGATGCCCTTTGTCTTTATCTGCCTCCTGGGCTGGGGCAGCTCTTTTCTCATGATCTTGCCGTTGATATTCCTCGGGAAGGCATCGAGCCTCACCCAGATATCGGGGATCATGTAATCTGTCAGGTATTCGGCAATTTCGGCTTTTATCTTTGAACTGTCGATCTCGTTTTTGGACTCGTAATAGCAGACCAGATGATCCGTGCCGCCGACTGTTTTCATTGCGACTACCACTCCTGTGACGCCCTCTATCGAAAGTCTGTTTATCGCATTGCCGATCTGTGCCTCTACCTCGCCGGTCTCGACACGGAAGCCTCTTAATTTCACCATATTGTCAATGCGGCCCAGGATAGTATAATCACCGTTCTCATCGCAGAAGGCACGGTCGCCCATTTTCATCCATGTCTCGCCCTCGTATGTGAACCATTTTTCACGGGAAAGCTCAGGTAATTTGAAATACTGACGGGCCATGAAAGCGTTTTTGACCACCAATTCACCGGCTTCACCTGCCGGTACGATATTCATGTTATCGTCAACTAACAGGACATCTGTGCCCGCAGGAGGCTTACCTACGGCCATATTCTTTTCGTTTCCGAAAAGCTGTTTTGCCATGAGATGGCCGGTCTCCGTGCAGCCGTATAGATTGATCAGGGAGTTTGCGGGACTGAAAGCCTTGAAATTCCTTAGTTTGTCCCCTCCCGTATAAACGAATACTCCCGAAAGATCATAGTCTTCTGTCATTATCACGGCCATGCCGCTGGGGATGAAGATATGACTTATCTTTTCATCCTTTATAAATGAATATAGGGCTGCCATATCTTTTCTTGCATATTCGGGGGCTATGATGACAGAGGCTCCTCTTGTGACGGGACCAAGTATCTGGCCCAGGGCAACGATAAAGGCAAAGCTCGTAATGACGCCTGCGCGGCTGCCCTCTCCCACAGACATTCCGGAGATCTCATCGCTGAAATCCATGAGATGGGGTATCATTCTGTGATCATGCATGATGCCCTTTGGATTTCCCGTAGTGCCCGAGGTACAGATCAGCATGGCAGGGCTTTCAGCTGTGATGCCTTCTGTATTTATACTGAAGTCTGCTGTTTCATTGCGGTAATTATCCGGCTCGTCCATGAAAATGACACGATCTTCGGGGAAATCGGCTTTCTTTTCATCCCAGAGGGATCTTACGGTAAGTATCAGTTTTGTTTCCGTTAAGGAAAGTATGTATCCGATGCGGGAAGGCGGATAGGCAGAGTCAAGGGGGACAAAGACGGCGCCTGCCTTTGCAGCTGCTGCGGCGCCCAAAACGAATTCCTTTGAAAGCGGAACATAGACGGAAACAACATCGCCCTGCCCTATGCCTTTCAAATATAATGCGCGGGCAAACAGGGAGCTGAGATCATCCAGCTCTTTATAGCTGTATTCACCGGCGACATCCTTTACCGCTGTCTTGTCCGGGTATTTCGCTGCGTATTCTCTTACTGCCTGATGTAACAGTTTCATCTTGATGCCTCGTATAATATGCCTCTTCGCTGTGATCATCCTCACAGACCCTCTTCGCTGTGATCCTTACGATCATCGTATCTATATTATTATATACCTGATAGCCCTCGTAACGGCAACGAAGAGCTCCGGCGGCATGATCACAAATTGTATACAATATATAATAAGAAAAGAAATAATCTTGTAATATATTGACAATGGACCCGTAACAAACGTATAATCATATGTGGATTACTGCGGTTTTTGCAGATCTTGTGTTTACTGCGGTCATCCAAAAACAATTTCATTATTCATATATTTTTAGGAGGATTTTGTATGAAGAAATTCACCCGTGCATGCGTTAATGTAATGAGCAAATATTTGCCCGACGCATTCATCTTCGCTGTGATCCTTACGATCATCGTATTCATTGCAGCAATGCCGGCCGCAGGCGCTAACCCGCTCATGATGGCTATGGCTTGGGGTAGTGGTGTATGGGGACTGCTTGCATTCTCAATGCAGATGGCTCTCGTTGTTGTAACAGGTACAGCATTCGCTACCGCTCCTATCGTTAAGAGAATTCTTAACTCAATCGCAACACTTGCTAAGACACCCGCTCAGGGCGTTGCTCTCGTTATGATCGTTTCCGGTATCGCTAACTTCCTTAACTGGGGCTTCGGTCTTATCGTAGGTGCACTGCTCGGTCGTGCAGTAGCTAGAAGACTTAAGAACGTTGACTATCGTATGCTTATTGCTGCCGGTTACTCCGGATTCTCAATTTGGCATGCTGGTATGTCCGGTTCCATTCCTCTTGCTCTGAACACAGCTGGTAACCTCAGCGACAAGGGTATGGCTAACACAGGCGGAGCTGTAACAGATCTTATCCCGACCAACACAACTATCTTCTCAGCTTGGAACCTTCTGATGGTAGCAGCAGTTATCGTTATCACAGCTGTTATCTTCGCTATTTCCCACCCGGCTCCGGAAGATACATTCGTTGTTGATCCGAAGATCCTTGAAGATGTTGAAAGAGAATATCCGAAGGCAGTTACACCTGCTGAAAAGATCGAGAACAGCCCGATCCTTGCTTGGATCGTTGGTATCTGCGGTCTTGTATGGATCATCGTTAACTTCTTTATCAAGATCCAGGTTAACGGCGTTACGTATGGTAAGGGACTCAACGGTCTTGACCTTAANNTATCTGCGGTCTTGTATGGATCGTTGTTAACTTCTTCGTAAAGGCTAACGTCAACGGCGTTATGTATGGTAAGGGACTCAACGGTCTTGACCTTAACTCCGTAAACTTCATCTTCCTTATCCTCGGACTCCTCGGACACGGCACACCGATCAGATACGTCCACGCTACTATCGATGCTGCTAAGGGTGCTGCTGGCGTTATCCTCCAGTTCCCGTTCTATGCCGGAATCCAGGCTATGATGGTATATCACGCTGGTACAACAGGAACATCACTTGCTGCTGTAATTTCCAACTTCTTCGTAAGCATTTCTACAACAGTTACATTCCCGCTCTGGACATTCCTCGCTGCTGGTATCGTAAACTTCTTCGTACCTTCCGGCGGTGGTCAGTGGTCAGTACAGGGCCCGATCATGATGCCTGCAGGTCTCGCACTTGGCGTAAAGCCCGCTGTAACAGGTATGGCTATTGCTTGGGGTGACCAGTGGACAAACATGATCCAGCCGTTCTGGGCTCTGCCCGCACTCGGTGCTGCAGGCCTCGGCGCAAAGGATATCATGGGTTACTGCGTACTTACATTGATCGTAATGGGCGTAGTTGCTGTAATAGGATTCCTGCTTGTTGGTTTCCTCGGAATTTCAGCAATCTAATTCCTGACTTTGCATTAAGCAACACTTAAAAGAAATTGGGGACGGTCGTCCGATGATGACCGTCCCCTTCTCATTATCCCGATAAATAGGAAATTTGAAAATGCAATTCACAGATTATCTTAAAACCTTTGCTCTTGTTATAGTGTTTATTTTCCTGTCTATTATCTGTGTGACTAATGTCATCACCCATTTCAAGGAAAATAAACCCAAAAGAGAAGAAAAGAAAAGAAGAAAGAAAGAAGCAAAGATGGCCAAAAGAGCGAAAAGGCTCGGCCAGCCCTGGCCTCCTGCAGAAGCTTCTGAAGCAGAGGACGCTGAAGATGCCGACGATGAAGCAGCAGAAACAGAGGAAGAATATATAGACGAAGAAACCGAGGAGCCTGAAGATGACAGAACAGCAGACTAAAGAACTTAATGAATATAAAAAGATGGTGAGGCTGAATATAGTCCTCATGCTTTTGGGTCTTGCAGGCACTATCGGTGCGATAGTAATGGCGGTCATCGCTGTAAAGAACAAGGCGGAGATCAATATGGCTACGCCTGTATTCGTTATCGCCTGTGTTCTTCTCATGATCTCGGGCCTCAAACAGGCCAGCGACAATCAGAGAAAGGTCAATGAGATCATAATCAAAAACTCTGAAGAATACAGGGCTATCAGCGACAGCAAATATCAGGCTGACAGAAAAAAGAAAAAGAAAAAACAGTAAAGACCGAAATTCCGACATGCTGCCAGACGGGCGGCATGTTTTTTTATACCACAATCGGGTCAAATAATGATAAAATAATATGTTGTAGAAATCATTCAGACCGGAGAGCAAAAACAATGAAAAATCAAAGCAACAAAAGATTACTTAAATTCAGTCTCGCATGTGCTCTTGCTGCCTGCATCAGCATACTGTTTTTCATGTTCTTTTATAAATTCGGCGATATTTCAGCAGGAGCCAGAAAGATAGTAAATATCCTGATGCCCATCATTTACGGTGCCGTCATTGCCTATATACTGACACCTCTCTGCCGTAAATTCGAAAAGCTTTTCGGAAAGAAATTCAAGCCCAAGACAGCCAATGTTCTGGCTATTATCTGCTCGGTCGCGATCGCCCTGCTTATCATAGGACTTCTGATCGCTCTGGTCATCCCGCAGTTCTTAACAAGCGTTATGACTATCGCAAAGACCCTGCCCGATCAGATGGAACAGACCGGTAACAGCATTTCCGAATGGCTGCAGAAATACCCCGAGGCACAGCAGTATTTCGACCAGTACTATGATACCCTCGTAGAAAAGATCGACAAGTTCTTTGACAACGACTTCCTGCCCTGGGTCAGCACGGCACTTTCCAAATTTGCCGTATCCGTTTGGGCTGTAGTAACAGTATTCAAGAACCTGCTCATCGGCTTTATCGTATCCATATATATACTCGGCCGCCGCAGACAATTCGCCGTACAGGCAAACATGCTGCTCTACGGTCTTTTCCCGGAAAAGCCGGCCGATATGATCAGAGAAGAAGTGCTCTTTGCAGACAAGATGTTCAACGGCTTTCTTGTCGGCAAGATCGTTGACTCCGCCATCATCGGCGTGCTCTGCTTCATAGGCTGCGCTGTCATGGGATTCGAATCTCCGATACTTATCGCCGTTATCATAGGCGTAACTAATATAATCCCCTTCTTCGGCCCCTTTATCGGAGCTATACCCTGCTGCCTGCTGCTGCTTCTGCAGAACCCGATGCATGCAGCGATGTTTATAGTATTCATCATCGTGCTCCAGCAGATCGACGGCAATATCATAGGACCGAAGATCCTTGGTAATGCCACGGGCGTATCGAGTTTCTGGGTGCTCTTTTCCATCCTGCTCTTCGGCGGTCTCTGGGGCGTCGTAGGCATGATAGTGGGCGTTCCTCTCTTTGCAGTCATCTATGATATAGTTGACAAGCTGATAGACTACGGCCTTGAAAAGCACGGCAAGATGCAGCTGAGATACGAATACGAGGAAGAATTTGCCGAAGGCCCCAAAGAAGATATCAAGATATTCAAGCGTAAGAAACAAGACTGATAAAATACAGACCATTATGTGGGAACTGATCAAGAATTCCGGCAGGCCCGTAGTCCTCTACGGCACCGGGAATGCGGCAGAAAAAATATTAAGAATATGCGAAGAAAAAGACATAAGCATCGCCGGCATTTTTGCCAGCGATGATTTTGTGCGAAACAGAAGCTTTGCAGGGATACCTGTTATATCCTACAGCGAGGCAAAGGCCAGGTTCGGCTATATGACAGTACTGCTCTGTTTCGGTACTCATCTTGAACCTGTCATTGAGAATATTAAGCGTATAGACCGCGAGCAGGATCTTTATGCTCCCGACCTTCCGATAGCAGGAGGCGGCATATTCGATGCGGAATACTGCAAAGAGCACAAAAGCGATTTCGTTGACATAATGGACCTGCTGGCAGACAGAAAGAGCCGCGAGGTCTTATCGGGCGTCATCAATTACAAGCTGAGCGGAAAGCTCAATTACCTTTTCGATATAGAGACCTCTGTTGAGGATAATTACGCCCTGCTGGATCTCGGTCCCGACGAATCCTATGTGGATCTCGGGGCATATAACGGCGACACTATCGAGTTATTCCTTAACTGCGCCGGCGGTGACTGTAAAAATATTATTGCAATGGAGCCCGAAAAACGCAATTTCAGAAAGCTTTCCAACTATTGTGAAGGTCTAAACATGGAAAACGTCTTTCTTTACAATATGGCGGCCTCATCGGGCCCTGCCGTTCTGGAATTCCAGAAGGGATCGGGAAGAGGCGGTCAGGCAAATACGGGAAAGACCATAGAGATCCCTGCTGACAGCGTCGATAATATC
>LXOW01050577.1_pt1 | contig 11922 bp, 14 predicted proteins | sample 1368591 | NCBI WGS metagenome assembly LXOW01 (sample SAMN04884650, study PRJNA319009) | bovine gut metagenome | isolation source: Cow rumen | host: Bos taurus | place: Italy: Legnaro (PD) | collected 2014-07-09
ATTTTCAGAAAATACAATGTCAATTCGCAGGTCTTTGACCAGTTTTCCACCCTCATTCTGCAGGACTACAAATTCTGGCTTGGCATCTGCCTGTGTCCGATTTATTGGCTTACGCTGCACTTGTTCATCGGTTATTACCATAATATATATCGTAAATCCCGACTCAAGGAATTGGGACAAACCTTTGGCATAACCTTCATCGGGGTGTTGTTGTTTTTCTTTGTCTTCATTTTGGATGATATTGTCAACTCACCCTCCGACTATATCAAGTACTTTTTTGTGCTTTTCGGCTGCCAGTTCCTGCTCACCTATATTCCCAGGGCGCTGATGACCACCCACATCAACCGCATGATCCACAACGGGGTCATCGGCTTCAAAACCCTGATTATCGGTAGCGACCAGATTGCTCTGAACACCTACCAGTCGGTTGTCAAGCAAAACATCCGCTCCGGCAACTTCATCGTGGGCTACGTGTCGCTGCCCAACAGTGAAGACCACACCATCAGCTCGGTGCTGCCATGCATGGGAGGCCTCAACGATTTGCGCGACATCATCAAAAAAGAAAATATCGAGGAGATTATCATCGCTATCCATAACGGACAACGCAAGTATATCGAGGAAATCCTCTCCACCATACGAGAAATTCCCGGCCTGACCATGAGTATCCTGCCGCAGACCCAAGACTACCTGATGGGTACCATCAAGATGTCGTCAGTTTTCTACGAGCCCTTGATTTCCATCGACTCGGAGTACATGTCACCCTGGCAGCTGTATATGAAGCGCATCATGGACATCACCATTTCGCTCATCGCCATCATCATGCTCACCCCGGTCTATCTGTTTTTGGCCATCGGCGTGAAATGCTCGTCCAAAGGCCCCATCTTTTACATGCAGGAACGCATCGGCTATATGGGCAAGCCTTTCCACATCATCAAATTCCGGTCCATGTACACCGACGCAGAGAAAAACGGCCCCATGCTGTCCAGCGAGGACGATCCCCGTATCACCAAATTCGGCCGTTTCATGCGCCACTCACGCCTGGACGAGGTGCCGCAGTTCTTCAATGTGCTGAAAGGCGACATGTCGCTGGTGGGACCGAGACCCGAGCGCCAGTATTACATTGACAAGATTGTGGAGAAAGCCCCTTATTATAAATTATTGTTAGGTGTCAAGCCCGGCATCACCTCCTGGGGACAGGTCAAATTCGGCTATGCCGAGAATGTGGATGAGATGGTGGAGAGAATGCGTTTCGACCTGTTGTATTTGGAGAACATGTCGATTCAGATGGACATCAAAATCTTAATTTACACCGTGCTGATTGTCCTCAAAAACGAAGGAAAATAGAAAATCTCAAAAAAATTTCTATTTACCTGTGTATCAATTAAAAAAATGTGTATATTTGCACTCCCTAAAATNNAGATAGTGCCATGCACGGTATTGGAGGCTGGTCCTTGCGTAGTAACGCAAGTCAAGACCGTTGAAAAAGACGGTTACAATGCAATCCAATTGGGTTACGATGAAAAGAAAGAAAAACGGACGACCAAGGCGTTAAAGGGACACTTTGCCAAGGCCGGCACCACTCCGAAGAAACTGTTGCGTGAGTTCACACGTTTCGAGGAAGGTCACAAGAAACAGTACGGTGAAATCTTGGATGTCACTGTATTTGAAGAAGGTGAGTTCGTGGATGTCATTGGCATTTCAAAAGGTAAAGGTTTCCAGGGTGTCGTTAAACGTCACGGCTTCGGCGGTGTCGGCGACAGCACGCACGGTCAGCACAACCGACTGAGAGCTCCCGGTTCACTGGGTGCATCCTCCTATCCTTCAAGAGTATTGAAAGGAATGCGTATGGCCGGTCAGACTGGTTGCAAGCAAGTGAAGATGATCAACTTGCAGATCATGAAGATCGTGAAAGAAAAGAATTTAGTTTTAGTAAAAGGTTCCGTACCCGGACCTAATGGTTCATATATAAAAATAGAGAGATGGAGTTAAGAGTATATAAAATCGACGGAAGCGAATCAGGCAAGACGGTCACATTGAACGACAACATCTTTAATGTGGAACCCAATGATCACGCTATTTGGTTGGATGTGAAGCAATATCTGGCCAATCAAAGACAAGGAACACACGACACTCTGGAAAAATCAACCGTTTCCGGCAGTACGCGCAAACTGAAAAGACAAAAAGGTACGGGCGGCGCACGTGCAGGTAGCATCAAGTCCCCGACCATCCGCGGCGGTGCCACCGTTTTCGGTCCTCATCCCAGAGATTATAGCTTCAAACTGAACAAGAAAATCAAACGTTTGGCCCGTTTCTCAGCCCTGACCTACAAGGCTAAGGAAGACAAGATCATCGTTGTGGAAGACTTCACTTTCGAGGCTCCCAAGACCAAATCTTATCTGGAAATGCTGAAGAAATTCAACCTGCAGGATGCCAAGACCTTATTGTTGGTGAACGAAAGCAACAAGAACGTCTATCTGTCAGCCCGCAACCTGAAACGCGCCAGCGTGATGAGAGCTCAGGACATCAACACCTACTGTGTGCTGAACGCCAGCAACCTCATCATCTGTGAGAACAGCTTGAAGGACATTGAAAAAATGTTGGGTGAATAATTAACAGAGTCAATAACAAGTAATAAATAAAGAAATGAACGTAATCATTAAACCCATCATCAGTGAAAAGATGACAATGGTTGGCGAGAAGTACAACCGTTACGGTTTCGTTGTTGACAGAAAGGCCACCAAGCCCCAGATCAAGAAAGAGATCGAAGACATCTACGGTGTGAAGGTGCTGCAGGTGAACACCCTGATTCAGCGTGGCAAATCCACTTCCCGTTACACCAAAGCCGGCATGATCCAAGGTCAGAAGAACACCTTCAAGAAGGCCATGATCTTTGTCAGCAAAGACGACAAAATTGATTTATACAGCAATATTTAATAGCAAATAAACAATGGCATTAAAAAAGTACAAACCAGTAACGCCAGGTCAACGCTTCAAAGTTATCAGTGCGTTTGACGACATTACCACAAGCACGCCGGAAAAGAGCTTATTGTGCGCTCATCCGAGCACAGGCGGTAGAAACAACTGTGGTAAAATGACGATGCGAAACCGCGGTGGCGGTCACAAGAAGATGTATCGTTTTATTGATTTCAAAAGAGAAAAAGATGGTATCCCGGCAACCGTTAAGACCATTGAATACGACCCGAACCGTTCGGCCCGTATCGCATTGGTATTCTATGCCGACGGCGAAAAGCGCTACATTGTTGCTCCTCATGGTCTGAAAGTCGATCAGGTGATCGTTTCAGGTACGGGTGTTTCTCCCGACTTGGGCAACACGCTTCCACTGGGCGAGATTCCATTCGGCTCCGTAATTCACAACATCGAATTGCGTCCGGGTCAGGGTGCTAAGATCGCACGTAGTGCAGGTTCTTACGCTCAGCTGATGTCTCGTGAAGGCAAGTATGCCGTTATCAAAATGCCATCCGGCGAAACCCGTATGATCCTCTGCGCTTGCAAAGCCACTATCGGTATGGTTTCCAATATCGACCACAGCTTGGAAGTGTCAGGTAAGGCAGGTAGAAGCCGTTGGTTGGGCCGCAGACCCCGCGTCCGTGGCGTTGTGATGAACCCTGTTGATCACCCGATGGGTGGTGGTGAAGGTCGTGCCTCCGGTGGACACCCGCGCTCACGCAAGGGCTTGCCAGCTAAAGGTTACAGAACCCGTCATCCGAAGAAAAATTCCGATCAGTACATCATCGAAAGAAGAAAAAAATAACCTTAAAGTAGAATATCATGAGTCGTTCATTAAAAAAAGGTCCATATATCCATTACAAATTGGAACAAAGAGTGTTGGAAGCTCAGGAGTCAGGCAAGAAAACCACTATCAAAACCTGGTCACGCGCTTCTATGATCTCCCCCGATTTCGTCGGACTTACCATCGCAGTGCATAACGGCAACAAATTCATCCCCGTTTACGTTACTGAAAACATGGTCGGCCACAAATTAGGCGAGTTCGCCCCGACACGTATCTTCCGTGGTCACGCTGGTCAGAAGGACAAAGGTAAAAAATAATTTTTTCCTTACGCCTTATTCTTATAAATGAAAAGCCCCTCCATTTCAAGGGGCTTTTTTGATGTATAAAGAAGAGATCAATTTCAATATAAAAAAACTAATTTCATTAGTTTTTTTTTTGCTATCTGTCCCCTTTGGAACAGTCGCAAAACGAAGTGGTGAGAATGTTCGTGTTGGGCAACAATTTCTCCATCTGGTCCAATTCTGACTGACGTATGGCCACCTGGCGCAAGTCGAAAATCTTCAAGGTCTCCGCCAGATTAGTAATCGAAGCTGGCAACACATACAAGGGATTGTCCCAGGCGTCGATAATCTCCAATTTCGTCATCTTCCCAATGGATTCAGGTAACTCATATATCTTGTTCCTGCTAATGACCAAGCCTTTCAATTCCTGCATATCTCCAATGGTCTCCGGCAAACGCACCAAATGATTGCAGCTCACATTCAGATAAATCAGCTTCTTCAACTCACTGATACGGCGATTCAACACCTGCAATTTACAGCCCTTCACCGTCAATTCCCGCAGATTGGTCAACAAAAAGATTTTCTCCGGCAGTGAGTCCATTCTGCGCTTGTTTACCAGCTTCAGGCGATATACCTTGTCGGGATTCAACATAGCCTCGTCAATGGACTTATACACCGTGCCGTCATCCTGCTGGTCGTAGCCATAACGCACTTTCTGCGCACTGGCAGTATCGGGAACAAGGACGACAAACAATAAAAGAAGACTAATCGCAAAGTAATTTAGATATCTCATCTTTGTCTTTTTTCAATTGAGAAATGAGTTCCTCCACCGAAGCGAACTTCTGTTCAGACCGGATTTTTTTACCGATTTTGAACTTCACCTCAGCGTCATAGCAGTCTTGGTCAAAATCAAAAATATTGATTTCCAGAGTCTTTTCCTGCAACGAAAGCGTAGGACGCGTACCAATATACAACATTCCCTTGTAATTTCGGCCCAGAAGAACCAGCTCCACCGCAAAAACCCCGGTATCATTCACCGAACAATGCTCATCCAAAGCGATATTGATGGTGGGGAAACCAAAAGTACGGCCATTCTGCAGTCCTCGCACTACCCTACCCGACAACCAGCGCCCTTCGTCCATAATTCTATATTATTTGACTTGAAAAAATATCAAATCTAACTGTCAACTATCAACTGTCAACTATCAACTGTCAACTGTCAACTGTTATCCGTCAATTCTTTCAGCAATCTGGTATTTATTGCGGTCGTTGGAGGAGCGTGCAATCATCTCGCCCAAGAAACCGGCGAGGAACAGCATCAAACCGAAGACCATCGCCAGCAGGGCGATATAAAACAGCGGCTGTTCTGTCACCTGACGGAAATGGGCCACCTGGCGGTGCAGATTCACCAGTTTCTCCACAATCAGCCAAATAGTGATCACACCACCTGTCAGGAAAGAGATGGTACCCCACAGACCGAAGAAGTGCATCGGTTTCTTGCCGAATTTGGACACGAAAGAGATGGTCATCAGGTCGAGGAAACCGTTGACAAAGCGGTCCCAGCCGAATTTGGTCACCCCATATTTGCGTTTCTGGTGATGCACCACTTTCTCCCCAATCTTCGGGAAACCAGCCCACTTGGCAATCACCGGAATATAACGGTGCATCTCCCCATAAACCTCGATGGACTTCACCACTTCCTTACGGTAAGCCTTCAAACCACAGTTAAAGTCGTGCAAATAAATGCCCGACATGCGGCGTGTGGTCCAATTGAAAAACTTCGAGGGAATATTCTTGGCCAATTTGGAGTCGTATCTTACTTTTTTCCATCCCGATACCAGATCATAACCTTCCTCCGTAATCATACGGTACAGGTCCGGAATCTCATCAGGACTGTCCTGCAAATCAGCATCCATCGTAATCACCACATCGCCCTGGCAGGCTTCAAAACCAACGTTAAGAGCTGCGGATTTGCCGTAATTTCTTCTGAAACGGATACCTCTTATGGCCGGATTCTTTTCGTGCAGTTCCTCGATAATTTTCCACGAATCATCGGTGGAGCCGTCGTCCACCATCACCACCTCGTAAGAGAAATGGTTTTCGTTCATCACACGCTCTATCCAGGCGCTTAATTCCGGCAGCGACTCTGCCTCGTTCAACAATGGGACTATTACTGAAATGTTCATACTTTGTTAGGTTATAGGGGTTAGTTATTAGGGGTTAGGGGTTAGGGGTTAGTGTTTAGTGATTAATGTTTAGTGATTAAGTTTAGAAGGTTAGAAAGTTTAGAAGGTTAGAAAGGTTAGAAAGGTTAGAAAGGTTAGGAGGTTAGGAGGTTATGGATTCTGAATTCTGAATTCTGAATTTTGAATTATTAATTGTCAACTATCAACTATCAACTGTCAACTGTCAACTGTCAACTGTTAACTGTCAACTGTTTCCTGTCCACTGTCATCTGCGGCCTGCTCGCTTTCTTTCTTTTTCGTCAGGTAAAGGGCGACGAAGATGGCCAGGAACAATCCATAGAGTAATACCGAGACCGCATAGGACATGGCCACCGGGAAAATGGAGGTGTAGTGAGGAATACTATCCTTCCGCTGCTGATAAGCCTCCTCCATGATATCCACCTGTTCCATGCCATTCCGGGAGTTGTTCACCAGCATAGACAGCGACTGGTAGCAACTGTCACCCGCATTGGCGGCGGACAAGAGGTTCTGGTACACATCCAGAAATACGCGCTGGGCATAGGCGGAGAACTGACCGTAGGTATTAAAAGAGGTATCAATCTTGGGACGGAGCATTACCCTGTCGTCATAGGCAGCCAACATACGCTCCACCTGCTCGTGGGTAAAATCGGCACAACCCTCTTCCAGCATATCATTCTGAATCATAGATGTATAGGTTGACCGCATCACCGAATCAGTCTTATCGAGATATTTCCGGGCATCCGCCTGGCTCACCGTGTCCTTCTCCAATCTGGCATAAAAAGTCTCCACATTCTGCGTGTTCAATCTTTCCAGACCGTTTTTATCAATATACTGATAATGAACCATCATATAGGCGAAGACCACCACAAAAGACACCGCAATGATGGCAGCGCCGGCACCGAAAGCCTTGGGGAAACGGACAAAACCGTCGAGCACCTCATCACGGTACTCCTTGATGCCCGCATACAGAAACACAATGATGACAATGAGCAACAAAATGCTGAACACCGCGCCGGCATCGTAGTTGATGTCACGGGCAGCCATCTTCACCAGCTCACAAACCGCCAGTGCTGCTCCGAGGAGCGCACCCCATTTCAAAGCCACCAGCAAGAGATTCTTCTTCATACTATTGATTAAAAATGCAAAGATACAAAAAATTTCGACCTCTTATACACCTAATTCCTTCAGAGCTGTTTCACGATAAGCAGGACCTATGGGCAACTCCACTCCCGCCACCGTGACACTCGCCACATCCACAATCTCCACATGTTTGGCAGAGACAATATACGATTTGTGAATCCTGACAAATTGTCCCTGTGGCAATTCCTCCATCAGCTTTTTCATGGAGAAATAGGCGGTGATTTTGCGCTGCTTGGTATGAAAAGTCACATATTCCTGCTGACCCTCCATATAGAGCAAATCGTCAAACATCACCTTATACATGCGACGGTCGGCCCTGAGCATCATAAATTCACGGGGCATCGACATAGAAGAAAGCGTATTGGTGACGGGCTGCACCTCTTGTGAAGTGGCATTAGACGCAATCTCTTGCCTCATTCCTTCCGAAATATGTGATTCCGCCGCCTTGATCAGCTTGATTCTGTCAACAGCCTTGTTGATGGCTTTCACAAAACGGTTGAAAGGAATAGGTTTTAACAAGTAATCCACCACGCCCAAATCGTATCCATCAATGGCATACTGCGAATACGCCGTGGTGAAGATGATGCTGGGACGATAGGGCAAATTCTCCACAAATTCAACCCCTGTCAGTTCTGGCATCTCAATGTCGGTCAGCAAAATGTCGATTTCCTGCTGCCGCATGACAGTCATGGCGCTCATGGCATTGGAGCATGAGCTCGCCAACACCAAATCGGGCAACTTCGACACATACTCTTCCAGCAGAGTTCTTGCCAGATGCTCATCGTCCACAATCAGCACTTTATATATGCCATCCGTTTTTTTTTCAACATTTTGCATCAAATCCATCATCTCAAATCAATTATAAGTTTAACCTTATACNNATATAAGCCATCCGCTTTTTTCTCAACAGTTTGCATCAATTCCATCATCTCAAATCAATTATAAGTTTAACCTTATACACCCCATTTTCCTCCTCCATGGTCAGCGAATGTTCATCAGGGTAATACAAATGCAGTCGCTGTTCTACATTGTCAATGCCAACACTGCTTCCTTTCTGATGTTCCTGATGGCTGTGGGACAGGGCAATACTATTTTCCGTCTGAAAAACAAGTTTAGCGTCTTTCACTTCAAGACGGATATGCACAAAACCCTCCGGATTTGTGGTTAAATCACTATGTGTAAAACAATTTTCAACGAAAGGCTGCAAAAGCATAGGAGCTATTGAATAGGCCTGCGAATCAAACTGGTTCTGATACGTGATATGCTCATTAGGACCAAATCTAAGTATCTGGAAATCAATATAATTCTGAATATAAGCCAATTCCTTGTCCAGCGACACTTTTTCCTGCTGACCGAAATCCGTCACGTAACGCAACATATCCGACAATTTCAGCAGCGCATCGGGGGCGATATCGTTTTTGGTATATACCAGAGCATAGATATTGTTGAGGGAGTTGAACAGAAAATGAGGATTAATTTGTGACTGAAGCAATTGCAGTTTCATCAATTTCTGTTCCTGTTTCAGGTCTTCGGTTTGTCGCAAGGTAAAAAGCGAATACTTATAAATTGCTATACACAAAGCTGTAAGATTCAGTATCAACACTTTAAGAAAACTTGCCAAGGTAATATAAGGCAGAAAATCGCTGTCAGGCTGTGGACGTTCAATGGGAGTATAAATATGAACGAGGTAATCAATGCTGAAAAGCAAATGACAAGCCAGAACCATAATCAGCATCACCACGACGAATCTCAGGGCTTTGTTTTGGAGCCATTGTGGAGGCTGAATCAGCAACTTGCACAGGGACTGGTACAGAACGGCGAAAAACAGCGTGTCCACGAAGGCATAAATCAGCGACATGGCCGTATTCACTTTTCTGCCATTAAAAAAAATCAAGAGAAAAATCAGCAAATACACAAAGAAGTGCGAATAACGGAGTACAAATCTATTAAACTTGACATTCATAGTTTTCAATTTGATGAATGAAGATCCTCCTGCAATCGCTGCAGTGCATCGTGCAATATCAAATCATGATCGAAAGCCAGCTTCGGCACCTCTTTGACCGGAAACCACTGAGCCTGTCGGGCATCATCGCCACCTTTCACCTCCGTAGGGCGCACAAGCGTGTAGAACACCACCGAAATCACTCTCTCCCGGGGATCCCGATGAACCGCCGTATAGGCGCCAAGCTGTTTCAACTCATGGACCTCCAGCAAGGTTTCCTCCTTCAGTTCCCGGCGGGCGCATTCCNNCCCTTATAGGGGTCATTCCCCCGCTCTATCAGCAGCACCTGCAATTCCTGTCCAACGAGTCCGAACACAACACAGTCGGCAGTTACTGCAGGGTGTGGGTATTTATAGGTGTAACTCATCGTTGATGCAATTTTCATGCAAAGATACACATTTTTTTTGAAGCGCAGATTTCCGCCAGCATAATTACAACATGACTTTTAATATCACCGTTGATATTAGCACTTTTTTTGTATCTTTGCAGATTGAACATTTTCAAAAACAAAACCCATGATTATCGATAAATTATTTGAACGTGTAGCCCGTAACGGCCATGTTTGTGTCGGCTTGGACACCGACTTTTCCTACCTTCCCGAAGCTTTCGCAGCACAATTTGCCACCAAAGGCGAAGCTGTTTTCCAGTATAACAAAGCCCTGATTGACGCCACTCTCGACGTGGTGGCCTGCTACAAGGTGCAGATTGCCTATTACGAGGCGATGGGCTTGGAAGGCATGGACTGCTACCGCAAAACTTTGGCTTACCTGCGCGAAAAAGACGCCATCATTATTGCCGATATCAAGCGCGGCGACATTGCCAAAACCGCCGAAATGTACGCCAAAGGACATTTCACCGGTGATTTCGAAGCCGACTTCATCACCGTCAGTCCCTATATGGGCTTGGATAGCATTTCTCCATATCTTCCTTATGTTCAGAATAATAACAAAGGTTTATTTGTCCTGATCAGAACCTCCAACGAAGGCGCGAAAGACATCGAATACATTGAAACCGCTGACGGCAGACATGTGTATAATGTTGTGGGAGAGAAAATTAACGAATTAGGCAAGGCTTACAAAGGCAATTGTGGCTTCTCCGCTATCGGAGGTGTGATGGGCTGCACCCATGCCGACGAGGCCGCGGAAGTGCGCCGCCAGTTGGACAGCACCTTCTTCCTGATTCCCGGCTACGGCGCCCAAGGCGGCAAAGCCGAGGACATTGCCCTCTACCTGAAAGACGGCAACGGCGGTGTGGTCAACGCTTCCCGCTCCATCTTGCTGGCTTACCGCAAAGTGGAGAATGGCGCCGACAAATTCGCCGAATGCTCCCGCAACGAGGCCATCAGGATGAGAGACGACATCCGCGGAGCAATAACTAGAAACTGAAAACGGAAAGTTGAAAACTGAAAACCATAAATATAAAGTTCATAATTCAAAGTTCAAAATCACTACCCCGACCTTCGGTCACCCCTTCTAGAAGAAGGGGAAATTAAACTCCCCTCGAGCACGAAGTGCGAGACTCCCCTCATGCAAAGCATGACTCCCCTTGAGCGAAGCGAAACTCCCCCCACTATCCACTATTCCCTAACCCCTAATCACTAATCACCATGCAGTACAGCAAACAAACCATAATCACCAACAAACGACTGATAGGAGACATTTTCCTCCTTCAGCTTACCCGTCCCGAAGGGGAAATTCGTCCCGGGCAGTTTTTCATGCTGAAAAGCTGGAACGAAGAGCTGACCCTCATGCGCCCCATCAGTGTATATCGTTTTGACGAGCAGTCGGTATCATTCATGTACCGTGTGGCGGGCAAAGGCACCCGCTGGCTCAGTGAATGCAGCCAACGCGACCGAAACAAAGACATCATGCTTTTAGGTCCTTTGGGCAATGGCTTCCCCTGCGAGGAAGTACACGGACACATCGCCCTCGTTGGCGGTGGCATCGGCATTCCCCCACTCTACGAGACCGCCAAGAAACTGACAGCCTTGGGCAACCATGTGGACATGTATCTAGGCTATAAAGACGTGCTTTTTGCCTTCGAAGAGTTCGAAGATGTTTGCGAGAATATTTTCATCTCCTCCGAAGCAGGTTTTGAAGGCTACAAAGGCTTCATCACCGACCTGTTGAAACCGGAACAATACGATGCCGTGTTCACCTGCGGTCCTCTGGTGATGATGCGCAAGATTGTGGAGATGTGCCAACAGCACAACACACCCATCTGGTGCTCGATGGAGAAACACATGGGCTGCGGCATCGGTGCCTGCCTCACCTGCAGCTGCAAGACCACCAACGGCATGAAACGCACCTGCAAAGACGGACCGGTATTCAAGGGAGAGGAGTTGGTGTTTTGACAGTTGACAGTTGACAATTGACAGTTGACAATTGATAGTTGACAGTTGATAGTTGACAGTTGATAGTTGATAGTTGATAGTTGATAGTTGATAGTTGACAATTAATAATTCAAAATTCAAAATTCAAAATTCAGAATCCATAACCTCCTAACCTCCTAACCTTTCTAACCTTTCTAACCTTCTAAACA